>Ga0209254_10002886_pt1 | contig 15685 bp, 15 predicted proteins | sample FrelakmetDIP11DI_FD_187148 | JGI IMG/M metagenome (GOLD analysis project Ga0209254, IMG submission 187148) | Freshwater lake sediment microbial communities from the University of Notre Dame, USA, for methane emissions studies - DIP11 DI (SPAdes)... | ecosystem: Environmental > Aquatic >...
CAAACAACGGCGGCAGCTCGGCACTCCGCAATCGCTCGACCAGCGCGCGGCCGGCGGTGACATCGATGTCGATGAAGCCCACACGTGCCCCCTGGGCGACGAACTGCTCGACCAGGCAGGCGCCGATGCCGGTCGCGCCACCGGTGATCAGCACGTTCCGATGCATCAGGCTGGGATAGCGCGCGAAAGGCGTCGTCACGATGCTGCCTTCGTTGCATACGTCGGTGCCAGCACAGCCGCTGCCGCCGCATCCTTCGACTCCTCGAGCATCGTGATCCGCCACAGGGTGCGGGCGTCGTTCGGGTCGATCAGGGTGGCCGAGTGCAGCAGCGATGCGTTGTCCCAGACGACGATGTCGCCGACGCCGTACTTCACGCGCAGTTGGTACTTGGGTTGGGTCGAATGGGCGGCCAGCTCGTCGAGCAGTTCGCGCGCTTCGTCGTCGGGCATGCCGACGATGCCGAACGAGCTGCCCGACACGGCGTACAAGACCTTGCGGCCGGTGACGGGATGGGCACGCGCGACCCGGTGGGTGATCACTGGCATGCGCGCCTTCTGTTCGTCGTTCAACACCGATGCCACCGTGCGGCTCGCCTCATCGAGGTCGTTGCGATTGCCGTAGTGATGGATCGCCACCAAGGGCTCGATGCGCCGTTGCATCGCTGCGGGCAGGTCGTCATAGGCGGCCTGCTGGTTCGCGAACAGGGTGTCGCCTCCGACCTGGGGCACCACGCGCGAATAGAGCGTCGTCGCGCGCGCGGGCCTCTGCAGGTAGGAGTAGTCGGTGTGGAAGTACGAGCCGGCATCCTGCAGGCCAGTGGGCTTGCCGTCCTTCTTGACGTTGGACAGGATCAGGATGTTCGGATCCTCGGGATGGTGGAACTGGTCGATCACATGGGGCTGCGGCGGACCGATGCGCCGCGCGAATGCCAGGAACTGGGCTGCCGTGATCCGCTGCCCGCGCAGCACCAGGATCTGTTTGGCGTAGAGCGCCCGCTCGAGTTCCCTGAAGGCCGTGTCGGACAGCGGCGCCCTGAGATCGACGTCGGAGGTCTCGACACCGAACAGCGGTGACAGCGGGGTGAGTTCAATCATTGGCATCCGCTCCTGGCAAGGGCACCGCGGTGGCGATCATCGCAGGTGCAACGGACCAGCTGACCGCGTCGGGACCAACGGGCATGCCTTGGCACCTCAGCAAGTACCCGTTGCGTTGGCCGAAGTCAGACCCGGCCGGTCACCGGCAAGCAGGCGCCGGTGATCGCCGCAGCGTCGTCCGATAGCAGGAACGCGACCACACGACTCAAGGCCTGTGGCGTGACCCAGCGGTCGAAGTCGGCCTTGGGCATGTCGGCACGATTGGCGGGCGTGTCGATGATGCTGGGCAACACCGCGTTGACCGTCACGCCGCGGTCCTTCAGCTCCTCGGCCAGGGCTTCGGTGAAGCGCAGCACGCCAGCCTTCGACGCCGCATAGGCGCCCATGCCACCGGCAGCCCTGAGTGCGGCCACAGCGCCGACGTTGACGATGCGCCCGCCAGCACTCAGGTGTGGCAGCACGGCCTGCGAAGCCGCCACCGCGCTGCGCAGGTTCATCGAGTACATGCGGTCCCAGGTTTCGAGCGAACCTTGCCCGACCGACTCCCAGGCAAACCCACCGGCCACGTTGACCAGGCCATCGATGCGTTGCCAGCGCCGCACGATCTGCAGCAGCGCGCTGTCCAATGCAGCGTGGACACCGAGATCGATACCGCCAAGCAAGCATGTACGCTCAGTCTCCTGCATGTCCGGCGGCATCTGCGCGCGATCGATCAGCGCCAATAGCGCCCCATGTTGGCCCAGCACATCCGCCAATGCTCGCCCGAGGGTGCCAAACCCTCCAGTCACGACAAACACGCGATGCTCAAGCGTCAGCGCCATCTTGAATCCCTGTGGAATCGATCCGCGCCGATTCTGCACCGCGGCCAGCACAGGCTTGCATCTGCAGGCAGATACAGAAACGGCGCCCAAAGGCGCCGTCGTTGGCTCGATGCTATTGGTGGGCGGTGCAGGGTTCGAACCTGCGACTTCCACCGTGTGAAGGTGGCACTCTACCGCTGAGTTAACCGCCCGAATCAGGGTCTTCGGGAACCCTTTCGGGCTGCCGAAAGAAGCGCAATTATGCCAGACGCCTCCACAGCGCCTGGCCGCCACTGGCCTTGTCGAGGTCCAGAAGCACGGCCTCGTGGGCGTCCCGTTCATCGGCCGAAATGGCCACCGCGAGCAGTGGCAAGCTTGCCAAGTCGATCGTCGACATCGCCATGGCGCCACTGGCGCCCTCCTGCACCTCGATGGCCAGCGAATCCTGCCCGCGCGTCATGCGCACGTAAACCTCGGCCAGCAGGCCGGCGTCCAGCATGGCGCCGTGCAGCGTGCGGTGGGTATTGTCAACATCGAGGCGCTTGCACAAGGCATCGAGCGAGTTCGACTTGCCAGGGTAGAGGTTGCGCGCCATCAGCAAGGTGTCGGTGATGCGCAGCACCTGGCCGGCCAGGCGCGGCCGGCCGAGACGCTTCGACTCGGCGTCGAGGAATCCGACATCGAAGGCAGCGTTGTGGATCACGACCTCTGCGCCTGCCAGGTAGGTCAGCAGTTCATCGGCGATCTCGCCAAACCGAGGCTTGTCGGCCAGGAAGTCATCCGTCAGGCCGTGCACCTTGACCGCGCCTTCGCTGCTCGGTCGCTCCGGATTGAGGTAGTAGTGTTTGTCGTTTCCGGTCGGACGGCGGTCGACCATTTCAAGGCAACCGATTTCGACAATGCGGTCGCCACTTTCAGGGCTCAGGCCAGTGGTCTCGGTGTCGAGGAATATTTGACGCATGGTCTGACTCTCCTACAGCTTGGCGTGCTCGGGCAACGTCACGAGACCCCGCCTTTCGCACGGCCGGCCAAGAGCCAGATCGCCACCCCAGCAACGACCATCGGCACGCACAACCACTGGCCCATGCTCATGCCGAGTGCCAGCGGACCAAGAAAGCGATCGGGTTCGCGAAAGAACTCGGCCACAAAACGCAGCACACCGTAGCCGACGAGGAACGCGCCCGACACCTGACCCAGCGCGCGTGGCTTGCGGGCATACAGCCATAGCAGCACGAACAGCAGCACGCCTTCGAGCGCCACCTGATAAAGCTGCGACGGGTGGCGCGCGATTGCCGTGCCCGACTGCGGAAAGACCATTGCCCAGGGCAATGACGGGTCAGCGGCGCGGCCCCACAGCTCGCCGTTGATGAAGTTGCCGACCCGGCCCGCGGCCAGCCCGAGCGGCACGCAAGGCGCGATCAGGTCCATGACCTCGAAAAAGGCACGGCCGCGCTGACGTGCGTAGAGCGCCAGGGCCGCTATCACGCCGAGCAGGCCACCGTGGAACGACATGCCGCCCTTCCAGACCATCAAGGCCTCGATGGGGTTGGCGGCGTAGTAGCCTGGCTTATAGAACAGCACATAGCCCAAGCGTCCACCGATCACCACGCCGAGCACGCCCCAAAACAACATGTCTTCGACGTCGCGTCGGCTCCAGCCGGCTTGCGCGAACTGTGGCTGGCGGGTGCGCAGCGTGGCCAGCCAGAGAAAGAGGCCGAAGGCCGCCAGGTAGGTCAGGCCATACCAATGAACGCCCACCGGGCCGAGTTGAATTGCGACCGGGTCGAATTGCGGATGCACAAGCATCGGAAAGGCACTCCTTCAAACAGGCCCGGATTGTCGCCGCAGCGCGCGCGACCCCCGGGGCGGGCGCAACTGGCTCTGCACCTGCTCGACGAAGCGCTGCACAACGGGCGCAGCGGGTTCGCGCCAGACCAGGCTCGTCTCGGCCATCACGGGCGCGCCCGCGACACGGCGGTAGACCACACCTGGGCGCTGCAGTCGGGTCACGGTTTCCGGCACCCAGGCCACGCCGATGCCGGCCGACACCAGGTTGACGAGGGTCTGCATCTGGATCGCTTCCTGCGCCACCTGCGGCGTCAGGCCCCGCGCGCGCTGGTCCGCCAGGATCGCGTCGTAGAGCGACGGCGTCACTGCGCGCGGGAAAATCAGCAACGGCGCGCCAACGAGGTCGCGGTCGCGCAGCGTCTTGCGCACCGCTGCCGGATGGCCTTCGGGCAGCGCCAGCCACAGCGGCTCGCTGAGCACCCGCAGCGCCTCAAAGCCGGCCGGCGTGGCGCCTGGCGCGTGCAAGACGAATCCGGCGTCGATCTCGTCGGCGGCGAAGGCCGCCAGTTGCACGTCGAGTGTGGCCTCGCGCAGCTGCAGTTGCACATCGGGATGGGCTTCGCGAAAGCCCCGCAGCCAGAGCGGTAGCGCGCCATAGGCAATGCTCGACACAAAGCCCAGGCGCAGGCGGCCGGTGCGACCCTGCGCAGCCGCTCGCACCGTTGCCGGCAGCGCCTCGGCTGCCGACAGCAGTCGACGCGCTTGATCGAGCAGGGCATGGCCCGCCGCAGTCAACCTCACCGAACGCTTTGTGCGCTCGAAGAGCACGACGTCGAGCACGCGCTCCAGGGCCTGCACGGCTTGCGTCAACGGCGGTTGGGTCATCGCCAGACGTATGGCGGCGCGGCCGAAGTGCAGTTCTTCGGCGACAGCGACGAACTGGCGCAGCGGCCGCAGCTCGATCATTGATTCACTCCACGTATCAATTGACGATGAACAATATATTGGACCACCCTCGCAATGCTGCCCACAATGCTCGGTCACAGGAGACTGCAGCATGACCAACGCCAACCGCCGCTCGAAGACCATCACCGAAGGCGTCGCGCGCGCGCCCAACCGCTCGATGTACTACGCGATGGGCTATGAACCGAGCGACTTCAGCAAGCCGATGATCGGCGTGGCCAATGGCCACTCGACGATCACGCCGTGCAACTCGGGGCTGCAGAAGCTCGCCGATGCCGCCGTCGATGCGCTCAAGGCAGCCGGCGCGAACCCGCAGACCTTCGGCACGCCGACGATCTCCGACGGCATGGCGATGGGCACCGAAGGCATGAAGTACAGCCTGGTTTCGCGCGAGGTGATCGCCGACTGTGTCGAGACCTGCGTCGGCGGCCAGTGGATGGACGGCGTGCTCGTCATCGGCGGCTGCGACAAGAACATGCCCGGCGGCATGATGGGCATCCTTCGCGCGAACGTGCCGGCGATCTATGTCTATGGCGGCACGATCCTGCCTGGCAAGTACAAGGGCCAGGACCTGAACATCGTCAGCGTGTTCGAGGCCGTCGGCCAATTTTCAGCCGGCAAGATGAGCGAGGAAGACTTCTGCCAGATCGAACGCCGCGCGATACCCGGCAGCGGCTCCTGCGGCGGCATGTACACCGCGAACACGATGAGCTCGGCCTTCGAGGCCCTGGGCATGAGCCTGCCCTTCTCCTCGACCATGGCCAACGTCGAAGACCCGATCGTCGAGCACACCCGCCAGGCCGCGCGGGCCCTGGTCGAGGCGGTGAAGCGCGATCTCAAGCCGCGCGACATCGTCACGCGCAAGAGCATCGAAAACGCCGTCGCCGTGATCATGGCCACCGGCGGCTCGACCAATGCCGTGCTGCACTTCCTGGCCATTGCCCACGCTGCCGATGTCGAGTGGTCGATCGATGATTTCGAGCGCGTGCGCCGCAAGGTGCCCGTGCTTTGCGATTTGAAGCCCAGCGGCAAGTACCTGGCCATCGACCTGCACCGCGCCGGCGGCATCCCCGCAGTGATGAAACAGTTATTGAAGGCCGGCCTGTTGCACGGCGACTGCATCACGATCACCGGCAAGACCGTCGCCGAGAACCTGGCGGGCGTGCCCGATCTGTCCCCGAACCAGGACGTGATCCGCCCGGTCACCAATCCGATCTACGCTGAGGGTCACCTGGCCATCCTGCGCGGCAACCTGGCCCCGGAAGGCTGCGTGGCCAAGATCACCGGCTTGAAGAACCCGGTCATCACCGGCCCGGCGCGCGTGTTCGACGACGAGCAATCAGCGCTGGCAGCGATCATGGCCAAGCAGATCTTTGCTGGCGATGTGATGGTGCTGCGCTACCTGGGCCCCAAGGGCGGGCCGGGGATGCCCGAGATGCTGGCACCTACCGGCGCGCTGATCGGTCAGGGCCTCGGCGAGAGTGTGGGGCTTGTCACTGACGGCCGCTTCTCAGGCGGCACGTGGGGCATGGTCGTGGGCCATGTCGCGCCGGAGGCCTTTGAAGGCGGCACGATCGCCTTGATCAACGAAGGTGACACGATCACCATCGATGCGCGCCGGCTCCTCTTGCAGTTGAATGTGGATGACTCGGAACTGGCCCGCCGTCGCGCTGCATGGGTCAAGCCGGCACCGCGCTACACGCGAGGCGTGCTGGCCAAGTTTGCGTTCAACGCCTCGAGCGCCAGTGCCGGCGCCGTGCTCGACCGATTCGAGTGAAGATCAGCCCTTCGGCTTCTGCTCCGCGGCGTCGTCGAAGCTCGTGCTCACGTGGCTGTCGAACACGCTGTCCTTGATCACCTGCTCGTTGTGATCGCGCTTCTTTGAGCGCGCGCCCTCGACACGCTGGGCTGCTGCTTGCCTGGCACGCAACGCTGCCTCCTGGGACTTCTGCTTGTCGCGGCTGATGCCCAGCGCTTCCATGTTGATTCGCCGGCGCTCGCTCTTCTTTTCCTCGAGCTTGTCCATCTCACGCCGCTTTGTGAAGCCACTGCTGTCAGCGTAGGCCCACCAGACTGCCGCGGCAGCAAAGGGCGACAGCACGGCCCACCAGGACCAGGCAGCGACAAAGCCGATCTCCGCAAACTTCAGGGCGATCAGTGCTACACCGAGCACCACGAACCACATGTCGATCTCCTCTCGGCACACAGGCGTCAACCGACCTGCCTAGAATACCGTTGCTGCAAACTGTAACCCACCCACTCCACCTCTCCAGCGGAAGGAAGTCATGAAATCCCTGATCGCCCTGAGCGTCGCCATCGGTGCCGCCTTTGCATCTCCCGCCTTCGCCAATGCCGACCTGGCAAAGAACAAAAACTGCATGGCCTGCCACGCTGTCGACAAGAAGGTCATTGGCCCGGCGTACAAAGACGTTGCAGCGAAATACGCTGGTCAGAAGGACGCCGCCGACAAGCTGTCGCAGAAGATCGTCAAGGGTGGTTCTGGTGTTTGGGGCGCGGTTCCGATGCCCGCCAACCCGCAAGTCACCGAGGCCGAGGCCAAGACCCTGGCCGCTTGGGTACTGAGCGCCAAGTAGGCGCGACAGGTCCATTCAGGTTTCACGTCAGGGCCCCGCGAAGCGGGGCCTTCTTGTTGGCGACACCTACAAATTCATGCAGCGTGCGCGGCCGAGCAATGGGCTCAGGTGAATTCCTGGCGCACGGCGGATGACATCAGCAGGCGAATGATCCATCCCAGCAGCGCACACGCTGCCAGCGTCACCATCCCGGCCATGACCTGCGACGCAGTGACGAACCCACCGAACACATGCGCCGCCGCCGGCGGCAAGGGCGAGCGTGCCAATGTCGATTCGACGACAGATTGCACCACCTCGTGCTGCAGCCAAAGGCCGAGCAGGTTGGCCGCGATCGCCAGCCCGAGCAGGCCAATGAAACAGCGCCGCGCCCAGTTCAGTCGCAGCAGAAGGCCGGCCGCGCTGGCCGTCGTGGCCAGCGAGACCACCAACCCGGCGCCCATGACCCACGGGAGATAGCCCATCAGCAGACCTGTCAGCAGCGGCAGTGGTTGCGCGGCACCAAGCCCCTGCAGCCCGGGCAGCCAAGACGAGAGCGTGGCGTTTTGCAGCATTGCCGACACGGCAGTCACTGCGCCGAGCGCCACGAACACCCAGCCGGTCAGCGTGACAAACAGCGACCGCGATCCAACGTTGAAGGTCTGGGGCATGGCGCATTCCTCGCGACATCGACGCCGACATCGTGACGGCGCCGTATGACAAGCATTCTTCGGCGGTCGCGACTTGTCGTCATTCCCCCACAAGGGGGTACGTCGCATGACTGGGGATCAGCTGTGTGTTCGAAGCAACAGCCGCTTCAGCCGAAACGCTCGGCAAAGGCGGGGGCCAGGCATTGCGGGACAGCCTGCCAGTACTCTCCCGCATCGGCGCTGACCCACACGCCGCCGGTCGTACTGCCCATGAGCAAGTGGTGGCTATCGTCGGCCACCGCCAACCCGCGACGGTCGATGAGGCCGTCGGCGTTCAATTGTGGGAGTCCGTTGCGCAAAGTCTCGAGCCGGGAAGGCACACCTCGGTGAGCGGATCGGCACTCACTCGATCACGTCGGGCCAATTCGTGTGAAAGGTCTGGCCCGCGGGCCGGTCGATGCGCTCGTAAGTGTGGGCACCAAAGAAGTCGCGCTGGGCCTGCAACAGGTTGGCCGGCAACCGAGCGCTGCGAAAGGCGTCGAAGTACGCCAACGAAGCGCTCATCGCCGGTACGGGGATGCCGTGGCGCACCGCGGTGGCAACCACCTCGCGCCAGGCCGCCTGTGTCGCGTTCAGCGCATCACGGAAGAACGGCGCCAGCATCAAGTTGGCCAAGCCCGGCTCGGCACGGTAGGCCTCGGTGATGTGGTTGAGGAAGCGCGCCCTGATGATGCAGCCGCCGCGCCAGATGCTGGCGATACCACCCAGGTCGAGCCCCCATCCCCGGCGCGCGCCCATCGCGCGCATCAGGTCGAAGCCCTGGGTGTAACTGACGATCTTGGAGGCGTAGAGCGCGTCGTGCACCTGGGCCGCGAGCTTGGCGCGGTCCACGGTCAATGTGGGCGACGGGCCGCCGAGCACAGCGCTGGCGGCGACCCGCGCCGCCTTCATCGACGACAACACACGGGCCTCGACCGCCGCATTGATGGTGCTGACGACGACCGCGTTGTCGGCGGCATTCATCAGCGTCCACTGCCCCGTGCCCTTCTGCCCCGCCTTGTCGAGGATCAGATCGACCACCGGCAGGCCGCTGTCAGGGTCGCGCTGGCGCAGGATCTTGCCCGTGATCTGGATCAGGTAGCTTTGCAGCTCACCCTCGTTCCAGCGCTCGAACAGCTCGGCCATCTCATCCGTGCTCATGCCTGCGGCCTGGAACATCGCGTAGGCCTCGCAGATCAACTGCATGTCGCCGTACTCGATGCCGTTGTGAACCATCTTCACGTAGTGCCCGGCGCCGCCCTCGCCGATGTGCATGACGCAGGGCTGGCCGTCGACCTTGGCGGCGATGCTCTCGAAGATCGGCTTCAACACCTGCCAGGTACTGGCCGGGCCGCCCGGCATGATCGATGGGCCCTTGCGCGCGCCCTCCTCACCGCCCGACACGCCGGCGCCGACGAAACGCAAGCCGCGCGCAGTCAATACGGTCGAGCGGCGCTCGGTATCGGTGTACAGGCTGTTGCCGCCGTCAATAACGATGTCGCCCGCGTCTAGCAGCGGCAGCAGTTGCTCGATGACGGCATCGACGGCGGCACCCGCCTTGACCATCAGCATCACGGTGCGCGGGCGCTTGAGCGCTGCAACGAAGTCGACCAACCTTGATTCGCCGTGCAGGCGCTTGTCTGGATGCGCCGCAACGAAGGTCTGCATGACGTCGGGGCTGCGGTTGTAGACCGCCACCTCGAAGCCTCGGCTCTCGATGTTGAGCACCAGGTTCTGGCCCATCACAGCCAGGCCGATCAGGCCCAGATCGCAAGTCGCAGTCATCGACGTCTCCTCTCCAACGGGCAGAAAGGGTATCAGGGCACGTCACGCCAAGTGCCGGCGATCACCGCCGACAAGTGCAGCCCCCCGGCGCTGCTCGTACCCGGCACCCCTCGCAGACTCACGCGAGGTCGCCGGCCAGGCTCGCCAGCGTTTCGGCTGTCACCATCGCATGCGCTGGGTAGTGCGTGTGGTCGCAGCCGAGTTTGACTGCAGCGCCGGCGCGGATTGCGGCCCGCTGCGCCGGGCTGAATTCGAAGCGCACGAAGTGGACCGCCGCGGTCTTCTCGTCGGTGCTGCGCTCGAGGTCTTCGTCGGCGATGGCGAAGACGCGCGCGTGACCCTCGACCTCGACGAACATGCGGTCCTCGACGCCGATCAAGCGCGCCAGTTCGCGCTTGCGTTCGTGCACATCGGGGTACTCGATCAGCATCGTCGCCTTCCAGTTGCTGCCGTCGGGCACCAATGGCGCATAGGTGTCGACCTCGCTCTGAATGCCGTCTTCATCGAAGATCTTTTCGATGTGCAGCATTTCCTGGATCTGGCGCCGGATGGTCTGCTCGTCTTCGAACTGCAGGTTGATGTGCTCGCCCAGTCGCACGCTTCGCAGCCGGCGATGGGCAATCGCAGCGGGCTTGCTGCTGTTGCGGACCTTGGCGTAAGCCTCAAGGCCCAGCAGGCTCGAACGGCTGATCCTTGACATCGTGGTCACTCCAACCCGTAGGCCACGCGCATCAGCGTCAACGGGTGCTGCACCTTGGCCGGCGTGCCGGCCTGGGCCATCCCCTGCGCGATGTGGTGGCCCGCCATCGGGCAGTCACTGCTGATGACATCGGGCTCGCTCTGGGCCATGGCCTTGAACACCGGCTTGCCAAGCTTCATTGCCACCGGGTGGGTCGCCGTCTTCACACCATAGATGCCGGCATGACCCGAGCAGCGCTCGACCGTGTTCAAGGTGACCTCGACCTTGGTGCCAACCAGCTTGAACATCTCTTCAGTCTTCTTGCCGATCTTCTGCACGCGGCCGTGGCACGGGATGTGGTAGCTGACATTGCCCAGCGCTGTCTTGAAATCGGTTTTCAACAAGCCGTCCTTGTGGCGTGCAACGAAGTACTCGAAGGGATCGAACATCGCCTGCTTCACCGCCTGCGTGTCAGCGCAGTCGGGAAACATCAGCGGCAGCTCCTGCTTGTACATGAGCGTGCAGCTCGGGACGACCGTGACAATGGCGTAGCCTTCGCTGGCATAGCGCGCGAGCACCGGCATGTTTGCCTCCTTGTGCCGCGCCACTCCGTCGAGATCGCCGAGTTCGAGCTTGGGCATGCCACAGCACGATTCCTTGTCGACGAGCACGTAGGGGATGTCGTTGTGTTCGAGCAGCTTGACCAGGTCGTGCCCAATGCCCGGCTCGTTGTAGTTGATGAAGCAGGTGGCGAAGATCGCGACCTTTCCGGGCGTGCGCTGGCCGTTGTTGACGGCCGTGGCCCGGCCCTGCTTGTTCGCGCTCCAACGAAAGCGCTGGGCTGCCAGCTCTGGCATCCAGGCATCCGGGTGCACGCCGAGCGTCTTGTCCATCGCCTTGCGTGCAAACCTGGTCCTGTTCACCGCATTGACCGCCTGGACCACGATCGGGATGCCGGCAAACTGGCCGTGCACATCGGTCGAGGCCAGAAACTTCTCGCCGGCCTTCACACCGCCCTGCTTGAACTTGATCGCCTTGGCGCGCAGCATCAGGTGCGGGAAGTCGAGGTTCCATGGGTGCGGCGGCGTGTACGGACACTTGGTCATGTAGCACAGATCGCACAGGTAGCACTGGTCAACCACGTTCCAGTAGGCCGCCTTCTTGACGCCGTGGACTTCACCGTCGTCTGTGGCATCGACCAGATCGAACAGGGTCGGAAAGCTCTGGCACAGGCTGACGCAGCGGCGGCAGCCGTGGCAGATGTCGAACACCCTCTCCATTTCCTTCATGGCAGAGGCTTCGTCGTGGAAGTCGGCGCCCTTCCAATCGATCGGGTGCCGGGTAGGAGCTTCGAGGTTGCCTTCGCGCATATGCTTCGGTATTGCTTGGCCAGATGGAAAACAAGGGGCATGAAGCCCCTTGTTCAGCAGGTTGAAGAATCCTTCAGTCCACCAAGGCGTCGAGCGCCTTCTGGTAGCGATTGGCGTGCGAACGCTCGGCCTTGGCCAGCGTCTCGAACCAGTCGGCAATTTCGTCGAACCCTTCATCCCGCGCCTGCTTGGCCATGCCCGGGTACATGTCGGTGTACTCGTGCGTCTCTCCAGCCACGGCCGCCTTCAGGTTCAACCGGCTGCCGCCAATTGGCAGACCGGTCGCGGGGTCGCCCACCGCCTCGAGGAACTCGAGATGGCCGTGCGCGTGCCCGGTTTCACCTTCGGCGGTCGAGCGGAACAACGCCGCCACGTCGTTCTGGCCTTCGATGTCGGCCTTGTTTGCGAAATACAGATACCGGCGGTTGGCCTGCGACTCGCCTGCGAAGGCGTCCTTCAGGTTCTGCTCGGTCTTCGATCCTTTCAAGCCCATGTCACTCTCCTGTGATTGCAATCGGCGAGGTTGGCCGGCGGGTAACGAGTACGCCGCCAGCACCCCTGAACACTATCGCATCGACAGGCAGCTTGCCAATTCAAAGCGCCTATCCATTCAATAGCCGTCGGCCACGAGACGGCGGCCCACGATAGCACTTGCCGCCCACCACCCGGACTCAGTCAGACAACCAGTCCGCCACGCGGCGGTGCAAGGTGGCCTGAGGTTCGACCAGCTCATCGAGCACGCTGAAGTGGTCGCGGCCTGGCAGCTCTTCGCACACCGGCACGGCGGTGTCGCCCCAACGCTCGCGAATCATGCGGTTGTGGCGCAGGAACTCTTCGCTCTCGAGCCCGCCGACGACGGCACAAAGCTGCGCGCCCGCGGGCGCCGCAAAGCGTGCCGGACTCGTTCGCGCCACCACGGCGGGCGTCAGCCGCAGGTCAACCTGCAGCGAAGGTGCACGCGCGATCGGCGCCAGGTCATACAGGCCCGAAATCGACACGGCACGGCGCACGAGCCGCTGCGGCAGATCACTCGCCAGACGCCGCCCATCGCAGGCCAGCAGCATGGCGGCCAGATGCCCGCCCGCCGAGTGGCCGGCCACGACGCAGCGCGCCGCGTTGCCGCCATGGTCTGCTGCGTGGCGCTGCACCCAGGCCATCGCGTGCGCCATCTGCAATGCGATCGTATCGACGGTGACGGCCGGGCACAGGGAGTAATTCGGTACGACGACCATCGCACCGGCCGCCACAAAGGGCAGCGCGACGAACGAGAAGTCGGCCTTGTCGAGCGAACGCCAGTAGCCGCCGTGGATGAACACGAGCACCGGCGCGCCCGCCTGTGCGGCCGGGAACACGTCCAAGCTCACCACGCGATCCGGCGTGAACGGGATGTCGAGATGGCAGACGCGCTGCGCGCGCGCCTGCGCCGAGGCTTCACGCCAGCGGGTGATGTGCTGCGCAAACGCCGGCACGCGGCGCCGGTTGTCGTACTGAACATCGAACCACGCCGCATCTTGCGCAGGGGTGTCACAGGCACTGCCAGTCATGTCGGTTCTCCAAATGGCGCCACGCTCTCACGCCGCAGGCGCCCGCGTCAAGACCGGCTGCGATAGAATTTGCGCCTGCCGTGGGGGGGTAGCTCAGCTGGGAGAGCGCCGCGTTCGCAATGCGGAGGTCGGGAGTTCGATCCTCCTCCTCTCCACCAACCGAACTTCTCAGGGCATCCCAGGATGTCCACGGAAATCCGAAAAGCCCTAGAGAAATCAACGCTCTAGGGCTTTTTTCTTGTCCCGCGTAGTCCACCGGAATCCCAGCACTTCCGAGTTCACATTGCAGGAACTACTGCAGGAACTGCAGAATCTGTCGCAAAGACGCTTCGGAGTTCCTGCATGGCACATCACCTCATTGCATCGAATGCCACGATCAAGTCCATCAAGCGCGGCGATGCTCGAGTTCGCTTGGCGGATGGAGCTGGCCTGTACCTACGACTCTTCGTCAATGGCGGCTCGCATGGATGGCGCTTCGACTACAGCCTCAACGGCCGACGCAATACGCTGAGCCTCGGCACGTATCCAGACACGAGCTTGAGCCTGGCGCGCAAGAAGGCGGACGAAGCGCGCAAGCTGGTCAGCGCGGGGACCGACCCCAGCGATGTACGCAAGGAGACTCGCGCCGAGCAAACGCTGCGTCGCACAGCGGAACGGCGTGCGACCGGTGGGTTGCCGCCGCTCGACTCCTTCGAGGCTGTGGCGCGGGAATGGCACACGAAGAATGTGCCAACCTGGGCGCCATCGCATTCCAGCAAGATCATCCGCCGGCTCGAACAAGACGTGTTTCCCTGGATCGGCGCAAAGCCGGTCGGCGCGATTCGACCGATGGAGTTGCTGAGCCTGCTCAAGCGCGTCGAAGAACGCGGCGCTATCGAAACGACGCATCGAGTGCAGCAAAACTGTGGACAGGTTTTTCGCTATGCCGTTGCCACTGGCCGCGCCGAGAGTGACCCAAGTCGCGACCTTCGCGGCGCCCTCACCCCGTGGAAGCCGGAGCACTACCCGACATTGACCGATGCGCGCGAGGTCGGCCGCTTGCTGCGCGACATTGAAGCCTACGAGGGTGGCTTCATCACGAAGTGCGCGATGAAGCTTTCACCCATGCTCTTCGTGCGGCCCGGCGAATTGCGGCGCGCCGAATGGAGCGAGATCAACCTCGATGCCGCCGAGTGGCGAATTCCCGCGGGCAAGATGAAGGGCCGCGTGATGCACATCGTGCCGTTGGCCAAACAGGCTGTTGACATCCTGCAAGACTTGCAAGCTCTGACGGGCCAGTCCTCATGGGTGTTCCCGGGAGTGCGCACCAATGGCGAGCCGATGAGCGAAAACACCGTCAATGCGGCGCTGAGGCGGCTCGGCTACGACCGAACGATGATCACGGCGCACGGCTTTCGCGGCATGGCCTCGACACTGCTCCACGAGTGCGGCTGGCCATCGGATGTGATCGAGCGGCAGCTCTCGCACGCCGAGCGCAACGCGGTCAAGGCGGCTTACAACCATGCAGAGCACTTGCCGGCGCGACGCAAGATGATGCAGGCATGGGCCGATCACCTGGACGACCTGCGCAAGGGGGGCGGTAAGGTCTTTTCACTGCGTGCGTGAGCACGCCGCTGTGACGGTGTCCATTTCCAGCGTCCGGTTCTAGCCGTCGGACTGGAACCCACCAACTCCTGCTTGCGACCCCTATGCATAGTGCTCAACTATGCGTAGTTCGCGACTCGGTCAGCGTGCTTCACGAGGAACCGTGGGCACGACATTGAAATCGCTGCTCTGCATAGTTTTCGTTCGCCCGCGGCGAGCGCTCGCAGTCGTGCTCATGTGAACGATGGGGCCACTGATTCCGGCCGCGGTGCGCGCCACCTCGGGAAGGCAGACGGCGGCGTGACTTCGAAGAACGTAGGCAACGCCAATGCGTGCTGCGGCGTGCACGCCGGCGGCCCCCAAACTATGCGTAGCTCTCGGCTCGCGGTGGCGAGGTACTCGGGCATCGAGCTACGCATAGTCGGCATCTATGCATAGGGGTCGCTATGCAAAGCTTTCCATAGCGACCCACAGCGGTCCTACAGATCGCGTGATGCGGTGCCATGAAGCCGACGTTCAACGCCGGGGACATGGCGCGCGAGACTGGAGCTGCGGGCGCTGCGCTGGGAAGCCGGCTGCTGCCTGAAGGCCAGCGGCGACATCACCAGGTGCGTGGCAGGCCAGCCATCGGTTGGCCTCGCGTTCGCGCTGGAAGCTCAAGCACGGCCGGGAATCGCACTGGTCGCAGCGGCGCAGCCTTGAGCCACAGAACATCTGCCTGCGGTCAGCTGGGCCAGACCTACTGCAATCGCTTCATCGGCGGCGCGATCCACTTGCCTTCCAGCGCCTCGGGTTTCGGGACGTAGAGGCGCAAGACC
>Ga0209254_10002887_pt1 | contig 15681 bp, 14 predicted proteins | sample FrelakmetDIP11DI_FD_187148 | JGI IMG/M metagenome (GOLD analysis project Ga0209254, IMG submission 187148) | Freshwater lake sediment microbial communities from the University of Notre Dame, USA, for methane emissions studies - DIP11 DI (SPAdes)... | ecosystem: Environmental > Aquatic >...
GGAGGGGCTGACTGGGCTCCTGGATTTCGCGCGACAGGAAAAAGTGGCCATGACCGTCAATCCGGTGCGCTCGGGCAATCCCGAGCAGTGGGGACGCGGAGCGGAGCTGAAGCCGTCCGACGCCGATATCAGGAAGGCGCTTCTCCGCTTGGCCGGGGAGTCGCAACGGAACCATCGCCTGCTTTATTCCAAGCGGACCTATCTCCAGGCCGCCTCCTGGTTGGATTATTCGCTGGATTTCCTCGAAAAAGGAGACTATCGGCTATCCTTGGGGCGCAGGCCGGGGCCGAAATGCCAGGCGGGCAAATTCTATTTCCACATCCGGCCGGACGGGAAGTCCGTGCCCTGCTCGCTCAGGATGATCCGCGGCCCGTTCGGCGACGCTGTGGCCGAGGGCGTGGAGATGTCCTGGCGGAAGCTCCATCACCACCCGTGCGTCGATTGCTACACGCCCTGCAAGCTCGAGATGAACTACCTCTATTCCGGCCGGCCCGAGGTCCTCCTCAATTTCGCCGTCCGGAATGTGCTCCCCTTCGGTCGCTGAGTCGTTCTCCCTGCCGGGGCCCAAGCTGAATTCTCATTCCGGCCGGATGATCCTGTCCTCTTGAATCACAGCGGAAGCCTACCACTCTCCGGTGCTTAAATAGGCGTCGATCGATTGGGCCGCCTTCTTGCCTGCCCCCATGGCCAAGATGACAGTGGCTGCGCCCGTGACAATGTCGCCGCCGGCAAACACGCCTTTCCTCGAGGTCTTGCCCGTCGTTTCGTCGGCGACGATGTTCCCCGTCTTGGTGAGCTCCAAGCCGGGAGTCGTCGAGGTCAAGAGAGGATTGGGGCCCTGGCCGATGGCCATGATCACCATGTCGACGTCAATAATGTGCTCGGAACCCTTCCGAGGAACCGGCCGTCTCCGGCCCGATTGATCAGGTTCTCCGAGCTCCATCAGGATGCATTCGATCCCCTTCACCCATCCGCTTTCGTTTTCCAGGATGCGAATGGGATTGGTCAGCAAACGCGGCTCGACGCCTTCCTCGAAGGCGTTCTCGATCTCCTCAGCGCGGGCGGGCATCTGTTCTCTTGCCCGGCGGTAGATCAGGTAAACCTTTTCGGCCCCCAGGCGGAGCGATGTCCGGGCGGAATCCATGGCCACGTTCCCGCCTCCCACGACGGCGATCCTCTGCCCGTAATGGACGGGCGTGTGGAATTCCGGGAAGAGATAGGCCTTCATGAGGTTCACCCGGGTCAGGAATTCGTTGGCCGAGTAGACCCCGTTCAGGTTCTCCCCCGGGATTTTCATGAAGTACGGCAGGCCTGCCCCCGTGCCGATGAAGACGGCATCATAGCCGTTGCTCAATAGGTCGTCGATCGTGAAGGATTTTCCCGCGACCTGACTCACCCGGATTTCGGCCCCCAGCCTGCCGATGTATTCGCATTCGCGCTGGACAATCCACTTGGGCAGGCGGAACTCGGGAATCCCGTAAACCAGGACGCCGCCCGGCTTGTGGAGGGCTTCAAAGACGGTGACGCTGTGCCCCATCTTAGCCAGGTCGCTGGCTGCCGACAAACCCGCGGGACCTGCCCCGATGACGGCGACCCTTTTCCCCGTCGGGCTCGGATGGTTCGGCATCCGGACATCTCCCTGCTGGAATTCATAATCCGCCACATACCGTTCCAGCCGGCCGATGGCGACGGGCTGGCCTTTTTTGGACAGGACGCAGGCGACCTCGCATTGCTCCTCCTGCGGGCAAACTCGTCCGCAGATAGCGGGCAGGCTGTTCTTCTCCTTGATCTTATGACAGGCCGCGATGAAATCCCCGTTCCGGATGAGCGCGATGAAACCAGGGATATCGATGTCGACCGGGCATCCGGCGATACAGGGGGACTTTTTGCAGCTCAGGCACCGCGAAGCTTCGCGGATGGCCTGTTCCTTGGCGTAGCCCAGGGCGACCTCGTCGAAATTCTGAGCCCGGAGCTTGGGGTCCTGCTTGGGCATGGGCTCCCGTCGTTTCGCCCGGCCGAGGGCCTTCTCGGCGGCCAGGAGCCGGCAGGCATGATCCCACATGGCCCGGTGCTCCTCCCGCTTGTACATCTCCGACCTCTTAAGGAGCTCAGGAAAATCCACTTTGTGGGCGTCGAACTCGGGGCCGTCGACACAGACAAACTTCGTCTCGTTCCCCACGGTGACCCGACAGCTGCCGCACATACCGGTCCCGTCCACCATCAACGAGTTCAGGCTGATGATTGTCGGGATGCCGTGTTTTCGGGTGAGGTCGGAGACGACTTTCATCATGATCCCGGGTCCGATGGCGACGACGAGGTCAATCGGCACACCGTCCGCAATCAGCCTCCGGAGTTCATCCGTGACGAACCCCTGGCGGCCGGCCGTGCCGTCGTCGGTTGTGATGTAAAGCTCGTCGCTTGCGGCCCGCATTTCATCTTCCAGGATGATCATGTCCTTGTTCTTGGCGCCAATGATGGCCAGGATGCGGTTTCCGGCGGCCCGGTAGGCTTTGGTGATGGGGTAGACGGGCGCAACGCCGACGCCTCCGCCGATGCAGACCACGGTCCCGGCCTTTTTGATATCCGTCGGCCGCCCCAAGGGCCCGACGACGTCGAGGAACGCCTCCCCGACCTTAAGCGTATCCATTTTCCGTGTCGAAAGGCCGACAACCTGGACGATCAGGGTCACGGACCTTTTTTCGAGGCTGGAGTCGGCGACCGTCAACGGAATCCGTTCCGCATAGTCGTCGGCCCGAACGACGACAAACTGGCCGGCCCGGACGGTCCGGGCGATGAGGGGAGCATAAACCTCGAACAGGGTGATGGCCGGAGCCAGGCTCTCCTTCCTTAGGATTTCGTTGGGCTGGTGTTCGCGGCCCTGGCTCATGTCTGCTTCTTTTTTGGGTTTTGTCATGTCCGGCAAGGCAGGTAGATGGAGAATGTGCTTCCCTTATTCGGCTCGCTCTTCACTTCGATATGCCCGAAGTGGGAGTCCACGATTTTTTTGGCGATCGTCAGGCCCAATCCGGTCCCGCTGATCTTGTCCATTTTGCTGTTTTCAGCCCGAAAGAAATCGTCGAAGATCCGCGGAAGGTCGTCCCGGGATATTCCGATCCCGGTATCGTGGATATGAATTCCGACGTAGTTCGAATCCAAAGACGTTTCGATCGTGATCGATCCCTTCTCGACGTTATATTTGATGGCATTGCTGATCAGGTTGGTGAAGAGCTTCTCCATGTCCTGGACATCGGCCCGAACGAGCGGAAGCGACGCGGATCCTTTCATGTGGATGGAGATGTTCTTCTTGTCGGCTTCGGGCTTGAAAAACTCAACGGTCTTGCCCAGGATGTCGAACACCTGGACGGGCGTCATCTTTTGGGCGACCTTCCCCGCCTCGATCTTGTTGATCTCCAGCAAGTCCTGGACAAGCGCTAGGAGAGATTGGGCCCGCTCTTTCGCTCGCGACAGCCATTGTCGTTTCTGCTCTTCGTCCTTTTCCACTTCGCCGGACAGCAGAAGGCCCAGCCAGCCTTCGATCGCCGCCAGCGGGGAGCGCAGCTCGTGCGCCACCATGGAGACGAACTGGGATTTGATCTTATCGATCTCCTTGAGTTTGGTGATGTCCCGGAGGACCGTCACGGCCCCCAGCAGCCTCCCTTGTTCATCCTGGACGGGAGCCATCTGGACCATCAGGACCGATTTCTGGTCGCCCGAGGGGATCTCGCGGCTGATCATCGAGACGCTGTCTTCCTTCGAGTCCATGATCTTTTCCAGGGATTCGATCAAAGGCTGATTGGTGATGTAGTGGCTGGGAGGCTTCCCGGGTTCGTCCGTTCCGCGGAGCTTCAGCATTTTCACGGCGGCGGCGTTCCAGAGGACCAGTTGACCCTCGCGGTTGGTCACCAGGACGCCGTCGGCCATGCAACCGATGATGCTCCGGAGGCGGCTTTTTTCGCCGGCCAATTCCAGGAGCTTCTGCTCCCGGTCCTGGTAGAGCTTCTGGGCCTCCAGCCGGAGCTCCCGCTTCTCAAGCCCCCTCTTGACCAGAACGGACAGCGCTTCCGGAGTGAAGGGTTTAGGGAGATAATCATAGGCTCCCCTCTTCGTCGCCGCGACCGCCGTTTCGATGCTGGCATATCCCGTGATCACGACCATGATGATTTCCGGGTCGATCTCGTGGATCTTCTCGATCAAGTCCAGGCCGCCGATGCCCGGCATCATGAGGTCGACCAGGACGAGGTCATAGGGTTTCTCCAAAGCCCTCTCCAGACCGATGAATCCGTCTTCGGCCAGGTCGATGGCATACCCTTCCTCCGCCAGAACGCGCCGGCACCCTTCCCGGATTCCCATTTCATCGTCGACGACGAGAATTCTGCCCGGAGTATTCATTCTTGCTCTTTTCTCTTCTGAAGAAGCTTATCGACGGTATCCAGGAGGACGTCCGGGGGAACGGGCTTATCCAGAAAATCGTCCGTCTTCATCCAGTACCCGTCTTCCTCGAACGAAAAGCGATAGCCGGTGGCCTCGGCCACCGATGTCACCATGAGGATGGGGATCCTCCTGAACAGCGGGTCGGTCTTGATCGTCTTGCAGAAGGAGAATCCCGCGTCGTGCTTCTCCATCATCAGGTCCAGGACGATCAGGTCCGGCATCTCCGCCCGGACGCGTCCGAGCCCTTCCTGGGCGCTCGCAGCGGTCGAAACCTCATAGCCGTGGTTCTCGAGAACGGCCTTGTGCATCTCAAGGAAATCAGGGTCGTCGTCAACCAATAAGATTTTTCCTCTGGCTTTCATGGTATTTTCCTTCGAGTCCGGTCGCCAATTCTTCGGCCTGATTCTCGCGCTTCAGCCAATCCTCCTGGTTCAGGACGGGCAGCAAGATGGAGAACGTGGCGCCTTTGTCCAGCTCGCTGTCCACGGTGATCGAGCCCTTATGCTTGGAAACAATGCTGTACACAAGGGCCAAGCCCAGCCCCGTTCCCTTCTCCTTGGTCGTGAAGAAGGGGTCGAACAGCCTGGGGATGTGTTTTTCCGGGATTCCCTTGCCTGTGTCCTGGATCCGGATCTCGATGGCGCTGCCGCTATCGACGTTCTGGGTCCGGACGGTCAATGTCCCTTTCCCGTCCATGGCCTGAGCGCCGTTCAGGATGATGTTGAAAAAGACCTGCTTCAAAAGGTCCGAGTCGGCAAACGTCCTGGGCAGCGTCGGATCCAGCAGGACGACCACGTCGATATTATGGAAGAGAGACTGCTTGACCAGAAGCGACAGGGCTTCTTCCATGACCAGGTTGATGTTCACCTGCCCCGGCCTGACCTTTGTTTCTCTGGAAAAGCTCAGCAAGTCCTTGATGATCTTGGCGGCCCGGTCCGCTTCCTGGACGACGAGGGTGATATCTTTCTGCCATTTCGCATCCTGGGCCATCTCCCTCTGGATCATCCGGCTGAACATCATGATCGTGCCGATGGGGTTGTTGAGCTCGTGGGCCACGCCCGCCGCTAATTGCCCGAGGGAGGCCATCTTCTCCGTCTGGACCAACTGTCGCTGGGCCCCCTCCAGCTGCTCGTGGGAACTCTTGAGCTGCTGATGAGACTTTTCCAGCTGCGAATAGAGGCCCTGTTGGCTTTCCAGGAGATAATGGTGACACATTTCCATCTCGGCCAATCCCAGCACGACGGCCTTGGCCTTTTCCCGGCAGGAGCTGTAGCCGCAGGCCCCGCAGTCCAGATTATGGTCGGGGTAGGATTTCCGGAGTTTGGCCAGAACGGCATCGACTTCCGCCTCCAAGGGATCCGGCAGGGCCACATCGCGGGGCCGAAAGCTCCGCATGAAATCCAAATGAGACAGCGCTCCCGGGCCCTCCGTTTTTTTCGTCGGCCGGCTCATATCCTGGGATTTCATGAATTCCACGACAATCTGTTTCCGGCTCGGACCCGAGATCTGCTTATCCGTCACCGGGCCGTTGATGCAGCCGCGGCAGAAGAGCAGGTCGAGAAACCGGGAGCGAATCTTTCCCTCCTGCAGCTGCTTCAAAGCGCGAATGGCTTCCGGGGCTCCGGCTTCAACCACGTAGTCCAAGTTCAGGAGGTCCGGGTCGAACCCGGCGCATTTGCTCACCCCTCCCGAAAAGCTCAGGATCCTCCCCTGTCCGCTCCGAGGCCCGTCGAATTCCGATGGATCCTGTTCTTCGCGGTCGATCCCTCTCTCCTTGAGAATGTTGGTGATGTCCCGGTAGATCAGGACATAATCGATGGCTTCCTTTCCGTAGCGGTCCATGCGTTCCCAGATTCGGGAGATGCACGGCCCGATGAAAACCGCCTTCGTGTCGGCCCCTAAAAGCCGCTTAACCGCTTTGCCGCAGGCGATCATCGGTGAAACAATCGGCATGAGCCGGCCGCTCAAAGGGGGGACGAATTTTTGAATGTAATAAACGAGCGACGGGCAGAATGAGGAAATCCAGGACGATTGTTGGTGTTGGGCGAGCCAGGAACGATAGGGTTCGGTCACTAGGTCCCCGCCGACCGCGGCCTCCCAGACTTCATGAAAGCCGAGTTTCTTCAAGGCGGTGACGAGTTGGCCCGGGGTGCCCCTGTCCAAAACCGCAGGGAATGTCGGGTCCAGGCAAGCGACGACTTTCTGGCCCGAGTCGAGCAGATCCAGAACGTGTTTGACTCCGGTTTGGGCGTCGACGGCCTCGTGAGGACAATGTCGATAGCAGAGCCCGCAGAGAATGCAGCGGCTCCAGATTCTCTTGACCACCCCCTGGTCGATCTTCAGGGCGTTGGTCGGGCACTCCCGTACGCACCGGTAGCACTTGCGGCAATTCGCGGCGGAGATGCTGAGAATATCCATGGAGGCTGCGGGTCGCTTACTCCTTCTTCTTGGTCGCGGTCAGCCTCTCGATTTCGGCGATGAACACTTCGGGACTGACGGGCTTGTCGAGAAGAATATCAGCGCCCGTGGCTTTGAGGACGCCGGCGCTGGAAGAGAAGTCCAGCCCTGTTTGATGCCCGATGGAGGTGAGGAGCATCACCGGCAGGCCGCGATACTTCTTCTTGATCTTCTTGCTCAATTCAAACCCGGAGTCGAATTGTTCCATCATGACGTCCAGGACCACGAGGTCGGGCCGACCCTTCTCCAGAGCCTGCAGGCATTTGTTCGCGCTCGAGGCCGCAATGACCTCGTAACCCTTGCTTTTCAGGACCGCGGTGTGCATTTCGAGGAAATCCGCGTCGTCGTCGACGATCAGGACTTTCTTTTTTTTATCGGCCTTCCCCCTCGATGTGTTCACCAGGAGGAGAATCCGGCGGAGACTTTCCTGGTCCTCCACGGAATCGAGAACCTTCTTCACCAGCTTCCCCCCTTCGTAATACGAATATTGAATTTTGCAGTCGCACTGGACATGACAGCGGAAGATTTGCTTCAGCGCCTCCTCGGTGTTCGACATGTCGAGCTTCTGGCCTCGGTAGTAAGGGCAATCCGTCCATTCGCCCGGATTGATCATGCTCATGACTTCCGGGCAATAGACCTGGATAAAGGATCCCGTCTTTTTCTCCATGATCATCGACTCCTGCCGTTTTTTGCGATAAAGGTCGGTCCCCCCGAGATCCGTTGTCTATCGAACACTTTTTCTCCGCGGAAGTGGTCCGCCCCCGGAATGCCGTACGGGTTCTCGCCTATTTTCATTCCGGCTTTAGAGTATACGAGATAATTTAAGATGCCGTCAACATGAGCCGCGCCGGTGTTCCGGCCATGCGACCCCCGCGTGTAGGAATTTGCTTTTCCGTGGGACGAGTGTCTAAGGTCCGGTGTCCAGGGTCTAGGGACTAGGGTCGATTTGTTTAATACAGTCCCAGGCTGAAACCGACCGTGACCGTGAAGAAGTGCAGCCAGTTCTTGACGTAGCCGTCGCCCGGCCCGTCCGGCTCGCTCGTCCCCACGGCCCCGCCGCCGAGATAGCGGAGGTTGAGAAACGCCTCGACGTTCTTGTCGAGCCGGATACCGGCCCGGACGCTCGCGTCGAGGATGGCCCCCACGACCTCGTTGTCGCTGCCGTTGATGACGCTGATCGGGGCGTAGAAGCCGTCGGCCTCCGCCCCCAGCCAGAAGCCGGTGTCGTAGACATGGCGCCAGCGGAACTTGAGGATGGGGACGGGCCCCACGTCGTGGTTGCTGCGGAAGAGCTTCCCGTCGATCGAAGCGAACTCGATCGTCGCGTTCCGGATCTGGAAGCTCAGCCCGACGGCCAGCTCGTTTTCGGGCGTCGTGTCGAAATCATAGAGGTAGCTGAGCCGGTAGAAGGGAAAATTGTAGGTGAACTCCATCGGCGTCCCGGCCGGGAAGTCGAGGCCGTCGACCCGGAGGTCGCCCTCCAGCATGTCCCGGGTGACGAGCGAGAGCGGCTGGTACAGGAAGGTGAGCGTGCTCCGGCGCGACAGCCTCCAATCGAGGCTGAGCCGGCTGACGAAAAAGAGGTTGTCCTGCCCGCCGTTTTTCGTGTAGGAAAAATATGTTCCGTCGTTGCTGAACTGGACCTTGTGGGAGGCCACGGCCAGGAAGCCGAGCTCGATGTGCCCCGTGAGTTTGGGGGGCTCCGCGGAAGCCTCCTCGGACAAGGCGGCGGCGGGAATCGCCGCGAGCATCACCAAAAGCGCCGTCAGCCATGGCTTCGATCTTTTAACCATCGTCCTGATCTCCTCCGTCGTCAATCTCTCCCGTCAAAGGCTCGCCTCCCGTTCCAAGTTTAGATTTCGGCTCCAACGATGTCAAGAAAATGAGTTGCCGGTTATCAGGTAGACTGGCAACACTTCCAACAGCTACTTGAGACGAGTGCCGCCCATTTCGCGATAGACGGCTTCGACGGCGAAGGGCCACATGTCCTCGTATCCCCAGTCCGAGTACCGCCCCAAGGGGAGAGTTTTCTTGATCTCCTCCAGGGTCTTGCCTTTTTCGATCTCGGCCGCTATCGCGGTCCGCAGGTCGGTCAAGTACCGAGCCTGTTCGGTCAAGGCCTCTTTGCCCGCCGCCAGGCCATGGCCGGGGATGACTTTTTCGATCGGCAAGTCTCCGACGATTTTCAGCTGGGCGATCCAGTTGGCCGTGTTGGATCCGGCCTGCCAATCGATGTAGGGGTGGAGTTTGAAAAAAACCATATCGCCCATATGGACGACCTTTTGCCCGGGGAAATGGACCCAGGTGTTGTCGTCGGTGTGGGCCGGGCCCGGGAAAACGATCTCCACGGTTTCGCCGCCCATCCGGAGGGCCAATTTGCCGGAGAAAAGGATCTGGGGCGGAACGAGGCCCAATTCGCGATAAAGGGCCAGCCGCGTTTCGGCCCCTTTGAGCTTCTCTTCCTCCTGGGCTCTCGACTCGCTTTTTTCATTCCCCGGTTTCCGGAGGGTTCCTTGGATCTCCGCGATCCGGAGAGACAGCTTGTCCATCGCGGCCTTGAGAGCCTCCTCGTCGCGCTTGAGATTCCGGGGCAGGTTCTCCGCGGCGATGATCAAGGTTTCAGGGGGGAATGATTGGAGTCCCCAGACGTGATCGCCGTGGTAGTGGGTCAGGACGACGAACCGGATCGGCTCGTCCGTCACGGACCTGACCTTTTCAACGACCACCCGGCCGTTCGCCGGGGTATCTCCGGAATCGACCACGAGAACGCCCTCGTCCGTGACCAGGAAGGCGACGTTGCCCGATTCGCCCAGATTTTCCAGGAGATAGATCTTCGGGCTCACCCGGGTGATTTTGGTTTCCGCCGCCCGGGAGAGCCCGGCGGCGAGGATGATGGATAGAATGCAGAAAAGCGTTTTTCTCCGATCATTGACTTGCATCACGACCCCTCTGAGTCCAAGACTGGATGAAGTGACCTGCATCCCGTTTCCCGCCCATTCTGTCATCAACTTTTCGAATATGCAAGTCCATACGGCCCTATTGCACAACATCAAACAAAACAGGGGTATTTGTAAATATCACAACGTATTTTGGAGAGCCAGCGAGAGGAATTGAACCTCCGACCTACTGATTACGAATCAGTTGCTCTACCAACTGAGCTACGCTGGCTTCCGTTGTTCGACCGGAAAAGACAACTTAAATTAATCGAATCGGACTCCCCTGTCAAGAAGTCCGGCGCGGGCGCCGAATTGACTTTCCGCCCGGATTTCCGTACTGTCGGGTCTTATCGCCCCGAAAAGGAGCCCCTCATGTCGCACCGAACCCATTGGGTCTTCGTTTTGATCCTGTTCCTCGCCGCTTCGAGCTTCGTCGTCCCCCTCGCCGCCCAGGACCAGCCCCCGGCCGAGACCCAGGCCGAGCGCGACGCCCGCCTGGCCTGGTGGCGGGAAGCCAAGTTCGGGCTGTTCATCCACTGGGGCCTGTACTCCGTCCCGGCCGGGACCTGGAAGGGCAAGCAGGGCGAGGGCGTGGGCGAATGGCTGATGTTCAGCCAGAAGATCCCGGTCCCCGAGTATGAACAGCTCGTCCCACAGTTCAACCCGGTGAAATTCAACGCGGCCGAGTGGGTCCGGGCGGCCAAGGCGGCCGGGCAGAGATACATCGTCATCACCAGCAAGCACCATGACGGGTTCGGCCTGTTCGATTCCAAGGTCTCCGACTACGACATCATGGCCGCGCCCTTCAAGCGGGACATCATGAAGGAGCTGGCCGACGAGGCACGCCGTCAGGGGATCAAGATCTGCTGGTATCACTCCATCCTCGACTGGCACCACCCGGATTACCTCCCCCGCGGCGAGGGCAGCCCGCGGCCCTGGGACACCCGGCCGACCGAGAGCGCGAGCCTCGACCGGTATCTTGAATATATGGAGGCCCAGCTCCGCGAGCTGCTGACGAACTACGGCCCCATTGGCATCCTCTGGTTCGACGGCGGCTGGGAGCACACGCCCCAGGAGCTCCGCTCGGAGGAGGTCGTGTCCATGATCCGCTCCCTCCAGCCGGCGATCATCATCAACGACCGGATCATGCTCCCCCAGGACTACAGCACGCCGGAGCAATACATCCCGGCCACGGGCATTCCCGGCCGCGACTGGGAAACGTGCATGACCATGAACGACACCTGGGGATACAAGAGCTACGACGCCAACTGGAAGTCGAGCATGGACCTTATCCGCAAGCTCGTGGACATCACGAGCAAGGGCGGAAATTTTTTGCTCAACGTCGGGCCGACGGCCGAGGGCGTCATCCCCCAGGAGTCCGTCGACCGGCTGGCCGACATGGGCCGCTGGCTGAACCTCAACGGCGAAAGCATTTACGGGACCACGGCCAGCGTCTTCAAGCGCCTCGGCTGGGGCCGCTCGACGGTCAAGCCGGGAAAGCTCTTTCTCCACATCTTCGACTGGCCCCAGGACGGAAAGCTCTCCGTTCCCGGGCTCATGAACGATATCGACGCGGCCTACATCCTGACCGACTTGAGAAAGACTCCCCTGCCGGTCGAGCGCTTGGGAGACATGACCACGATCACCCTTCCGGCCAAGGCCTATGACCCCGCGGACACGGTCATCGTCCTCGAGATCAAGGGCTCGCCCCAGGTCGCGCCCCAGCCCGTCAAGCCCCAGCCCGACGGCTCGATCCTGCTCAAGGCCATCGACGCGGATTATCACGGCCGCCGCATCCGCTACGAAGAGGAGACGGACAAGGACTGCATCGGCGCCTGGACGGAGCAGGCCGATACAGTCAGTTGGTATTTCGAGGCGCCCCAGCCGGGGACCTACTCGGTCGAGCTCACCTATGCTTGCGATAAGGGGCTGGGCGGCAACGAGTTCGAGGTCACGCTCGATGGGCAAACGCTCCTGGCCAAAACCGAGGAGACGGGGGCCTGGACTAAATTCGCGTCGTTTACGGTCGGCAGCTTCACCCTTCCCGAGGCGGTCAAGCCGACGCTCACCGTCACACCGGTCAAGCTGGCCAAGGGCGCCCTGATGAACCTGCGTTCGGTCGGCCTCAAGCCGGCGGGAAGCGCGGACAAAAAATAGGTCCGGTCCGCGTTATTTCGATTCGGGTCCGCTTTTCTGGCGCACCGGGACGGGGACGTTGCACAGCTCGACGCGGCCCGCCGGGAACACGAACCATTCGTCGCGGCGGTTGCGGCGCGATTCGATCAACCGCCGGAACGCGTCGGTGTCGGTGCGCAGCACCTCCAGGTCGGTGCGCTCGGCCGCGGGCACATCGGCCGCGACGCGGATGCGCCGGATCGGAACGAGCTGGTCCCGCTCGTCGTAGAAGCCCATCACGCCGCGGCCGCGCGGCAGGGCGGTCAGCAGCTCCATGCCCTGGATCACCCGCCCGAACAAGGTGACGTTGCGGTCCAGGTGGCGGGGGGCGTGACCGCTCACGACGTAGCTCTCCGCGCCTCCGCCGCTGTCCTTCGCATTATCGCGGCCGGCGCCGACCATCCCGTAGCAGTGGACGAGCCACATCACGCCGCTCTTCGTGTCGCGGGCGGCCGGGAAACCATTCGAGAAGCCCACCTCCGGGGCATACACGTCCCCTTCCGGCAGCGGAGTGAACGGGGTCTTGTCATCGATCGTCCGCTCGAACTCCGCGGGCAGGGTCTTTTGACCTCGTTGGATCTTTCGGGCCGCCTGGGGATCGCCCGCCTTGGGATCGCCCCATTGCACCACGTAATTGTCCTGGACGCGGATGATCGCCAGCCCGTCGAAATAGCCCTCCCGGGCCAGGGCTTTGAGATTGGCTGAGTGGCGCGGCGCGAAGTCAGGCGCGAGCTCGATGATCACCCTCCCGGCGGCCAGCTCGAGATACAGCGTGTTCTCCGGGTCGAGGGGCCGCCAATCTCCCGGCTCTGCCGCGGCCAGGATCTCGGCCATGGTCGGGAATTTACGCTCCGAAGGCTCCCCCGCTTGGCCAATCAAGACCGTCGGCACCAGGAGGCAGACGGCAAAAAACCCATGGATCATCCATCTCCAAACATGCGAGAACATTCGCCGAGCATCCGAATTCATCTTCATTTCGCTCACCTGATAAAAATGTTAATCCCCGTCGGATATCGAGTCAAGATAGACCTCCCGGCGGATACCCACACGGACAACCAGGATGATGAGCCGGGCTTCATCTCTCCTGAAGATTACACGATAGGACCCGACGCGGAGACGATAAAGAGCTTCTGCCGGACCGCTGAGCCTTTTTATGTTGTTCTTGAGCGCGGCGGGGTTTTCGGCCAGGATCAAGAGCTTGGCCTTGATGATCCTCTGCCTCGCCCGGTCGATCTTCTTGAACTCGTTCAGAGCCTTATCAACGAAAACGAGCCTGTACAATCAGATCCCCAGGTCCTTCCAGACATCCTCGGCATCGACGAGCCTGGCCTTTCCTTTTTCGAGCTCTTTGAGACGCTTGCGCGCGACCTTGAGGTCCATGAGATCGAAATAGACCGACAGGGCTTTCTCGATCAGAGAACTCTTTTTTTCGCCGAGCTCTTTGGCCAGGCTTTCCAGCTCCTCCGAAACCTCGGCATCGATGGTGATGTTGTGTCGCACTTGCATTTCTAAAGCCTCCTGGCCTATACACATAATATACACATTATTTGTGTATAAACAAGAGGTTTAGCAAAAATGGCCTTCGCTCTTTGCCAGGACGCAGGCGCAGTTCCAGCATTCTCACCATTTGAATTTCCACTGCGGCCAAGACGACGCTTGCGGAGGAGTAAGCCCTGAAAACAATGATGAAGGTCGTCGTTTTGAACGGACATTGACAGCCGTCGATATCGGGGATAATATTGCTCCGGTCGTCAGCTTGGGGGAAAAGTTGAAAATGAGATCGGATGGCGGACCGCCATTGAAATTCCCCTCCGGTTTGGATCGATGATCAGGAACGGGATGGGGAAGCCTTGAAAACCAGGGAGACGGAACTTGTTCCCGGATGGGAATCTTCATTCGATCCCTTTCCCGATCTCGTGGCCGTGATCGGGAAGGACCACCGGATCCTCAAGGTCAACAAGGCCCTGGTGGATCGCCTGGAGATCTTCCCGGTCAAGCCCGTCGGATCGTATTGCTTCCAAACCTTCCATGGCCTCGACGCCCCCCCGGATTCCTGCCCCCATTCCCGGTCGCTCCGCGATGGGCGCACGGAGAGGGAACATATCTACTCCAGCCGACTCGGAGGGCACTTCGAGGTCACGACCCTGCCGATCCGATCCAACGGAGACTCCGTTTCCGCCTCCGTCCACGTGGCCCGCGATATCACCCGGCAGGTCGAGGCCGAGGCCGCGCTTCGAGTCAGCCAGGGCCAGCTGTCGCTCGTCACCCGGACGATGAAGCTCGGGCTCTGGGAATGGTGCGCCCAGACGGGGCTGGTCTCTGTCAACGACCTCTGGCGGGACATCACCGGTTTCGATGCTCCCCGGGAGGGCTTCCCGTTCGGCCAGTGGTTGAACCGGATCCACCCCGAGGAAGCCGAGCTCCTGGACAAGCATTTTCGGGCCTTGATCGAGGGGCAATCCGATTTTCTTCAGGAGGAGCTCGAAATCCTCCATCCCCAGAAAGGCCTGATTTGGCTCAGCCGGACGGCATCCGTCGGCGAAAGGGACGAGTCGGGCCGGGCGCTCCGGGTGATCGGCTACGACCAGGACGTCACCGACAACAAGAACCTGATGGACGACCTGGAGCGGCTGGCCATGACCGACCCGCTGACGGGCATGTCAACCCCCCGCTATTTCATGGCCCGGGCGTTCTTTGAATTCCTCCGGTCGAACCGCTACCAACGGCCCTTCTCCGTGGCCCTCCTCGATATCGACCAGCTTCAGAGGATCAATGAGACCCATGACCAGAAGACGGGCGATGAGGTCATCAAGGTCCTGGCCCGGACCTGCGAGTCCGCGCTGCGCAAGACGGACATCCGGGGCCGGATGGCCGGGAAAAAGTTCGCGGTGCTGTTCCTCGAAGCCCAATACCCGAAGGTCCTCGAGGCCTGCGAACGGCTGCGCCTGGCTCTCGCCCGCGCCTCCGCTCCTTCCGAGAGCGGGCCGGTGAGCTTCACGGTGAGCATCGGCGTGTCCTCGGTGACCACGGTTGACGCGGCCGTCGAGGACATCATCGAACGGGCCGACCGAGCCCTCCTCAAGGCCCGGCAAAGCGGAGGAAACCGGGTCGTCTTCTTCCAGGAAGAGCGCGACTTGAAGTAATGAAAAACCTGACCGCAAATTTTTCTTGTTAAGGTTTGTAATCGGTCCAGCCGCTGGCCAGCTTTTCCGCGATCTCGGGATACTTAATGGGATCCTTGCCTTTCAGGAACTGGACAGGAACCTTTTTTATCAGAAGGCGGCCGATAAAAATTCCCAGGGCGAAGACCATGATGCCGGTGAAAATCTCGGCTAATCCAAAATATCCGGGATTCAGGCTGTCCATTAACAGGGCTGCCAGGACTCCGGCAAGGAAGCTTATGGTCACAGCTGCGGCGGTAAATCGGCTAATTCTGTCATAGGATTCCTTACACATCCGGCAGCCGGGAATCGTCACGTCTATTGTCTGATAATGCTTTGTTATCACTCTTCTTGTGGCCGTCACTCCCCCTTTTTTATAAAGTGAAACTTTTTTTGAGCTGCCTGGATTTGCCACATTTATTTCACAGTACCAACAGATGCTCATTGTTCATTCTCCCTGGATGCATTTCCATCCCTTGTATCGCCCTCACTCAGGATCATCTTTGACCCCCACACCTGGG
>Ga0209254_10002888_pt1 | contig 15679 bp, 9 predicted proteins | sample FrelakmetDIP11DI_FD_187148 | JGI IMG/M metagenome (GOLD analysis project Ga0209254, IMG submission 187148) | Freshwater lake sediment microbial communities from the University of Notre Dame, USA, for methane emissions studies - DIP11 DI (SPAdes)... | ecosystem: Environmental > Aquatic >...
CGAGGTCATGACGCATGTCCGCACGGCGCTCGCGAGCTTCATCCCTAATTTCGTCTACCCCGAGACTTTTGGGCTCGTGCTGGCCGAGAGCAATGCGCTCGGCACGCCCGTGATCGCTCATCCATACGGGGCTGCCGCCGAGGTTCTCGGCGATCCGAGGCAGATCGTGCCGCTGCCGGTCGACCGCTCGGCGACGACGCTGGCGGGGCTCTACCTCAGTCGGATCGAGGAATGGCGAAACGGACACCGGCCCGCCGTAGTGGCTCGCCCCGAATTCAGGACCGGTAACGTCGCGGCGGCATGGCTCGCACTGCTCGCGGAACTCGACGAGCGCCGCGTGGGCGCATCACCAGAGTGTCACATTCTCAGGGCCAACTGATCATTAGTGACCAAGCTGCCGGAGGCGCCGTCGGTGCGCCGCTCGGCCGACCTCCCGGAATCAACATGAAGCGCTACCCGCTCGTCAGTTTGCTCACGCCAACCTGCAACCGGCATCCCTTCATTTCGCAATACCTCAGGAACCTGCGAAGGCAGGACTATCCGGGCCGGATGGAGATTCTCATCGCGGACGACGGCGACGAGCCGGTGGGGGACCTCGTGTCCGCCGACCCGCGCGTCCGTTATCTGCGTTTGTCGGGTCGCAGGCCGCTCGGGGAGAAGCGCAACCTGCTCGCGAGCGCGGCGCGGGGCGAGGTTCTGGTGCACATGGACGACGACGACTACTACCCGCCGGAGCGCGTCACACATGCCGTGAGCCGACTAGAGGCAAGCGACCGGCTGATCGCGGGCTCTTCGCAGATGTACATTTACGACACGGTCGCCGACGAGGTGACGGTGTCCGGGCCGTTCGGCGAGAACCACGGGACAGCCGCGACGCTCGCTTACCGGCGGGAGTATTTCGCCGTTCACCGCTTCGACGACAGGGCGTGCGCCCAGGAGGAGCCGACGTTCACCGAGAATTTCACCGCGCCCATGGTGCAGCTCGATCCGCGCTCGACGATCCTCGTGATCCGCCACCAGGCCAACACGTGGGACAAGCGTCGCACCACTGCGAGGCCAAGCGACCTGAAGCTCAAGGACTTCGTCCGCGACATGGAGGACCGTCGCTTCTATCGCCACCGGTTGGCGCGGGTGCTGGCGGCCGGAACGTCGGCATCAGCAGGGTGACTCGGGAACCGGATCATTGCCGTCGATGAGCGTGACGCGAGCTGTGGTGGTGACTCCTTACTACCGAGAGGATCGGGCGTTCCTCGAGCGTTGCATCGAGAGTGTGCAGCGGCAGTCCGTGCGCACCGACCACCTGCTGGTGGCGGATGGTCACCCCCAGGACTGGATCGACCGAACCGGCGTGCGCCACCTGCGGTTAGATCGCCCGCACCGCGACTTCGGCAACACCCCCCGCGGGATCGGCGCCGTTCTCGCCGCGGCCGAAGGCTACCCGGCCATCTCGCTGCTCGACGCCGACAACTGGCTCCAGCCGGATCACGTCGAGGCATGTCTCAGCGCCGCAGGAAACGCGCAGGGCGGGCCGTGTGACTTCGTCGTGACGCGCCGCAACTTCGTGGGCCCGGACGGAGCGCGGATCGAAGTCGAGGACGAACCGCCGGAGTTGCACGTCGACACGAACTGCTTCTTCTTCCTCGAAGGCGCGTTCCACACCTTGCCGGCATGGGTGCTGATGCCGCCGCAGTTGTCGCCCATCTGCGACCGGACGTTCTGGGCCTCGCTGGCGTCGCAAGGACTCACCGGGGCCGATACCGGCCGCGCCACGGTCAACTACTACTGCATCTGGGAGCCCGTCTTTCGCGCCGCGGGGCTCGTGCCGCCGCCGGAAGCCAAGCCGCCGATCGATGCCGGGCCCGCGATGGCCTGGTTGAACGGTCTGGACGACCGGGGGCTCGAGCTCGTGTCGCGGCGCCTGGGCTCGAAACTGCAACGCGGTCGTTGAAGCCGTCGGCCGCGGCCCGTCTGTTGCGATCATCGAGAGGAATGCGTGCCCAGGGTCACCAGGATCCAGATTCTGAAACAATGGCCGGTCACAGCCGCCAACGGCGGCGAGATCGCCCTGCTCGAACGCGCGCGGTACTTCCGTGCACGAGGGGTCGAGGTCTCCCTGCACGTCTGCATGCCGCGCGAGGCGGAGCACCGCGTTCGCGGACTCCTCGGGAGCTTTCCCCGCGTCCGTATGACCTCCGCCGCGGATTACGAGATCATGGGGCTACCGGTAAAGCTGCACTTCAGGGACATCGCCGAACTGCAGCGGGGCGATTCGTTTCACCGACTCATCGAGGACGAGCAGCCCGACCTGGTGTGGACCCACTACACCGATTTTCTGCCGACGTTTGCCGCACTGCGCTCGATCAGCGCAGAGAAGATCTGGGTCGACCAGACTGACAATGAATACCCGCGCCTGTCGCAGCTGCATCCGGCCGTTAGACCCCATTACGAGCGAATCCGCATGCTCACGGTGGCGTCGCCGTTCATGCAACGGCAGTGCGGGTCGGACTTTCCCCTGGCCGAGAGGCTCGATTGCCCGAACCTCATCGAGGACTACGAACTCGAGGACGACCGTCGCCCCGGCTTCGATGCGAGCGGTGCTTGGGTCTTCGTCAATCCGGTTCCGGAGAAAGGCGCCGAGTTCGCATTGCGGCTGGCGCAGGCGATGCCTGACGAGCGCTTCGAGTTCATTGGAAACTGGGGGAACGACCGGCCGGACAGGCTGTCCTCGAACGTGTCCTTCCGGAAACGTGCTGCTACCCTCAAGGACGTGCTGCGCGACGCCAGGGGATTGCTCATGCCGTCCGTGTGGCAGGAGGCATTCGGTCGTGTCGCACTCGAGGCGATGTGCCTCGGTGTTCCCGTGATCGGCAGTGATCGAGGCAATCTGCCCGAAACGATTTCGGACGGGGGGCTCAGCCTGCCACTCGATCTCGATCATTGGCGTTCGGCGATGGCGCGCAGCGAGCCGGAGTTCCAGCAACAGGTCGAGCGCGGATTCGAGCGGTTCCGGCGCTACAAGGCCCATGTTGCCGAGTGCTACGAGAAACTCTGCGCGCGACTGGACCTGTGATGTCCTGCGCGTCCCGAGAGCGCGAGCGAACCGTGCGGGCGCGGGCGATCCGATCGCGACCTCCGGCGCTATGGCCCGACGGCGGCATTGATTTCCTCGTAAGCGATGCGTGCGTTGGTGGCGATGTCGCGGTCCGGATCGGACGCGGCCGCGAGCAGTGCCGCCCGGATCGCTCCGTCCGGATCGAGCCTGTTCCCCGCGACGGTCTTGAGACTTTCGATGGCAACCAGCCTTGCATGGGTCGACGTATCGGTCGCCAGCACCTGTGTCAGGCCGTCAGTGGTCTCGGGCGAGTCGGTCTCGCGGAGCCGCTCTATGGCGGCCACGCGCGATTCGACGTCGGCAGACGTCAATGCTTCCGCGACCCATTCCTTCTGCTCGGCGCTGGCTCGGGGCGGGGCCGCCGGTGGCGAGTCGGCGGGTGCGGCGGCCCCGGTGGCCGTCCCGGCCGCGGTCTTCGCGCCCGTTGGCTGAGCACCGGTTGCGACAGCCCGTGTCTGTCGCGTCGGACCAGTGCCCGCGAGGCGTCGTTCGGTCGGGACTGTCACCTGAGGCGTGAACGCCGGTTGCAGCCAGCTCGGCCGCTGCTCTGGCCGCGCGAGGTGAACGCCGGCGAATATCGCGAGCGAGACCACGAACAGGCCGACGAGCAGCAGCTTGGCTCGCATGTTGAACGGCGGTTCGTGCGTACGATGGCTCATCGGCGAGAGACTAGAGTCGCGTCGTTAAGCAAAGGTTACGCTGAAGAACCGGCGCGGGAGCCGGCGGCAAGGATTGCCTCGAGGGCGACAAGGAAGTACTGCCGTGCGGCCACATGGAAAGCGTGGACCCGCTCGCGCCGGATGCGACCTGCTGGTTGCGGAAGGTGCTGCTTCGAGATGCCGAAGCCTGCCTCGTCGGCGCTGCCATCTCAGGATCGCTTCAACTGCTCCAGCGTCTCCCGAGCGCTGTCCGAACCCGGGAAACGCGCGCCCGGCGCCAGCACGGTCTCGAGGTTCTCGCGCGCATCATCTGCCTGGCCGGCCTTGTACTGAGCCATGGCGAGGTGATAGCGGAACATCGGCGTGTTCGGGCGCTGCTCGACCGCGCCCCGCAGCGTCGCCACCGCCTCGAGGTATTGGCCGAGCTTGTACTGCACCCAGCCTCGCGCATTCAGGAACTCGGGTACCGTCGAGTCCTTGAAGCGCTCGGTGAGCTCACGGGCGCGCTCGAGACTCGGCGCGTCGCTGCGGTAGGTCGCGAGCAACAGAGCAAGGTTGCTGGCGAGCAGGTCGTTGGTCGGATTCTGAGTCAGCAGTTGCTCATACGTGGCGATGGCCTTATCGGGTTGCCCGCGCAATTCCTGGAGCGAAGCGAGGTCCGTCGCAAGGAGGACGGCCCCGGAGGTCGCCTTCAGGCCGGCTACGAGGGCCCATTCGGCCCCGTCCGCATCGCCGGCACCCGAGAGCGCCAGGGCCTTGCCGCGATAGGGAACCCACCAGACGGGCGCGAGCGCGATCGCCTCGTCGAAGGCGGCAACCGCCTCGGGGTAACGCTTGAGCGACGTGAGCACCTCACCAAGGAGGTTGCGCGCGTCCACGTTGGCGGGCTGGTCCTTCGCGATGGCGCGCAGTCGCGCGACGGCCTCATCGGTCCGCTTCTGGCTGATGAGCAGCTCGACCAGCCCGGTGAGCGGTTCACGAGCGTTCGGCTGCAGCTTGAGCGCTGCCTCGAAGGAAGCGAGTGCATCGGCATTTCTGTTTTCGGAACGCGCCATGATACCCATCAGGTAATCGCCCATCGCGAGGTCCGGCCGGGCAGCCTTTGCGGCCGCGGCCGTCGCCCGGGCCTTCGCGACTTCGTTGCGGTTCGCGTAGAGCACGAACAGCATCTGCTGCGCGGTCATGTTCTCGGGCTTCTCGGCGACCGCGTCCTCCAGCGTCTTGATCGCCTTGTCACCCTGTCCACCGCTCAGGTATACGCGTGCCAGCTCGATGCGCAGGTCGGGATCGTCGGGCTTCGCCTGGGCGGCCGTCACGAGCGTCTGCTCTGCCAGGGCGACATCGTTCGACTGCAGGTATGCGCGCGCGAGCGCTCGCTGGACGGGCGCCGAGTCCGGCTGGTCACGCAGTACGGTCCGGAGGTCCGTGATGGCGCTGGCGGCGTCCCCTTGCGACAGTGCGATGTCGGCTCGCATCGCGAGCGCTGCGCCGTCTTGCGGGTTCTTCTCGAGCACTTCCCGGATCAGCCGGCTCGCCTCGTCCACTTGGCGGCTGCTCAAGGCGAGCGCTGCCAGTCGATTGCGTGCCTCGAGTCCCTGCGGATCGTCGCCATCCAGTCCCAGGGCCTCGTGGTAGGCCGAGGTGGCCTCCTCGTTCCTGCCTCGGGCGGCGTAGAAGTCTCCTTGCGCGATGCGCAACTCGGCGTCGTCCGGCGAGGCCGCCACGAGCCGCTTGAACTCCTGGTCGGCCGCCTCGAACGAGCGCGCAGCCAGGAGGTTCACGAGGCCGATCTTCGGCTCCATGGCTTCGGGCGCATGCGCGATGGCTTCGCGCAGCACCTTTTCCGCGTCGGCCGGCCGCTTCCCGGCAACCAGGAAGCGCGATAGATTCAGCCGGTGGACGAGTTTGTCGGGTTGCAGCGCGATCAACTCGCGCAGTAGCCGTTCGGTGTCCGCCGGGCGATCCATGCGCTGGTAGATCGACGCCAGGACAAGCCTCAGATCGACGTTCTGGGGCAGCTTGATTGCCGCATTCTCGACCAGCACGCGGGCTTCGTCGGGCCGGTTCGTGCTAATCAACAACGATGCGAGCAACGAAACGCCGTCCGGATCGTCGGGCGCCCTCGAGCGGGCACGCTCGACGTCCGCAATGGCGCCCGGGTAATCGCGCAGCCGCGCCCGCGCCGCGCCGCGGGCCAGCAGCAGCCGGACATCGTCGGGCGCCGTCGCGAGGCCCGGCTCGACGATCTCCAGCGCTTTCTCCGGCAGACCGCCAAACGCGTAGAGCCGCGCCACCGCGGCCCGCGCCTCGAGGTTGCCTGCGTCCTCATCGAGCGCGGACTCGTACATCTGGAGTGCGCGACGGGGATCTCCGAGCTTCTCGCTGACCTCGCCCAGCAGCATCTGGGCCTGAGCAAAATGAGGGTCGATCTGCAGGGCATTACGCAGCTCGAGCTGCGCATTCTCGAAATTCTCTTCAGCCACCAGCGCCTGCGCTTTCTCTAGGTAGCGCTGCTTGCGCGTCTCAGTCCCGCTGCAGGCGACGAGCAGGACGGACGCGATGACGACGAGCGGCAAGGGAGCGCGGCGAGCACTAGCACTGAACAGCATGGCAATCCTCTGAAGGTGGTGCGGCGCCGGAGCGCTGGCATGGCATGCCATCAGAGCTCGGGACGCGCCCAATACCGTAGTGTCCAGGTGTTACAGAGCGATGATGCCGACGGCATCCGGTCACCGTCCGGTCATAACCATGCAAGAGAGTTCGCGTAGGGGCGCGCACGATTCGTGCCCCAAACTGCGAAATGCGCCCCGTATGTCGATTGCGGCCCTCCGCGGGTCGGAGCTCACCTCCGATCCGGCCGTCGCTGCCGCAAGTCGGGCCGCGTCGCTGCAGTCCTCCAACCGGAAGCAGCACTACCACTTGGGGTCAGGCCTGCAAGGCGGCGGAAGACCCCGCGGCGGCCGTGACGGCCCATCGGCAGGCGATCGCTGTGAGCCCTCGCGGGGCCGAGGTTCGCGCGAATCCGGCGTGGCACCGCGTGCAGTCGGCGAGCTCGAACCGGCCACGGACAGCTATCGGTGCGCACTGGAACTCGACCGGGGCTGTGTCGAGGCCTGGAACAATCCCGTCGTCGTCCGGCACCGGGCCGGTGCGCGTCGTCGTCATCGATGCGCCCGGTCTGGGCGCGCGTGGAGACGCGGGGTCTCAGCCAGCCACTCAGGCCGCCGGTACGTCGAAGGCAACCGGCGGTTGCCCGCGTTGCTGTCGTTCCCACATGGTTCGATAGGCGGCTTCGATCGCGCGGCGGAAGCCGTCCGTGTCGAACAGCGGCTGCGCGAGTCGATTGCGGGCGACGCGCTCGCGGACCTCGGCGAGGCGCGCAGGGCTCGTGGCCAGATCGAGCGCCAGCGTCTCGTACTGCTCGAGGCTCGGTGCGACGAGATCGGGCAGGCCGATCGCATGGAGGATGCTGGTGGCGACTCGCCCGGCGAACGTCGAGCCGGTGCAGGTCACCACCGGCAGGCCGGCCCACAGCGCATCGCTCGCCGTCGTGTGGGCGTTGTAGGGCAGGGTGTCGAGGAAGAGATCAGCCAGGCGGTATCTCGCGAGATGCTCGGCCTGCGGCAGTTTGCCGGCGAACGCGAGCCGCTGCGGATCGACGCCGCGTGCAGCGGCCTCACGGCGCAGGTTGTCGACCGCAGTGGCACCGCCGTCGAGCAACCACAGTACGCTGCCCGGCACGGCCCGCAATAGCCGCATCCAGGTCTCGAACAACGGCGGAGAGATCTTGTAGCAGTTGTTGAGGCAGCAGAAGACGAAACCCTGCTCGGGCAGCCCGGCGTCGCGGCGGGACAGCGTCGACTCCGCGATCGGCCGACGGTCATCGGTGACCTGGTAGCAGTGCGGCAGGCGCACGACCTGCTCCGCGTAGAACGGCTCCTCGCCCTCCGGGATGACATAGCGGTCGGCGAGGATGTAGTCCATGAACGATGCGCCCATCGTGGCCGGGAAACCGAGGTAGCTCACCTGCACGGGCGCGGGACGGTAGGCCAGGATCCCGGCGCGGGCGTCGCGAGTGTAGCCCTTCAGGTCCACGGCGATGTCGACCTCGAGTTCGCGCAGCTGTCGCGCTGCGTCGCGGTCGTTGAGTTCGCGCACCTCGATGAAGCGGTCGAACGCGGGTCGCAGGCGACGGCGCATGTCGTCGTTGGTGTCGGGACCGAAAGAGATCGCAATCATCTCGAACGCGCTGCGGTCATGTCGCTCGAACAGGCCCGCCATCAGGTACGCCGTCGCATGATCCTGCAGGTCCGCCGAGAGGTAGGCGATGCGGATCCGGTCGTGGCTGTAGCGCTCGCCGCTCCACAGCGGCGCGCGCGACTTCACGACGTGCTCCGTGTAGCTGCGCACGCACTCGAGCTGTCGCGCGGGGCTGATCGGGATCGCGAGCATGGAGAACGGCCCGTCGGCACGCGTACCGCGGCGGATCGCAGCGTCGATGCGCGCGACTTCGCTGCCATAGCCGGACCAATCACACTGGTGCAGGTGCGCATTGAGCCGCGCTCCGGCCGCGTACGGATAGTCCGGATCGAGTTCGAGCAGCCGGTCGAAGCACTCGGCCGCCTCGTCGTGCCGTTGCAGCAGCGTGAATGCCGTGGCGCGGTTGTTGAGCAGCGCCGGCGTAGCCTCACCGAGCTCGAGCGCCCGGTCGAAGCACTTCAACGCCGATTCGACGCGACTGAATGCCAGCAGCACGGTGCCGCTGGTCGACCATGCGGCCGGGTTCTCTGGGTTGAGCTCGAGCGCACGTTCGCAGTCGGCGAAGGCCTCGTCGAAACGGCGGAGGTGCTCGAGTGCGTTGGCCCGTGCGAGCAGCGCGGAGGCGTTGTGCTCGTCGGCATATGTCGCCCTTTCGCAGCATTGCAGCGCTTCCGCGGCGCGGTCGAGATCGAGGAGCGCGGCCGAGCGGTTGACCAGCGCCCGCACGTCGTCCGGGAGGATCGCGAGCGCCTCGTCGCAGGCCGCCAGCGCGGCCTCGGGCTGCCGCAATGCCAGCAACGCTGCAGCCCGGTTGCCGTGCGAGAGCGCTACGCCCGGGTCGACCTGCAACGCTTGCTCGAAGATCCGCAGCGCGTCTTTCGGCCGGCCGAGCGCGAGCAGGGCCGCGCCCCGCGCGTTCAGCACTTCGGAATTGCACGGGCCGGCCGCGAGCGCGCGGTCCGTGTCGGCCAGTGCTTCCCTGGGTCGACACAGTTCGAGCAACGCCGTCGCGCGATTCGCGAGAGCGACGTGGGACAGTGGTGCGACCTCGAGCGCGCGATCGTAGCTTGCGAGCGCTTCAGCCGGACGCCGCATCCTGAGCAGCACGTTGCCGCGATTCACGTGTGCGCCGGCATGATTCGGATCGAAAGCAATGGCGTTCTCCGCGCTTGCCAATGCGTCGTCCAGCCGGCCGAGCGCGAGCAATGTCACTGCGCGGTTATTGTGTGCCTCGACGTAGGAAGGCGCATGGCGCAGCGCGGCCTCGTAGCTGTCGAGCGACGCCGCGATGTGGCCCAGGCGGTGCAGCAGGTTGCCGCGGTTGAAGTATGCGGTTGCAAGGCTGGGCTTCACGCGAATGGCGTCTTCGTAGCTGTGCAGGGCTTCGTCGGGTCGACCGAGATCGCGCAGCAGGTTGCCGCGCAGGTTCAGTGCTTCGGCATACGCGGGTCGGAGCCGGAGAGCGTCGTCGACCGCAGCCAGTGCGGCAACGGGCTGGCCCAGCCCACTCAGCGCGTGGGCGCGATTGAAGTGCGCCAACACCTGGCGAGGGTCGAGCGATACCGCGTGCTCGAGCTGTTCCATGGCCTCCGCGTGTCGGCCCAGCGCAAGCAAGGCAGCGCCGGCGTTGGAATGCGCGAGCGGCTGGCCGGGACGGATGGCGAGCGAGCGGCGAATGTTCTCCACCGCATCCTCGGGGCGGCCGGACTGCAGCGCCACCACGCCGAGCATGTGAAGCGCGTCGGCGTCGTCGGGAATCTCGCGCAACATCGCCCGATATGCCGAGGCGGCTTCCGTGAGCTTTCCGCGCTGTTGCAATTCCATCGCGGTCCGCAGACGCGCGGCGCGCATCGAAGAATGTGGCGCCAGCTCCGTCGCTTCTGAACCCGTGCCTCGGTCATCTCCCTGTCGATACATCGCGTCAATCTCCGGCCCGCAGGCCTGCTGAATCGCCGACCATTATCGGCTCGCATTCGCGAGGACAGGATAGATCCCGTGCGCGAAGCAAGATCCGGGCGGCATGTGCGTAATGTCTGACGAGTGCACTACGTGTGTCGACTTCGACTGGTCCAGGAGCCACGAATCCTTCATTCAACCGTCACGTCATTCCCTCAACCTCCCCCTGCGCTCGACGGCGACCCGCAGAAATCAGTGTTCAGGCGGGGGCGGTCTTTGCCTCCGCCGGACGTGTTGAGGCCTGTCGGGTCGAGCGGAGTGGTATCGACCAATGTTCACAAGGGGATTATTTAGTCATGAAGCTAATTAGCAAGGCAGTTGCACTGGTACTGCTGACCGCGAGCGCCTCGGGCGCTCTCGCGCAGTCCGTGCCCAACCCGATTCCCAACACCATTCCGAGCGGTGACTTCGCGGGCACCGGCACCGGCAACGGCCCGCTGATGGTTGCTGTGTGGGACGTGATTTCCGGCAGTTCGCTGGTCCAGTGGCTCGGTCTCCGCTACAACGACGTATCCATCCCGGAGATGAGCGACAGGGATCAACTCGATTTCGGCACATTGACGGGCTTCGCAAGCACGTTCGCGACCGCAATCGGCGCCGGCGAGCCAAACAGGCTGAATTACATGGTGTTCGCCGCAGATCCCCTTACCGTCGACGGCTTTGCCGACGGCGCGGGCCTCCGCGCCACGGGTGCCGCGAACTATCGGACGGTCATGGAGACCGGCGGCAGCCCGGACGGCTTCGGGGCGACTGCGCCGGTTGCTATCACGCGCTACATCACTGACGTGATGCAGCTAAACGTAGCCGGAGAGGGTTGCGCATCCGTCAATCCGTGCTCGGTGGCGGATTCTCCGACCAGTCCGATCTTCTGGGACAACCAAGCCGTTCCGAACCCGGGCGATGACCTCGGCGGGGCGATCCCTGGTTCGACCTCGTTCGCTGGCGCGGTCGGTACCGCGCTGAGCTTCTTCGAGACGACCGTCGGCTTCGACGGGAACACCTTCTCCTATTTCTTCAACCCCATCGAGGTGGCCACCGGTGCGGGCAACCAGTGGCTGCTGTCGACGGACGGTCGCCTTACCTATGGTGCGCCCATCCCGCTGCCGGCGGCGGTGTGGTTGCTGCTGAGCGGTATCGCCGGTTTCGGCGCCGTTGCGCGCCGCCGCCGGGCCGTATGAAAAGCCGCCGACCCACATGGCCTGACGTAATCAAGTCTAGGAGCTGATAGACATGTCATCGAATTTCGCACTCCGAGGGGCCGTGTCGCTGGCCCTCGCCACCGCGATCGCGGGGACCACCGCCCACGCGGCCAACCTGTCTCCGGGCGCCAACAACGAGTTGCCCGTCGGTGGCGCCACGGCGTCCGACCTCTCCCTTGCGCGCGGCTGGTTGAGGGACCTCTGCGACCCGGCCACCACACCGGCCGCCCCTGGTTCAGCCATCGGCAACACCATCGAGGTGTTCACCACCAACAACGACTTCCTGGGTCTTGTACCCACGGGCGGCGGCACGACCAAGAACTACGCCATCGCCTGCCGGACCAAGGCCACCGTCGCCACCGGTGCGCAGAGCACGGACGTCGTGATGCTCAAGTACTCCGGTGGCTCGTCCACGGGCGTGACGCCCGTAGCGAACAACGCAACCCTTAGCAACTCGAGCTCGGCCCAGTGGACTGACGTCGCCGGCTGCCGTGACGCCGGCGGCAATCCGACGGGCTCAGCCATCAAGACCGACGTGGCGGCCGGCGGTGGGCTGCCGGGCGTGGTCATCTACTCGGGCTGCGCCAATGGCTCGAACCGTGTGCCGAAGGCCGGCCTGTCTGACCTCGAGGCCCGCCTGATCGTTAGCGGTGGTGGTTCTCTGCCGCTGGATACGCTGCCTGGCGCGTCCATCCCCATGGGCATCGCGGTGTCCGAGAACTTCGTCGGTGCGCTCGCCAGGGCCCAGGGCCTGACCGATGCCAACGGCAACAACTGCTGGACGCTGGATGCCAGCGGCAACCCGCATTTCCCGCTCTCGAAGTACACGCCCGAGTGCACGCCGAGCCTGGCGCGCTCCCAGATCGCGGGCTTCTACACGGGCAACATTCAGTTCGTCGGCCAGTTCGAGGATCAGAGCGGCGCCGCAATCCCGAATCCGCCAGCGGGCAACGCGGTCCGCTTCTGCCGTCGTGGCACAGGCTCGGGCACCTTCCGCACCCATACGGTCAACATCCTGGGTCAGTTCTGCGGCTCGCAGCGCACGATGGTGAACTCGAGCACGTTCTCCGGCGGCACGGCATGGGTGGATACGTTCTCGGCGCGTGTGTTCGCCGGCACGGGCAACGCGGACGTGCAGGACTGTCTGGACGACGCGGCGGCCGACGGCCAGTACGCGATCGGCACGCTCTCGCTCGAAGCCAATAACTTCAACGACACCGATCAGCGCTGGCGCTTCATCAAGCTGGAAGGGAAGTTCCCGAGCCTCGAGAACGTCAACCGCGCGAGGTACGACTTCTTCGCGGACAGCGCCTGCAACCGGCCGGCCGATGCGAGCGCGAACGACCTCAGCCCCGTCCAGGCGGCGCTGGCTTCGGGCACGGTGGACGCCAGCGGCAACGCGGTCGGCCTCTGCGGGGCGCTGCGCGGCGAAGTCGTCGCGGTCAACCCGAGCGGCACGTTCTCCTGGCTGCTCGGCACCCTGAACAGCCCGCTGACGGCTGCGGCGGCCACCGATCCCACCGCGGGTTCGCAGTGGACGCAGGCGGACGTGATCACGAACCCGACCAACGTGCAGACGCACAGTCAATCCTATGGTGCTGCGCCGAACAACTGCAATCCGCCGTGGACGACGATCACCAACACGGCGGCAGTGGATGACAAGGAGAACGTCTTCTACTGATCCGGATCCGCAAGCCAAGGTGATGGTCGCGCCCGGCGGAGTGTCGCCGGGCGCGATGGGGCAAGTCCATGCGAGCAAGACTGCTCGGCAGGCCGCGGGGAATCCCGCGGCCTCCTTTCCTTTTGACGGGATCAACGATTGCCTGTGCCGTTATTGAGTCTCCGCAATTGCGTCGGCGCTGATGCACTCCTCCTCGTCCGGCGCCCAGCCGTGATGCTCGGCTGCGTCGTGGCTCTTGCGCTCGCGCCGGGCGTGCGGGGCGCGACAGCCGAGACCACCGCGGCCGAACCGACGTCCGAGGCATTCGACATCTTCGAGTTTCGCGTGCTCGGCAGCACCGCCGTGCCGGCAGTCGATGTCGAGCGCGCCGTGTATCCGATGCTGGGCGAGGGTCGGACCATCAAGGAGGTCGAGCAGGCCCGGGACGCTCTCGCGGAGCTGTACCGCGGGCGCGGCTTCGGGGCGGTCAACGTCGACATTCCCGAGCAGGACGTCGCGGACGGCGTGGTGCGGCTGCAAGTGACTGAAGGCCGCCTCGGGCAGGTCAAGGTTACCGGGGCGCGATACTACTCGAGCGGCCGCATCGTGAGGTCCATGCCGTCCTTGCAGTCCGGGGAGGTGCTCAATCTGCCGGCGCTGCAGTCCGATCTCGCCGCGGTGAACCGCATGTCGGCGGATCGCACCGTGACGCCTGTGCTGCGCTCCGGGCAGGTTCCCGGCACGGTGGACCTCGAACTCAAGGTCAGGGACGAGCTGCCGATCATCGCGCAGTTCGAAGTGAACGATCGCTACACGGCGGACACGACCCGCACGCGCGCGATCGCGACGCTCGGTTACGGCAACCTGTTCCAGAAGTTCCACTCGCTGTCGCTGCAATACCAGAGCGCACCCGAGGAGCCGGACGAGGCGAGGGTCTTCGCCGCGACGTATCTCGCCCCGATCGGAGACGAGGGTCGGCTGCTGGCAGGGTACTACGTCAACACCGACAGCGACGTGTCCACGGTCGGCACGCTGTCAGTGATCGGCGCCGGACAGATCTACGGCGCGCGCTACGTGATCCCGCTGCCGAGCATCGAGCACCTCTATCACGGATTCACGCTGGGCCTCGACTACAAGGATTTCAACGACAAGGTGGTCCTCGAGGACGGGCGGGACCAGACACCCGTGGCCTACACGAACTGGTCGATGGCCTATAACGGCACGCTCCGTTACGAGAAGAACTCGACCTCCTTCAACCTCGCGGCGAACTTCGGAAGCGGCAGCCTCGGCAATGACGCGGACGAGTTCGCCTACAAGCGCTACGGCGCCAAGCCCAATTACTTCTATCTGCGAGGCGGATTGCGCCACGAGCGTGCGCTGCCTTTCCCGGGGCGACTCTTCGCCCGGGTGGACGCCCAGGGAACGACCGTGCCGTTGATCAGCAACGAGCAGTTCTCCATCGGTGGTGTCGATAGCGTCCGCGGCTACCTCGAAGCCGAAGCGCTGGGTGACGTGGGCATGAGTGGCTCGCTCGAATGGCACACCCCGCCGTTCAACGCCTACCTGGGCGACTGGCTACAGGACTCGTATTTCCTGGTCTTCACCGACGCCGGATTCATCAACCTGATCGACCCGCTGCCCGGCCAGACGGACTGGGTGGATCTCTACTCGGCAGGCGTTGGTTTGCGGGTGACGGCCTTCGGTGGCCTCATCGCAGCCCTGGACTGGGCCTATCCGTTCGTCTCGGGTGAGTACACAGAGTCAGGCGACTCCCGTGTGCATTTCCTGGTGCGATATGAGTTCTAGCCGCGACCGCGTGCCGACTCGGTCCGCCTGGGGAAGCCGTGCAGCGGTGTTCCTGGCGGGTCTCGTTGCAAGCCTTGCGGCCCCGACCGCCGAACTTCCGGTGCCCTGTGTCGCCGGCAGTTGCGGCGCAACCGCCCCGCCGGGCTTCGTGAGCGCGGGCTCGGCAGGCGCGACCGTAACCGGGAACACCTTGCGCGTCGACCAGGCGAGTCCCTCCGCAATTCTCAACTGGCGAAGCTTCAACGTCTCGCGCGACGGCACCGTCACTTTCGCCCAGCCCGACCGCAGCGCCATCGCGCTCAATCGAATCTACGACGCGAACCCGAGTCGCGTGCTCGGTGCACTGAATGCGAATGGCCGCATCTACCTGCTGAATCAGAACGGCATCGTGTTCGGAGACGGCGCGAAGGTAAACGTCGGTGGCCTCGTCGCCAGCTCGCTCGACATCTCACCGCAGGCGCTCGACCGCGGCATCGCGGAGGCCATCAACGTCGGCGGCTCGCCTGCCTTCCAGGAGTTTCGCGATCCGTCCACCGGCGCGGTACTGCCGAGCGGTGCCGTGCGGGTCGAGCAGGGCGCGCAGATCGCGTCCGAGCAGGGACAGGTGCTCTTGTTCGCGCCCGAGGTGGCCAATCGCGGCAACATCCGCACGCCGGACGGCCAGACGATCCTGGCGGCCGGCAACCAGGTGTTTCTCGCGACCAGCTCCGACCCGAACCTGCGCGGACTGCTGGTCGAGGTCCGAGGCGAGGGCACCGTCGTCAACGGCAGGGAAGGCAACGTCGACCTGCCCCCAGAGGAGCTTGTCGGCCGAATCGTGGCGGACCGCGGCAACGTCACCCTTGCGGGCCTGCTGGTGCGGCAGGAAGGCATGGTCTCGGCCACGACCAGCACGCGTGCCAATGGAACCGTTCGCCTGCTGGCGCGCGCGACCTCGGGCACGGCGAACCCGATCGGCATGCGCGACGAGACCGTGGCCGACATCGGTGGCACCTTGCAACTCGGCCGAGGCAGCGTCACGGCCGCG
>Ga0209254_10002889_pt1 | contig 15676 bp, 14 predicted proteins | sample FrelakmetDIP11DI_FD_187148 | JGI IMG/M metagenome (GOLD analysis project Ga0209254, IMG submission 187148) | Freshwater lake sediment microbial communities from the University of Notre Dame, USA, for methane emissions studies - DIP11 DI (SPAdes)... | ecosystem: Environmental > Aquatic >...
CTGGCGGCGAAATCGCCGCCAGGCCCGCAGCGCCTCGATCCCTATAGACAAGAACAGATCTGGCAGGTTTAGGAAAGCCTGCCAGATCTGTTGCCAACGTCAAGCTAGCGCGCCGCTTCAGGCACGTACACCGGCAGTTTCCTCTCGGCAAAGATCGGCTGCAGCCGGGCAAAGCGCTGCCGGCCGTCCACCAGCGGGATGCTGGGCCAGTTGTCGCCGATCAGCGGCCGGGCGTAGCGGACAAAATCGTCGGTCACGTCCAGCCGGCCGGGCGCGATCCAGGCCGTGGGGAAGGTGCGCTCCGACAGGGCAACTTGCTCCAGGGGCACTTTGTCGTAACGGACAGCGTAGATCGGCCCCGCCTCGCGCAGGATGGTGGACATGTAACCAGAGCCCTCGTCCACCGCGATCTGGACCGCCTTCTGCCCCACCCGGTACGCCTCTTCCAGGTCCACCGTCGAGGCATAGATCATGTTGTGCCGCTGCTCGGTGCCGGGCATGTTGCCCCGCGCCGTGCCTCGCGCCGCCAGCCCGGCCTGGTTCAAGTAGTTGACCACTGCCCGCTCGACGGTCAGCCCGCTCGACGAGAACATGACATGCCCAAAGGCGTCGCGCGCCTCGCCCAGGTCGCCCACCGGGAAACCCTCGCTGGCCACCACCAGGCAGCGGCCGCGCCGGCGAAGCAGGTCGTTTACCGCGTCGGCCAGGTCGGCCAGGGTCAGGCCCGACTCGGCCAGAGCGATCAGCAGCGGCATCTCCCGATCGGGGTCAGCCAGGCGGGCCGCCGCCGGGATAAAGCCGATCTTGCGGCCCATCGCCTGCATCACCAGCACCGGGTCGGCAGGCGACGAGCCGGCGTTTTCCTCGTTGGCCGTCTGCACCGCCAGCGCCCAGTAACGGGCCACGCTGCCATATCCGGGCGTGTGGTCGATCAGCCTGAACTCGGCGTCGCCCACGTCGTTGTCGACCGTCTTGGGCACGCCGACGGACACCAGGTCCACCCCTTGCTCGGCGGCCAGTTGTGCCACCTTGTGGGCCGTGTCCATGCTGTCGTTGCCGCCGTTGTAGAAAAAATAGCCCACGTTGTGAGCCTTGAACACCGCCACGATCCGCTCGAAATCCTCCCGCTGCTTGGCTTTCAGCTTGTAGCGGCACGTGCCGATCGCCCCCGCCGCCGGCGTCGTGCTCAGCAGCGCGATCTCGTCCGCCGGCTGCGCCGACAGGTTCAGCAGCTCCTCTTTCAGCACCCCCTCGATGCCGTGATAGCCGGCATACACCGTGCCAAAAGCGTCCGGATAGGCCCGGCAACCGTCCACCACCCCCCGCAGCGAAGCGTTGATCACCGGCGTCGGCCCGCCGCTCTGGGCCACCACGACGTTCCTGGGTCCAGTCACAGTCTAGACCTCCCACTCTGTGTGGAACGAGCCTTCCTTGTCCACCCGCCGGTAGGTGTGGGCCCCAAAATAATCCCGCTGCGCCTGGGTCAGGTTGGCCGGCAGCCGGGCGGTGCGATAGGCGTCAAAGTAGGCCAGCGATGCGCTCGTGGCCAGCACCGGGATGCCCAACCCGACCGCAGTCTGCACCACCGTGCGCAGCGCCGCCTGGCGAGTTTCGACCGCATCCTTAAAGTAGGGATCGAGCAGCAAGTTGGTCAGGCCGGGGTTGCGGGCATACGCCGCCCGGATATCCTCCAGCAGCCGGGCGCGGATGATGCAGCCGCCGCGCCAGATGCGGGCCAGCTCGCCATAGTTCAGGTCGTAGCCGTGCTCGATCGACGCCGCCCGCAGCAGGGCCATTCCCTGAGCGTAGGAGCAGATCTTGGCCGCGTACAGCGCCTCGCGCACTGCGTTGACCATCGCCGCCCTATCGCCCTGGAAAGCGGCATCCGGCCCACGGATGACCTTGGATGCAGCCACCCGTTCGGTCTTGTAGGCTGAGATGATACGCGATTCGACCGCGGCGTTGATCGTCGGGATCGGCGCCCCCAGGTCGAGCGCATCCTGACTAGTCCACTTGCCGGTGCCCTTTTGCTGCGCCTCGTCGAGGATCAGGTCCACCAACGGCCGGCCGGTCTCGTCGTCCATCCTGGCCAGGATGTCGCGGGTGATCTCGATCAGGTACGATTGCAGCTCCTGCTCGTTCCACTCGGCAAAGGCCTGGTGCAGCTCCTGCGCCGTCAACCCCAACCCGCGATGGAGCACGTCGTACGCCTCGGCGATGAGCTGCATGTCGCCATACTCGATGCCGTTGTGCACCATTTTGACATAGTGGCCCGCGCCGCGCGGCCCGATGTAGGCCACGCACGGCTCGCCGTTCACCTTGGCCGAGATCGCCTCAAAGATCGGCTTGACCATCTGCCACGCTTCTGGCTGCCCGCCGGGCATGACCGACGGCCCCCACAGCGCCCCCGACTCGCCGCCGCTGACCCCGGTGCCGATGTAGCGCAGGCCTGCCGCCTCCAGCGCCACCGAGCGGCGCTCGGTGTCCTTGTAGAACGAGTTGCCGCCGTCTATCAGCAGGTCGCCCGGCTCCAGGAGCGCTTTCATCTGGTCGATCACGGCGTCCACCGGCGCGCCGGCCTTGACCATGAGCATGATCTTGCGCGGACGCTCTAGTGCAGCCACCAAATGCTCCGGCGTGTCACAGCCCACCAGGTTCTTGCCGGGATGCTCGACCAAAAAGTCGCGCGTCGTCTGGGTAGTACGGTTATACACCGCCACCCGATACCCATTGCGCTCCATATTCAGCACCAGGTTCTGGCCCATCACCGCCAGGCCCACCAGGCCGATATCACACTTGTTCATCTAGCCTCCGATTTTCGGATTCTGTACAGCATTTCTCCAGCCTTTTGCACGACGAGAATTCCCTCTTTTTCTCGACCTTCCCAGTCGCGCATGTCGATCGTAGCCGGATCGAGGTAGCCCAGATTGACCCGCTCGCAGCGCTCGCGAGGGATGCCGGTGGCCAGTGTCACCTGGATGCGCGGGCGCTCGACGCCCGTCCCGGCGTCGTAAGTACCAATGCCGCGCAGGTGGGTCGAGTGGGCCAGCACACCCCACGGATACTCCTTGAACCGGTCCCACTGCTTGACGAAATAGTCGCGCACGTGATAGCCGACCTGGTCGATCACCCGGCCGTGGGTATACGATATCTCGGTGATGTGCGGCGCATAGATGACCACCTCGCCCTCGCCGGCGATGACCGGCTCCATCTTGTACATGCCCTTGGCCGCCGTCCACACGTCGTCGTACATCTCGGGTATGATCGACAGCACCCGCCGGAACGGCCGCTCGACATAGACAATATGCCGCTGGGCCGACAGGTCGGCCGCCAGGGACCACGCCTCTTCCGGCGGGCCGGCGAACAACCCGGCCAACCCCTGGTGGGTGACCACCAGGGCGAAACAGAGCTTCGGCGTCTGGATGAATGACGCTGCCCGGTTGATCACGGCCCGCACCGGCGTGTCCTTGGTGCCGATGATCTCGTAGCTGGTGATCAGCGCCCCCAGCCAGTGGGTCAGATTGATCACCTCCGGACCGCTGATGCCGGGGAAAAAGTACTTGTTGCCCCCCGAAAATCCCACCACCTCGTGGGGAAAAACCGGACCGAGGATGATCAGTTGGTCGTAACCCAGGACCATCCGGTTGAGCGTGACTGCCACATCCTGGGCCAGCATCCCACGGGAAAGCTGTGCCATCTCGGCGGCAGATATGGTCCCGACGCTCACCAGCGTGCCCGGCAGATCCCAGCGGTGGTTGCACAGGTTCACCCCGGCATACAGCGTGCGGCGCTCCTCGGCAGTGATGCCCACCAGCCGGTTGAGCGCCTCTTCGCCCAGCGGCTGGTGGGTGCCCAGCGCCACCAAATAGTCCAGGGTGGCCACCCGGCCCCACAGCTCGCGGTGGAACAGCCGGAAAAAGAGCGGGATCGGCGCCGTGCGCGTGCTGTCTGGGATAATGACCAGCACCCGCTTGCCGCTCAGATCGACCTGCCCAAACGCCTGCCTGACCAGCCCTCTCACCTCATCTTCGCCCAGATAACCCGTCGTGCTCCCTGTCCCAATCATCCTTCACCCCTTCTGCCCACCATCAGCTACCAGCCATCAGCCATTCGTCGATTTGCCTACTTGCTCCTCTTCCATGGCGGCACTTCCGGCAGCAAGCTGTCGAATTCGGCGATCAGCCGCGCTTCATACTCGCCGGCATATTCCCCGGCCAAGAACCTGTGCACCGCCTCGTCGTAGAACCGCTGCCAGCTCGCCTCCTCGTGGCCGGGGTCGACCGGGAAAAAGAGCGCGTTGTTGGCCCGCGCCGCCTTTAGATCGCCCGGCGCGTCGCCGATCATGAGGATACAGTCAGATCGATACTTGCCCTTGGCCGCCAAAGCCAAGTGCTCGGCCTTGGTGCCCTGCTCCTGACCGGCGATGACCCGCACGTAACGGGCAATGTCGTGCTCCTGCCACTCGCGGACCAGCGCCTCCACCGGTGTGGCCGACACGACCATCATGTCGGCCTTGTCGACCAGGAGCTGCAAACTATCCCGCAGGTAGGGAAAGGGCGGCACCCCGTGGACCATGTCGGATATGCTGGCATTGACCCCCAGGCTCCAGGCCAGCGCCCGGTCGAGCTCCGGATCGGGATGCTCGGCCATGTACTGCTTCAATCCGTCGTTGCTCAACGGCAGACCGGAGGCCATGAACTCACGGAGGCGGGGTGCTTGGGGCGGAACGACACCCCGGGCCCTGACCTCAGTGCGGTCGCGCAGCAGGTCAAAAACCATCACCAACGCCGGCCAGCGGTTGATGCCCCGCCACTTGGAGTAGAGGTTGACAAACTCGGACGCCTCGCGGGCATACTTGGACACTGCCTGGAGCCCCCAGTGCTTGATGATGTTGGGCGTAAAACACTCCTTGTGCTTGATCTCCATCGTGTCAAAGGCACAGCCATCCGAGTCGATCCCGATAAAGAAATCGTGCTCAGGCTTGAATTTGGCCAACTCATTTGCATCGCCCATTCACTCACCTCCTCCGAAGTCTGGCCACTACCCACATTTGCCGATCTGCTGATTTGCAGATTCTAGACTCCGCTAAACGCCGAGAACCCGCCGTCCACCGGCACAACCACGCCGGTCACAAAGGCCGACGCCGGCGACAGGAGCCACAGCACCGTGCCCAGCAGGTCCTCCGGGTCGCCAAAGCGGCCCATCGGCGTGTGGTCGATAATTGTCCGGCCGCGCGGCGTCAACTGGCCGGTGGACTCATCGGTCAGCAGGAAGCGGTTCTGCTCGGTCAGGAAAAAGCCGGGGGCGATGGCATTGACCCGGATCTGCGGCGAGTATTCCTGGGCCATGTGCGCCGCCAGCCACTGGGTCAGGTTGCTCACCGCCGCCTTGGCCGCCGAATAGGCCGGGATGCGGGTCAGCGGCCTGAAAGCGTTCATCGACGACACGTTCAGGATAGTCCCCTCCCCCTGATCGGCCATCAGCCGTCCAAACACCTGGCTGGGAAGCAGGGTGCCGATGAAGTTTAGGTTGAAAACCCACTGGACGGCATCGGCCGGCAGGTCAAAGAAGGCCAGGTCGGGGGCGGTAGTGGCCTGTTTCTTGTTGCCGCCTGCACCGTTGACCAGGATATCAACATGGCCAAACGCAGCCAGGACCGCCTCAGCGGCAGTCTCAACGCTTGCTTTGTCCAGCACGTCGCAGCGGACGGCAATGGCCTGCCCGCCATCGGCGCTAATGCCGTCGGCGATCCTCTGCGCCGCCTCGGGGAAAAGGTCCAGGACGGCGACCTTGGCCCCGGCGCGGCTCATGGCCTGGCTCATCGCCCCGCACAGCACGCCGCCGCCGCCGGTGACGACGGCGACCTTGCCCGGCAGACCGAATAAGGCCCCCAGGTATTCTTCGGACTCGCTTTTCTCATCACCTTCGATGACGCCGCCACAGGGCTCCATTCCCTAATCCTCCCTTTCTGACTCGATGGTAACACCGGCCCCTACCTGAAGACGATAGGTGGCCGCTGCGCCGGCTGCACGCAGCGCCTCCTCCAACCGCGCCGTGTCAGGCCACGGCCACAGGGCAATGATCGTCCCGCCATCGCCGGCGCCGGCCAGCTTGGCCCCCGGCGCCCCCGCCTGCAGGGCAGCCGCAATCAAGCGCTCGTTGGACTCGCCGGAGCCGCCCAGATCCCGCTGGATGGCGTGGTTCTCGTTCATCAGCCGGCCGAGCGCCGGCCAATCGGCCAGGACAAGCGCCTTCTTGCCCAACTGGGCAATCTCTGTGATGCGCTTGTACCCCTCTACTACTGCTGCCTCTCCGTCCAACCACCGCTCGCGCAGCGGCCTGTGGACCGCGCCCGAAACGTGCTGCACGCCGGTAAAGCCCAGGACAAAGGGCAAGTGGGAAATGTACGTCGCCAGGGGCTCGACCGTGGCAAATAGCTCTGCCTCGGCCTGGCGGTAGAACTGCTTGCTCCGAAAATCGATATAGTTCAGCCCGCCAAAGGTGCACATGTAGGCATCCTGGTAGCCGCACACAACTTTGAGGTTGTTCAGCTCGATGTAGCGCGCCCGCTCGGCCACCTGGTAGGGCGTGGGGTGCTCCCCCCGCCAGGCGAACATAGCCCGCACCAGGGCAACCACCAGCGCCGTAGAGCCGGCCAGCCCGCTGCGCATCGGAATTTCGCTCTCGTAACGGATGCGGCAGGCCGGCGACGGCAGGTGCAAATAGTCGAGCACCGCCCGCGCCACGTCAAACTGGTCGTGTTGGGGACGCAGATCGTCGCGGCCGGCCATCCTGCACTCCTGCCCGCCGGTTTCCAGCACCCAATCCGCGGCAGGCGCCACCGTCACCCGCGCCCGCATGGCCACCGAGCAGGACAGCACCGCGCCGCCGTACATGTCGGTCGGATTGCCGATGATCCCGGCCCGTCCAGGCGCCGAACAGATGATCTCTCTAAGTTCAGAGCTCATACGCCTTGGCTTTGATATACTTGCGCACCAGGTAACCATACCGCTCGTCGGCCAGGGCAAAGTCGATGAAGGTCTGGAAATAGCTCTCAAAGTTGCCCACGTCATAGCGGCGCTGCTCGGGTCTCAATAGCCAGGCATAGACCGGCTGTTGCATCCGGATCAACAGCCGGATCGCGTCGGTCAGCTGGATCTCGCCGCGCTTGTCAGGCAGGGTGCGGTTCAGCGCTTCAAAGACGGCCGGGCTGAACACATAGCGCGCCGCCACGGCCAGGTTAGTCGGCGCCGTGCCAGAAGCGGGCTTTTCCACGATGCCGGTCATCGACACCGGCTCGCCGGGCGGAGGCACGGCCCCGTCAATGCTTACAATGCCATACCGGAACGCCTCCTCCGGCGCCACCTCCTCGACGGCCACGATGGCGGCGGCACCCAACTGCCGGTGGGCCTGCATCATGCCGCGCAGCAGGGCGGCCGGATCTGGGGCGGCGACCAGTGAGTCGCCCAGCGCCACCACCACGTCATCCTGGCAGGCAAAATCCGCCCCCAGCGAAACCGCGTGACCCAGCCCCTTCTGCACGCTCTGCCGGGTGTAAAAGACCCGCGATTTACCTTCCAGGTAGGCGAGGTCGGCTAGCACTGCCTCGTTGCCGGCCTGCTCCAACGCAGATATTAGCTCGGGATCGGCGTCAAAGTGGTCTTCGATGCTGCGCTTGTGCCGCCCGGTCACAATCAGGATCTGGCGCAGGTCCGCCGCCTGTAGCTCCTCGACGACATATTGGACGACCGGCTTGCGGCCGACGGGCAACATCTCTTTTGGCTGCGACTTGGTGGCCGGAAGGAGCCGCGTGCCCAACCCGGCCGCCGGAACGATCGCTTTGGTTATCGCCTGAGTCATGCCTCCTCCTCAATTCACGAACGGCACCAGGTGCCGCCTGAAATGCGCTTCGAGCCGCGCATAGTAGGCCTCCTCGTCGCCTTGCAGCGCAGCCAGCAGCCGCGCGCCCAGGGCAGCCACCACCGACCCAAAGGTCAGGTGCAGCACTTGCCGGCTGTCAAACTGGTCGAGCAGGCCGGGCAGATCGGCGTCGCTCACCGCCGCCGGCGTCGGTACGTTGGCCAACTGGCCCGAGACGTGGTAGGTGGCACGGTCAACCTCGAAGCGCTCCCGGGCCAGGGCCAGGATATCACGGAACAGCCCTGGATCCGTTCCAGCCACCGCCCGCAGCGCTTCCAGGTAACTGGTGCCGGCCGTCTTTAGATGAACCAGGCCCCGTGTGTGGCGGGCGGCAATCGGGTAGACGCTGAACTTGTCCGACCCCGAGTGCAGGCTGAGCTTGTACGGTCCCAGGGCGCGGGCGATCGCGGCGTGTTGGGCAAACTGGGCCTCGAACTCGGCTAGGCTCCCGATATAGTCCACGCCCTTTTCGAAACTGCCTACGTAGCGGGGCGCCAGGCTGACCCACCGCACGCCCAGCCGCCCCAGCTCGTTGGCGATGAACCAGTGCTCCTCTACCGAGGTCGGCGTCTCAGTCTCATCCACCGACATCTCTAGCTCGAACTGATCCAGTTGAGCTGCCAGGTGGCGGTACATCTGGGCGGTGTGAGCAATGGCTCGGCCATATTTGGCTGCGGCCCGCGCCAGAGAGACCGAGCTGAATTCGATCGAGACGCCCTCCACTTCAGAGCGGCAGTCCAGGTATCTCGCTTGCAGTCCCTCCGGCGAGTCCTCGAGCCGGTCCCAGGGCAACGCCCGGACCTTGCCCTCCAGCTCCTCCGCCGGGGCCGTGTGGGCTGTATTATCCACATGGTCGCCGGGGTCCACCGTATAGAAGCTGTAGCCCGCCGCGACGCACAAGTCCACGTCGGCAGTGGTCTTTAGGTGGTCGGCGTCGGCACCCCACGGCTCGCGCCAGCCCTCCTGGAAAAGGCCCCACATCGCGTCGTCGATCACTTGCTGGGGAGTGCGGCCTGTGCGGGCATTCTCCCGTATCGACTGCTGGGCCCAGATGGGAGCGATGCCGCCCACCGCCCGGACGGCGCGGACGTGCCCCGGTGTCGCCAGCCCCAGCCGGTCGCCGCAGCCGGCCGACAGGGCCAGGTCCAGCGGCTGCGGGTTGAGCCAGGGCAGCCGGGCGCGCAATGCCGCGGCATTGGCGGCTGACAGTGAGCAGAGCAGGACGTCGCCTTGCCGCTCGCCCTCAAACGGCGCCGCATCACCCACGACCGCCAGAACCTTGCCCGCGCCCACGGCCTGGCGTACCAGGAAATAGGTCGTGGCCTCGACCTCAACCACCGAACGAGGATAGAGCTGCCAGCCGGGCAAAAGCTGTACTCGTCCTGACTGCGGAATATGCCAGTCCTCCAGCATGGTTAACCTCCTCGCGCCGTTTTCACGGCAGCAATGAACGCGGCCCCCCGCCGGGCCAGCTCGGCCAGATCGCCGGCATCGAGCAGGGCCTGACTGATCAGTGCACTGCCGATGCCCAGCGCCGCCGCGCCGCTGCGGATATACTCGGCGGCGTTGTCCAAGGTGACGCCGCCAACGGGCACGATCCGCAACTGCGGCAGCGGCGCGCGGACCGCGCGGAGCATGGCCGGGCCACCAATCTCCGCCGGGAAAAACTTGATCAGGTCGGCGCCTGCCTTGCACGCAGCCAGCATCTCGGTGGGCGTGTAGCAGCCGGGAACAGCCACGACGCCACAGTTACCACACAGCCGGATCACGTCCACGTCAAGCGTCGGTGAGACGATCAGCCCGGCGCCAGCCTGGATCGCGGCATGGGCCGTCTCGGCGTCGAGCACGGTGCCGGCGCCAAAGAGCACGTCCCTGCCCAGCCGCGCAGACGCCTCGGCAATCACCTCCAGTGCGCCGGGCGTGGTCATCGTCACCTCGATCGCCCGCACGCCGCCGCGCCAGATGGCCTCGGCCGCAGCGATCAACTGCTCCGACGTCTTGGCACGCATGATGGCAATGATGCCGGTATCGGTGACAAGCTTGAGACGCTCAGCTTTGTTCATGCTACGTGTCTCTCCGAAAACCTGCAGGCCAGCAAATTCAGCGGCGCGTGCGCGCAGGGCCGCCGCCCGCAGCATCGGCCCGTAGCAGCGCCTGGATGTCAGCCCGGTCGACGATCGGCAGGTCGAACATCAGCGTCTGCTGCAGGCGGGGGGCCGCGTCGCCCACCAAGATGCCCTTGGCAATGCCGGCCGCGCCGGCGCCGGCGGTCAGCAGCCCATAGTAAAAGCCGGCCAGCCACGCGTCGCCGCCGCCCAGGCTGTCCAGCAGCGCCATGGAGCGGATGGCCGCCGAGCGCGCCAGATGACCGTCGCCGTCGACTGCCGCCGATTCCCAGCGCTGCTGCTCAAAGGAATCGGCATGCCGGCGGGTGATGGCCACGATGCGGACGCCCAGCCGCCGGCGCACCTGCTCCGCAAAGGCGAACAGGTCGTCGTCCTCCAGAGGGCCCACGTCGCCGGCCAGCACCCGTTCGGCCGGGTATTGGCCGCAGCCAATGCCGTAAAAGTGGGCCATGTCAAAGAGGCTGGTGATGAGCACGTCCAGGCCTTCGGCCAGAGCGGCGTCGAGGGCGCTACGCGCCTCGTCCACCGCCCACAGTGTGCTGCGATAGTTCCAGTCCAGGCCTACCAGGCAGCCGGCCGGCCGACAGTCGAGCGCCTCCTTGAACGCCTCATAGCCGTGGTTGCGCTCGTAGCCGCTGTGCATAGCCAAGCCAAAGGTGATGCCCGAAGTGTGAAACAGCCGCGCATCGCGCAGGGCGGCCGCCCAATCCACCATGCCCGCGCCCAGGCGCGAGGCAGCCGAGTACATGCGCTGGTAGGTGCCGCTGCCCGGCCGGGGCGTGCGGCCCAGCTCGTACAGGTAGCGGCCGATCGGCTCCACGGCTGGCGCCCAGACGACGTGCGCCGTATCCACGCCCTGCTCGCGGGCGATGTTGCGCACCGCGCGGCCATAGGCGTTATCGGGCACGCGGGTGACATAGCCAGACGGGATGCCGAGCCGGCTGAGGCCGATGGCGACGCTGTATTCGCTGCCCGCCAGCGACAGGTGGACGAGGCGCGTACGCTCGAGCCGTTCTTCATCAGCCGGCGTGTCGCGGACCATGACCTCACCGTAGGTGACAAAAGCCGGGCCGCGGCCGGCCAGGCCGCTCAGATCGTCCCTGGTTATGTCTAATTCTTTCAAGGCTTTACCACCACCTTGACCGCGCCGCCCAGCCGCTTCTCCGCTGTCTCAAAGGCGGCGTGGATGTCGTCGAGCGAGAAGCAATGCGTGATCAGCGGCGACAGGTTGACCCGATTGGTGGAGCCAATCGTGCGGCCCAGCAGCGCCAGTGCCTGGGCCAGAGAGCGCTCGCCCTCGGCCTTGGATCCGGCGACGGTGATGTTCCACTGCACGATCTTGTTGACGTTCAGCGGGGCCGGCTCTTTGTACATGGCGATCAGGGCCACCCGGCCGTTTTTCTTGGCCATCTCCACGGCGTCGGCCGCCGCCTGCGACGTGCCGGCGCACTCGAGCACAGCACTGGCGCCCACGCCACCGGTCAGGCCAAAGACGCGCTCGACGACATTCTCCTCGCGGGTGTTGAGTAAGACGTCAGCGCCAAGGTCGAGCCCCAGAGCCAGGCGCTCCGACCGAGTGCCGGTCAGGATGATCGTGCCGGCGCCCAGCAGGCGGGCCATAGTCACAGCCATAAGGCCAATCGGGCCTGGGCCGGAGACGACAACCGTCTCACCGGTCCGAATGCCGCCGATGCGGCGGATGCCATAAAGAGACGTGGCCGCGGTGGTGATGAGCGTCGCCTGGTCGAGCGGCATGCCCGCCGGCACTTTGTAGACCGAGTTGACATGGTTGCAGGCATACTCGGCATAGCCGCCGTTCGTCGAAAACCCGTAATGGCGATGCCCCTTGTCCGCCTGTCCATAGTTCAGGCAGGTGGTATACAGCCCGTCGCGGCAGTTAGCGCACACGCCACAGCCCTTGTGCGGTTCGACGGCGATGGGATCGCCCACCGCCAGCTCGGTCACCCCCGGCCCCAGCGCAGCAACAGTACCGGTGTATTCGTGGCCAAAGATGAACTTGCCGTAGGGCGGGTGGTTTGGCCAGCCGTGGGCCAATATCTTGGGGTCGCTGCCGCAGATGGCGCAGGCCGCCACTTTGATCAACACCTCGCCTGGGCCGGGCTCAGGTACCGGATAATCGTCCACCAGGCGCATGTCGCCCTCGCCGTATAGGACGGCGGCGCGCATTGTTTTTGGAATAGGCATCGATCGACTCCTCTAAAAGTGAACTAGCACCTTCATGGCATTCGTGCGGTCCATGGCCTGGTCGAAAGCCTGGTCGCAGGCCTCAAAGGGCAGACGATGGGTGATGAGCTGGCCGGCGACATCCGGATGGTGCAGGGTGAAATCGAGGACACGCTCGAACTCGCCGGTGCCGCCGATGCTGCCCATGATCCGCCCGGCCTTGAACGTGACCTGCTTCAGGCTGAACTGGACCAACGGGATAAAGCCGATGGCCATGACGGTACCCAGCGGCCGCATCAGGTCGACGGCCCGGGTAAAAGACGGAGCGGCGCCGGATGTCTCGAAAATGACGTCATAGCCGTGGCCGGCGTACAGGCCGCCGTAGCTATCCCGGCCTGGGAGGCCAGGACTTTCGCCGCCGCCGCCCGCCGCCAGCACGTCGCCCGGCGGGTGCGCGCCCAGCTCCACCGCCTTGGCCACACGCGCTTGTACCAGGTCATACAACTCGACGTGCTCGCAGCTCTCGATGTATTTTAGCGCGAACAAGCAGGCCAGACCGATCGTGCCGCCGCCAAGCACGAGCACGCGCTCGTGCTTCAGTTCGGGTCGCATCTCGGCGACGCGCCGCGCGGCGTGGGCCGAAACGGCCAGCGGCTCGCTGAGAGCCACCAGATCAAGGTCAGCCGCCGGGTCGGCGCGGTAGACGTATCTTTCCTCCTGCGAAAAGTACTGGCGCGACGCCCCGTCGACCGTTATGCCGAACTTCTCGATCCGCTGGCACAGGTTGCGGTCGCGGCCGCAGAATTCGCACGCGCCGCAATAGAGCGAGCAGTCCCCCGTCACCTTGTCGCCAGGGCGCAGGCGAGTCACCTTGGGCCCAACCGCCTCGACCACACCCGACCACTCGTGGCCGAAATAGATCGGATAGTTCTTGGGTCCTTCGTAGGTGCCCAGGTACAGCCCCATGTCCGAGCCGCACAGGCCCACAGCGTGGGTGCGAACCAGTACCTGAGAGCCGGCCAGCGCGGCAACTTCCTCTTTCACGATCTCGGCCTGCCGACCGCCCTTGAGCACGATTCCCTGTGATTGCATCCCACTATCTCCCCAGGAATCCCCCGTCGACCGGGATGGTGACGCCGCTGACATAGTCGGACGCGGCTGATGCCAAAAAAGCGACCACCCCTTTCAGGTCGGCCGGCTGGCCATAGCGGCCAATCGGCAAGCGGTCCATGACGCGGCGGTGCCATTCTGGATCGGCGCGCATGGCGGCGTTGAGGGGCGTGGCGAAATAGCCGGGCGCGATGGCGTTGACGTTGATGCCCCGCCCAGCCCACTCGTCTGACATGGCCATTGTCATCTGCCGCACGGCACCTTTGCTGGCGACATAGCCGATCTGGTTCAGCCCTCCGATCAAGCTGTACAGCGACGCAATGTTGATGATCTTGCCCGAGCCCTGCCTGAGCATAATCTGGGCCGCCAGCTTGGACATCAGGAACATTGTCGTGGTGTTCAGGCGCATCACCAGCTCCCAATCGGCGAGCGGGTGCTCTTCGGCGGGGCTGCGGCGGGTGATGCCCACGTTGTTGACGAGGATGTCCAAGCCGCCGAGCAACGCCACCACCTGCTGAAAACCTTGCTCCAGCTCCTCCGGCCGCGATAGATCGGCGCGCACGCCATAGGCCGGCGACCCCGTCAGGCCCAGCTTATCCGCGACCGCGGGCGTCGTCTCGGCCACGTCCAGCAACCCGACGGCCGCGCCCACCTCGTGCAGGCCCTCGGCCATGGCCAGTCCCAGGCCGCCAGCCCCGCCTGTCACCAACGCCTTTTTTCCGGTCAGATCGAAGAAGCTCATTGTCATCAGGCTACCCGGTTGATCGGCTGGCCCTGGAGCCAGGCCTGCACGTCTTTCAGCGCCACCTGGAGGATGCGGTCGCGCGCCTCCTCGGTGTACCAGCCCAAGTGAGGCGTGACCACCACATTGAGATCACCGAAATCATGATAGACTGTGCGCTCATCCTCGAGCACGTCGAGCCCGGCGCCGCGCAGCCGCCCGGAGGCCAGCGCCTCTCTCAGAGCGCCAGTATCGACGATCGCCCCGCGCGAGGTGTTGACCAGGATGGCGCCCGGCTTGACCAGTGCCAGCGCCCTGGCGTCAATCAGGTGCCGGGTGGCGGGGAGGAGTGGGACATGGATGGTGATGAAATCGGCGGCGGCGAGCACCTCGTCCAGCGGCCGGTAGAAAAAGCCCGGTTCGGCGGCCAGGGTGTCGTCGTGGACGACGTCGAAAGCCAGCACGGCCATGCCAAACCCCTTTCCGATCCGCACGCTGTGCCGGCCGATACGGCCGACGCCGATCACGCCCAATGCCTTGCCATACAGCTCCACCCCACCCAGGCCCGTGTCGTCGAACCGCCGTTCCTGTCTGTAGCGCTCGTTGCCACGGCACACGTTGCGCGCTACGGCCAGGATCAGCCCAAAGGCATGCTCGGCGATCATGTGCGCTCCATAGTCGGGCACATTGCACACGGCCACCCCCCGCGCCCGCGCCGCGGCCAGGTCGATGTGGTCGTAGCCGCTGGAACGGGTAACGACCAGCCCCAGGTTCGGACAGGCGTCCAACACTTCGGCCGTCACCAGGGCGAACTGGTCGCGCATGAGCAGCACCTGCACGTCTCGAGCCGCCGCGATCAGCTCAGGCGCTGTGCGCAGAGGCGGATGGATCTCGAACTCGCAGCCGTCGAGGTGGATGCGGTCCTTGTTCTCAAAAACGAAATCGATAAAGGCGCATCTGGTCATTACGCATACTCGGCTAGTGTCACCGGCCGGGACTCGTGATATGACCGGGTCGCAGCCAGGCCGATCAGCAGGGCAGCGCGGGCGGCGTGGGCGTCGACAGCAGGCTCGCGGCCGGCTACCACGCGCTCGATAAAGTCGGCCGACTGGGCCTGGTAGGCACTGCCAAAGCGTTGGATGATATAGGGTACCATGTCGTGGACAATTCCCTGCCGGGTCAGGACAAGCAGCGGCGTCTGCTGATAGTAGCCGATGTTCAGCCCGCCCTCGGTGCCCAGCACCTCAGTGCGGATGTCATAGCCGTACATTGCGTTGCGGCTGACCTCCACATTGCCCAGCCCGCCACCTTGGAAGAGCAGGTTGACCACGGCATTATCGATGTCGCCCACGGTGTTGAGCTGTGGGAAGACCAGTGTGCCGCCCTCGGTGTACACGCGCATGACCTCGTCGGCCATGAGCCAGCGGCCTAGATCGAAATCGTGGATGGCCATGTCCAGGATCAGGCCGCCGCTGACGCTCGGCCGGGCATATTCCAGATCTGGGCAGAAGGGATCGCGGCCGATCGACTTGAAGGTAACCGGCTTGCCGATGACGCCCGCCTCGATCTGCTTCTTGGCCGCCAGGTAGCCCGCGTCAAAGCGGCGCATGAAACC
>Ga0209254_10002890_pt1 | contig 15675 bp, 15 predicted proteins | sample FrelakmetDIP11DI_FD_187148 | JGI IMG/M metagenome (GOLD analysis project Ga0209254, IMG submission 187148) | Freshwater lake sediment microbial communities from the University of Notre Dame, USA, for methane emissions studies - DIP11 DI (SPAdes)... | ecosystem: Environmental > Aquatic >...
GCCGGGCGCTCTACTTCACCCGCATCGGCCAGCTGGGCCTCGCGTGCACCCACTGCCACGACGAGCGCTGGGGCCGCACGCTGCTCGCCGAGCCCATCAGCCAGGGACACGCCACCGGCTGGCCCGCGTACCGGCTCGAATGGCAGTCGCTCGGCTCGCTGCATCGCAGGCTGCGCGCCTGCTTCTTCGGCGTACGCGCGGAGCAGCCGGCCGCGGGCAGCGAGGACCTGCTCGCGCTCGAGCTCTACCTCGCCGACCGGGGGCGCGGGCTCGCGATCGAGACGCCTGGCGTCAGGCGGTAGCCGGGGCGGGGCGGTAAAATGTGCGGGCGGGTCGCATTCCTGGCCGCGCACGAACAGATCCCTTACGTAAGGAATTCCCATGAAGCCCCGAATTGTCCTCGCGCTTGCTGCATGCCTTATCACCACGTCGGCTGGCGCCGAGGTCACGGTAACGGAGGCCTGGGTCCGCGGCACGGTACCGGCCCAGAAGGCCACCGGCGCCTTCATGAAGCTGAAGAGCGCCGACGAAGCGAAGCTGGTCGGCGCGGCGTCCCCCGCCGCGAAGATCGTCGAGGTGCACGAGATGTCCATGAAGGGCAACGTGATGCAGATGCGCGCCGTCGATGCGATCGCGCTGCCCGCGGGCAAGGTCGTCGAGCTCAAGCCCGGCGGCTACCACGTGATGTTCATCGACCTCGTGAAGCCGCTCGAGAAGGGGGCCAGCGTGCCCATCATGCTCACCTTCGTCGGCAAGGACGGCAAGAAAGTCACTCAGGAAGTGAAGGCGGAAGTGCGCAGCCCGAGCGGGGAAGCGCACAAGCACTGAAGAAGACCGGGGACGCTTCCCTGTTTCCGGCACACTGCCGGAAACAGGGAGGAAACAGGGAAGCGTCCCCGGCTTTCAGGCCGCGATCAGCTCGCGCAGGTGCGCCGCGACGCTCCGGGAAAGCGCGCCGAGATTGTAGCCGCCCTCGAGCAGCGAAACGATCCGCCCGTCGCAGTAGCGATGGGCCACGTCCACGAGCTGCCCCGTCACCCACGCGTAGTCGTCCTCGACGAACCCGAGGCCCGCCATGTCGTCCAGGCGATGCGCGTCGAAGCCCGCGGAGATGTAGAGGATCTGCGGGCGGAAGGCCTCGAGGGCGGGCAGCCAGTATTCCTGCACCGCCGCCTTGAGTTGGTCGCCCCGCGCCCCCTGCGCCAGCCCCACGTTCACCATGTTGAGCCCCTTGGGCTCCTCGCCCTGGAAGGGATACAGGCCCTTCTGGAACGTGGAGGCCATGAGCACGCGCGGGTCGGCGGCCAGGATGTCCTCGCTGCCGTTGCCGTGGTGCACGTCGATGTCGACGAGGGCCACGCGCTCGAGGCCGTGCACGTCGAGGGCGTGGCGGATGCCGACGGCGGCGTTGTTGAAGAAGCAGAACCCCATCGGAGCGTCGCGCGTGGCGTGGTGTCCCGGCGGACGCACGGCGCAGAAGGCCGTCTTCACCTCGCCCTTCACGACGAGGTCCGTCGCCAGCACGGCCGCACCCGCGGAGCGCAGCGCCGCCTTGATCGAGTGCGGGTTCATCGCGGTGTCGGGGTCCACGTGGATGTAGCCCTCGGTCGGGGCCGCGTTCAGCATTTCGAGCACGTGGTGCGCGGTATGGGCGCGCTCGAGTTGCTCCACCGTGGCCTCGGGGGCCTCGTACGGGATCATGAGCGTCATGATCCCCTGGGCGAGCAGGTGGTCCGAGATGGCGTCGAGCCGCTCGGGGCACTCCGGATGTCCGGGGCCCATTTCGTGCAGCCGGCAATCCCGGTGGGTTATCCAGGCGCAGGTCATTTTGTCCTCCTCCAACGGGCATCGTAGGCGTTCCGGCCCCCTGCCCGCCTTGCGCCCCGTCAATCCGGAGCGCGACGCGGCCGTCGGAAAGGGGCCGGACGCAGCAGGTAGAATTGCGCCTTTCCCGCCCAGAACCGCCCCCATGCCCGTCATCCACGACAAGAAGGCCTTCGAAAAGGCCGTGCCCATCCTCGCCACCGACGCGAAGCGCCTGCCGCGCCTCGTCGCGAAGTTGACGCCCGCGCAGCGCCGTTGGGTGGATGGCACCGACTTCGAGGGCGCGCGGTTCACGCATTGCGCGGTGCCGGACGGCAAGGGCGAGGTGGCCTTCGTGCTCGCGGGCGTGCGCGACGGCGACGATCCCTGGGCGCTCTCCCACCTGCCGCTCAAGCTCGCGCCCGGCCGCTACGAGCTGGGCAAGGGGCCGGTGAGCATCGCCCCGGACAAGGCGGCGTTCGCGTGGGCGCTCGGCGGCTACCAGTACACGCGCTACAAGAAGGCGCGCCGCAAGCCGGCGAGCCTTCAGCTCGGTCCCTCGGCGAAGGTGACGGACGCGCTGGCGCTCGCCGAGGCCGTGAAGCTCGTGCGCGATCTCGTGAACACGCCGGCCGAGGACATGGGCCCCGCGGAGCTCTCCGACATCGTCCGCGAGCAGGCGGAGCAGTTCGGGGCGGAGTTCGACGAGTGGGTAGGTGACGAGCTCCTCGCGCAGAACTTCCCCGCCATCCACGCGGTCGGCCGCGCCGCCACGCGCGCCCCGCGATTGCTCGAGCTCAACTGGGGCAACCCGAAGCACCCGCGCCTCGCGATCGTGGGCAAGGGCGTGTGCTTCGACTCGGGGGGCCTCGACATCAAGACGGCCGAAGGCATGCGCCTCATGAAGAAGGACATGGGCGGGGCGGCGCACGCCATCGCGCTCGCGCGGCTGGTGATGCAGCGAAAGCTCCCGTATCGGCTGCAGCTCCTCGTGCCGGCGGTGGAGAACGCGATTTCGGGCAATGCGTTCCGCCCGGGCGACGTGATCCGCACGCGTGCCGGCCACACGGTGGAGATCGGCAACACCGACGCCGAGGGCCGCGTGATCCTGTGCGACGCGCTCGCCTACGCGGTGGAGGACAAACCCAGGACCCTCATCGACTTCGCCACGCTCACGGGCGCGGCGCGCGTGGCGCTCGGGCCGGAGCTACCGGCGATGTTCGCCAATGACGAGAAGCTCGCGGCAAAGCTCCTCGCGACGAGCGCGGCCGTCGAGGATCCCCTCTGGCGCATGCCGCTGTGGCGTGGCTATCGACGGCTCTTCGACTCGGACATCGCGGACTTCAACAACTCGGGCAAGGGCGGCTTCGGCGGGGCGATCGTGGCCGCGCTGTACCTCGAACGTTTCGTCCCCGAGACGATTCCGTGGGTCCACTTCGACACGTTCGCCTGGAACGACATCTCGCGCCCCGGCCGGCCCCTGGGCGGCGAGGCGCAGGGGCTCCGCGCGGTGCTCGCGGTGCTGGCGTGATGCCGCAGCCGGACTGATCGCAGGACGAAGGCGCGAGCGCGCCGGGAGAAAGCCGTGAGTCGAATCCTGCCTACCCTGCTCGCGCTGGCCGTTCTGGCCCTGGGCTGCCCGCCAGCGCGGGCGCAGGACGACCGCGCCGACGAGGCCGAAGACGCCGGCACCGGGGGCCGGCTGTCCGAAGCCGAGGCGAGGCGCGTCCTCGCGACGCCCCTGCCGGCCGGCGCGACGAAACCCGCGCAGGTCGACTATTACGCGAGCCGCCAGCGGGCGGCCTTCACGATGGGCGACAGCGCGACGCGCATCGATGCGCTGCGCAGGCTCGTCGCTCTCACGGCGGAGCCCGGCAAGGTTTCTCCCTACGCCGGCTACCTGTGGCGCGAGATCTCGCGGTACGGCAACCAGAGCGAGGCGCTCGAGATGGGCGAGGCGCTCGTGCGCAACCGCGACGCCACGCCCCTGCAGCGGCTCATCTACCAGGTCGACCTGGGTCTCGACTACTCGACGCTCGGCGAGCGCGACAAGGCCGCGGAAGCCCTCCGGGAAGTCGACGCCGGCCGCAAGGCCCTCGATGCGCAGCTCGATCCGCGCTGGCGCGCCTACGCGGCCATTTCCGCCGACAGGCTGCGCGCCGCCGTGCTCCACGCCAGCGCGGATCCGGAAGGCTCGCTCGCTGCCATCAAGCGGGCGCTCGCGCTGAGCGTCATCGAGGTCGACGCGGCGCACGCCACGGTTTCGAAGACGGGCGTTCAGCAGGACGGCGCCTTGCGGCAGCGAAACGGCACGATGAGCTACGCCATCTGGCTCTTCTTCGCGCAGGGCCGCAACCAGGAGGCCGAGTCGCTCGCGCGGCAGGGCATGCGGCTCGCGATGGAGGAACGGACCGGCGGCGCGGTCCTCGGCTACTGGCAGAGCAAGCTTGCCCAGGCGCTCCTGGGCCAACGGCGTTTCGAGGAATCGGTGACGGCCTCGAACGAGGCGGTGACGGTAATGCTCGCGGCCGGCGTGGTCCCGAGTTCCCAGCACATGACCGTGGCGCGCACGGTGCTCATGCAGGGGCTCTTCGGCCTCTCGCGCTGGGCCGAGGCGGACCAGGTCGCCTTCGCCATGAGCACCGCCGCCGTGGACGATTTCACGGCGCGCGGCCTCGCGGACAATCCCGTCGTCGTGTCGTTCCTGCACCTGAAGAACGGCCGCCTCGACCAGGCAAAGGAGCGCATCGAGGGCACGGTGCGCTACCGCCAGCGCTTCAACGGCCGGCGCCACCCCGGGGCCATCGAGGCGGTCGGCATCCGGGCGATGGTGCGCCAGGCGATGGGGGAGTCGGGCAACGCGCTCGACGACTACCGCGAGGTGCTCGAGTTCGTCTTCGCGCCGGACAGCTCGTATTCCGACGCGCAGCCGAGCGGCCTGCGCGGCTTCTTCCTGCCGCAGGTGCTGCAGGGCTTCCTCACGCTCGTGCGCGAAAGGCACCTGGCGGGCAAGGGCGATGCGGCGCTCGCCGACGAGGCCTTCCGCGTCGCGGACCGCTTGCAGGTGAGCGTGGTGCAGCAGGCGATGATCGACAGCGCGGCGCGCGTGCTCGCGACGACGCCGGAACTGGCCGCCCTTGCGCGCAAGGAGCAGGAGCGCCGGGTGAAGGCGCGCGAGAGCCTCTCGCGGCTCAACAAGGAACTGGCCGAGGAAGGCCAGCTCGCGCGCGACGCGAAGGCGCGTCTCGAGGCGGCGAAGGCGGCCAAGCAGGAGCCGGCGAAGCTCGCGGAACTGGCCAAGGCCGAGCGCGAGCGCGTCCGCTCGAGCCGCGAGGAACTGAAGAAGCTGCGCGAGGATCTCGACGGCCTCGACAAGGCACGCGGCGAGCACCAGCGCGAGATCGCCCAGCGCTTCCCGGCCTACTACGCCCTCGTGAACCCGAAAGCGCCCACGCTGGCGGCACTCACGAAGCTGCTCCTGAAGGACGAGGCCTTCGTGAGCGTCTACCCCACGCCGCAAGGTACCTTTTTGTGGACGGTGGCGGCGGAGGGGCCGCCCGCGATGCACGTCTCGCCGATCACGAAGGCGGAGGTGGCCGAGGCGGTCGCGAAGCTGCGCCGGGGCCTCGACGTGGGCGAGCGTCCCGACGCGGGGCGCGCGCCGTTCGACACCGCGACGAGCCATCGCCTGTACACGGAACTGTTCGCGCCCGTGCGCGCCGCCGCCCCCGCGGCGAAGGTGATCACCGTCGCGACGGCGAGCGAGCTGGCGCAGCTGCCCCTCGCGGTGCTGGTGACGAAGCCGGCGCAGGGGGCCTTCAACGGGGCGCGCACGGACTGGCTCGTGCGCGAAGTCGCCCTCAACCAGGTCTCCTCCGCCGCGGCCTTCCGGGCCCTGCGCGAATCGCGTTCGCGCGAACCGGCGAAGCTCGCCTTCTTCGGTTTCGGCGATCCGCAGTTCAAGCTCGGGCCGGCGCCCGCGACCAAGCCGGGGGCGGTCCGTGCCCTCGTGCGCGGCAAGCGCGAGGCGGGCTTCGATACCGAGACGTTCGACTACGGGTCCGTGCCGCCGCTGCCGGAGACGCGCGACGAAATCGCGGCGATCGCCCGGGCGTTGTCGGCGGACGCGGCGAAGGACACGCTCTACGGCGCGAAGGCCACGCGCGCCGCGGCCCTTGCGGCGAATCTTGCCGACCGGCGGGTCATCGCCTTCGCCACGCACGGACTCAAGCCCGGCGACCTTCCCGGGCTGTCGCGGCCCGCGCTCGCGATGGCCGGCACCAGTGACGGTTCATCGCCCCTGCTCGTGTTGGACGACGTGCTCACGATGAAGCTCGCCGCCGACTGGGTCGTGCTTTCCGCGTGCAACACGGCTTCGGACGACGGCCGCGCGCAGGAGGCCTATTCCGGTCTCGCCCGCGCGTTCTTCTTCGCAGGCGCGCGCTCGGTGCTGGCGACGCATTGGGCGGTGGAGACGATCTCCGCGCGGGAACTGGTGACGCGCGTCTTCCAGCACCAGGCGGCCAACGGCTCGGCCCCGCGCGCCGAAAGCGTTCGCCAGGCGCAGCTCGAGCTCATCGACGGGAAGGCCGGCCCGGGGTTCGGGCACCCGTTCTTCTGGGCGCCCTACGCGCTCTACGGCGACCCGGCGCGCTGAGGCGGGCCGCCGGCGGTCAGAAGCGGTAGTTCACCCCGAGCCAGAAGGTGTCCTGGTCCGCTTCGCCGGTCTTCGCGGCGCTGCCGGGCTCGCCAAGCTTCGGCAGCCGTTCCCATTCGAGGCGCGCGGACACGTTCTTCGTGAAGGCGTACTGCGCACCGAGGCCGTATTTCACGACGGTTTCCGAGTCGCCCGCGCTCAGGAAGTCGCCGATCTGGTTCTGGAACGAGCCGCCATTGGAGACGCGCGTGCCGGTGGTGATGTCGGCGCGGAAGGCGCCGAGCTTGCCGAAGAGCCTCAGGCCCGTCGTCACTTCGGCGGAAGCGACGAGGTCGAGGCCCCAGCCGTCGATCTTGCGATCGGTGGTGACGGTGCCGGTCGACACGGTGCCGCCGAAATTCAGGATGTAGTCGGTGGTGATCCTCTGCTTGCCGAGGTCCGCGTAGCCGCCTTCGATCGCGAGCCACGGCAGCGCCTGGTAGCCCACCCACAGCTTGCCGGCGGTGTCCTTCAGGTCCGAGGAGGTCGCGAGCGTGCTCGGCGTGCCGGGCGCGATGTTGGATTCGCGGTCGCGGACGAGATCCGACGAGGCCTTCGACTGGCCGAGCGCGGCGCCGACATACCACGGCGACTGCTGCGCGTGCGACAAGGCGGGTGCGGTGAGCGCGAGCGACGCGGCGAGAAGAGCGAGCGGCTTGCGGGAGCGGATTTCGTTCATGGATTCTCCTGGGAGATGGAAGTGCCTTGAAGGCACTGGGACTGCGGCGGTGCAGCAAAGTTCCCGCTCGGGCCTCCACGCGAGAGCCATTCGCATTTACAAGGCCGGCCGCTTTCCGTAGAGTCCCTCGCCATAACGAGACCAAGCATTCCCCCCGGAGGACTCCGCCGTGCTCAACGTGATCGACGCGATCGTGCCGCAGCGGTACTGGGCCTGGGCCGCGTGCGCGATCCTCGCCATCGCGTGCTTCGCGATGGCCCCGGCGTCGATGCTCTGGTACTTGCCGGCGGCCCTGTTCGCCGTGCTCGCGCTCGTGGGTCTCGTGGACTTTGCGCAGCCCCGGCAGGCGATCCGCCGCAACTATCCGGTCATCGCGCACTTCCGCTTCTTCTTCGAGTTCATCCGGCCCGAGATCCGCCAGTACTTCATCGAGGCCGACAACGAGCACCTGCCCTTCTCGCGCACGCAGCGCTCCATCGTCTACCAGAGGGCCAAGGGCGTCGTCGACAAGCGGCCCTTCGGCACGCAGCTCGACGTCTACGAGGCGCACTACGAGTGGATCAACCACTCGATGGCGCCGGTGGAGGCCGGGAGCCACGACTTCCGGCTGGGCATCGGCGAGGGCCGGGTGGCGAAGCCCTACTCGGCGAGCGTCTTCAACATCTCCGCGATGAGCTTCGGGGCGCTCTCGGCCAATGCCGTCCTCGCGCTCAACGAAGGCGCGCGGCGCGGGCGCTTCTACCACGACACGGGCGAGGGCTCCATTTCGCGCTACCACCGCGAACCCGGCGGCGACCTCGTGTGGGAGATCGGCAGCGGCTACTTCGGCTGCCGCGACGGCGAGGGGCGCTTCAACGAGGAGCGCTTCGTCGCCAACGCGACGAACGAGCAGGTGAAGATGATCGAGGTGAAGCTTTCGCAGGGCGCCAAGCCCGGCCACGGCGGCGTGCTGCCCGGCGCGAAGGTGACGCCCGAGATCGCCGAGGCGCGTGGGGTCCCCGTGGGCACCGACTGCATCTCGCCCGCGAGCCACTCGGCCTTCTCCAATCCCATCGGACTGCTGCAGTTCGTCGAGCGCCTGCGCAAGCTCTCCGGCGGCAAGCCCACGGGATTCAAGCTCGCCATCGGCCACCCGTGGGAATGGTTCGGCATCGTGAAGGCGATGGTGGAGACGGGCATCACGCCCGACTTCATCGTGGTGGACGGCGGTGAGGGCGGCACCGGCGCCGCGCCCCTCGAGTTCACCGACCACGTGGGCGCCCCGCTGCGCGAAGGCCTCATGCTCGTCCACAACTCCCTCGTCGGCGTGAACCTGCGCGACAAGGTGCGCGTGGGCGCGAGCGGCAAGATCGTCACGGCCTTCGACATCGCGCGCACCATGGCGATCGGCGCGGATTGGTGCAACTCCGCCCGCGGCTTCATGTTCTCCCTCGGGTGCCTGCAGGCGCAGACCTGCCACACCGGCCACTGCCCCACGGGCGTCACCACGCAGGATCCGCGCCGCATGCGCGCCCTCGTCGTGCCCGACAAGGCCGAGCGCGTCTTCAACTTCCACCAGAACACGCTCCATGCGCTCAAGGAGCTCCTGGGCGCCGCCGGCCTTCGCCACCCCAGCGAGATCGGTCCGGAACACGTCATCCGCCGCGTCTCCTCCAACGAGGTCCGCTCCCTCTCCACCCTCCACCATTGGCTCGAGCCCGGCGCGCTGCTGGGAAGCGACATCCCGAAGAGCCCGGTCTACCAGGTGTTCTGGAAGAACGCGCGGGCCGACACGTTCGAGGCGCCGCCGAGCGTGCTTACCGTTCGCACGCAGAAGAGCCGGTAGACCGGGCCACGCCATGACTCGTCATCTGCTCGCCTGCGCGATTGCCACGCTGACCCTCTCCGCCTCGGCCGCCAGCTACGAAGGCCCGATCTTCGACGCCCACCTGCACTACAACGACGACGCGCTCGAGCCTTATCCCGTCGGTACGGTCATGGAGCTCTTCTCCAAGAACGGCGTGAAGGCGATCCTCGCGAACAGCCGTCCCAACGACGGGACCCGCGCGCTCGTGGAGGCCCAAAAGAGAAGCCCGCGCGCCGGCTTCCACGTCGTCCCCTTCATCCGCGTCTACCGCGACCGGAGCGACTACGGGACCTGGTTCAACCGTCCCGAAGTGGCGCAGATGATCGAGGACGAGTGGAAGCGCGGCTACTACCGGGGCGTGGGGGAGTTCCACCTGTCGGGCACGGAAGGCGACACGGTGGTGGTCAGGCGCATCGTCGACTTCGCGGTGTCGAAGGGAATGCTGCTGCACTGCCACTGCGATCCCGCGGCGCTCGAGATCCTCTACCGCCACAACCCGAAGGCCCGCGTCATCTGGGCGCACACCGGGTTCTCGACGCCGATTGCGGAGGTCGACGCGCTCCTTTCGAAGTATTCGCAGTTGTGGGGCGAGCTCTCGTACCGCTGGGACGTGGTGGAGGGCAAGACGCTCACGCCGGAGTGGAAGGCGTTCTTCACGAAGCGCGCCGACCGGTTCGTCACCGGGTCCGATACCTGGGTCAACCAGCGGTGGCAGACGTACCCCGAGATCATCGGGTACTACCGCACGTGGCTGGGGCAGTTGCCGCCCGAGGCCGCCGCCCGGATCGCGTGGAAGAACGGCGCGGCGCTCTTCGGCCTCGAGTGAGCGGGGGTTGCACACGGTAGAATGCGTCTTCCCTTGCAGGATCGAACGCCCATGACGCACCCACTTCGCCGTCTTCTCGCCCTCGTCGCCCTGGGCCTCGCCTTCGCGATGCCCGCCCGCGCGACCACCTATTCCATCGATTTCACCGACATCTGGTGGAACGCCGCCGAGAGCGGCTGGGGCATCAACGTGATCCAGAGCAGCGACGTCATCTTCGCCACGCTGTTCGTTTACGGCCAGGACAACACCGCGCGCTGGTATTCGGCGACGCTGCAGCCCTCGAGCCCCCAGCCTTCGGGCCAAACACGCTTCACCGGCCAGCTCATCCGGACGACGGGTCCGTGGTTCGGCGCCCCGGTGTTCACCACGCCGCCGGTCGGGAGCGTGCCGGTCGGCAACATCACCCTCTCGTTCAACTCGCCCGTCACCGGCACGCTCGAGTACGACGTGGACACCGTGAGGGTCTTCAAGCAGATCACGCGCCAGCCCTTGCGCACCGAGAACCTCGCGGGGCAGTACCAGGGCGGCATGTATGCGATCGCCTCGCAGTGCGCGAATTCCAACAACAACGGCCTGGCCGATATCCCGGGCACGATGGTCGTGACGCAACCCGCTTCCGGTTCGGGCTTTCGCGCGAACTTCGTGATCCGCGTCGATGCGAACACGGTCTGCACCTTCAACGGCCCCTACCAGCAGCTGGGGCGGATGGCCACCATTTCGGGCGGGACATTTTCCTGCATCGTGGGCAACCAGCAGGCCAACTCGGGCACCTTCACCATGACGGCCCTCGACGCGCAGGTGAATGGCTTCCACGCGAGTTTCATCGGCGAGGACCAGTTCTGCCGATACAACGGACGCTTCGGCGGCGTGCGGGACGTGGTCGGCAACTAGCCACCCCCCGCGCCCGACCGGGCGCAGCAGCATTGCGCGCACGCCGACGAACCCGAGGCTTTGGGGAGACGAGACATGCGAATCACGACGATGGTTTTCGCTGCGGCCCTGGCCGCCGGCATCGGCACGGCATCCGCGCAGGACGCCTTCGACGCCTGCGAGGTGTTCACGCTGGCCGAGGCGCAGAGCGTGCTCGGCAAGGGCGCGGGCCCCGAGCCGGCCAACCCGAAGGTGAAGCGCCCCAAGGTGGTGACCACCTGCAGCTACTTCGGCTCGAGGGACGGCCAGGTCACCACGGCGAGCGCGCAGTTCCGCTCCGCGAAGACCGAGGCGGACCTCCAGCGCGCCTTCGACGAGGAGCGCCTGAAGTTCCAGTCGAAGCCCATGATCCTCGCGGACGCGCGCGCCTTCTGGAGCGCGAAGCAGGGCCAGCTGCACGTTCTCAAGGGCCGCACCTGGCTCACGGTGACGGTCGGGTCCTCCAAGCCGGCCGAGCGCGAGCCGGAACCTGCGCGGCGCCTGGCGGAGCAACTGGCGAAGAAGCTCTGATCCCGAGGGGGTGCGTCACCTTCACCCATGACCCCCTTTGGTAGAATGTGAGACCGGAAGCGCGGCGCACCGCCCGCGCGAGCACCGAGCCCTCAGGGAGAGCGCATGTCCGCCATCGTCGAAGTCGTTGCCCGCGAGATCCTCGATTCGCGCGGCAATCCCACCGTGGAAGCCGATGTCCTGCTCGAATCGGGCGTCCTCGGAAGGGCCGCGGTGCCCTCCGGCGCCTCCACCGGCTCGCGCGAGGCCATCGAGCTACGCGACGGCGACGCCCAGCGCTATTTCGGCAAGGGCGTGCAGAAGGCCGTCGACCACGTGAACACGGAGATCTGCGAGGCCATCATCGGCCTGGACGTCTCCGAGCAGGCGCACCTGGACCGCGTGCTCTGCGACCTGGACGGCACCGAGAACAAGTCGCGCCTGGGCGCCAACGCCATCCTCGCGGTGTCCGTCGCCTGCGCCAAGGCGGCGGCGGAGGAGTGCGGCCTGCCCCTGTACCGTTATCTCGGCGGCAGCGGGCCGCGCAAGATGCCCGTGCCGATGATGAACGTCATCAACGGCGGTGCCCACGCGAACAACTCGCTGGACCTGCAGGAATTCATGATCATCCCCGCGGGCCTGCCCACGTTCCGGGACGCGCTTCGCTGCGGCGTGGAGGTCTTCCAGACGCTCAAGAAGATGCTCGACAAGGAAGGCATGTCGACCACCGTAGGCGACGAGGGCGGCTTCGCGCCGAACCTGCCCAGTAACGAGGCGGCCATCCAGTGGATCCTCAAGGCCATCGAGGAGGCCGGCTACCTGGCCGGCAGCGACGTCCTCATCGGCCTGGACTGCGCCGCGAGCGAGTTCTACAAGGACGGCAAGTACCGCTTCGAGAGCGAGCACCTCTCCTACACCTCGCAGCAGTTCACGGACCTGCTCGACACCTGGTGCGACAAGTACCCGATCATCTCCGTCGAGGACGGCATGGCCGAGGGCGACTGGGACGGGTGGGCGATGCTCACCGAGCGCATCGGCAAGGGCGTGCAGGTGGTGGGCGACGACGTGTTCGTCACCAACCCGCGCATCCTGGAGGAAGGCATCCGCCGGGGCGTCGCCAACTCGATCCTCGTGAAGATCAACCAGATCGGCACGCTTTCGGAGACGTTCGAGGCCATCGGCATGGCGCACCGCGCCGGCTACACCACGGTGATCTCGCACCGCTCCGGCGAGACGGAGGATTCGACCATCGCCGACATCGCGGTGGGCACGAACGCGATGCAGATCAAGACGGGCTCGCTCTCGCGATCCGACCGCACGGCCAAGTACAACCAGCTCCTGCGCATCGAGGAAGAGCTGGGTGACGGCGCCGATTACGCGGGCCGCGGGGCCTTCTACCACCTGAAGTGAGATGAAGGCGCTCGCCGCGCTCCTGGCCGGCCTCGTCCTCGCGCTCCAGTACCCGCTCTGGTTCGGCAAGGGCGGGTGGCTCAAGGTGCGGGAGCTCGACCGGCAACTGGCGGAGCAGCGCGCGGGCAACGACCGCCTCAAGGTGCGCAACGACGCCCTCGACGCCGAGGTGCGCGACCTGAAGCAGGGCCTCGACGCCATCGAGGAGCGCGCCCGCGTCGAGCTGGGCATGATCCGCAAGGACGAGGTCTTCTACCAGGTCGTCACGCCGCCGCCTTCGCCGCGCGCGGGCCGATGAGCGCCGCCCCCCTCGTCTCGATCCTCATCCCCGCCTATCGGCCGCGCTTCTTCGGGGAGGCGCTTTCGAGCGCCCGGGCGCAGCGCCACGGGAACCTCGAGATCGTGGTGGGCGACGATTCGCCGGGCGAGGAGATCGCGCGGGCCGTGAAGGCCGCGAGCGACCCCCGCATCCGCTACGAACGGCACGAACCGGCGCTGGGCTTCGCCGGCAACTTCACGCACCTGTTCGAGGTCTCACGGGGCCCCTTCGTGAAGTTCCTGAACGACGATGACGTGCTGCACCCGGATTGCGTGCCGCGCCTGCTCGCCCCGATGCGGGCGAGGCCCGACGTGACGCTCGCCACGAGCCGTCGCACGGTGATCGGCGGCGAGGGGCAGCCGCTCGCGGGCGACACGGCCACGCACCCGCTCATGCCCGCGGACGGCTTCATGCCCGGAAAGGCGCTCGGCACCTTCCTGCTGCGCCTGAGCGTGAACCGCATCGGCGAGCCGAGCACGGTGCTGCTGCGGCGCGATGCGGTGACCCTGGAAGGCGAATCGATCTTCCGCTGGGGCGCGAACGAGTACGAGTGCCTTGCGGATCTGTCCCTGTGGCTACGCCTGCTGGCAAAGGGCGGCGCGTGGTGGGTGGCGGACCCGCTGAGCGCCTACCGCTACCACGAGGGACAGCAGCAACGCACGGCGGGCACCTCCGCCAGGTGCATCCTGGAGCGGTGGCTCATCGTGGAGGATGGGGCGCGCGCCGGGTTTCTCGACGCGGCCGCGGACCGCGATGAAGCCGCGAGAGTCGCGGTGGGCGTGTTCCGCCGCTTCCTGGACGACGAATCCCAGTCGCCCGAACTGCTCGCGGCCCTGCGCGCTTTCGCGCCGCGCATCCCGGCGCGATATCTCGCGGCCGGGAGCGGAGCGTGAGCGGGTCAGCGCCAGTGGCGCGAATCCCCGCGACGGTCGTCCCAGTTGCCGCGGCCGGGGCCGTGACCGGATCTGTTTCCGTGCCCATTTCCGTGCCAGTTCCCGTTCCCATGCACGAAGCGCGGCGCAACGATCACGGCGCGCGGTGCCACGTAGCGCACCGGCGGCGCCCAGAAGACGGGGCGCTCGTGGAAGACGGGAGCCGGGTGGAAAACCGGAGCCGGCGCGAAAAACACGGGCGCGGGCGGTGCGAAGACAGGGCCGCCGACGGCGACACCCCAGCCGGGGTTGCCGATCTGGATGCTGAGGCCCGGAACGTTGACGCTGACGCCCACGTGGGGGCCGGCGGCGGCGGAAAGCGGAACGGCTGCTGCGAGGCCGAGGGCGAGAAGGGCAATGTGTCGGCGCATGGAGTTCTCCTTGCGTGGTGGGACAGCGTCACACCGGATAACGTGGCCGGGAGAGCTTCGGTTGACGCCGGGGTCGTCGCTGGATGACGACGATGGACCTGCGCTACCTCGCGCCGGCCGGGCCACGCCTGCCGCGCTCGATCGCCATCGCGGTGGCGGTGTCGATCCTGCTGCATGTGGTGCTGCTGCTCATCCCGATGCGCGAGAAGATGGGAACCGGTCCTGCCGGGATGGCCGGACCGCTCACGGTCGAACTCGAACTCGCGCCGCAAAGGGAGCCGCCGCCCGCCGCGATGCCCGAGCCGCCGAAGAGCGCGCCGCCCCCCCGGCCGCGCCGCGAGACGATCGCCACCGCGCCGCGGGCCACGCCCGCTCCGTTCAAGGTACCCGAGCAACCGCCGCCCGCGCCGGAGAAGCCGGCGGTGAAGGAGCCCGTCGTCGACATGGCCGCCTTCATCGCGGCCAACCGCGCCCGGCGCGCCGAGTGGGATGCGGCCGCCGCGCGCGGCCCGCAGGCCGCGACGGGCCAGGCGGCCTCGGGCCTCGAGAAAAACCTGCAATCGCTCTCCACCGACGACGGCACCGGCGGCGTCTTCCAGATCCTGCGCATCGGCCAGAGGAGCGCGGAGTTCGCCTTCAACGGCTGGACGACGGAGACGCGCCGCAAGTGGCGCGAGGTGATCGAGGTGGACGCGGGACCGGGCGGCGACATCGAGCGCGCCATCGTCCGGCGCATGATCGTCCTCATCCGCCAGCACTACTCGGGCGACTTCCGCTGGGAGTCGTACAAGCAGGGCAAGGTCGTCATCCTCTCGGCCGCGCCGCAGCACAACGAGGAGCTCGAGGCCTACATGATGCGCGAGTTCTTCGGTACGCCGATGGTCAGGCGGGGACGCTAGCGCCTGCGCTTTCTGGCACGATGGGCCCGTGAACGCCGCCGCCCTGCGCGCCTTCTGCCTTGCACTCCCCGCCGCCACTTACGACCTCAAGTGGGAGGTGGACCACGTCTACTCGGTGGGCGGGAAGATGTTCGCCGTCGTCTACGACGCGAAGAAGGGCGAGGAGTCGGTCTCCTTCAAGGTGGAGGACGGGCGGTTCCTCGAGCTCACGGACCTGCCCGGCGTCGTGCCCGCGCCCTACCTTGCCCGCGCGAAGTGGGTGCAGGTGAAGCCGTTGGCATCCCTGCGGGGCAGCGACATGAAGGCGCTGATCACGCGATCCCACGCGCTCGTGGCGGCGAAGCTCACGCGGGCCATGCGCCGGTCGCTCGGCCTCGACGCGGGCGCGCCGGGGAAGAAGGCCTAGCTCCCCCGCTTCGCCATCCAGATCCCCGCGAGCACCACCGCGCCGCCCGCGAACTGCGCGGTGCCGATG
>Ga0209254_10002891_pt1 | contig 15665 bp, 13 predicted proteins | sample FrelakmetDIP11DI_FD_187148 | JGI IMG/M metagenome (GOLD analysis project Ga0209254, IMG submission 187148) | Freshwater lake sediment microbial communities from the University of Notre Dame, USA, for methane emissions studies - DIP11 DI (SPAdes)... | ecosystem: Environmental > Aquatic >...
AAGGCAGAATGGGGAAGAGGTGGTTGTTTACCCGAAACAGCTGGCAACCGGTGCATTGATGCGTTGAAGGCGGGTTGCACTTGGATCAGCTTGAAACGCGGTGAAGCCGGTTTGGTCTTTACAGTAACCGGCTCTCCGGCACCGATTGGGGAGTGCGATTGGAAAGGGCTGGACCGTCGAAGTGCCTCCGGCGGAATCAAAAAAGGGGTTCGCTGGATCCATCAAATTGGTATACGAAACGTTTATTTTGGAGCCTGGCAAGAATAACCTGAACAGTTTGGGGCCTCTGAAAAATTCAGGGAAACCCTCACTCCGGCGAAAGCCCATGCACGTCAAGTTAAGAGGATTTCAATGTATTTTAAATGGCTTACGAATGTAGCACGGACCGTCCGGACGGCGAGGCCGCCGTCCCTCCCGATAAGTCACCGCCGCGAAGGCGCATTGGCGTCAACTTAAGGCTTTGTCAATGAATTCTAACCACTTGTGAGAGACCAATGGACTCAGAACCTTCACTGCATAGGCAACTCGCGAGTGGCAGAGTGCGGGTAAAAGCCGTCTTGTTTTTGCACGTCTCCTCATCACTGACGGGATCTCCTCTCGCAGAGCCGGCACTTTTCGATAGAACTATTGGTCTTGGTTGCAATAATGCTGACCAATCCCTTCGCTTCTTGACATGCAATGTTAAAAATCCCTATCCAATGGAGAACCTCTCATGCCGACTGTCTGTCTGGACCTCGTAGCAACAAGGACTTTTGCAAGTACTTGACCAGGTTGTGCCGCAGCCAATGCTTGCCACGATAGCCCGGCAAACCGGCGCCATTCAACGCGAGCGGAAGATCAAACCCATGGCTTTTCTTGGGGCACTATGCCTGTTGACTCTTCATACTCCTGTTCCCTCAGGATGGCTGCCATGTTCACGGGACTTCTTGGTGGCTGCGTACTAAGCAAGCAGGGGCCTGCAAAATCGCAGCAGAAAATGGATTCGAATAGAGAACTACCAGAGCTTTCAGGATATCGCAATAGAGCCGTCGTAAAACATGATTTCGCTATGAATGAGAGAGAAACTTTTTCCCATCTGCGCTGCCAGATGTCAGATAATCAATTCACGAAACACACCGGGCTGCTGTTGTGGTAATGTTATGGGGCACCAGGTTCGCTTAATATCTTGATCTAAACGTCTTGGTGTTTATTGTTCTCCGGCAGAAAAATAACTCTGAAAATTTGATCTTGCCAGGCAGGTGAAGTAAATAAGTCCCAGCCAACAGAGACCCATGCATCGCGCCTGATAAGTACTGGAGGACTTGCCTGTCTGCAGGAAAGGGTTCGGCCGGCTGAAATATTCTCTTGTGATGCTGGCATAGCGCAAGGTTCTCCGGTATTGGAGCCGAGCATGTCTAGAATCGGTGGTCAGGAGAGGATGAATCCTTGAGTCTGCTTGAGAGAAAATAAAAATGCACTCAGTTGACTTTACGTGCTAATTATACTGGACTTACAATTTATTCATTATTATTGTTAGGCAAAACTGAAGGGAGGAAACGGTTATGAGTAAAAAATTACTTGAGATTGCTTCTGAGATAGTACAGGCACAGGCATCCAACGCCCGGATGTCAGCAGAAGAGATTGAATCAGCTCTGATGCGAACTTTTAACATGCTGCGCAAGATGCAGCTTGCTGAACAGGACGGCAGACCGCTGGACTTGGTTATTGGTCCTGAAGAAGCCGTTGAGGAAGGTTCTGCACTTCAGGTGTTGGAGCCCAGCAAGTCTATTCAAAAGAACAAGGTGATCTGCCTGGAATGCGGAGCGGAATTCAAACAGCTCACCGCCAACCATCTGCGCAGCCACGATCTGAGTCCGCGCGACTACAAGAAAAAATGGGGATTTCCCCTGAAGCAGCCGTTGACGGCAAAACAGCTCACGGCAGCGCGGAGCAAGTCCGCAAAACTGCGCGGTCTGCCGCCGAAACTCAAAGAGTACATCGAGAAACGCCGCAGGGGAAAAGCTGAAGAAGTAAAACCGGTGGTCACTACGCCTCCGGCCAAGGCTCCGAAAGCTCGGCGGAAAAAGGCTCCTGCCGCATAGGACGCATCATAGGTGACATGGCGGGGGAGTCGCCCTCCCCCGGCTCCTCCCATCGAGGGAGGGGGGTTCTACCAGCGAACCTCCCCGAAGGTTGATTACCTGCCCTTCCCACCCAAGGGGAGGAAATTTCTGGAGTTTTGAGATAGACTCTTCGTCCAGCAGCGATCAAATCCTTTGAAAAACGTAAAGATTATTGAAACCGAATTGGAATTTTTCACTCTTCATTAGTGAAAACCCATTCGACAAAAACAGCTTGGGGGTTGCAGCGGGGTTATAGCCGTAATGTTCGCCCAGCGACATCCCGTCCAGTATGTGGGCGCGCTTGAGATATGACACTATTGGATCGACGCCTGGAGACGGAACAGTCACGATGAGCAACCCGTTTTGTTTGAGAAAACCTGCGCACTGCCGGGCGAATTCCGGTTGGCTCACAGGGGGAATGTGCTCGAGCACAGCCAGTACAGTGATGACGTCCACAGAGTCCGTTTCACCGAGATCCTCCGGGAAGGCGCCGCGAATAAGACGATAACGCTCGGTTTTGACCATCCTGCCCAGCATTGGATCGATGCCGATTCCATACCCGAGCTGTGACCCCAGGGTCTTAAATAAAGCCCCGTCCGCGCATCCTATGTCGAGGACAGTCGCAGCGTATGGAATGTATCTCCGAGTCTTGGCGATTCGCCAGGCTTGCAGAAGGCGATCTCCCCATGTCATGGTTCTATCCTTTGCGCTTGAGATTCAGGATACTCAGGAAAAAACTATACAGTATGATCTGAAAACCTATCGTCAAAAGCGTTACCGAAGGAATGACAATCCTCAATGTTTGCCTGGGTTCCATGGTTCCAAAACCCCTCATTTCCCAAGCAGCAAGCGAGTAAATAGCCCCTGCCAGACCGATGATGGTCAGGAAAACGCCGACGATTAAGCCAGTTTCGAGCTTCACAAACCGGGAGACCTTCTGCATCCTGGGGTCTTCAGGAAGGAGCTTTTCGCTGATGGCAAAAACCTTGGTGAACACCGCAAAAGCCACACACTGGAAGCCGAGCATAACGGCCATGGCGGCATAGAGCAGGGTATGCACGTCGAACACCACAGTGCCGATATGCAAAGGACCAAATAGCAGCAAACAGGACAAGACCGCACCGATGCCCACCAGGGCCAAGCCTGGATAGAAAAACAGCCAGCGAGGGCTGTACATCAGCAGAAATCGCAGGTGACGCCATCCATCGCGCCAGCTCTTCAAATGCGGCGGCCGGCTGCGCCCGTCCGGTCTAAGCGTGGTGGGCACTTCCGCTATCCTTAAGCTATGCAAGGTCGCCTTCACAACCATTTCACTGGCAAATTCCATCCCTGTCGTGCGCAGATCGAGAGCCAGGATAGATGCTCGGCTAAACCCCCTCAGCCCGCAATGAAAATCCCCGCATCGGGTGCGAAACAATATCCTCCCAACTCCGCTCAGAACAGGGTTGCCAAAATATCGATGCAGCGCGGGCATGGCTCCCCTGGCAATTCCCCCGGCAAAACGATTGCCCATCACCAGATCCTTGCCGGCGCGCAATTGTTCCAGGAAGGCGGTTAAGTTGCTAAAGTCATAACTATCATCGCCATCTCCCATAATGATATATCTGCCTCGCGCTGCCTGAATACCGCCCATCAATGCATTTCCATATCCTCTTTCCGGAACTTCAACCACTCGTGCTCCAGCTTGTTCTGCAAGATATCTGGACTGGTCGGTGCTGCCGTTATCGGCGACCAGGACTTCCCCGTTGAGGTTGGATGCCTGTAACCAGCCAATGGCCTTGCTGATGCAGATCTGAATTGTTTCAGCCTCATTCAAGCAAGGCATCAGTATAGTGACCTCGGTCTGCTCGCCATGTTCTGAAGCCATCGACAGGTTACCTCATATCAACAGAGATTATATGGAACCATTTACCGCAGCGCAGAGACGCAGAGAGAAACGGTCTGTAGAACAAATCAGGTCATTCTATCAACCAAAGGTTTTGGCTCAGCAACCTGAAATGCTCTCACTCTAATGAGTGCTTTGTGGCAGAGTATGCCCAGCAGGCAAAGCACAAGCCAACTGACCGGATGGAGATAGCGGACCACAGGAGACACTGCCAAGATCGATATGGTCGCTAGACAGCACCCAATAATTAAAAAGAGCTCAATAAGCAAATGTCTCTCGCGCTGGTTAGCACCGAACAATGCACCGGCGGAGAGAAGCGGCGCAAGAAGCAGGAACCAATACCAGGCTATGGCGTTCTGGTAATACTTCTTGGTGAGAGTGCGTGGTTGCTGCAGCCCGTTGCCGGGGAGGAAAAAGTGCTTTGCAAATTTTTCATTAAATGATTCGTACTCCGTAAGCTGATCAATTGCCAGATCATTTATAATTCTCGACCGAATAATGGCCAGATCGAAATAATCCAGGAAAGTCTTGACTGCCAGTGCTGCTATGCTCTGCGGATCACGCTTCAGAGCATTAATGGCGGTTGTCAAAGCGGCCTTGTTCCCATCCGGCCCGGGGATGGCGGCTTCAATCCTGCTGACCAGACCGCCATCTGAAAACAATTGATCCCCGCGGGTCATTCGATCTTTCAAATCGTAGGGTAAGTTTCCGAAAACCGTGGTTCTTAATTCAGGATAAGGAAAGTCAGCAGGTTCGACCGCCGGCGCCCATAAAGATACCAGGAAATAGCCGCTGGCGGCATTATATCCCACTGGATGATGCGACAGAGCGGCAAAAAGCTGTTTGTATGCCGTGTGCAGGACCACTGCCAGACCGACCGACAGCGCCAGATGCAGGCCTGCGGTGAGCAGGGTCTTGGATCCGGCGATCGCTTGCTTTTCGGACGACTTGAACGAGAACCCAGCCTTACCGTGTTGTTGAAACAAAGTCGCAGCCGCGAGCAATGGCAACAAGCCGGTGTTTAACAAGACAATGGGCAGGAAACTGAACCGCAGGCTGACAAGAACGATCCCGATGGCCTGCACCAGGCACAGGATCCTCAACGATGGCTTTTGTAAATAATGGAATGCTGCAAGGATATACAAGACAAACAGGAATAGTGATATCGTCTCCGTCATCACGTAACGCTCATAGAGAAGTTGGATCGGCTCGATGGCGCAAAAGATCCCCATCGCATAGGCCACACCAGGAGTGACTGCGAAGTATTTTATCAGTCCGTGAGCCAACAAAGTGGCTGATAAGGCGCTGGTGAAAATCTGGATTGCAACCAGTGAAGTAAAGGAACCTGTTTGAATAGCAGTCAGTTTGATCAAATATCCATAAGTGAATGAACGATCAGGCGGGATCCAATCCAGGAGGGCGGAACAAACATAGCATTCCGAATCACCAAAAAAAAATTGTGGCATAGGATCCAGGACGAAAACTAAAAATTTTATGGAAAAAACTACAGATACATAAATACCCCATTGCTTATAGACACACGGGCTTCTGTCGTTGTCAGAATTGATGTCCATGCCAATCCATAGTGGTGATAAGAAGTTTGCTGCCGGAGACTTCATAAGCGTGTACCGCACTCAACGCTGTGGCTTCAGCCTGTTGCAGCTTGGCCCGCGGTTGCTTGACCACCCTCTCAACCAAGCAAAGTGAATCCCACTGGCCCTGCACCTCCTCGAACCGTCATCATCAAGCAGCGGATACCACCACAACGCCAGCCAGGATGAGTCCAAGCCCAACTATCTTCTGTAATGACAACGGTTCATGAAAAAAGTATACGGCGCCGGACGTAACCAGGAGGAATGTGAGGCTCATCAGGAGAGGATAACTCACGCTGAGATTTTCTCTTGAAACCACATGCAGCCAGACGACCGTTGCAACAATATAGCAAAGAAGTCCGACGAGAAACAACGGCTCTCGAATCAAAGCGGCCACTTGCTCTTTCATGGCGCCAGAGCCAAGAGCAAAGCCACCGGAACGCAATAAGCTACTGCGCAGCAACAGGTTCGACAAGACGCTGCAAATCGCGCAAAACAGGACCAGTAGAAGTCCGTTTTGGGTCATATTCCCTCCTTGTTGTGTGGCTGTGGTCAATCCTTAACAGTTGACTGATGTCGCGCCAGGTCCCTCCGGATTTGGGGACAGGCAGACGCGGAGAAGGGAACTCAAGGCAGTCCTCACTGAAACAAGAGAGCATGGTCCTGACATTATCCCGGGAAACTCTGCTCATAGAGGGATTCCAGCTGTAGTCGATGGGTTCTGATATTCTTCAGAACGTCGATGAACTGCCGCTGAAAGGCGGCGGGTTCGCAGGCAAAAAGTTCCATCTGCGGTTCGCAGAGAAACCACACGCACACGTAAGGGCGCTGAATGCGGGGCAACAGGCACCCATGTTGAGCCAGGTAGCGGCAGGGGTCGGCTGTTTGCCGGCGGGTCTGACCCGAGGGACCCTCAAAAGCTTGAAGCCGATAGCGTGAAGCGGAAGGAGCAGGAGACGACCGCTCACCTATTGGACACGGAGGGGCTGCTATTTCCCGGCCCACCAGATAGAGTAAATCAGACTGATTGTAAAAGATGTTTTGTGCCAGGCAGCAGGGATCTGTGCAGGCGGCACAGGTTATCTCGCAGTACCTTGTCATGTGCCCGTCCAGCCATTCAATGTTTTCTTGAAGTTGCTCAACCAGTCGCTCAACCAGATTGCCATTCAACTCCCGCAGTTCTCTTGCCAGCTTGTTCCACAGGGCCTGCCATTGGGAATCCGGCATGGGTTCGCGGTAACGGGAGGATTCTTCCAGTTTGGGATTGGGGTGATGGCCGACTGTCATGCTCGTGCTGCCTGTCTCATGCGCTGCGTCATCCGGCTCGACTCAGCCCGGCCGTCCCGACTCCCGCCATGACTGCACCACATGTGGCGCACTTTCCCCCCTCCAGCCCCCGATTCTGAATGGTGAAGCCATAACGCTCAATCAGCAGAGCCCGGCATTGACGGCAATAGGTGTTTTCTCCCGCATCGCCCGGTACGTTGCCCAGATAGACGTATTGCAATCCTCCCTTGAGGCCGATGTCGCGGGCATTTTGCAAGGTCCGGATGGGAGTCACGGGGCGGTCCATCAACCGGTACGCCGGATGAAAACGGCTGATGTGCCAGGGGGTCTCCGGCCCTAGTGAGCTCAAGAATTTCACCATTTCCGTGAGTTCAGCCGGGTCGTCGTTCAGGCCGGGAATTAGGAGCGTGGTCACTTCGAGCCAGATCCCGAGTTCTTTCATCCTGGCCAGGGTTTTCTGCACCGGCTCCAGATGGGCTCCGCATTGTTTGGCATAAAAATGGTCGCTGAAGGCCTTCAGGTCCACATTGGCTGCATCCAGATAGGGAGCAATCGCTTCCAGGGATTCCTCGGTCATGTACCCGTTGCTCACAAAAATATTCTTGATGCCAACGCCGTGGGCCAGTCGCGCCACATCGAGCGCGTACTCCATGAAGATGGTGGGCTCAGTGTAGGTATAAGATATGGATGCACAACCGGTTTTCCGAGCCTGCTCCACGATGCTCTCCGCAGCGACCGTATTCCCATAGATGGATCGGTCTTCCCGTGGCGACTGCGAAATGTCCGCATTCTGGCAAAATGTACAACGAAAGTTGCATCCCACGGTGGCGATGGAATAGCTTTGTGTTCCGGGGTAGAAATGATAGAGAGGTTTTTTCTCTATGGGATCGATATGTTGGGTAATTACCTTGCCATAAACCAGGCTCCACAGAGTGCCGTCCTGATTCTTTCGCACGCCGCAGATTCCATGCTTATCGAGTTTGATATGGCAGTGGTGATTGCAGAGATGGCAGTTCACCGCCTGCTCCTGCGCCTTCGTGTAAAACATGGCTTCTTTCATGGGATGTCTTCCCGCTTCAGGCAAGAAATCAAAAATTGACGCTGGGCCGGTAATCCTGCTGTTCCTTTTTCGGGAGATGCCAACAGGTCGCTCGTGGATGTGACGGCTGCAGGCTGGGAGGGATTTTCTGGAAGAGCGGCTGCTGATTGAGTCGCAGGGTATAGCGGATGTCAACGGCCATGGCGATGAAATGCCCGAAAGGCTGCCACTGAATGTAGCGCGATCGTTCCAGGGACCGCAGGAACTTCAAACCGCCGAGAGGAAGAGCCAGACACGTACGCCACCTGACCGGAACCGGCCCGGACAAGGCCTCTGCCACCAGATGCTGCAATTCGAATACGCTGAAGAAGCGTGCATGGCGATAAAGCGACGTTTTCCAGAGACTCTCCAGGCGGCGCTGCCAGCTGATCAGCGAGTACTTGTTGAGCACTCCCAGAAGGACCTTCTCCCGTGCCACCCGGCAGGCTTCCTGAATGGCGTGCAGGGGGTCGTCGACAAACTCGAGAGTGGTGATCAACGCCACGACGTCGAAAGCGTTATCGCTAAAAGGAAGATCCTCTGCCAGGCCGCGCTCTAAATCAGCCCTGTTGGCGAGCCGCTGCCGGGCCAGGTTGAGCATGTAAGGGGATGGATCGAGCCCGGTGACCAGAAGTCCCTGTTCGGCAAACCACTGCAAGAAAATCCCGGTGCCGCAGCCCACCTCCAGCAGCCGTTTGCCCGGTGTTGGCGACCACAACCGGGAAATGGCCTCCTTCTCGATGGCGAGCGCCATATGTCCGGTTTCCTTGTGGAACCAGGCATCGTAAGCTTGCGCATCTTCAAAGCTGAATACATATCCCACGGAAGGAAAATCCCCTTTTTTGCGGAAGGCAAAGCCCTTGCTGCTCGCAGGCCCTATTTGCTCTCGAACTCGAGGATGGCGCCTCTGGCCCCGGACGTCACCAGGTGGGCGTAACGCGCCAGGTAACCCTTGAGAATCCGCGCAGGCGGCGGCTGCCAGGCGGCGCGGCGCTCGGCCATCGTGGCTTCGTCGACCAGCAGTTCGATTTTCTTGTCGGGAATATCGATGCGAATCAGATCCCCTTCCTTGACCAGGGCAATGGGCCCACCCGCTGCGGCTTCCGGCGAGATGTGGCCGATGGCGGCGCCTTTAGTCCCGCCGCTGAAACGCCCATCCGTGATCAAGGCCACCTCCTTGTCCAGCCCCAATCCCACGATGGCTGCCGTCGGAGTGAGCATTTCCTGCATCCCCGGCCCCCCCTTGGGCCCCTCGTAGCGAACCACGACCACGTCTCCGGGTTCGATCTCGCGCCGCAGGATGGCGGTGGCGGCCGCGTTTTCGCTCTCGTAGACGCGCGCCCGTCCGGTGTGCTGCAGCATCTCCGGTGCGACCGCGGATTGCTTGACGACTGCTCCTTGAGGGGCTAGATTGCCGTAGAGAATGGCAATGCCTCCCTGCGTGTGGTAAGGATTCTCCAAAGGTCGAATCACCTCGCCACTCAAAACCTGCACACCCGCCAGGTTTTCTCCCACCGTTCGAGCGGTGACGGTGCGGGCCTGAAGATGCAGCAAGCCGGCTTTGGAGAGTTCCTTCAGGAGCGCCTGGATCCCTCCGGCTGCATCGAGGTCTTCAAGAAAATGCGGACCGCCGGGGCGCAGGCTGCAGAGATGGGGGGTTCGGGCGCTGATCGCATTGAAAATGTCCAGATCCAGTTCAATTCCCGCTTCATGGGCTATGGCCGGAAGGTGCAGGACGGTGTTGGTGGAGCAGCCCAAAGCCATGTCGGCGGCGATGGCGTTTTCCAAGGCGTCGCGAGTCACAATATCGCGCGGGCAGAGGTTTTGCCGAACCAGCTCCATAACCTGCATGCCGGCCCGCTTGGCGAGGCGAATTCTGGCCGCGGTGACGGCAGGAATGGTGCCATTTCCCGGCAGTCCGAGTCCCAGGACTTCGGTGAGACAATTCATGGAATTGGCGGTAAACATGCCGGCGCATGAACCGCAACCGGGACAGGCATTGTCTTCCAGTTCCGTCAGCTCGGTGTTGCCGATCCGACCTGTCTGATAGGAGCCCACCCCCTCAAACACCGAGATCAAATCCACCATTTTGTTCCCGATGCGTCCGGCGAGCATGGGACCGCCGCTCACCACCAGAGTGGGGATGTTCACGCGCAATGCGGCCATCAGCATGCCCGGAACGATTTTGTCACAGTTGGGAATCACCACCAGGCCATCAAAGGGGTGAGCCATGGCCATGATTTCTACGGAATCCGCAATGACTTCCCGGCTTGCCAAAGAATACCGCATCCCGGCATGATTCATGGCAATCCCATCACAGACGCCGATGGTCGAAAACTCGATGGGAGTTCCGCCGGCATGTCGGATGCCCGCCTTCACCGCCTCGGCAATCTTGTCCAGATGGATATGGCCGGGTACGATTTCGTTCGCTGAATTGGCAACACCGATCAGCGGCCTGTCGATTTCCTCCTGAGTGTAGCCCATCGCTTTAAAGAGGGAACGATGAGGAGCTTTTTCAATACCCTTTTTCATTTCATCACTGCGCATATTTCGATCCCCTGTATGGAATTTATCAGATTGCCGAGCGCAACTTCTCTTGATACGGGTCATAATCCAACGGACAAGAAGGCACTCATCCGATTAGTACTGCATCGCTGAGGGGATTGGCAAGGAAAAATCCGTTTCGACTTGTTCGGCAACTGGCGGAGGAATGGCTATCGAGTAATGAGGCTCTTGCAAAACTGAAAAATGGCAAGAGGCTCTAATGGTTTGACAATTGTTGGGACAAGTTATACAAACTGCACCAGGTCAAATGACCTTGTAAGCTTTTCATACAGGAGGAACAAAATGGAGACAGAGAACCTCAGAGCGCTTTATCCGATTGGCATTGTTGCCGAACTCCTCAATCTTCATCCGCGCACCCTGCGCATTTATGAGCAGGAGGGTTTGATTAAGCCGGCGAGGCGCGGTGGCAAGCGCTTTTACTCGAATAATGATCTGCAATGGCTGAAGTGCTTGAGAAAACTGTTAACCGATGACGGACTGAATGTGGCCGGGATCCGAAAACTTCTCACCATTGCTCCGTGTTGGGAAATCCGTAACTGCGGCGAGGAAGTCAGCAAGAACTGCCCAGCCATATTGAATTTCCCGGTTCCGTGCTGGGAATTGATCCCTCGTGCTTGCAAGGAGAAGGGCCAGACCTGTTCGGATTGCGAAGTCTACATCAAGAAGAAAAACCATATCATGATGCAGAAATGTGCGGAAACTCCACCGGTTCCTGCTAAATAATATCCCACCGGATATTGGTTCATGAAAACCCTTTTTGGCCCTGTTCCATCCCGTCGCCTGGGGCGATCTTTGGGGATTGATGTTATCCCGCCCAAGACCTGCAGCTATGATTGCATCTACTGCGAATCGGGTCGCACCACCCATTTGACCCTGAAGCGTCGAGTTTTCGTACAGCCGGAAGCCGTCCTGGAGGAACTGGAGAGGTACTTTCGGAGCCACCCCGACGGCGCCGAGGCCCTGACGTTTTCCAGCGCCGGAGAGCCGACTTTGTATGAGGGTCTGGGTGAATTGATCCGGGCCATCAAGAAGCGCTTCAACAACTTGCCTCTGAATGTGCTCACCAACGGGTCGCTCCTCTGGGACCCTCGGGTGCGCCGTGAGTTGCTGCATGCCGACCGTGTCGTCCCGTCCCTGGATGCAATTACCCCGGAGCAGTTCCAGAAAGTGAACCGGCCTCATCCCAATTTGGATTTGTCTCTCATTTTGGAAGGATTGCTGGCATTTCGCCGGGAGTACCGCGGGCAGTTTCATTTGGAGGTCATGCTGGTGGACCAGGTGAATGATCAGGACGAGCACTTGACTGCGATAAATACTTTCGTCACCAGCTTACGCCCGGATCGGGTGGAACTGAATACCGTCGCCCGCCCGCCCGCCGATCCCGGAGTGTGTGGTTTGACTCCGCAAGCAATGAAGGAGGCAGCGCGGTTTTTCCCCGAGGACACGACCGAGGTCCCGGGATGCTTTGCCAGTGCCGCGCAAATTGGACATGCCGGGGATTTGTCGGAACGCATCCAGGAATTGTTGCGGCGCCGCCCATGCACCGCCGACGAAATGGCCGATTGCCTGGCAGTGCCAGTGGCACAGGTTAAGGCCATCCTGAACACGCTGCAGCGGAGTGAAGTTATTCACCCGCGGGTTTTTGGCCACCGTGAGTATTACTGCCTGTTCACTCGAAATGCATCGTAGTTCGCATTTTTCCGGCAGTGAATCAACTCGCCCCGCGATGTGTCATGCCTCTTTATTTATTACCGACCTTCCTTTATATATACACCTTGCGATCAGCCGGTGGAAATCCATCGTCGAGGTTTTTGCCCGGCGCTCCGAGCAGAACAAGGACTTATCGTTTTGCAAACTTCTGAGAGGTGGCAGCGAACCCGAAGGTGTTTGCGCGCGTATCTCGGCTGAGTCATCGGATCTCCTTCAAATTTGCAATAGACGCATCACAAGAGGGTTCATTCATGCGGTACGACTTGGGTATTGATGCGGGTTCCGTAAGCATCAATTGCGTGGTCATCGATGAACGTCGGCAAATAGTTCATGAGGCGCCATACATCCGGCATTTCGGTCTGGTTTACGAGGAAACCTGTGCTCTTGTAGCGGGCATTTTTGCCCGCTTTGGGGTCGATGCAATCCGTTCCATTTCCTTTACCGGCGTACACGGCCAGTTGTTCAGTGAGGACTTTTGCGTGCCCTACGAGGTGGAGACCATTGCCCAGATTTTGGGTGCGACTCAGGTTGTCCCCGGCGTGCGAACCATCATCAGCATTGGTGGGCAGGATGCGGCCTTGTTTCAATTGACGTACTCCGGAGACCAGTGGCAACTGGAAGCTTTTAACATGAACGGTCCATGCGCGTCGGGGACCGGATCTTTTATTGATCAGCAAGCGGAACGTCTGGCCTCATCGATGTACGGCCCTGATTTCCATCTCGACCAGGAGAAGTTGCAGCGCACCCTCGATGATTTTATCGCACTGGGTCTGACCAGCAACCACCCGGCCCCGGTGGCCTGCCGCTGCACGGTTTTCACCAAGTCGGACATGATTCACCTGCAGAATAAGGGAGAGCTCCTTTGCAACATCATCGCCGGGCTCCATTTTGGGAATGCCGCCAATTACCTGAGCACGATTGTCGCGAACCGGGACCTCACAACGCCGCTCATCTTCATCGGCGGGATGGCCTCCAATCGTTTACAGGTCAAGGCGTTTCAACACTACTATCCGGAACTCAAGGTCCCCCCCCACCACGCGTCTCTCGGGGCTTTGGGTGTGGCTCTGCAGACTCAGAAACTGGGTGACTTCAGGGTCATCGATCCGGCCCGATTGGAGCACAAGAGCCCTCGGCTGCAGGGTGATTTTCCAAAGGCGGAGCGCTTGCAGTTGCAGATGACCCACTTCGAGTCGGACAACTCCCTGCCTGCCTGGCCAAGCCGACACAAAGCGCCCATTATCGGCTATTTGGGGATAGACATTGGGTCAACCACAACCAAGTATGCGTTAATCGATTCCGACGGGAATATCCTTCACAAGTGTTACGTTCAAACCCAGGGGAAACCCATTGAAGTTGCCCAGAAGCTTCTCAAAACCCTGGAACAGGAAGTGGGCGATCGAGTTCGGTTGCAGGGTGTCGCGACCACCGGCTCCGGGCGCACTGTGGTGGGGGATTTCCTGGATGCGGATCTGGTCATCGATGAAATCACCGCCCACGCCAAAGGCGCTATAGCCATCGACCCCGAAGTGGAGAGCATATTTGAAATCGGAGGGCAGGATTCCAAATATATCCGCCTGGAGCGGACCCATCCTTTGGACTTCGACATGAACAAGGTTTGTGCCGCGGGGACCGGGAGCTTTCTGCATGAACTCGCGAACAAAATGAAAATCAACATCGTCGGGGAATTTCAGGAAGTTGCCCTGGCTGCGGAAAGTCCCATCCATTTGGCAGAGCGCTGCACCGTGTTCATGGAGTCAGACCTGGCGAGTTACGCCCAGAAGGGGGCGAGGCGCGAGGATTTGATCGCCGGCCTGTGCTACGCGATTGTCCACAATTACCTGAATCGGGTGGTGGGGAAACGCCAAATCGGTCAACGGGTCATGTTCCTGGGGGGGCCGTCTCTCAACAAAGGGATTGTGGCGGCCTTTGAAAAGGTCCTGGCACGGCCTCTGGTGGTGCCCAGGCATCGCGAAGTAATGGGCGCTTATGGTGCAGCCCTGGCGGTCAAAGAAGCTTTTCAGCGGGGAGAGCTGCGGCAGCACAACCGGAGCCTGGGCGCCCTGGCGCAGATGGAGGTGCGGTTTGCGGAGTCCATCTGTCGGGCCGAGAAGCACTGCCACAACGAATGCAAATTGAAGGTGTACCATTTCGGCGGCCGCAAGAGCATTTGGGGCGGAGAATGCGGCCGATATGAAGTCAGCCATTATAGCGGTCCGAAAAAACCAAATTTCTTTGCGGAGCGGCAAAAGCTTTTTTATGAAGCCCTGGAAGGAAAAGCCATTCGCCTGGGTGAACCTCAGGTACTACAGAAACAAGGCTTTTCCAGGCCGACGGTCGGGATACCACTGGCGCTTCATACTCTGGAGTGGGGCATCTTTTGGGTTCACATTTTTTCGGAACTCGGATACACCGTGCTGCTCAGTCCGCAGACCAATAATCGCATCGCCTTGAGCGGGGTCGAATGCATGACGGCCGAGACCTGCTTCCCGGTCAAAGTCTTTCATGGCCATGTGCGCTACCTGGTCGGCAAGGCGGATTACCTGTTTTTGCCCAATGTGATTGATATGCCGACCCAAGTTCCTGAGGAAAGTGGCCTGTTTTGTCCTCTGGTGCAAAGTTCCCAGTACATGGTGCGGGCTGCTTTGCAGATGCAGGAGCAGCAACTGATCCGCCCGACATTGTTCTTAAAGGATGGTCCCGAGACCCTGCTGGAAGTTCTGATGTGCAGTCTGCCAGCGCCATCCCGGCCCACCTCGGGCCAGCTGCAGAAAGCCGTTTTCCGTGCATGGGAAAAACAGCGGGCATTTCGGGAGCGCTTGAGGCTGCGAGGTGAGGAGTTCATCAAGGAAACCCCTGCACAGGAAGCCGTTTGGGTTGTTACCGGACGGCCCTACAACCTTTACGATGAGCGACTCAATTTGCAGCTGGGGAGACATCTGGCAAAACTGGGTATCACCGCCATGCCCATGGACTACTTTGACCTGGAACAAGAAGATTTGAGCGATTTCCCGCGGATGTACTGGGGAATGGGCGCCCGCATATTGCGCACCGCCAAGCGCATTGCCCGCACTCCGAATCTGTATGGCGTGCATCTCACCAACTTCAGCTGCGGGGCCGATTCGTTCCTGGAACATTTCTATCGACATATTTTGCAGGACAAACCCTCCCTGATCCTGGAGCTGGATGAGCATAGCGCCGTGGCCGGCCTCCTGACGCGCATGGAAGCCTACCGGAACGTGGTGAAAAACCTGATGCCGGGGGACCATTCAGAATGTCGCGAGGTGGCCCTGCATTTGGAAGCATTATCGAGCTGAAAAAGGAGAATGTTTCAGCATGAATCAGCCTGGGAGAACGATGGCCTTTGATCGTCTCCAGCAAAAAGTAGGCCGCTTCGATGTATCCGGCAAGACCCTTCTGCTCCCCGATATGGCTCCCTTCGGGACGCG
>Ga0209254_10002892_pt1 | contig 15661 bp, 14 predicted proteins | sample FrelakmetDIP11DI_FD_187148 | JGI IMG/M metagenome (GOLD analysis project Ga0209254, IMG submission 187148) | Freshwater lake sediment microbial communities from the University of Notre Dame, USA, for methane emissions studies - DIP11 DI (SPAdes)... | ecosystem: Environmental > Aquatic >...
CAACCAGGAAAGATAAAGTAAGTATAATAACGCTCGGCTGTAGTAAAAATATGGTTGATAGCGAGGTATTGAGTGGCCAGTTAAAGGCAAATGATATCGATGTGGTACATGAAAATTCCAGGTTGGATCATAATATAGTCATCGTCAATACCTGCGGATTTATAGATAAGGCGAAAGAAGAAAGTGTCCAGACCATACTGGAACAGGTTGAACTCAAAAAAAAGGGCAAACTGGATAAGGTATACGTAACAGGTTGCCTAAGTGAACGCTACAGAAATAACCTGGAGACCGAGATACCCGAAGTAGATGCCTATTTTGGTACAATGGAACTGCCGCGGATATTGAAGCAGTTCGATGCTGATTATAAAGCGGAACTGGTTGGTGAACGTATCTTAAGTACGCCGGCACACTATGCCTATATGAAGATCAGCGAGGGCTGTAACCGCACCTGTTCATTTTGTGCCATACCACTGATGAGGGGTAAGCATATCAGCAAAACTAAGGAAGAGCTGGTGGCTGAGGCTAAGCGCCTGGTAAAATCAGGAGTCAAAGAAATCATGCTTATTGCCCAGGAACTTACCTATTACGGATTGGATATTTATAAAAAAAGGGCCCTCCCTGAGTTGCTTCATTCATTGGCTGATATTGATGGATTACATTGGATCCGAATTCATTATGCCTATCCATCTAAATTTCCACTTGAGATAATTGATGTCATGAAGGAACGGGATAATATCTGCAATTACCTGGATATGCCCTTGCAGCATGCGAGTGATGCTATGCTCATGGCAATGAAGCGCCAAATTACCCGGGCTGAGATGGATGAACTCATTGCCGAGATCCGATACAGAATTCCCGATATCTGTTTACGTACAACACTAATTGCAGGGTTTCCGGGAGAAACCAGGGATGATGTTGAACAACTGAAATCATTCCTGGAAAAGCACCGTTTTGACCGGGTGGGTATTTTCACCTACTCTCATGAAGAGGATACATCCGCCTACAGTCTGGAAGATAATCTCTCCCAGGAAGAAAAAGAAAGTCGTGCGCAGGAAATTATGGAAGTTCAGCAGGAAATAAGTTATGAAAAAAACCAGGAGAAAATTGGCCGGGTTTTCAAAGTGCTGATCGATAAAAAAGAAGCTGGCAGGTACCTCGGACGCACCGAATTTGATAGTGTTGAGGTTGATAATGAAGTATTAATAAACAGCAAGATTAAACTGGAAATCGGCAGTTTTGTGAATGTAAAAATTACCCGAGCTTTTGATTTTGATTTGGAAGGAGAGGTAGTTTAGATTCCAGTTTGTCATTATCCACCTGTTATGAAATTTTAACCTGCTCCTTTAAATAAATGATTTTCAATTATTTACGTTGATTTTGAAAACGTTTATTTTCAGTGGAATATCTGCATTTTTAAAGAGAGTGGGAAATTTTCAAGAGTTTAACGAAAAATAAAGGAAATTCAAGCTTTCAAATACCCCAGACTAAACCAGCAAAAAATTTAAGAGTGGATTGTACAGCCCGATTTATTCCTTACAGCGATATTGGTCAGTTTTCATCATTGGTTTTGGATTATATTGGCGAAAATGGCAATCTATCCAAATTTTATAATCATTTCCCTTCAGCGGAAGGGTTTAAAAAGGCAGTAGCTGAAAGGAAATCTTTCCCAACGGACCGGCAACTTATTATTGATGCTTTCAGGCATACACATGCCAGCAGGAAAATGACCCCTGCGCAGTCTTTGAATCTCGAGGCCCTTGGCAGGGACAATTGTTTTACAATTTGTACGGCACACCAGCCTAATATATTTTCCGGGTATTTATATTTTGTTTACAAAACCCTGCATGCAATAAGCCTCGCCCAAAGTCTGAATCAACAAATGCCGGAATCGCACTTTGTTCCGGTCTTTTATATCGGGAGTGAGGATAATGATTTTGAGGAACTCAGCCATATAAACCTTGACGGGCAGAAACTGAAATGGGAAACCAGACAAACAGGTGCAGTTGGGAGGATGAAGGTTGATAAAGGCTTACTGGCCCTTATAAATCGAATCGAAGGCCGGCTGGGCATAGAACCCCAAGGGGCAAAACTTATTGAGATTCTTAGAGATTCGTATTCTGAAGGTGTATCTATTTCTGAAGCTACTTTCAGGCTGTTAAACCATCTTTTTTCAGATTATGGATTACTTATTTTACAACCCGACCAGGCTTCATTAAAAAAGCAGATGGTCCGTATTTTTGAGGATGACCTGAATTTACATCTGCCTTATCAACTTGTTGAAGCCTCCAGCTCTGAATTGGAAAAGAAGTACAAAATCCAGGTCAACCCGAGAGAGATCAATCTTTTTTACCTGGATGAAAGTTCGCGCCAGCGGATAATAAAAAAAGACGAAACATTTTTCATTGATGGCACCGATAAACAATTCAGCAGGGCAGAAATTGAAGACGAACTGCTGAAACATCCTGAAAAATTCAGTCCAAATGTTGTACTTCGAGGTATTTACCAGGAAACAATCCTGCCAAATATCGCTTTTATCGGTGGTGGTTCGGAAACGGCTTACTGGCTGGAACTAAAGGGACTTTTTGACCATTATAAAGTTCCCTTTCCAATACTTGTATTACGTAACAGTTTTCTGCTAATGAGTGCGGAACAGGAAGAAAAGCTGGAAAAGACAGGTTGGAAGGCAGAAGATTTATTTCAATCAGATTTTGATCTTATGAACCGGTTGGTTAAGAAGCAAACAAATCACCAACTCAGCCTGGATCAGGAAATAATTGAGGCCAGGCAGTTTTATGAAAAGATCAGTACAAGCGCCTCCTCAATAGACCAGACTTTAAAGCGGCATGTAGCCGCCCTGGAAAAAAGAGCGTTGACTCATTTACAAAACCTCGAAAAGAAAATGCTTCGGGCTGAAAAAAGAAAGTTTGAGGCAGAGCATCGTCAATTGCAGAAAATTAAAGCTGATTTGTTTCCCAATAACGGGTTACAGGAAAGGGTCGAAAATATCCTGCCTTATTATGCGCGTTTTGGGAATGAAATTATCGACTGCTTATTTCAAAATTCACCCGCAATGGACATGAAGTTCGGTATCATCAGCGGTTTTTAAAAAGATATGATTTAACCCCAACTTCCGAAATTTTTTCAATAGCCGCTGTCCTTTTCCGATTTTTTGCTGAAGTCATAGTTCGATCCATCGCCAAAACGTTTTTTGGCTTCTTCCAGGATAGCAACCGTCGCAGTTGCGCCAACACGCGTAACACCGGTTTCCTTAACCCTGAGAAGATCGTCGAGGCTCCTGACTCCACCAGCGGCTTTAACCTGAACTTCGGGTGCACTATGCTTCCGCATCAGGATAAGGTCTTCAATTGTTGCCCCAAGAGTAAAATGTTTTCCGTCCGGGCCTTTAACAAAACCATAGCCAGTGGAAGTTTTCACGAAAGCAACTTTTACGGTACTGCATATTTCACACAAACGTATCTTATGGGCCGTCGCCAAAAAGTCATTTTCAAATATCACTTTCACTATGGCGCCATGCGATAGGGCTTCTTTGTTAATTGCACTAATCTCTGATTGGACGTATTCCCAATCGGCACTTAGAACTTTTCCCACATTTACTACCATATCAATTTCAACGGCACCATCCTCGCAGGCTTTTTTACATTCCGCTACTTTGATCTCAGTAGTTGAATTGCCATGAGGAAAACCAATGACCGTTCCCACCAGTACAGAAGACCCCGCAAGCCATTTGGCAGCATCTTTTACGGCATAAGGTTTTATACAAACAGATGCCGTTTCATAAGCAATAGCCAGGGCGCAGCCTTCCCTCAGGTCAGTATCAGTCATGGTAGGATGGAGCAGGGAATGGTCAATCATTTTTGCAAGTTCGTGGACTAGGGATGACATCGATAAATTTTTAAATTGGGATGAGAAATTCTTATTTGATGGTATCGAAATTATTTGGCCATTCTTCCTGTTTAAGTTTAATTACTTTTTTCATTACTTCTCCTATTAATTCCTCTTTGTATTTAGACATTTTCTTTGCCAGGATATGATCGGATAAAGAGATGATGGAAATGGCCAGCAGGGCTGCATTCTTGGACCCATTAAGCGCCACCGTAGCAACCGGTATTCCATTAGGCATTTGCAAAATGGATAATATTGAATCCCAGCCATCAATGGAGTTCGATGACTTAATTGGAACACCGATGACCGGCAGGGTTGTGAGAGAAGCAACCATTCCGGGAAGGTGAGCAGCTCCGCCAGCTCCGGCGATTATCACTTTCAATCCTCTTTCCTTTGCCGTTGTTGCATAGTCGACCATTCTGAGTGGAGTTCTATGTGCAGACACAACGGTGAGTTCAAAGGGGATTTCAAATTCTGCCAGTTGGCTTGCAGCTGCCTGCATCACTGCCAAATCGCTGTCGCTCCCCATGATAATGCCTATGACAGCCTTTTTTGTAGTTTTATCAGTTAATTTTTTTGCCACTGTTCTGGTTTTACTTTCAAAGATGGTTATTGTTTCTATGCTTTAGTTTGATATTCGGAATTTGGATTAGATCAGACTTTTTGAGTCCCTTTCACTTTAAGCAAAGTTTTAATTTTTTTTGCTTGAAGCAGTAAATCCTGTTTCTCGATGCTAATTACGGTTACATGGCCCATTTTTCGCCCGCCACGGGTTTCTTTTTTGCCATAAAGGTGAACAAAAGCATTTTCTATTTTCAATACCTGAGACAAACCCTCATAAACAGCATCCCCATTTTCATCATTTTCTCCTACAATATTGAGCATTAAGGAAGGCAGGACAGCTTTTGTATTTCCCAGCGGATAGTCCAAAATGATCCTGAGGAGCATATCAAACTGAGAACAATAATGTGCCTCAATGGTATGGTGGCCGCTGTTGTGTACCCGGGGAGCGGTTTCATTTACAAATACGTTACCTGATGAATCTACTAGCAGTTCTATAGCAAAAAGTCCCGGAGATTTCAGGTTCCTGGCTACTGAAAGCGCCATAGCTTCTGCTTTCCACAAAATATTTTCAGGCAGGCTTGCAGGGCATAACTGGTAGTCAAGCAGGTTCAGAACCGGATCAAAAACCATTTCAACCGGGGGGAAAATCGCAGGTTCACCTTGCTGGCTGATTGCAACTATCAGGGCAATTTCTTTCTGGACTGTTATCATTTTTTCCAGGATGGATGGCTCATCAAAGCCATTTTCGAGGTCCTCCTTTCTTTTAAGCATGACCACTCCCCGGCCATCATATCCGCCGGTGGAGAGTTTCTGTACAGCCGGCAGGAAATCCTGATATCTGTTGAGTTCTGAACGGTTTTGTATTATTCTAAATTCGGCAGTGGGAATTTCATTCTGTTTATAAAATTCTTTCTGCAGGATCTTACTTTTGATGATCTTAAGGGCATTTGTATTTGGGAAAATCAGGGTGCCTTCCTGTTCCAGTTTTTCCAATGCTTCAATATTGACATTTTCGATTTCTATTGTGAGCGTGTCAACTTGTTTTCCAAAAGCATAAACTGCATCGAAATCCCTGATATCACCTTTTACAAAGTGTCTGCAGAGATGGGCCGCCGGACATTCGGCGTCATTCTCCATAACCCAGGTTTCTACGGGATAATTAGCCGCTTCCTGTAATAACATGCGGCCAAGTTGACCGCCGCCTAAAATGCCCAGTTTTATCATATTAACGGTTTGCGCGGTGAAGATAATAAAGGGATCTAAAATCAACGGTTTGTTTCCTCAAAGGTTTTTTTATCTTTGTGCCTGATGGTACCAGATTATCCTTACAAACCCTTTACCGATAAACGTAGTGGCTACTTCCTTCTTATGGAAGTGCTGGCTATGGATAAGGTTTGCTGATTTTTTCGTTCAGTTTCAAATCTATTTACAGGGTAAAAAAATCATTTTTCATGGATTCCATCTCAGCTTTCAAAAATACCGTTCCGAAACAAACCGATTTTCTGCCACTTGAAGGAACAGACTATGTAGAATTTTATGTGGGCAACGCAAAGCAGGCGGCGCATTTCTATCGAACCGTCCTGGGTTTTCAGCCCCTGGCCTATTCAGGACCGGAAACTGGCCAAAAAGATAGAGTCAGTTATGTGGTTAAACAGCAGAAAATACAATTTGTATTTACCACCCCACTTAAAAGCGATTCACCGGTTGCTGCACATATTCACCGTCATGGCGATGGTATTAAGGTTCTTGCATTGCGTGTACAAGACGCAACCAAAGCCTGGGAAGATACTATTGCAAGGGGGGCTAAATCCTACCAGGAACCACAAAGGTTAAAAGATGATCAGGGGGAAGTTGTATTGAGCGGCATTCATACTTACGGCGAGGTGGTGCACATTTTTGTAGAACGTAAAAACTATACCGGGCCTTTTATGCCGGGTTTCAGAGAGTGGACAACTCCGTATTTCTCCACTACAGAAACAGGATTGTTGTATGTTGATCACTGTGTTGGAAATGTAGGCTGGAACCAGATGAATCCCTGGGTTACATTTTATGAAGAAGTGATGGGCTTTAAGAATATCCTGAGTTTTGATGATAATGATATTTCAACTGAATATTCAGCCTTAATGAGCAAGGTAATGAGTAACGGAAACGGCTATGTAAAATTCCCAATCAATGAACCCGCTGAAGGGAAAAAGAAATCGCAGGTGGAGGAATATCTTGAATTTTATAATGGTGAGGGTGTTCAGCATGTTGCGATGGCTACAAATGATATTGTACATACCGTTACCGAACTGCGCAACCGGGGAATGGAATTCTTAAAGGTACCCACCAGTTATTACGATGATCTAACGGAGAGGGTTGGTAAAATTGATGAAGACCTGGAGCCGCTTAAAGACCTGGGTATTTTGGTCGACCGTGACGAAGAGGGATACCTTTTACAGCTTTTTTCCAAGCCGGTTGAGGACCGCCCAACCTTATTTTTTGAGATTATTCAGCGAAAAGGGGCAAAAAGTTTTGGTAAGGGTAATTTTAAAGCTTTGTTCGAAGCCATTGAGCGTGAGCAGGGTTTGCGCGGAAATTTATAAAAGAAACATGCTTTTCAACATTTTAACGAAAAATGTGGATACGGACATGCAGAAAAAGCAAGTTATTGGTGTTATTTTTGCATCAAGCTGGGTATAAGAATCTTTTATGCCCGGACCCCATCATATGAAAAGAAAAATATTTTTTGTTTTTTCTATCATCTTTTTTTTCTGCCCTTCCATTTGGGCACAAAATTCCTTTGTTGATTATCAGAAATCTTTCGACAGGGTATCTGACGTATTTAAAAGAAAAGAAGATACGCTGAAGCGGCAATTTGCTGAGAAAAAACTTGTATGGCCGGCTAAATATATTTATATCCGTTCTTTTAAATACGACAGTGAACTTGAAGTATGGGTACGCAATACCGCTACTGAAGACTTTAAGCTTTTTAAAACTTATAAGGTTTGTGCTTTGGCGGGTAATCTTGGCCCTAAAAGGATAGAAGGCGATTTTCAGGTTCCGGAAGGTGTTTACTATATCAATGAATTCAATCATAATAGTGCTTTTCATTTGTCTCTGGGGTTGAGCTATCCGAATGTTTCTGACAAGTTATTATCAGACTTTAAGCAACCAGGTGGCGATATCTATATTCATGGGAGTTGCGTTACTACAGGGTGCATCCCGATTACCAATCCTCAAATAGAGGAATTGTACATTCTTACTTCATATGCAAAGAGTTCCGGACAGGACTTCATTCCTGTTCATATTTTCCCAATACGCTTTAATGTACAACGTAGTCTTTTTTATCTTGAAAGGCAGATACAAAATGATGCGGATCTGAAACGGTTTGAATCTAAGTTAAAACAGGTTTTTGACTATTTTGAAGTGACTAAACAGATTCCCGTTGTTGCCATAGACCAGCAAGGTGAGTACGTCCTCTATTGATAATCCTTGTTATTTACTTCTGTTTTCTTTCAACCACCTGAATCAGAAATTCTTTAATATCATCTTTGATATCGGCCGGATTTCTTCATGCCATGAGTAATTATCTAGCTGAAATTTAAAAATTGAACAGGAAACCCCTATCTATTGCACTAGATTAATAGGACCAGGACACTACCTGAACCCTTCATTTCTTGATTAAACCCTTTTTAATTTTCAATATCCGGGAGACTGACAAGAAATAATTTAATGTATTCAAGTCAAAACTATCCCGGATTTGGATAACACATCAGTCTAACTGATTTTAAGTATTGATGCTATTTCCTGCAGGCAACCAGGTATCGCAGGTTTATTTTGGTTTAAACTGCCTTCAGGGCTTTAATAGTAATTGAATCGTTTCCGGAGTTTGCTGACGTAAAACAAGAATTTTATCAGCAGCCTGCTCATTGATTATTTTCTCGGAATAATGTCTGATTGTAAGCAGTGACAAACCCTTCTCCATATGAATATCGAATAATTCTCCGGCCTTTTGTGCAAGTTTTTCCAATTTTTCCGGGTAGTCGTCTATGCATAATTGAAGTGTAACGGCGCCGCTTTGCAGCAGATTGGGCTTCAATTTCAATTCAGAAAGCATGAGGTAGAGTTGGCTGACTGGTTTTTCCCCTACAAATGAAAAGTCCTTCGAATGAAAATGTATCAGGGCCTGCTGATGTTTCCATACGATAATAGGTGGCAAGCCATGAAGAGTCCGGTTATGTATTAATGTGCCAGGAAGTTTCGGGTCTAAAAAGCATTTTACAAAAAGTGGGATACTTTTATTTTGCAGGGGTTTTATGGTTTTCGGGTGGATCACCTGTGCGCCGTAGTATGCCATTTCAATGACTTCATCGTAATTCAGCTCATTTATCAAAACCGCATCGGCAATAGTTTTTGGATCGGCATTGAGCACACCTTCAACATCTTTCCAAATTGTGAGGCTTTCGGCATTGAGCATGTTTGCAAAAACGGCAGCGGAATAATCACTCCCTTCCCGGCCCAGAGTAGTACTCTCATTTTCATCTGTAGCGCCTATGAATCCTTGAGTAATGACAAGATGGTTTTTTTGAAAAAGGGGAACAATCTTCATGTCGACCTGTTCCTGGGTGAATGACCAGTCGATATTTGCATCACGGAAGTTATCATCTGTTCGGAATACATCACGAACATCAATCCATTGATTTGAAATCCCCTGTTCCTGAATGAATTCAGCTAAAATTCGGGTTGACAGGAGCTCACCAGAGCAAACCAACTGATCGTAATAATAATCAAAATCCCTCACCGGCTTATCGTGAAGCATCCATTCTACTTCTATGAAAATTTCTGCAAGATTTTCTTCAGTCTGCTTAATATTTTCACTGATCAACTGCCTCGCAAGATCAAGGTGTGATGATTTGATATCCTGAAATGCTGACAGTGCTTCAGTTTTGTTCCCGGCCCAAAAAGCGTTGGCCACTTTTTCCAGGGCATTGGTGGTTTTACCCATGGCAGATATTATCATCATAATCTGCTCATCTGGATAAAGCTTTAGGATTTTAGCCAGGTTTTCAATTCTCTCAATACTGTTTACACTGGCGCCGCCAAACTTGAATACTTTCATATTTATGTTTTAATGATCCTCCAACGGAGGTTTTCCGGAACGCAAAACTCGGAAATTATTGTCATGACTTTATAAAAGCTTCACTTTTTCAACAGATTTCAAAACCTTACATTTGCCTGCATACCACTTAACCTGATTTATTATGATTATTAACAGAAGAATTCTGACCCTCGATGAATTCACTATTCAGCAGATGCGTGATTTCCCACATGCTACAGGAGAGCTGGCCAGCCTTCTGCGTGATATCGGACTTGCAGCAAAAAGAGTAAATGTGGAAGTGAACAAGGCCGGATTGGTGGACATTCTGGGTGATGCAGGCGAAGTAAACGTGCAAGGTGAGGATGTTAAGAAATTGGATGTCTATGCCAATAACCAGTTTGTGGGGGTATTGAAACATGGTATCAGTTGTGCCGGAATCGGCAGTGAAGAATTGGACGATTTTGTAGCCTTTGATGATCCTGTTAGCAATAACTCAAAATATGTATGTCTTTTTGACCCGTTGGACGGCAGCGGCAACATAGATGTTAATGTTTCTATTGGTACTATATTCAGTGTGTACAGGCGGGTTACACCTAAAGGTGGACCGGTACAACGCGAAGATTTTTTGCAGCCCGGTATCAACCAGGTTGCCGCCGGGTATATCGTTTACGGATCCTCGACCATGCTGGTTTATGCCACCCGTCGTGGAGTAAATGGTTTTACATTAGATCCGTCAATAGGGGAGTTTTCGTTGAGCCATCCGGATATTCGTTGCCCGGAATTTGGGAAAATCTATTCCGTAAATCATGGTAATTTTTTCCAGTACGATAACAAGGTTCAGGATTATATCCAGGAATGCCAGAAGAAAACAAAGGATAACGGAGGACCCTACACGCAACGATATATTGGCAGCATGGTGTCTGACCTCCACAGGAACCTAATAAAGGGTGGAATTTTTATGTACCCTGCAACGAAAGATAAACCCCTTGGGAAGCTTCGATTGCTTTACGAATGCAATCCTTTTGCTTTTATACTCGAAGTAGCCGGTGGTAAAGCAACAAATGGAAAACAACGCATACTTGAAGTAATACCAGAAAAATTACACCAGCGTAGCACACTTTTCATTGGCAGCAAAGGTATGATGGAAGAATTGGACGGTTTTCTGAGTCAATAATCTATTTTTACATGGTGGAGATCAGAGACTATGAAGGTCGTTTTGCCGCATCCTTCAGGGAGATGAACCTGGAATGGCTGGATAAGTACCAGCTTACAGAATCGCATGATCTGCAAGTTTTGCAAGACCCTAAGGGAACAATACTTGATCGTGGAGGATTTATTTTCCTGGCGATGCAAGGAGAGATGCCCGTTGGTTCTGCAGCCTTAATGAGTGCAGGTGAGAAACAATTTGAACTGGCCAAAATGTCTGTAGTGCCTGCCTGGCGGGGCAAAGGCATCAGCAAATTGCTCCTGGATCATTGTATAAAACGTGCAATGAATTCAGGTGCTGAAAGATTAATTTTGTATTCCAATCACAAGTTAACAACTGCACTTGCTTTATATGAGAGTTTTGGTTTTAATCAGGTACCTGTAATTGATTCTCCATTTGAAACGGCCGATGTGATGATGGAATTGGATTTAGGCCAGATTTCGGCTGGTAAATAAAAAAGTATGCGAAAGAATATTATAGAAGTAAGAAACCTTGTTAAACGATATGGAGATTTTGAAGCAGTAAAAGGAATCAGTTTCGATGTTCAGGAAGGTGAAATATTTGGCTTACTTGGTCCTAATGGTGCCGGTAAATCAACTTCACTTGAAATCATGGAAACGCTTAGACTGAAGACTTCCGGAGATGTGAAAATTGATGGATTTTGCCTGGATAAAGAACCGGGAAAAATAAAACGCATTATTGGCGTTCAATTACAAACTTCAGGTTTTTACCCGGGCTTGAAACTGACAGAGCTAATTGAATTGTTCAATGGTCTATATAATGAGCATGCGGATGCCATCGGCTTGCTGAAAATGGTGAACCTTGAAGACAAAGCAGACAGCAGGTATAAGTCACTCAGCGGAGGGCAGAAACAGCGGTTTTCAATTGCAACTACGCTGATCAATCATCCCAAAGTCATTTTCCTGGACGAACCTACTACGGGACTTGATCCGCAGGCAAGGAGAAATTTATGGGAGCTTATCAAAAGTATCCGCGACAATGGGACTACTGTAATTATTACGACACATTATATGGATGAGGCGGAAATTTTGTGCGACAGGGTGGCCATCATGGATGAGGGCAGGATTGTTGCAATTGACAGTCCTGGTGAGATGATAGACCAGCTGTTATCCGGAGGATTTGAACATCAGCGTGAAGTAAAAGGGGCAAGCCTCGAGGATGTTTTCATTCAGTTGACCGGCCATACTTTGCGGGATGAATGAATCTGACATAATCCCAACTCAAATTTCACGTTAAGAAGAGGTTCTTTTCAAATGCTAAATACGTTTACAATTATCAAACAAATATGAAGAAACTTATTGCCATTTTTTTATTTTCTGGTTTAAGCGTTTCTGTAATGGCTCAACAGAAAACTGCGGCTCCTAAAAAACCGGCTACTACTGCTGCCAAGCCTGCTACAGCCAAGCCTGCTGGCACAACAGTCCTTAAAACTTCAATTGATAGTATGAGCTATGCTATTGGTATGCTTGATGGCAATTTTTTTAAAATGCAGGGTATCTCGCAAGTTAATCCCCAATTGATGGGTAAGGGTTTTGATGATATACTGAAAAATAAGGCAATGATGACCCCCGAACAGGCCGATCAGCTGATCAGGCGTGAATTACAGAAAATGACCCGCCAAAAAGTACAACCTGCCATTACTGAAGGAGAGAAGTTCCTGGCAGAGAATGCAAAGCGAAAGGAAGTGAAAACAACACCCAGTGGCCTTCAATATGAAGTTATCAAAGAAGGCAGTGGCGAACGTCCAAATTCCAGCCAGACTGTAAAAGTACATTATGTGGGGGTCCTTTTAAATGGGAGGAAAGTTGACAGTTCAAGGGACCGCGGAGAACCTTACGATGCTTATCTTCCTCAGATGATCAGGGGATGGCAGGAAGGTATCCCTCTAATGACTGTTGGCAGCAGGTATAAATTTTATATTCCCTATAATCTGGGGTATGGCGAACAAGGTTCAGGAGAAAATATTCCTGGTGGTTCTACACTAATCTTTGATGTGGAATTATTTGAAATCATTAAATAGTACTTTGTATGAGTGCGTCTATGGATTTGCGCTATCCTGCCGGGAAGTTTCAGTTGGTATCATACTCAGATAAGGAAAGGGATTCTCTTTTAACTGATATCCTTTTTCTTCCCCGAAAGCTTGAATATTCTATTGTGAACCTCGATGAAGCCCAGCTTGCAACCCCTTATAGGGAAGGTGGCTGGACAGTAAAGCAGGTAATTCACCATGTGGCCGACAGCCATATGAATGCTTATATCCGTTTTAAACTGGGACTAACCGAAGATCAACCTACTATCAAACCATATAATGAAGAAAAATGGTCTATGCTCTGCGATGTGGAAAATGTTCCGGTGAACATATCCCTCACCTTGCTCCATGCCTTGCATACGCGTTGGTACGACCTGTTAAAGCATTTTCAGCCAGGCGAGTGGGAAAGGACGGTGGTTCATCCTCAGCATAACAAGGTTATGACATTATGGGAGCTTTTGGGTTCTTATGCATGGCATGGCAGGCATCATACGGCCCACATAACATCACTTCGCGATCGAATGGGATGGTAGTGATTTCTTAAACAAAGGCCAGTAAGTAAAATTTAAAACGAAAGGGTCAATTTATCATTCCTTTTAAAATTTAATTGCAATGAACTGGAAGACCATTGATTCCACATATTTATTTAAGGACCTATGGTTTACCGTTAGGAAAGATACCTGTGAGCGCCCTGATGGAAAAATTGTTTCACCTTACTACGTCTACGAATTCCCAACCTGGGTTACAGCAGTTGCCCTCACCAAAGAAGGAAAATTCATTTTCGAAAAGCAATACCGGCATGCCCTTGGATTAACCATGTTTGAAATTCCCGGCGGCTGTGTTGACCCGGATGATACAACCCTGGAAATGGCGGTTGCCAGGGAGCTTAAAGAGGAAACGGGTTATGTGTTTGAAACTTTTAAATACCTTGGTAAAACTTCTGCAAACCCATCAACTCATAATAACTGGATGCATTTTTTCCTGGCAACAGGTGGTGAGAAAACAGAAAACCAGCAATTGGATGATTTTGAAGATATTGAAGTTCATCTCCTCCAGCTTGAGGACGTTAAACACATGCTAAAGGAAAATCAGATAGTTCAGAGCATGCACAGTACCGCATTGTTTTATGCCTTACATGAAATGGGCGAATTGTCTTACTAGCGAATTTCAATTTTTATAATAATTCAACCCTGTTGAAAATTCAGCTTACCTGAATCTACTTCTCCTACCAGGAAAACACTGCCACAAACCAATATCAGATCATCCTTGTCGCTATGTAATAAAGCTGCTTCAAGTGCTGAATGAACATTTGGATAAGCGTTACCCTCCAGGCCCAACTCTATTGCCTTTTGCGCAAGTAAGTCTTCTTGCATTGCTCTGGGTATTTGGGCGCGGGTGAAATAATACAAAGCATTTTTAGGCAGCATGGTAAGAACTTTGCCTGATTCTTTGTCCTTTACCATTCCTAAAATAATATGCAGGTTATGGTAGTGCATTAATTCAAGTTGCGACAGTACTTCCTGTATGCCTGATTCATTATGTGCTACATCAAGTATGACCTGAGGATTGAGGTGAATGGTTTCCCACCGGCCATGTAAGCCAGTTAGTTTTCTTGTGTTTGACAGACCCTCATGTATTGCTTGCTGACTGATCTCCCATCCTTTTTTCTGTAACTGATGCACTGATTCAAGCACCGTTACCATGTTTTTTGTTTGGTATATACCCGGGAGATCAAGTTGGAAATGGGAAAGAAGTTGGGTGGAGTTTTCCAGGATATCAACCAGGAGATGATTTTTTTCATGCTGCCAGTTTGCAGTATACCTCAATTGGTCCGCGAATGATATGGGCGCATTTTCAATTTTTGCTTTTTCGAGGAAAATTTTCCTGCTTTCTGGGCGGGTTTCGCCAATGACAACGGGAATGTTTTTTTTGATGATCCCAGCTTTTTCACCGGCAATCGCTTCCAGAGTATTACCCAACAGGTTCATGTGATCCCATCCAATATTAGTAATGACTGAAATTTCCGGTATTATTACATTGGTGCTGTCAAGTCTGCCTCCCAGCCCAGTTTCAATTACGGCTATGTCAATTTCATTATCAGCAAAATACTGAAATGCCATTGCAACCGTAATTTCGAAAAAGGAAGGTGATATTCTGCTGATCATTGGATCGATCAGTTCCGTAAACCGAATGACAAAATCGGTTGAAACTTCAGTTCCATTTATTTTAATTCTTTCCCTGAAATCTTTTAAATGTGGCGAAGTATAAAGCCCCGTTTTATAGCCAGCTTTTTGGAGTATCGCCGCCAGCATGTGGCTGACAGATCCTTTTCCGTTTGTTCCGGCTACATGAATTGTTTTTAATTTTTTCTCTGGGTTTCCCAGGAATGCGCAAAGGTCATTGGTGTTGGCAAGGTCTTTTTTGTATGCTGCCGCTCCGATCCTGCTGAACATCGGAAGTCGGTGGTACAGATAGTCCAAGGTTTCCTTGTAGGTCATAAAACAAAGATAGGGACTTGTAATAAGGCATACCAAAAGCAAAGGGATTTCTGTTTCCACTTTCTCACGCTGAAATGCGCGGTGTGGATTGTGTCAAAATGAAGAACTTTCGGAAATTAGGAGAGTTTTGGAAAGGGCGGTAGGTTTTGGAAAGTCGGGTAGCGTTTGGAAAGTAGAGTAGGTTTTGGAAAGGGCGGTAGGTTTTGGAAAGTGGAGTAGGATTTGGAAGGTTGGGTTGGTTATAGACAGTAACGTAGGTTTTGGAAAGCAAGGTAGGTCTTGGAAAGTGGATTAGGATTTGGAAGGTTGGGTAGTCTTTAGACAGTAACATAGGTTTTGGAAAGTGGTGTAGGTTTTGG
>Ga0209254_10002893_pt1 | contig 15658 bp, 15 predicted proteins | sample FrelakmetDIP11DI_FD_187148 | JGI IMG/M metagenome (GOLD analysis project Ga0209254, IMG submission 187148) | Freshwater lake sediment microbial communities from the University of Notre Dame, USA, for methane emissions studies - DIP11 DI (SPAdes)... | ecosystem: Environmental > Aquatic >...
GCCGCCGGAGAGGTTGCCGACAATCTTCTGCTGGTCACCGCCCTTGAAGTTGAAGCGACCGAGGTAGGCGCGCGACGGCATCTCGAACCGGCCGACCTGGAGGATGTCGAGCCCGCCGGAGATGGCTTCCCAGACCGACTTGTCGTTCGGCAGCGACTCGCGCGTCTGTTCGACCGCCGCGATCTGCACGCTCGGACCCATGACGATCTCGCCGGAGTCCGGCTTTTCCTGCCCGGTGATCATGTGGAACAGCGTCGACTTGCCGGCGCCGTTGGGGCCGATGACGCCGACGATCGCGCCCGGCGGAATCGCGAAGCTGAGGTTGTCGATCAGCAGCCGGTCTCCATAACCCTTGCTGACGTTCTTGAATTCGATCACCTGGTTGCCGAGCCGCTCGGCCACCGGGATGAAGATCTCCTGTGTTTCGTTGCGGGTCTGGTATTCGTAGGATGAAAGCTCGTCGAAGCGCTTCAGTCGCGCCTTGCTCTTGGCCTGGCGGCCCTTGGCGTTCTGGCGCACCCACTCCAGCTCGTTCTTCATCGTCTTGATGCGCGCTGCTTCGGACTTGGCTTCGCGCTCGAGCCGCTCTTCCTTCTGCTCCAGCCATGAGCTGTAGTTGCCCTTCCACGGGATGCCCATGCCGCGGTCGAGTTCGAGGATCCACTCGGCCGCGTTGTCGAGGAAGTAGCGGTCGTGCGTGACCGCCACGACAGTGCCGGGGAAGCGCGACAGGAACTGCTCGAGCCAGTCGACGCTTTCGGCATCAAGATGGTTGGTCGGCTCGTCGAGCAGCAGCATGTCGGGCTTGGACAGCAGGAGCTTGCACAACGCCACGCGGCGCTTCTCGCCGCCAGAGAGCTTGCCGATCACGGCTTCCCACGGCGGCAGGCGCAGCGCGTCAGCGGCGATCTCCATCTGGTGCTCGACATCGGCGCCCGAGGTGGCGATGATCGCCTCGTACTTCGCCTGGTCGGCCGACAGCTTGTCGAAGTCGGCGTCGGGCTCGGCGTAGGCCGCGTAGATCTCCTCGAGCTTCTGCTTGGCATGCATCACCTCGCCAAGGCCCGCCTCGACCTCGTCCTTGACCGTCTTGGCCGGATCGAGCTGCGGCTCCTGCGGCAGGAAGCCGATGGATAGCCCCGGCATCGGCACCGCCTCGCCCTCGATGTCCTTGTCGAGCCCGGCCATGATCCTGAGCAGCGTCGACTTGCCAGACCCATTGAGCCCGAGCACGCCGATCTTGGCACCGGGAAAGAAACTGAGCGAAATGTTCTTCAGGATCTCGCGCTTGGGCGGAACGATCTTGCCCACGCGGATCATCGTGTAAACGTACTGCGCCATTGGAGTTGCCTGCCGAGTGCTGCGAAATGCGGAGCGCGATTATCGCAGCATGATCGCGAGCAAGGCGGTGGAGCACCCTACGAACCTACAATGCGCGGCCGCGTGCAGCGCAGTCTCGCCCCGATACATGACCGCCTTCCTGATTTCCATCGGCGTCGTAGCCCTCGCCGAAATCGGTGACAAGACCCAGTTGCTCGCGCTCGCACTGGCCGCGAAATACCGCAAGCCCTGGCCGATCATCTTGGGGATCCTGGTTGCCACTCTTGCAAATCACTTCCTCGCCGGCGCGGTCGGCACCTGGCTCACGCGCACGATCGGCCCTGATGCGATGCGCTGGGCGCTCGGGCTGTCGTTCATCGCCATGGCGATCTGGATGCTGATTCCCGACAAGCTCGATGACGAGTCCGAGAAGACGTCGCGCTTCGGTGTGTTTGGTACGACGCTGATCGCATTTTTCATCGTCGAAATGGGCGACAAGACACAGATTGCGACCGTGGCACTGGCCGCACGCTACGACGCGCTGGTGGCCGTTGTCGCCGGAACGACGATCGGCATGATGATCGCCAACGTACCTGCCGTGCTGCTGGGTAACGTCGCCGCCGAGAAGCTCCCCAAGCGCGTGATGAACGGACTGGCCGCCGTCGTTTTCGCGCTGATCGGCATCGCGGTGCTGTGGGGCGTGGACATCGGCCTGTGAGGCTCAAGCCGCCTAAGTCCTTGACTTCGTGTACCATTCGGCCCTGATTGCGGTGCGTCGGTTCCGGTTCGCACCCGTCCATCGTGGTTGTCAACACGCTCCCTCGAAGTCTTTTACCCTAGTTGCATCTGCCTGAACCGGTTCGGCGAGCAAAGTTCGCGCAGGCCGTGCTCAGGAGTTTCGTTTGAATTCATCGTTTGAAGCCCTCGGCTTGTCCGAGGCACTCGTACGCGCGGTCACCGACCTCGGGTACACCCAACCCACGCCGATCCAGGTGCAGGCGATTCCGCCGGTCCTTGCAGGAAGCGACCTGATGGCGGGCGCGCAGACCGGCACCGGCAAGACCGCCGCGTTCGTGCTGCCGATCCTGCAGCGACTGGGCGCCACCGCGCCGACGGCATCGCGCGAGCACCGCGCACCGCGCGTTCTGATCCTCGCGCCGACGCGCGAACTCGCCGCACAGGTCGAGGAGAGCGTGCGCGACTACGGCAAGCACGTGCATGCCAAGTGCGCAGTCATCTTCGGCGGCGTCTCGATCCGCCCGCAGTTCGATGCACTCAAGCGCGGCGTCGACATCGTCGTGGCCACACCCGGCCGACTGCTCGACCACGTCGGCCAGAAGACGATCGACCTGTCGAAGATCGAAGTGCTGGTGCTGGACGAAGCCGACCGCATGCTCGACATGGGCTTCCTGCCCGACATGAAGCGGGTCTTTGCGCAATTGCCGAAGCAGCGGCAGACATTGCTGTTCTCGGCCACGTTCTCGGACGAGATCCGGACGCTGGCGGCCACGTTGATGCGCAATCCGGTGTCGGTCCAGGCCACGCCGCGCAACTCGACCGTCGAGGCCGTCGACCAGAAGGCGATCAGCGTCGAGCGCACGCGCAAGTCGGAGCTGCTCGCGCACCTGATCAAGGACAACCAGTGGTTCCAGGTGCTGGTATTCACGCGCACCAAGCATGGCGCCAACCGCCTGGCCGAGTATCTCGGCAAGCACGGCGTCACGGCACTCGCGATCCACGGCAACAAGAGCCAGAACGCCCGCACGCGCGCGCTCGCTGATTTCAAGCGCGGCGATCTGCAGGCGCTGGTCGCCACCGACATCGCGGCGCGCGGACTCGACATCGAGCAGTTGCCGCACGTCGTCAACTTCGACCTGCCGAACGTTCCCGAAGACTACGTGCACCGCATCGGCCGCACGGGCCGGGCGGGCGCGACCGGGGAAGCGATCTCACTGGTAAGCCGCGAGGAAGAAGCGCTGCTGCGCGATATCGAGCGGCTGATCAAGCGGCCGATTCCGCGCATGACGGTTCCGAGCTACCAGCCCTCAGCGGGCGCGGCGCATGACCCCGACCACCGCCCCGCGCGCACGCCCCAGCCGTCACGTCGGACTGCCGCGCCCAAGCGCCCGGCATCGCAGCCGCAGCGGGAAGCACGCGGACGCCAGCAGCCGGGCAGCGGTGGAAGGGTCAAGTCGCCGGCGCAACCGGGGCCAGCAGCGAAGTCGCGCCCGGGATCATCCGGGGACGCCCGTCGCACGGCCGCCGGCGGCGAACGAAATAGTGCTCCTGCGCAACCGCGATCGACACCCCGCCCCGCGGCGCCGCGCAGCGGACACCGCGGCAGTGAGGGTCGCGACGCGGGCGAGTCGCTGGTGCGGACTAACATACCGGGGTTCCTGCAGCCCACGTCGCGCCGCGGTCGCTAGGCTCAGGCGTACCACCACGCGAGGCGGGCATGTCCGAGACAACGGCTTCGGTTCAGCACAACCCGGCGTCACAGCGCTTCGAGGCGATCGTGGACGGCATGCTGTGCCGGACCGACTACCGCATGCACGGTGACACGATGATGCTGGTGCATACCGAAGTGCCAAGCCAGCTGGAAGGGCGCGGCATCGCATCGGCGCTGGTCAAGGCGGCTTTCGACCACGCCGGCGCCAATGGCCTGGACGTCCTGCCGGTCTGCTCCTACGTTCGCAGCTGGGTGCAGCGCCACCCCGAAGTCGAACCGTTGCTGGCGGGTGGCGCGCGCTGAAGCCCGGCGAGGGCTGCAGCGCCGTTAGCGCGGAGCGGTGATCGACCGCGCGTTGAGCCCGTCCGACACCGCAAACTCGAAGCGTCCGCCGGGTGGCAGGCCCGACACGTCGATTTGGGCCATGCCGCCAGTGCGCCTGAATGCGAGCACGGTGCGCGCTCCATTGGCCACGTGTGTGACGGACAGGCTGGGGGCCGCCGCGGCGTCCCACTGCACGGTCAGCTGGCCATCTCGTTCGCTCCAGTCGATCTGACGCATGCGGGCGACATCCGATCCGACGGCGCGCTGCGCCGTGGCGCGGCCGGAAGATCGCACGGCGATCGCCGCGCTACCACGCAGAACCTCGATGCGCGCGACCGCAACGTCAGGGCGTGGCACGGCGACGGCGAACTGTCGCTCCGGCGGCACCGCATGATCGACGAGTTCAGCCTCGATCGCGTGTTCGATCGTGCTGCCGTCGCTCAGAAGGAGCCGTAGCGTGTAGTCCCCGCCGACCGTCGTCGGCACACCACGCAGCGCCTGCACCGGCGCGAGCGTCAGGCCATCGAGCCCGATGGTGCCGGCCACCAGCAGCAGGTCCTGATCGACTTCGTCGGCCGCGATCTGGGCCGCGATCAGGCCCGACTGCGACTCCATGTAGCGCTGCATCTCGCGGTAGTTGTAATCGGAGAACCACGTGCCGTTGCAGTAACCCATGATGTCGGTCTGGCTCACGGGCGAGACGATGTCGAGGGCCGCGGGCACCGCGTCCATCAGCGGCGTGCCGTTGAGCACGCCGCCGGCATAGGGGTAATTGGGATCGGGGCTCGCGACACCGCCGCAGGGCGCGTGCGAACGGCCGAAGTTGTGGCCGAGTTCGTGCGACATCGTGCGCGCCCATTGCGTGGCCGAGTCCCAGCCGATCGCAGAGCGGCCCGGCACGTAGCCTATGCCGGCAATGCCGCCGCCCGAGCGGCGCACGACGCCGAAGTAGAAGCGGTTGGCCGGCGCGTTTTCCATGGCACGCAGCTGGTTGAGCTCGACCAGTGCGCTCTGCCACTCCGTGGAAGTGTCCAGTCCATCCACGACACTGGTCAGGGTATAGGCCTGCCGCATCGTCACCGTGATGTTGGCGCGCGGGATCGGGAAGCGGCGGGTGATCTCGTCGAGCACGGCGGCCGTCGTCGGCGGAGTCGGCACGAAGCCGCCTGACACCAGAGGTACCAGCAGGATTTCGACGCGGGTGGCGCTGCCCAGCGGCGGGGTCGCGTCGACGACGACCGGCGCGCCGTAGGTTCTGAGGGGATCGGCCTCCACGCGGACCGAAAGTCCCGCGCGCACCCAGGCGGCAGGCAATTCAACGTTGAAGCTCTGCCCCTCGTCGTAGCGCAGGCTGTCCGGCACCGTACTGCCCGGGACGACCGGCAGCACCGACGGTCCGGCCATGTCGAGCGTTCCAAGGATCGCTGCACCCGAGTAGCCGGTAAGGCGCACCAGCGGTGCCGGAACGTTCGACTGCGAGGAAACGACGAAGGCGCGCACCCAGGTTTCCTTACCCGGCACGAGGCGCAACCGGGCATCCGTTGGTCCCTGCGACAACACCTGCGCGAATTCGACGCCGGCCACCGAGGCCACACAGCCGCTGCCGACCACGACGCTGCCGCCCGCCACCGAAGGCTGCGACGCGGAATCGAGCGTGATCGTGGCGCACGCCGGACCCGCCGGCACGGTGAACACGATCTGCGTCGCGGTCTTCGCGGTGATCGTCGCGGTCAAATTAGCGACCCGCACGCCGGACACTTCCATGAGTCCGGTGCCGGTGACCGTCACGCTGTTGCCCGCGGCGGCCACGCGGTACACCGTGGCCGCATCCACACGGATCGCAGGGATCACCTGCAGGGCGGACGCCGCCGGGCTCTCGTCGCCGGCGCTCGCGCGTACCCGGAACACACCGCTTGCGGCGGCGTCGGGCACGACCGCCGTGACACGCGTCGTTCCCGTGCGCGAGGCGATGCTCGCAGTCGCGCCGTTGGCAAAGACGATGGCGGTTGCGCGGTCGAGATTGGTGCCGACGACCGTCAGCGTCTGGCCGGTGATGATGGTGGCCGGCGTATACGACGTGATGGCCAATGGGCCGACGACGGTGATCGGCTGCGGCACCACGCGTGCGGCGCCGGCGGTATCCACCAGAGTGAGCGTGCCCGAGGCGGCCGTGCCCGGCACGTCGAGCACCAGCGACGTGGCGCTGCGCGTCGCGATGCTCAATGCGAGGTTCCCCAGACGCGCCTCGCGCACAAGGTCAAGGTTGGCGCCGGTGAGTGTCAGCTGGCCCGGCGCGACCACCGTCGTCGGCGCGACGCTGGTGACCGTAGGGACGAGCAGCACCGTCAGGTCGGCGGCTGACAGCACGACGCGCCCGGCTGCGCTCAGTTCGACGCGACTCGTTCTCGCCGCGGCCGGCACCGTCAGTTCGAGCGAGGTGTCCGACAGCACGCGGAACGTGGCCTCGACGCCGTTCACCTTGACCGATGTGACCGCGCTCAGCAACGTGCCGGTGACATTGACGATGCTGCCCGGCACCGCTGAGGTCGGCGCAAATCCGGAGATCGTGAACGGCGGCGTGCTGGGCGCAGGCGCATTGCTCGCCTGCGCCGTCGGAGTGGGCGCAGCACTGTCGCCGCCGCCGCATGCACCGAGCAGCGCACTGCCACACAGGACGGCAAGGATCGCCGCGCGCCGGACATAGCGATATTTGGCGGTGCGTCCCGCCGTTGGATTCAGGGCTTGCATGTCACCGGGGATAGGAGTTCCTGCGGAATGCTGCCTCGCGACCGCGCAGGCGCATATCCCGTCCCGGCTCATCCGGACACCGTACGCAGGTTTCGTGATTCCAGCCGAAAGGACGATCAGCCGGTCGGGTTCAGCGCAGCAGCAGCCAGGCGGCCACGATCGCCCAGACCGCAAGCGTGCCGAGCAGATTGCCCAGAGCGTTGTTCTGGCGGAAGAGCGTCCAGTTCCAGTAGGCGACCGGCTGCCCCGGCAGCGGCGCTCCCGGCATGAAACGGCGGACGCGAGCGCAATATTCCTCGTAACGCGCACCGAAGATCGGTCGCAGATGCGCCTCCTCGCGTTCGACCCGGGTATCCATGTAGAACCAGTAGCCGACCGTGTAGAGAGCGAGGATCCACCACTGGCCCAGAAGCATCAGGAAGCCGAGCAGGATGAAGTAGCGCCCGAGGTACATCGGGTTGCGCACCATGGCATACGGGCCGCGGATCGCCAGGTTGGAGTTCTTGTCGAGCGAGGCAAAGCTCCAGAGCTGGATGAACTCGCCGACCATGGAGACCACGAACCCGGCCGCCAGCCAGTCCCGCCGCAGAAACGGAAACGCCACGACGATGGCGACGATGGCGAGCGGCACGCGCAGCCGAACATAAGTGCGCCGCACGCCGGGATGGTTGAAGAACGATCGGATCGAGGTCAGCATGGGATCAACGGGCCGCGTCGGTCGGGCGCGTCTTGCGAGCCCCAGCATACCCGCGCAGCACCCAGTACCGGCGCCAGCGGGTCATGCGCTCGTTTAGTTCCAGGCGTTCGGCCCCCATGGAATCCGGGTCGCGCTGCAGCCACTTCTTGTACACGCCCGTCAGATCGACATTTTCGAGGAACCGTCGCCACGCGGCCGGCATCCAGCGCGTTGACAGCGACGACTGGAAGTCGATCAGCGCCGGCGATCCATCCGGCTGCATCAGGACGTTGCCGGTGCCGCGCGTGTCAAGGTGCACGATGCCGCGCGCGTGTATGGCACTCATCAGCGCCTCGAGCGCCATGAAGTACTGCGGCGTCTGGCGCACAGGGTCGACCTTGCCGAGCGTATCGCCTTCGATGTAGCCAAAGGCGATCGCATGCGCGTCAACCCGGAACGGATCGGGCGGAATGCCGGCAATGCCGTGCAGGCGCTGCAGGGTGGCCAGTTCACGCCGCACAAACAACCGCCCGATGGTGTTGCGCACCCACCACGCGCGCGGGGAAAAGTCCTTCAACACCCAGTCACGGCCGGCGATGCTGATGCGCATCACGCGCGCATTGGCCCAGCGCCCATCCCGCAACAGGGTCTTGCTGGCCTGGCTGAGCGAAGTGCGATCGAAGCGCAATGGGGGCACGGTGGACGGCACGCGGCCCAATGACCGCAGAAGCGGGAAATTATCCCATTCGAGACACGGCAATCCGGCCGACACCGGCGACCACACGCCGCTCCGGCAGGCCGAACGGTAGTCCAAAAGGCTGGTCCGGCGGGAGGAGCCCGCCTAAGATCACGAACCATGAATCTGCTCATCCTCGGCGGCGGAGTGTTCCTGGGCCAGGCCTTGCTCAGCTCGGCGCTCGAGAACGGTCATACCGTCACGGTCTTCAACCGGGGCCAGTCGCGCCAGTGGTGGCCGCCGGGGGTCAAGTGGATCGTCGGTGACCGCAAAGAAGACCTGCACCTGCTGATGAACGGGCAGTGGGACGCCGTTATCGACACCTGCGGGTATCGGCCGCAGGACGTCGAGCTGAGCTGCGCGGCGCTGTTCGACAGCTGCGAGCGCTACGTCTACATCTCGAGCGTCTCGGCCTATGCCTCCTTCGCCAAACCACCGATTCGCGAAACCGATCGCCTGGCATCGATCGTCGGCCACGCGACCGACAAGGTCACCGGCGTCAACTACGGACCGCTGAAGGCCGAGTGCGAGCGCACCGTCGCGCGTGTGTTCGGCGCCCGCTCGATCCTGATTCGGCCCGGCCTGATCGTAGGCCCGAATGATCCGACCGGTCGCTTCTCCTACTGGCCGTGGCGGATTGCCGCGGGCGGTCGTGTCCTTGCGCCCGGCAACCCCGAACGACCGATCCAGTTCATCGACGCGCGCGACCTTGCGGCGTGGATCCTGCAGCTGGTGGCCGTGCGCGCCAGTGGCGCGTTCAATGCCACCGGTCCGAACGATGGCGCCACCTTCGGCGAATTGCTCGACACCTGCCGCTGGATCTGCGGCGAGGAGGTCGAGGTCGAGTGGGCCGATGACAAGTTCCTCGAGCGCGAGGGTGTGCAGCCCTGGACCGAGCTGCCGCTCTGGATTCCGTCGCACGACGCTTCGATGCGCGGCTTTCATCTGGTCGATACAAAGCGTGCCAAGGGAAGCCGGCTCAGCACGCGGCCGCTCGCGGTGACTCTGAACGACATCCTCGAAGCGGGAATCCCGGTGGCTTCCGACAAGCGCCGTGCCGGCAAGCTCACGCGCCAGCGCGAGCGTGACCTGCTGGCGGTGTGGCTCTCGTACCGCCAGGGCATGGCAGTCGCCTGATACCGCGCCCGGGTGGCACGTACTGCAGCCGCGCCGGCGGGTCGGATCTGCCGTTAGGCGATAATCGCGCAGTTCCGCTTTTCTCTCCGACATGGACATTGCCGCTTCCGATCCCCGGATCGATGCCTCGCTGCGTTTTCTGAGCCTGCTGGTGTCTGGCGCCATTGCCGTGGCGCTGCTGTGGTACCTCTTCGTGTTGATCGAGCCCTGGATCGATTTGGAGCGCTGGCAGGGCGCTACGCCGATCGTCGAGCTCGATCCGCTTTCGACCGTTGCTCCCTATCGGGACGGCGCGGACGAGGAAGTCGGCCCACCCGCCTCCGCCGCACTCCGTGACGGCCCGTTCACCAGCCCCCCCGTGCAGCTGATCGCGCCGGCCTTCACGGTGTTCCGCTGTGAACTCAGGGGTCGCGTCACCTACGCCGACCAGCCGTGCGAACGTGGCGGCATGCGCGTGCTGCGGCTGCCGCGCAGCTGACACCGTTCGTTACAACTTGAAACCACGGATGGTCGGCGCCTGATCGTCGCGCCACGTTGGATCTCCTGTCACACCCGGAGATCCAGCCATGAATAAGCGCCTGTTCGTTGCAGCACTCGCCATCGCGGTCCTCGCTCCGCTGGGTGCAGCCCACGCCAGCGGCGGAGTCGTCGTGAGCGTCAGCACGCCGCAGTTCGGATTCCGCATCGGCGCGCCGATCTACGGGCCGCCGGTGTATGCACCCGTTTACGCGCCGCCGCCGGTGGTCGTGGCCCCACCGGTGTTCATGCCGGCTCCGGTCTACGGCCCACCTGTGGTCATGGTTCCGCCGCCGCGCGTGATCCATCGGGCACCGATCGTTGTCGCACCGCGCCCGGTCATCTTTGTGCCCGCCTTCGCGCCCCGCCCGCGCGTGATCCACCACCGCGGAGGGCCGCGGCCCTATTACGGCGCGCCCGTTCAAGAGGCCGGCTACTGGGTTCCGCCAGGGCACTACAAGCACCACCGGGGCAGGCACGACCGGTAATCCGGGTCCGCCACGGTCCGGCTATGCTAGTCCCCGCATTCACAGGCAAGCGGGGGCCTTCATGCGTATAGAAGGACAGAGTTCGAACGTCGAGGATCGGCGTGGCATGTCGAGAGGCGGCCGCGGCATCGTCGGCGGCGGGATCGGGATGATCATCCTGGTCGTTGTCGGGATGTTCTTCGGCATCGACCCGCGTGTCATCCTGGGACTCGCAGGAACCGTCGAGACGGTGCAGCAGCAAATGGCACCTCAGAAAGTGGAAGGCGCCAAGGGGCCGCTCAGTGACGAGATGGGTCGCTTCGTGGCAGGCGTGCTGGCAGACACCGAGAAGACCTGGGGCACCCTCTTCCAGCAACTCGGGCGTCAGTACCAACACCCGACACTGGTGCTCTTCACTGGCGCCACGCCAACTGCGTGTGGAACCGGCCAGGCGGCAATGGGCCCGTTTTACTGTCCGCTCGACCAGAAGGTCTACATCGACCTCGCGTTCTATCAGCAGCTGCGCGACCGTTTCAAGGCGCCGGGTGACTTCGCCCAAGCCTACGTGATCGCGCATGAGATCGGCCATCACGTGCAGAACCAGCTCGGGATCATGAAGAAGATGGACGCCTTCCGGCAGCGGATGACCGAGACTCAGTACAACGCACTGTCGGTCCGGCTCGAGTTGCAGGCGGACTGCTTTGCCGGCGTGTGGGCGCATCACGCACAGAACCGCAACCTGCTCGAGGCCGGCGACGTCGAAGAGGCCATGCGCGCGGCTTCGGCGATCGGCGACGACACGATCCAGCGGCGCACGCAGGGCCGCATCGTGCCCGACAGCTTCACGCATGGAAGCTCGGAGCAGCGCATGCGCTGGTTCATGACCGGCATGAAGAGCGGGCAGGTTTCAGCCTGCAACACGTTCGAGGGCAACCAGATCTAACTGGCATGCAACCGCGGCCCTGCCGGATGCAGCGGGACTCCAGGTCGGTCGCGGTGGCGCGGCACTCTTGCTTACGTGTGCAACGGCAGCGGACCGGCCGCTCGAACGCATGAATCTGCGCGACCTGGCGGCGCTGGCGGCGCTGTCGATCGGCATCGTCGGCGCCGCGTCGGCCTGGCTCGATCAGCCCGCCACGGTCCGTGTTGCACCGGGCCGGACCGACGCCGGCGCCTTCATCGTTCGCACGCTCGATGCCGCCGCGCCGATCATGACCGCCGACGGCAGCACCCTGCTGCCAGTCGCGGAGTTCGAGGCCCGCGGACGGGCACTCAACGTGGAGCGCTTCAAGCCCTACCAGTCGCTCGCCAACTGGGTGCCCGGACTGCGACCGTCGACCCACGACATCGGCCTCGGCTTCGGACCGATGAGTGATTCCGCGAACGTCGATCGATTCCGCTTTTCGCACGAAGGCGCCAGCAACGGCCTGCGCGCCTTGTTCGCGCGCCCGCGCGGCCCGATGACCCTACAGGAATTCGAACGGCTGGCTCCCTACATCACCAATGTGCACGTCATTCCGGCGACGGCGGCCGTTTACGACGCGCTGCGCCGGGTACGCGTCGGCGAACTGCTGACGCTGCGCGGAAAGCTTGTGAACGTCCGCGACAGCGAGGGCCGCGTAGCATCGACGTCGCTGACCGTGGGTGACCGCGACTGCGAGATCCTGTGGCTGGAAGAACTCCAGCGGGCAAGTCTGTAGAGGAGCTCCGATGACTCTGTTCGAGTGGCTGGCGGCCGTATGCGTGGAACTCGGCTGGAGCGTGATGCGTTCGCACGATATGCTCGACGAGACACGCTGGTCGGACCTGTACGAGCAGGGCGTGAGCCCGGCCGCAGCCGCGCGCCGCGCCCGCGAGGAAGGCTGGCTCGGCGACTAGTTGGTCGCGCACCGTCGTCGCCAGCCGCGCGTCATCGTCGATCATCAATCCGCGCTGCGTACGGCGACGTCAGGGCCGGAAGGAGGTGCCGCGGCCACCGGTGAATGCCGGTTCGGTGGAGGGGCCGCCGGAATTCTGGGGGCGGGGCCGCGGCGGGGGACGGTTCGGTTATCTCGGCGGCGGCATCCGGCGCTGCCGGCGCTCGACGAGCTTCGCGCGCTGTTCCGGCGTCAGCACTTCGGCACCTTCGATCATCGCGGTCAGCATGCGCCGTGATGTGCTGTCGCGCAGCTTCATCTGCTCGATGCGAAGCGACTCGAGCCGAGCACGGTCGATCTTTGGTGCCGCGAAGAGTTCCATGGACTCGCGCCGCAGCTTCCGGTGCTGCTCGCGGTTGGAGTCCATGTCGGTCGCGGCGCTGCGGGCGATCGCCGCGATCCGTTCGCGCTGCTCGGCCGATACATCGACATCCGCCAGCATGAACGCCACCATCGCATCGATGCGCTTGGTCCGCGTGGCGGGATCCATCGGTCCCATGCCACCGTGCCATCCGCCGGGGCCGTGGGGTCCGAAGCCCATCGGACCGGCGTAGGCTTCACGCTGCATCGACGCGCTGCCGATGGCCGCCACGCCTACAGCCGCGAGTCCAGCCAGCGCGCGGCGCCGACCGGCGCGTGGCGCAATGGACAGGACCTGGGCACCTGCTTCACTCAAACGGCTTTCTTCCATGCTGTGCTCCCTGCGTGATCGCTCCTGGTACGGAACGAACGTTACCGAGGTTGCATTGCTGCCGTTCAGTCAGCTTGTAAAGAACTGTAAGCGCGCCGGCGTCGCCGCCGCAGGCGGCCCTTACTTCAGCGTGGTGAGGTAATCGACCAGCGCCGGAAGTTCCGCAGCGTCGGCTGCGCGCGCCTTCACACGCATCACCGAAGGCGGCAGTCGACTCTGCGCCTCGCCGGTACCCAGCGCCCAGGCGCGGATCGCCGCCGCATCGCGCCGACTACCGATTCCATCGAGGGGACTCGTCCGGTTGCCGACGCCACCAATTGCGTGGCAGGTTGCGCAGCCGAGTTCCTCGAACGCGCGCAGTCCCGCCGCGACGCGTGAATCCACCACCGTTGTCGAGGCGGCCTCGGGCGCCGGCCCGATCGGCGCATTGCGCAGCCAGGCGAACAGGGCCGACAACGCTACGACGGTTACCGCGGTGGCGGCCGCGAGCCAGCGAGCACGAACCTCACGGCGCATCGTTCATACCCAGTCGAAGATCTCGGAATGAACCCGCCCGGCGGGCACGCCCAGGCGCGCGAGCGCGACCTCTGCCACATGCGTCATCGGCGTCGGTCCGCAGATGAAGTATTCCAACCGTGCACGCGACTCCGGCAGGTGCCGCGCGAAGAGTTCTTCGGTAATCAGCCCCCGTTCACCTGTCCAATCGACGGGCGGCTCCTGCAGGATGTGGATCAACCGCAGCGGCAGGACTTGCGCTAGGCGCTCGAGTTCCTCGCGGAAGGCCACGCGGTCCCACGCCCGGTTGCCATAGAACATCCAGAGCGGGCGGCGGTCGCTCCGGTCCGCCAGCGTACGTAGCATCGACAGCGCCGGTGCGATGCCTATGCCACCGACAATGAAGACATAGCCTGCTGCTTCCGGACGAAGATCGATTCCGAAGTTGCCGTAGGGCGCATCGACCCAAGCGACCTCGCCTGGGCGAACAGAGGCGATCGTCGCAGTGAAATCCCCGAGCGCCTTGATCGACAGCTCGATACGGTCGCTGCGCTCTGCGCTGGACGCGATGGAAAACGGGTGCTCGCGCATGGCAAACGGCGAAGCGCGCAGCGTGAGCCAGGCGAACTGCCCGGGCGCAAACTGCAGGCCCTTGTGGTCGTCGGGCTCGAGCGTCAGCGTATGAACCTGCCCGCGCTCCGGCCGGACATCGACCACGCGCCACGGACGCCGCGCCAGCCGCGACGGACGGAGCAGCCGTACGTAGCCGATGACACCGAGCCAGAAGGCCCCGTACATGGCCCACAGGCCCTGCTTCCAGCCACCTTCGAGGTAGTTCGCCGCGCCGAGCAGATGCCAGATCGCGAGCGCAAAGGCGACCGTCGAGAGCGCTGCATGCACGCGCCGCCACAGGTCGTACTCCAGCCGCAGCACGCGGCGCGCCAGCGACGACACGACGAGCAGGACGAAGAGCCCCAATGCAACGCGGCCTGCCGTCATGTGAGCCGCGGCCTCGCGCGGGTCCACCGGTCCTAGTGCGAGCGGGCTGTGCCCACGAAGGAGTGCGTAGTGCGCCAGCACGATCACCAGTGCCGCGACCGCCAGGTAGCGGTGGAAGTAGTAGACGATGTCGATACCGAAGGGCGCCGTGGCACGCTTGAAACGCGCGGTCAGCACGAACTGCACACCCAGCATCGCCATCCCGGCGTAGCCGAGCGCCATCGCGAAATCCCAAACGAAGCCGCGACCCGGCCGCACTGCTCCCGGCAACAAAGCGAACAGCGGTGCGGTCACGGCCAACAGGTAGATCCCCAGCCACAGCATGGCGTCGCGCGTCGTCTTCGATGCGTCGTGAATGGGTTCCCGCCGGGAAGGTTCGTTGCCGTCCATCGCGCTGCCTCAATCGTGTCCCGTCGAGACCGGTGCTACGCACGGCCCATGGCGCAGGCTAGCGGCGGCTCGCGGTGCTCTCTGGCGAACCATGCGCCGGTACTGCACCGCAAATCGTGCCCTTGTTCGACCCATGTCATCGAAGGGCGGCCACCGCCCCCTATCCTCAGTTCTTGACCGTCGTGCCGTCCGCTGCCGTTCGATGCCGTCGACTCCGCAATCCCCATCACCGTCGCCCGTGGCGTGGCACGCGCTGCCCGCCGAACAGGTCTGGATGCGACTGGAGAGTAGCCCGCGCGGCCTGACCGAAAGCGATGCCGCCGCCCGCCTGCAGCGCGACGGCCCCAATGTTCTGCCCGAGGCGGCGCGCGTCAGTGCACTGGCAATGTTCGCACGCCAGTTTGCAGACTTCATGATCGGCGTCCTGATCGTGGCTGCGATCGTCGCGGCCGCCATCGGGGAGCCGGTCGAAGCCTCTGCCATCCTCGCGATCGTCGTGCTCAATGCGATCCTCGGCTTCATCCAGGAGTGGCGCGCCGAGCAGGCGATGGCGGCCCTGCGCGCCCTGTCCGCCCCGCGGGCGCACGCGATTCGCGCCGGCGCACGGCACGAAGTGGCCGCGGCGGAACTCGTGGCCGGTGACCTGGTCTGGCTCGAGCCCGGTACGCGCATCCCCGCTGACCTGCGCCTGGTCGAAGGCGCGGCATTGCGCGTCGAGGAAGCGACACTGACCGGCGAGTCCGTGCCCGCAGAGAAGGATCCTTTCGCTCGGCTCGCGGACGAAGCCACCCTTG
>Ga0209254_10002894_pt1 | contig 15658 bp, 14 predicted proteins | sample FrelakmetDIP11DI_FD_187148 | JGI IMG/M metagenome (GOLD analysis project Ga0209254, IMG submission 187148) | Freshwater lake sediment microbial communities from the University of Notre Dame, USA, for methane emissions studies - DIP11 DI (SPAdes)... | ecosystem: Environmental > Aquatic >...
AGCGCCGCGAGATCACGAACTTGCCGAAGGCGATGCCGAGGTTCCAGCCCTTGCCGGTCCCGGCCAGCGCGAGGTTGACCTCGCCCTTGGTCATGACCTGGGCGTCGCCCGACTCCGCTGCGCCGGCATGCGCTTCCGCCGCGACATAGGTGCCGAGCAGCTCATTGATGCTGCGCACGCCGGAGAATTCGCCGCGGCCGTTCTCGATCGTGGACTTGCCCACGGTCAGGCCGCCACCCTTGGCCCGGATCTTCACGGCCATCTTCTGGCCGTTGCCGCAGGTGATGGTGCCGGTACCGGTCGCGGTCTTGTAGAACAGCGACCAGCCGCTGGTGGAGAAACGCATTTCGCAGTCGGTTTCGGCGGCGCGCGCGGGCGCGGCGGCGAAGGCCAGCGCCACGAGGGCGAGAAGGGCTGCGGCGTGGATCGGTCGCGTCATGGCGTGGCTCCGGGAAGCGGGCACGGCATGGTGCGCCGATCGCGGGCGCGCGACCAGCGCGCGCCTGCATCGGATCGGGAAGCGTTCAGTTGCTGCGCGGGCAAATCCCGCGCCGCCGGGCGCCGCCGTGGCGGCACCCGGTCCGGGTTCAACCCGAGGTGAAGCGCCGCTGGCCACCGCCGTCGCGACGACGCTGGTTGCCCGCGGCGTGACCGCCCGGGCGACCCTCGTGGTGCGGCCGACGCGCGTGGCCGGGCTTGGCCGCCTGCGAGCGGTCGCCGCCGTTGCGCGAGACCGGCTGGCCACCGCGACGCGGCGCGCTGCCACGATTGCCACCCTTGCCCTGGACCGGACGCAGGTTGCCGAGGCTGCCGGTGAGCACCAGTGGCTGCATCGGCTCGTAGCCGGCGACCGACTCGAGCAGCAGGTCGCGCTTGATCACGCGCTGGATGTCCTTGAGCAGTCCGGCCTCGTCCTGGCTGACCAGCGAGATCGCGAGGCCTTCGGCGCCGGCGCGGCCGGTACGGCCGATGCGGTGCACGTAGTCCTCGGCCACCATCGGCAGGTCGTAGTTGAGCACCACCGGCAGCTGGTCGATGTCGAGGCCGCGCGCCGCGATGTCGGTCGCCACCAGGACCACGACCTTGCCGGTCTTGAAGTCCTTGAGCGCCTTGGTGCGCGCGTTCTGGCTCTTGTTGCCGTGGATGGCCGCGACCTTGAAGCCGCTGTGCTCCAGGAACGTGACCAGTTTGTCGGCGCCATGCTTGGTGCGCGAGAACACCAGGGTCTGGCGCCGGCTGTCGACCGCCAGCAGGTGCTGCAGGAGATCGCGCTTGCGCGGGCCGTCGACCGGGTGCACCACGTGGCGCACGGTCGCGGCCACGCTGTTGCGCGCGGCGACCTGCACTTCCACCGGCGAACGCAGGAACTGCGCGGCGAGCTGCTTGATCTCGTCGGCGAAGGTGGCCGAGAACATCAGGGTCTGGCGCACCTTGGGCAGGAAGCCCAGGATCTTCTTCAGCGCCGGCATGAAGCCCATGTCGAGCATGCGGTCGGCTTCATCGAGCACCAGCAGCTCGACGCCCGACAGGTCGACGCCGCGGCGGTCGAGGTGGTCGATGAGGCGGCCGGGCGTGGCGACGATGATGTCGACGCCGCGGCGCAGGGTCTGGATCTGCGGGGTCATGCCGACCCCACCGAAAATGGTGGTGGCCGACACCGGCAGGTGCTTGCCGTAATCGCGGATCGACTCGTGCACCTGGGCGGCGAGTTCGCGGGTCGGGGTCAGCACCAGGGCGCGGACACGCCGCGCATTGGCCGGGCGCTGGCCCTCGATGTACAGGCGTTGCAGCAGCGGTAGCGCGAAGGCCGCGGTCTTGCCGGTGCCGGTCTGGGCGCCGGCCAACAGGTCATGGCCCGCCATGGCGACCGGAATCGCCTGGACCTGGATCTCGGTGGGTTGGGTGTAGCCCTGGTCGACAAGGGCACGCAGCAACGCGGGCGCAAGCCCGAGCTGGTCGAAAGACATGGTGACGCTCCTTAACAAAAACCCGGAGCGTTCCCGATGACCGCGCTGCAGGGTGATCTATACGGACGCCTTCCCGACGGGAGGGTCTGGTCCGGCTGTCGCGTCGGTCCCGAACGGCAGGAGCCTGCGCACCGGTGCCCCGGGGGGCGCGGTGGCTCGAAGACTCCGGAGGGAAAAGCGGGAGGCAACGCGACGAGCGGAGCGGACAGTACCGGAGTCGGCCCGAGTGCGCCAGCCATACGGGCCGCAAGCCGTGCAAACGTTCGGGTCGCCTTCAGGAATGCTGGCACGGTCCCTGCATTGTCGATGCCGAGGCCGAACCCGGCCCATCTCACAGGGGTGAGCGTCATGTGGGTCGCAGCGTTCCCGAGCAAGGTCTTCTGGCCCGCCATGGACTGGGCGGTGGCCCTGCTGGCGGCCGTCGCGCTGGTCTGCCGCCTGCTGTCGACCGGGGTCGCCGACGACGCCGAACACGAAGCGGCCGACTGGCGCTACTGACGCCGGACGTCACCCGGGCGTCGGGGCGCGTCAGCCCGATTGCCCTGCCCCCAGCCGCTGTCGCCCGTCACTCGCGCCGCCGCTCCCGCACTCGCTTCCCGTAGGCACCCATCGCCGCGCAGGACCGGCGCGCTGCGCTGCGACTTGCGCCGCCATGTCCACCGGTGTTCAATCCAACCCACAGGGGGACTGGGGAGGGAAACGATGCCTACGTTTCTTGCCTGTGTCCTGGGTTTGTTGGCATTGATCGCGGTCGCGCTGGGCGGCTCCACCCTGCTGCCGGAGTGGTTGTCCGGAACGGGCGCGTTCGGCGTCGCCTTGGCCTCGGGCTTTGGCCTGGGCATCGCGGGCTTCGCCACCTGGCTGGCCTTGCTGGTAACGGCGCTGGCCTTGCGCGCCTCGCTGGGCGTGGTCGGTGTGTTGCTCATGCTGGTCGGATTCCTGATCGGGGCTGCGCTCTTGCTCGCGATCGGCCTTGCAACCTTGCCCCTGCTACTGCCGCTGGTCCTGGTCGCCGGGGCGGCGTGGTCCCTGCGCCAACTGGTCGGGACCGAGGCGATGAATCGCGCGCCGGCCGTGCCGGGCCCGATCGGCTGACTTCCACGCGCGGCGCGCGCCGCGCCGCCGCTTGCCGCACCACGTGGGCGCCGGCCTATACTCCGGCGCCTTTTACCTCGCGAGGACGACTCCCATGCGCATGCGCCCCCTGGCCTTGTTGCTGGCCATGCTGCCCGGCGTCGCCGCCGCCGAATCGACCTTGCCGTTCATGCGCGACCTCGCGCAGGGGCGCGAATTGCCCCGGCCCTTCGGCATCGGCGTCGACATCTTCACCATGGACCAGGACTACGACATCGAGCAGCTGCAGTTCTCGCTGCCGGGCGTGAGTATTCCCGATCCATCGGCAATCGACGTCAGCAACGAGATCTACGAGGCCGACCTCAGGCTCGATGCGTGGCTGCTCCCGTTCCTCAACGTGTTCGCGATCTACGGCCACATCAACGGCGACACCACGGTCGACCTCTCGGCGCTGCCGCCGCTGCCGCTGCCGTTCCCGCTGCGCAGCATCGCGGTCGACTACTCGGGCCAGGTCTATGGCGGTGGCGCCACGCTGGCCTATGGCGGTGAGCACTGGTTCGCGAGCATCACCGGCACCTGGGCCGACACCGATCTTTCGGGCGGTTTCGACAGCTCGGTCAAGAGCGTCACCTGGCAGCCGCGGGTCGGCTACGTCAACGGGTCCTGGCAGGCCTGGGTCGGCGGCTACTACATCGACGCCGAGGAAAAGCACGAGGGCGTGTTCGCAATTCCCGGCCTGGGCTCGATCCCCTTTGCGGTCGAACTCAGTTCCAGCAGCGAGCTCTCGCCGGGGCTCGGCGTGCACTACAACTTCGGGCGTCATGCCGAGGCCACGCTGGAGTTCGCGGGTGGCGACCGGACCATCACGCTGCTCAACGTGACCTGGCGCCTGGGCGAGTGATGCCGGGCGCGCAGGCACCCGCATGGGCGGTTGGCACTCACGCGCCCTGATCCTGGTGGCCGCGCTGCTGTGCGGCTATCCAGGGCATGCGCCCGCGTACGAGACCGACCAGTTCACCAACCGGCTCGAGCCGCTGCCCGATTCGACCGCGGCGCTGGACCGGCAGGTCAATGACGCCCTGGCCCTGATCGTCGCGCGCTGGCGCGGCCCGCGCGACGAAGCGCGCATGGTCGACCTCGTGTACCGGCGCCTGGGCGGGCTGCATTGGGTCGACCGCATCGAGAAGTGGGCGATGCACGCGCCCGAGGTGGCGCGGCTGGAAACGCCGCGCCACGACTCGATCTACAGTGGGCATTCGTTGCGCGCGACCCGGGTCACGGCGCTGTTCGGCGTCGGCGCCACCCTGCGGGTCAATGGCGTGCTGATCGGTTCGGACAAGCTCGGCCACTTCTTTTCGCAGGGTCGCAAGTTCTACAAGCGCTGGCGGCTAAGCCACGACGAGGCCGCGGCGGCCGAACAGTCGGCCTTCACCGAACGCGCGCTTTTCGGCCAGTTCACCACCGGCGACTATTCCAACGCCGACCTCGTGGCCAACTACGAGGGGCATCGCTTCTACCGCTCGTTGTTCGAGGACGGCATCGACGGCGACCGGCCGGCGATCCTGCGCTGGGAGGCGGGCCGCTGGGCGATCCAGCGCCCCTTCACCTTCGCCGACCACGTCAACGAGTTCTGGGACGAGGCCTTGAACCCCAACGACTTCGATCGCTGGCTCAAGCCCCCGATGCGCGAGACCTTCCTCGGCTTCTGCGACCAGTACCGCGTCGACCCTGCGGCATGGACCATCGCGCCCGCGCGCGACGCTGAATTGCGCGCGCGCTATGCCCACCTGCAGTTGCGCGACACCAGCGACCTGCGCCTGCCCATGCTGTGTGTCGAATCAGGTGCGGCCAGCGCGGCGCACTGAGATTCGCTCCTACTGGCACTGGCGCCAGCGCACGCCACCCTGGACTTCGCCGTTGGCGGACAGGTCCTGCAGCTGCAGGCGGGTAAAGCGCAGGTGTTCGCGGCGGGTGAGTTCGGCGCAGAGCTTGGCGACGATGGCTTCGCGCTCGGCGTCGTTGCTGGCGCGTACGGAGATCTGCATGGTCGACTTGCTCGGCCAGGTGGCGGACAGCACGCCATCGACCAGGAGCGCCGAGGCTGCGGCGAAATCGCGGTGCTGGGCCATCTGGGCGTCCGTCAGGGGCGGCAGCGCGGGAGTCGCGGGCGCTGCGCCGCCCGGGGCCGGCGCAGCCCCTGCCCCGGAGTCGGCTGCGACGGGCGCCGCCACTTCGGCCACCTTGGCCACCACAGGCGCGTCGTCGTCGACGCGCCCCGCGCTCAAGCGGTCGAAGGCGAAGAGGATGATGCCGAGCAGGAGCACGGCGCTACCGCCGATCAGACCGAGGTTCAGGCGCGAACGCTCGCGCAATTGGCCTTCGACCGCGCGCGCCTCGGCCTCGCCGATCAGGGTGCCGGGCAGGACTTCCTGCAGCTGCGACCACAGCGCGTCACCATCGAGCAACGTCACCGGCTGGCCCTGCGCGGAGGCGCGCGCGTCATCGTCGAAGCCCCCGGACGTGACCAGGATGCCACCGGTGGCCCCATGGCTCTCGAGCATCGAGGCCAGGCGCCGCACCGGCGCCGCACCGACGTGGTAGGCACCGCCGTGTTTGACCTGCAGCAGATGGCGCTGCCCGGCGCGCACCAGCACCAGGTCGACGCCATCCTCGCCGGGTTTGCGCAGCGTGGTTTCCGGGTGGAAGCTGCGTTTCTCGAAGGCCTGCTGCACGTACTGGGTGAATTCCTTCCAGCGCAGCGTGCGCAACACTTCGAGGCCGGCCTGCACTTCGCGCGCCCGCTGGCTGCGCCGCAGGTTGGCGATGCGCGCAGCGACGACGCCCAGGATGGCGAGTCCAAGCACGAGCAGGATCAAGCCTGGCGTCACGTTGCTCCCGGCGCGGCATGGCGCGATTGAGTGGATCCGGCGTCCATGCCGGGCATGGGGGGATTCTAGGCCAGTGCGGTGCTCGCGCGGCAAGTCGGCGCTCGCGTCGTCGCGCCTGCCCCTCGGGCCCCTGGGTTCGAGGGTACCTGGCGGCACCACGAGGCCGGCCGTCGCATGGACGCGGCCCGGCCTCGGCGCCCGGACATCGGCCGGCTTGCTGCGCTGCAGCCCTGCGACGGGGCGGCCGCGCCGAGCGGCCGTCGACCCGCCGCAATCGTGGCAAACTGGCCGCTGGAACGGTCGACGTTGATTGGCCACCATGCGCTATCGGCCTCCAGGGCACCACGTTGCAGGGGCAGGGCGGGGTGATGCCGGCGCTGCGGAAGCGTCGGCCCGATCGAACCCGAACCGCGCCCTGCCGCAGCCCGTCCATGGATGAGCTCGTCACCCACAGCGGCGCCTGCCATTGCCGCCGCGTGCGCTTCGAGGTCGACGCACCGGCGGCGATCGAGGCCCTGGCGTGCAACTGCTCGCTGTGCGCGATGACCGGTTTCCTGCACCTCATCGTCCCCGCGCAGTGCTTCCGCCTGCTGACCGGGGCCGAGTTCCTGAGCACCTACACCTTCAACACCGGGGTGGCGAAGCACCATTTCTGCCAGGTCTGCGGGATCAAGAGCTATTACGTGCCGCGATCCAATCCCGATGGCATCGATGTCAACGTGCGCTGCCTCGATCCGGGCACGATCACGACGCTCACGGTCGCGCCCTTCGATGGCCGCAACTGGGAGGCGAATGCGGGCGACATTGCGCACCTCTCGCGCCCGCCCGCCTGAGGCCGGACTGCCGCCGGCCCCTTGCGACATGGTGCAACGACGCAAGCCGGAGCTGCCCGCACTATCCTCGACCGACTCCCCGCCCTGATCTGTCCGCCATGGCCCGTCGCCGTCGCCGTTCCCTGCGCCCCTGGATCCTGCTGGCCCTGATTGCGGGCGCCGCCTATGGCGCCTGGCGCTACGGACCATCGTTGATGCATCGACTGGGCGGTGGCACGCCGGCCCCGGCCGTTACGCCGCTGGCGGCCTGCGTGCTGGCCGATCCGACCGAGGTCGCCGCCGCGCTGGGCATCGGCGCAGTCGACGCGCAAGCCTCGGTGCCTGCCGCGGGCGTGCCAGCTGCGGGTGGCTGCACCTGGGCGTTCGGCGGCATCGGCGCCGCGCGCGGTCGCGCCACCGTGCTTCTGTTCACGCGCGAGTCCCTGGCCGCGGGCGGCGCAACAGCGTCCGCCGCGGACTACTTCCGGTCCAGCGTCACCGGGCTTGAATATGCCTGGAAGGACGCGCCGCGCACGCTCTCCGGGATCGGTGACGAGGCCGTCATCGCCGGTTTCGACGCCGGGTCGCCGCGCGCGGGCGCGATCCTGGTCCGCCGCGGCGAGCGCGTGATCGACCTCGGGATCGACGGCGCCGATGCCGCTGCCGCGCAGCGCCTGGCGGCCGCCCTCGCCACGCGCCTTTGAGGACCCGTGGACGTCGAGCGCATCAAGCACGACCACTTCGGCTCGATCAGCCGGGTGCGCGACGACGCCGGCGACCGCACGCGTCGCGATACCGGTGACGCGAGCTTCGGCCTGCGCCTGCTGGCGCGCATGGCCGCGGCGCGCGAGGCGCGCGCGCTGGCGCAGTTGCACGGCATCGAGGGCGTCCCGGCGCTGCTGGCCTGGGACGGGCGCCGGCTGGATCGGGCCTGGATCGAAGGCCAGGCGATGCAGGTCGCGCGTCCGCGCGATCCCGCGTACTTCCGCGCCGCGCGTCGCCTGGTCAAGGCTGTCCATGCGCGCGGCGTGGCGCACAACGACCTCGCGAAGGAGGCCAACTGGCTGGTCACGCCCCAAGGCCTGCCGGTGGTGGTCGACTTCCAGATCGCGCGCCTGGGCCGGCCGCGCGCGCGCTTCATGCGCCTGCTGATGCGCGAGGACCTGCGCCACCTGTTGAAGCACAAGCGCACCTATTGTCCGGACCGCCTCACGCCGGTGGAGCGGCGCCTGCTGGCACGCCGGTCCTGGATCGCGCGCACCTGGCAGGCCACCGGCAAGCGCGTGTACATCTTCATCGCCCGCCGCATCCTGCGCTGGGAAGACAACGAGGGCCGCGGCCGCAAGCGCGCCGGCTGAACCCGCTCCCACAGGGGGTGCGGTCGGCATTGCGGGAGTTTCGCAATCGATTCCGCCCCGATGACAGTATGCTTTTCCCATCCCGATCCAAGGCCAGCCATCCGTGTCCACCCTCAAAGGCAAGACGCTGTTCATCACCGGGGCCTCGCGTGGCATCGGGCTCGCGATCGGGCTGCGCGCCGCGCGCGACGGCGCCAACGTGGCGATCGCGGCCAAGAGCGACGTGCCCAACCCGAAGCTGGCCGGCACCATCCATAGCGCGGCAGCCGAGATCGAGGCCGCGGGCGGCAAGGCGCTGGCGCTCAAGTGCGACATCCGCGAGGAAGCCGAAGTCCAGGCCGCCGTGGCGGCCACGGTCGAGCGCTTCGGCGGCATCGACATCCTGGTCAACAACGCCAGCGCGATCTGGCTGCGCGGCACGCTCGACACGCCGATGAAGCGCTACGACCTCATGCACCAGGTCAACATCCGCGGCACCTTCCTCTGCTCGCAGGCCTGCCTGCCGCACCTGCGCAAGGCCGCCAACCCGCACATCCTCACCTTGTCGCCGCCGCTGGACATGCAGGCCAAGTGGTTCGCGCCGCACGTGGCCTACACCATGGCCAAGTTCGGCATGAGCCAGTGCGTGCTGGGCATGGCCGAGGAGTTCCGCGCCGAGGGCATCGCGATCAACGCCCTGTGGCCGCGCAGCGTGATCAACACCGCGGCGCTGGCGATGATCCCGGGCATCGACACCCGCGGCTGCCGCAAGCCGGAGATCATGGCGGACGCCGCGCATGCGATCCTGACCACGCCAAGCCGCGAACGCAGCGGACGCTTTTTCATCGACGAGGAGGCCCTGCGCGAGGCCGGCGTCACCGACCTGGCGAAGTACGCGGTCGAGCCCGGCCATCCCCTGACCCTCGACCTGTTCCTCGACTGAGAAAGCGCAAGCGCCATGGAGCACAAGGACATCCTCGCCCGCCTGCACGAGATCCGCCCGCTGATCGAGCCGATCCAGGGCTGGCTCGATCCCAACGCCGGCGGCGTGCTGTACCAGTTCGCGGCGCTCAATGCGCCCAACGGCCACATGGTGGAGCTCGGCTCATGGAAGGGCCGCTCGACCGCCTGGCTGGCCTTTGGCGTCAAGGATCGCGGGACCGGCAGCGTGGTCGCGGTGGACACCTGGGCCGGCACCCAGACCGAGACGCTGCACACGCGGCTGCTGGCGAGCTACGGGCCGGACCAGCTCTACGAGGAGTTCCTCGGCAACCTGCGCCGCCTCGGCCTCGAGGCGCAGGTCGAACCCTGGCGCATGACCACCATCGAAGCGGCGCGGCGCTGGGACCGCGGCGCCAGCATCGGCGTCCTGCACATCGACGCCTCGCACGAATACGCGGACGTGCGCGCCGATTTCGAGCACTGGTCGCCGTTCGTGGTCCCCGGCGGCTACATCGTGTTCGACGACGTGCCGAGCTTTCCCGGCCCGACCCGCCTGGTCACCGAACTGCCGCGCTGGTACAGCTACTTCGCCGCCTCGCCCAACCAGTGGTGGGTGCGCAAGAACCCCGCCTGACGCAGCGATGCTCTTGCAGGAGCGCGCTCTGCGCGCGATAGGCACATCGCCCGAAGCGACGCCTATCGCGCGCAGAGCGCGCTCCTGCACAGCGGTCTTCGGCATCCCCCCGGAGCAGGTTTTGGCAATCCCAGGCGCGAAGATCAGGCCAGCGCCTGGCGCCAGTCCTCGATCAGGTCGTCCGGGTGCTCCAGGCCGATCGATAGCCGCAGCAGGTCCTGCGGCGACACCGGATTCGCGCCCTCGACCGAGGCGCGGTGCTCGACCAGCGATTCCACGCCGCCCAGGCTGGTCGCGTTGGTGAAGATCCGCAGGCGCGAGGCAACCCGCAACGCCGCATCGCGACCACCCTGGATCCGCACCGAGGCCATGCCGCCGTAGTCGCGCATCTGCAATGCCGCGACCGCATGGTTGCGGTGCTTTGGCAGGCCTGGCCAGTTGACCTGCGCGACCGCCGGATGATCGTCGAGGTACTGCGCGAGCGCGCGCGCATTGCGGCAATGCCAGGCCATGCGCGCATGCAGCGAGCGGATCCCGCGCAGGGTGAGCCAGGCATTGAAGGGCGCCATCACCGCGCCCTGGATGTGGCGGGCGTGGAAGATCCGCCCATGCGCCTCGCCGCGCTCGCGGAACACCAGCGCGCCGCCCAGGACGTCACTGTGGCCGCCCAGGTACTTGGTGGTCGAATGCATGACCACGTCGGCGCCCAGCGCCAGCGGTTGCTGCAAGGCCGGCGTGGCGAAGGTGTTGTCCACCGCCAGCAGCAGGCCGCGCGATTTCGCGACGTCGGCTAGCGCGGCGATGTCGCTGACCACCAGCAGCGGGTTGGATGGCGTCTCCAGCCACAGCGCGCGGGTCGCCGGCGTGATCGCCAAGCGCACCGCATCCACGTCGGCGGTATCGACCGCGGTGGCGCTGATACCCTTGTCGACCAGGAACTCGTGCGCCAGCGTCCGCAGGCCCTGGTACACGTCCCGTGGCACCAGCAGGTGCGCGCCGGCCGGCAGCGCCATCAGCCAGGCGTACTGGGCCGCCATGCCCGAGGCGAAAGCCAGCGCCGCGCCGCCGCCTTCGATCGCCGCCAGTGCGGTCTCGAGCCGGTCCTGGGTCGGGTTCGATTCGCGCGTGTACTCGTAGGTTGCCGCGCGCTCGCCGGCAGGTCCATGGCGGAATGTCGTCGAGAGCTGGATCGGCGGCGCCACCGCACCGGTGGCGGGATCGGGCTCGCAGCCAGCGTGGACGGCGGTGGTTTCAGGGCGCATGGGCGACTCGGCAGGGGGCGGCAAGAGCCCGAGTCTTAGCACTGGTGGTGCACGCTGTCGACCGCCCCTGCGGCGGCGGTCGGCAGCATCGATCCCGCTGTGCCCGGGGCGGGCTGGTGCGCTCCCCTTCAGTCGTCGCAGGCTGTGCCCACCGCGCGCACCAGCGGTTGCAGGGGCAGGGTGCCGGATCCGAATCCCTGCGCGAACTGGAAGTCCGCGCGGCCCTGGCCGCAGCTGGAAAGGGTGAGCGTCACCGGGCCGATGGCCGGATTGGCGACCGCGGCCGGATCGAAATTGGGGATCCAGCGCCCGCCGGAAGTGCGCGTGAACTCGATCCGCGCGCGATTGCCATCGAGGATGGTGCCCAGCCCGCCGAACCAGGCCTGCCCACCGTTGGGACCGAAGGTGAACCACCAGCCGAGGACGCTGCCGTTGCCCAGGTTCTCGAGGAACAGGCCCTGTCCAGCCTGCGCCGGGTCGTACCAGACGCCGGTAAGTCCCGCGATCGGGCCCACCGTGGGCTCGCTGGCCTTGAGGATCACCGGACCCACCAGTGGCGAGAAGTCCGCGCGCCAGCCCTGGGCGATGCCCAGGGACTTGAAGCCCGCCGCCATCGTCGCCGGGGTCGCCGTGCAGGCCACGCCGATGGGTGCGGTGAGACGCGTGAGGTTCATGAAGCCGGTGCCGAAGGTGCTGTCCAGCGCGAAATCCACCCGTCCGCGATCGCAGGCGCTGAAGCTGAAACTCAGCGTGCCGATCGGCGTGTTCACCGCCTGGGCGGAGTTGAAGTTCGGAATGAAGCGCGCGCCCTGAGTGCGCACCATGTTGATGACCGCCGTGGTGCCGTTGATCACGCCCACGCCGCCGAACCAGGCTTGCGCGCCGGTGGGGTCGAAGCTGAACCACCACGCCACCAGACGCCCATCCGGCAGCTGGTCGAGGAACAGTCCGTGGCCGGACTGGTTGGGGTCGTACCAGGTGCCGCTGTAGTTGCGCGCCGCGAACGGATTCTGCCCCGACAGCACGCTGCCCGGACCGCTGCCGCCGAGGTTGCCGGCGCTGGAATCGAAGCCGATCGCGGTGCCATCGGGCGACACTTCGCCATTGGTGCTGGCGCCGTTGCCGACCCCGCCGCCGGCGGTCTGCGAGGCCAGGGCGACGGTGCCGGAGCCCAGGTCGGCGACGTAGACGTCGCTCACGCCGTTGCTGTCGCCCGCCACCAGGTTGGTGGCGGTGGAATCGAACATCACGTAGGAGGCATCGCAGGGCATGCGCGGAGCGCGGCTGTCGCCGTTGCCCTGCACGCCAGCGGCGGATTGCGAGATGCGCCGCATGCTGTTGCCGACGCTGTCGTACACGAACACGTCGCTGCGGCCATTGCTGTCGCCAGCGACCAGGTTGGTGGCGATGGAATCGAACACCACGAAGCGGCCGTCGTCGCTGATGCGCGCGTTGCCACTGTCGCCATCGGCGTTGGCGCCGCCCGTGCCGCGCGAGATCAGGCGCTTGCCGCCGCCACCGAAGGTCAGTGCATAGATGTTGCGCACTCCGGCGGAAGCCCCGGCGCCCAGCAGCGGGGCGCGGCTCTCGAACACCACGAAGCTGCCATTGCAGGCCACCTGCGGGCCGGTGCTGGCCGCGTTGGCCGCGCCACCGCTGCTGGTGGTGGACAACAGGGTGGTCGCGCCCGTGGTCTTGTCGTAGGCGTAGACGTCGGGCACCGCGCCGTTGCCGTCGCTGGTGCCGGCGAGGTTGGAGGCGGTGGACTCGTACACCACCTTGTTGCCATCGGCGCTGGTCCACGGCTTGCCGCTGGCGCCGTTGGGCGGTGCGCCGCCCGGGCCCTTGGTGATGCAGACCACCACGTTGCCCTGACTGTCGCGAATGCAGACCTCGCCCTGCAGGATCGCCTTGGACGTGGCGCCCGTGGCGGCGAAGCCGGTGCCGCGTGTGTAGGCGATGAAGCGGCCGTTGCGGCTCACGCTGGCCTCGCCGCTGACCAGGCTGGACTGGGCGCCGCCGTCGTCCACGCTCACGCGCTGCACGGTGCCATTGACCACGTCGCGGCGGAACACATCGCTGCGGCCGTTGGTGTCGCCCGCGACCAGGTTGCTGGCGCTGGACTCGAACACGGCGTAGCGGCCACCGTCCGACAACGCCAGGCGCGTGCTGGCGCCATTGGCGGGCACGCCACCGATGCCGTTGCTCAGGTTGGTCACCGGACGCGGCGGCGGTGGCGGCGGAACCCCCACGGCCAGCACGGCGGTGTTGCTCGCGCTGCCATTGGAACCGCTGCAATTGACCCGGAAGACATCGTTGCGCGGGGACGTGCCCACGCTCACGTTGGCGCTGACCTGGTTGTTGGCGGGCGTGCCGAAGGTGGTGCCCGCGGCACCGCCGGTGACATTGCAGCTGCTGACGTTCTGCGGCGTCCAGCGCAATATCACCGGTCCGGATTGCACCAGTCGTTCGGGCGTCACGCTCAGGGTCACGCTCGCGGTGCCGCCGCCCGGGGTTCCGCCGCTGATCAGCAGCGGCGCGTTGTTGGGTGCGCAGTCGGTGGGACCGGTCTCTGATCCGATCGCCACCGCGGCGCGCAGCCCGTTGATGGTACCGAGCGCGCTTGCAGGAACCGTCAACTGCACCGAGTTGCCCGAGTACAGCGTCGTGACCTCCGTGACCTGTGCATCATCGGTGGTGAACAGGATCCCCACCGCGGACTGGGCGTCGACCACGAAACCAACGTAGTAGTCGCTACCGATCGCCGGAGTCTGCGACGGATCGCAGTAAACCGAGACCACGGAGTTGCCCTCCTCGCCGGGCAGTCCGTCGCTGTCGATGTCGATGAATCCGACCACCAAGTCCTCGGCGCCAAGTGCCGGTGCGCCCACCGCCGTGGTGAAGCTCACGATCAGCTCGATATTGCTGCCGACCACATTGCCGGTGATGCCCGTGAGGTCGATCTGCGGCGCGAATTGGGGATTGAACGCATCGCCGACCGGGTCCGACGCGAAGGACTTCGGCAGCACCGAGTCCGCAAGCGCGGGCGCCTTCGACACAGCGGGCGCGCGCGCCGCGCGCTGCCAGCCTGCGGGTACCTTTGCAGTTGGCGCCGCATGGACGCTGCCGGCGGCAGCCAGGGTCAGGGCGAGGATCGTTGCGAGCGAGCGCATGGTCACTCCTGGTCCGGCGGGCGGTGGCGCGCAAGCGCCACCGCCGGGCATGGTGCAATGGGTGCCAACCGGGGTGCCAGCGCCTTCACCGCGCGCCGGTCCCCTTTGTTCCCTGGACGCAATCGGGCACCGGGAACCATCATCGTACGCCCTTCGGCGCGTATTGGAGCCGGCCGTGGTGGCGCGGCCGGGTCAGGCGCTGGCGACGATCCGGAACGCCTCGCGCGCGGCGGCCACGGTGTCGGCAATGTCGCGCTCGCCGTGCGCCGCCGACATGAACCCGGCCTCGAAGGCCGAGGGCGCGAAGTACACGCCGCGTTCGAGCATGGCGTGGAAGAAGCGCTTGAACTTCGACGCATCGCTGCGCATCGCCTGCGCGTAGGTCTCCACCCGCTCGGCGCTGAAGTACAGGCCGAACATGCCGCACACACGGTTGGTGGTGAAGGCGACGCCGGCGGCGCGGGCCGCTTCCTCGAGGCCATCGCACAGGACGTGGGTACTGCGCTCAAGCGCGGCGTGGAAGCCGGGCTCCTCGATCAACGCCAGCGTCGCGAGGCCCGCCGCCATCGCCACCGGATTACCCGACAGCGTGCCGGCCTGGTAGATCGGCCCGGCCGGCGCGATCTGCTCCATCAGCGCGCGCTTGCCGCCGTAGGCGCCCACCGGCATGCCGCCGCCGATGACCTTGCCGAAGGTCGAGAGGTCGGGTTCCACGCCGTACAACTGCTGCGCCCCGCCGGGTGCGACCCGGAAGCCGGTCATCACCTCGTCGAATATCAGCAGCGTGCCGTGGCGCGTACACAGCTCGCGCAGTGCCGCGAGGTAGCCCGGCCGCGGCAGGATGAGATTGGCGTTGCCCACGATCGGCTCGACGATCAGCGCGGCGATGTCGGCACCGAGCTCGGCGAACAGGCGCTCGGCGGCGTCGATGTCGTTGTAGGGCAGGGTGAGCGTGAGGTCCGCCAGCGCCTTGGGCACGCCGGGCGAATCGGGCAGGCCCAGCGTCAGCGCGCCGGAACCGGCCTTGACCAGGAAGGAATCGCCGTGGCCGTGGTAGCAACCCTCGAACTTGACCATGCGCGAGCGCCCGGTCGCGCCGCGCGCCAGCCGGATCGCGGCCATGGTGGCCTCGGTGCCGGAGTTGACCATGCGCACCATCTCGAGCCCGGGCACGATGCGGCAAAGGGTCTCCGCCATCGTGACCTCGAGCGGATTGGGCGTGCCGTACGAGAGTCCGTTCAGCACCGCGGCCTGCACCGCCGCCAGCACCTGCGGATGCGCGTGGCCGGCGATCATCGGGCCCCACGATCCGATGTAGTCGATATAGCGCTTGCCTTCCACGTCCCACAGGTACGCGCCCTCGGCGCGCGCGGTGAAGAAGGGCTCGCCACCCACGGACTTGAACGCGCGTACGGGCGAGTTGACGCCGCCGGGGATGCGCAGTCGCGCGCGGGCGAAGAGTTCGGTGTTGCGGGTCATGGCGATGCGGCTTCCGGATTCGTTCAAGTCGTTGCGGGGCGCTCGGTCCACCCTGTGGGAGCGGCTTCAGCCGCGATCCGAGGCCCTTCG
>Ga0209254_10002895_pt1 | contig 15655 bp, 19 predicted proteins | sample FrelakmetDIP11DI_FD_187148 | JGI IMG/M metagenome (GOLD analysis project Ga0209254, IMG submission 187148) | Freshwater lake sediment microbial communities from the University of Notre Dame, USA, for methane emissions studies - DIP11 DI (SPAdes)... | ecosystem: Environmental > Aquatic >...
GGAGAGGTTGATCACGCAGTTGCTGATGATCACGTCGACCGACGCGTCGGGCAGCGGCACGCTTTCGATCTCGCCCTTGAGGAACTCGACGTTCTCGACGCCGGCCTTGCGCTGGTTCGCCCGCGCGAGGGCGAGCATCTCGTCGGTCATGTCGAGGCCGTAGGCCTTGCCCATGGGACCGACGCGACGAGCCGACAAGAGAACGTCGATACCGCCGCCGCTGCCGAGGTCGAGCACGACCTCGCCGGGCCGCAGGTCGGCCAGCGCCGTGGGGTTGCCGCAGCCGAGGCTGGCGAGGACCGCCTCGGCCGGCAGGTCGCTGGTCTCGTCGACGGCGTACAGGCCGCGCGCGAACTCGTCCTGCGGCTCGACCGGATCGGCGGGGGCGCAGCTGCAGCCGCAGCTGCACGGCTGCGCTTGCCTGGCCGCGACCGCGCGCTCCGCATAGTGGTCGCGGATCTGTTCTCTCAAGCCCTCGTCTCTCGTGGCGTCGCTCATCTGGGCTCCCTTCGGTGCGCTCGGCGCACTTCGCATCAACTTCCTTCGATGCAAGAATACATCAAGACAAGTTGGTGTCAACTCTGCCGGCGCTGCCGGCCGCCAGGTACCGCCGCACGGCCACTCCCGCCCAGATGAACTCGACGACGCCGAACGGCCAGGCGCCCGAGAGGAAGCCGTAGAGGCTCGACAGCAGACAGCCGGCGGCGAACGCCAGGATGAACCCGCGGCCGCGGCCCTCGAGCGCGTACATGACCATCATGAACGTGACGGCGTTGACGCCGTAGAGCGTGATCACGCTCATCGCACCTCCTCATGTGTGCGGCGGAGACGAGCCACCGAGCTCATTCCCGTGGACCAACGGTAGCACTTGTCGAGAGCAGACGATGGGGGTATCATCTGAATGCCTGCTCATATGTTCAGGGATTGGAGATGGCATGCCGGACGCGACGATCTGCGGCAAGGGCGCCGAGGACACGCTCGACCACTGTGACGTGCACGTCGTGAATCCTGAGCGCGTGCGCGCGGTGCGCGAGCGCCTGGTGACGGCCGCCGAGACGGAGCAGATGGCGGCCGTCTTCAAGGTGCTCGCCGATCCGAGTCGCTGCCGCCTCGCGGCGACCATCATCGAGGCCGGCGAGCTCTGCGTCTGCGACCTCGCCGCGACCGTCGAGATGAGCGAGTCCAACGTGAGCCACCACCTGCGCGTGCTGCGGACGCACGGTCTGGTGCGCGCCCGGCGCGAGGGCAAGATGGTGTTCTACTCCCCCGACGACGCGCACATCCGCGTGCTCCTCGACATCACCCGCGAGCACGTGCGTCACGGGCGGGACGGGCGCGCCGGAGAGGGCAATACGCCATGACCGAGCAGACCCTCGAGCTGGCCATGCTCCTGCCGCGTGAGGCGGAGTGCGGCAAGTGCGTGGACGAGGTCGGCCGCGAGCTGGGCCGCCTCGACGGCGTGCACGTCGTCGACGCGGACGTCCCTCGCGGCCTTCTCAACGTCAGCTTCGACGAGTCGACGCTCGGCGCCGACGAGGTACGCACCTTCGCGCGCCGCGCCGGCGCCCAGGCGCACTGCGCCGACCATTGCCCCATCGCGGTCCACGAGCACGGTCGGCTCGATCTTCTGGCGCCTCTTCCCGGTGAGGACGGCGCTGAACGGCGCGTGCTGCACGTCACCGGCATGGACTGCGCCGACTGCGCCACCAAGCTGCAGGGCGCGCTCCGCAAAGAACGCGGCGTGCGCGCCGCCGACGTCAACTTCGGCGCCGCCACCCTGAGCGTCGCCATCGACCCGGCGCAGACCGACCTGAGCGGCGTGTTCACCGCCGTGCGGCGTCTTGGGTACGACACGGTTGAGCGGAGGACCGCGGCGTCGGCCCCGGGCACTGTGGGCGGCGCGGCGGCGACCCGAGCGGCCGCCGTAACGCCGGTACCGTGGTTCAGAGAAAGCCGCGCGCTCCTCACGCTGCTCTCCGGCGCCCTCGTGATCGCCGGCTTCATCGCCGGAGCGGCAGCACCGGCAGCGGCGCCTTGGCTCTTCGCCGCGGCCATGGTCGCCGGCGGCGCCTACGTCGCCCGCGCCGCCTTCTTCAGCCTCCGCGCCCGCCAGGTCGACATGAACGTCCTCATGACGCTGGCCGCCCTCGGCGCGGCCGCCATCGGGCAGTGGTCCGAGGCCGGCCTCGTCGTCTTCCTCTTCGGTCTCGGCACCTGGCTCCAAGTCGCGACACTGGAGCGTACGCGCCGCGCCATCAGCGGCCTCATGGCACTCACGCCCCCCGAGGCCGTAGTCCTGCGCGGCGGCGCCGAAGTCACGGTGCCGGTCGCCGATGTCGCGCCCGGCGACGTCGTCCTCATCCGCCCCGGCGAGCGGGCGGCCGTCGATGGCGTCGTGCTCGAGGGACATGCCGCCGCGAACCAGGCCCCGGTGACCGGCGAATCGCGACCCGTCGCCAAGGCCCCCGGCGACCAGGTCTTCGCCGGCTCGATCGTCGAGGGCGGCGCGCTGCGTCTTCGTGCCACGACCGCCGCCACCGACAACACCATCGCCAAGATCGTCCATCTGGTGGAAGAGGCGCAGGCGCAGCGCGCCCCCGCTCAGAGCATCGTCGACCGGTTCGCGGCGCGGTACACGCCGGTCGTGGTCGCTCTGGCGGCGGCCGTCGCCTTCGTGCCGCCGCTGCTCGGCGCCTCGTTCGACACCTGGTTCTACCGCGGCCTCGCGCTGCTCATCATCAGCTGCCCGTGCGCCCTCGTGATCTCCACGCCGGTCAGCATTCTGGCGGCACTTGCCAACGCCACCCGCAACGGCGTGCTGATCAAGGGCGGTGTCTACCTGGAACAGATGGCGAAGCTGGGAGCCGTGGCCTTCGACAAGACTGGGACGCTCACCGCAGGCCGGCCGCAGGTCACCGACGTGGTCGGGCTGCGGGGTGCGCCGCGGGAACGGGTGCTCCAGGTCGCCGCCTCCCTGGAGCAGCTCAGCGAGCACCCGTTGGCGCGCGCGATCGTCGATCATGCCATGGCAGCGCGTGCGGCAGCCGCACATCCGGCCCGCGCGCACGACGCCTGCAACTGCGGAGAGGCCGGCTGCGAAGCCGTCCCGGCCTCAGCCCCAGAAGCCGACGTCGAGCGTTTCCGCGCCATCCCCGGTGCAGGCCTGCGCGCCGAAATCGACGGCCGCCTCTTCTTCGTCGGGCGGCCGGAGCTCCTCGGCGTGCACGCCGACGACTCGAGCTTACAGACGACCGTCACGCGCCTCGAGCGTGAGGGCAAGACGGCGGTCGTGGTCGGCGACGAAGACGGCGCGCTCGGGGTGATCGCCGTCAGCGACCCGCTGCGCGACGGGGCCGCCGCGGCCGTGGCGGCGTTGCGCAAGACCGGCGTCACGCACGTCGCCATGCTCACCGGCGACAACCCCGAGACGGCAGCCGTCATCGGCGCACAGGCCGGCATCGACGACGTGCGCGCCGGTCTTCTGCCGGCCCAGAAGGTCGCCGCCGTTGCCGAGCTGCGCGACCGCTACGGCGCCGTCGCGATGGTCGGCGACGGCGTCAACGACGCGCCGGCCCTGGCCGCCGCCACCCTCGGCATCGCCATGGGCGCCGCCGGCACCGACGCCGCCCTCGAGACCGCCGACATTGCGCTCATGGGCGACGACCTCTCGGCCGTGCCGGACACCATCCGCCTGGCACGACGCACCACGCGCGTGATCTGGCAGAACATCGCTTTCTCGATCGCCGTCAAGGCGCTCTTCCTGGTGCTGGCTCCGCTGGGCCTCGTCAGCCTCTGGCTGGCCGTGTTCGCCGACATGGGCACCTCACTACTCGTCACCGCCAACGGCCTGCGCTTGTTCAGACGCTGAGGCGTCTCTGACGTACAATGGGATCGGTCCGGGTCGTCCGGGCCGCCACGCGAGGAGGGACCGTGGGCGTCGTCATCTACACCAAGCCCGGTTGCCCGCACTGCATGACCGCGCGCAACGAGCTCATCGCGCGCGGTGCCGAGTACGAGGAGATCGACGTCACCACCACGCCGGGCGCCCAGGAGCGGCTCGCGGAGCTCACCTTCGGGAGCATGATGGTGCCGGTGATCGTCGAGGAGGATGGGTCGGTGCACGTCGCCGCCGGCGGTGGCTGACGCGTTTGACCCGGGCGCGCGTGACGCGCCCCAACCCGACTCCCGGCCCCACCATCACTTCTTGACCGGCAGCCCCGCCGTCTTCCAGGCCATCAGGCCGCCGTGCACGTTCGTCACCTTCGTGAACCCCATGCCCGCGAGGCGCTTGGCCTGCCGCGGGCTGCGGTGACCGCTCAGGCAGATCACGAGGAGTTCGTCGTCTCGCGCGAGTCCGGTGTCGTCCCTCTTGATCAGGTCCGGCGGCACGCTCCGCGCGCCCTTGGGATGCCCGCTGTGCGCGTACTCGCGGGCAGAGCGAACGTCGATGAGCTTGGCGCCGCGCTTGCTGCGCGTGAACGCCTCGTTGACGTCGATGGTGGGCACGGACGCGGGGCCGGCTGCGCCGCCCGCGCCCTTGCGGCTAAATGGCCACATTGTCGTGCTTCGGCTGCTCGACGATGCCGTCGTAGAGCACTTCGAACGGGCCGCTGGTGAGGATCGAGTGCAGCGTGCCGTAGACGCGCTGCACGTGCTCTCCGCGGTAGAACTCGTCGTGGGCTTCGAGCGACTCCCACTGCGTCTCGAAGACGAAGTGGACGTCTCCGAGGGCTGACTCACGGCCCTCGTCGTGAAGGGCGCTGGCGAGCGGGGACATCCCGAACGAACGCAGGATGCGGTGGCTGCTGTGGCCGGGAGCATCGCCGACCCAGCCGGCGAGCTCCTGGAGGGCGGCCTCGGCGCGATGCTCCGTGCCTTTGAGGACGCTGAACATTGTCTGACCGACGATCATCGGGGGCGCTCCTTCTCGGGTGCTGCCTGTCCTGTGTTCCCCGCGGAGCGCGGAACCGAACGAAAGGTCAGCGGGCGACCTGCCGGAACGCAGCCTCCAGCGCGGCCGGCTCTAGCGCGCTCGCGCCCTCGCCGGTCCACACGATCTTGCCGGCGCGGTCGACGATGAACGCCATGGGCCGCACCTCGCCGCTCTTCTTGAGGGCGCCGTAGGCCTGCGCCACGCGGCCGTCGTCGGGGAGCAGCGGGAAGGACAGGCCCTCGACCTTCGCGGCAAGCTTCTTCACCTCGTCGCGGCCGGCGTCGCAGATGCCGAGGAGCTGGCCGCGCAGACCCCAGAGCGTGTCGGCCGCCGCGCTGAGCTGCGCGAGCGCGGCGGCGGTCCCGGCGGCCTGCGTGGGCACGAAGGCGAGCACCGCGAACCAGTCGCCGCGATACTGCCTGAGATTGATCTCGCTGCCGTCGACGGCGCTGATGGTGAAGGTCGGCGCTTCGCGGCCGACACCGAAGTTGTACCCCACGTCGAGGACCTCCTGACGATGCCGCGGGCAGGGCCCGCGCGTATCCGGCAGAGTCTATCAAAGGGTCGCACGGCGGGGCGCTGGCCCGGCAACCAGGCTCTCTACCACCCACGGCAGGGAGTAGTCGTCGATGACGCTCAGACGGGGCGCCTGTAGACTGTCGACCGTGGACTCGAGAGTCATCATCACCCGCGCTGAGCGCTGCAGCCTAAGAGACCCGGCATCAGCGCCGCGCTGGTCCGCGCACCGTGCGCGTCGCGGACTCTGGACCGGCCCTGACCACTGACATGAGACGGGAGCCATGAACACCAGGATCACAGACACTCACGCCCGGCAGATCCTCGACTGCAGGGGATATCCGACCGTGCAGGTCGACGTGTGGGCGGGCGACTACCACGGCCGTGCCGATGTCCCCGCCGGGCGTTCGACGGGGTCGAGCGAGGCGCTCGAACTGCGCGACCGCGACGCGAGCGCCTACCGCGGCTTCGGTGTCCTACGCGCGGTGGCCAATGTCAACGAGACCATCGGGCCGCGGATCGCCGGTCACGACGTGACCGACCAGCAGGGACTCGACCGGCTGCTGCGCGAGATCGACGGCACCCCCGGAAAGTCGGGTCTGGGCGCCAACGCGATCGTCGGCGTCTCGCTGGCGGCGGCGCGCTGCGCCGCCGCGGCGGCCGGCCTGCCGCTGTACCGCTCGCTCCGCTTCGACGCCTGCGTGCTGCCGGTCCCCATGATCAACCTCATCAACGGCGGCAAGCTCACGTCGAACGACCTGGACTTCCAGGAGTTCATCATGATGCCGGTCGGGGCCCGTTCGTTCTCCGAGGCCATGCGCATGGCGAGCGAGACCCACATGGCGCTGCAGGAGATCGTGGTCTCGCGCTACGGCAAGCTCTCGGGCAACACCGGCGATGAGGGCGGCTTCGCGACGCCCATCACGGACGTCCGTGAGGCGCTCCAGGTGCTTCATGACGGGGTCGCGGCGGCGGGCTTCGCCGGCGACGTCGTCTACGCGCTCGACTGCGCCGCGACTCACCTGTGGGACGCTGAGCGGCGTGTCTACACGGTCGGCGGGCGAGACTACACGACCGAGGGCATGATCGACCTCTACAAGGAGCTCGTGCGCGATTTCAACGTCGCGTCGATCGAGGACCCGCTCACCGAGGACGACTGGGAGGGATGGACGGCGATCACCCGCGAGCTCGGGGGCGCCGGCGTGCAGATCGTCGGCGACGACCTGTTCGTGACCGACCCGGACATGGTGCGAAAGGGCGTCGGACTCGGTGCCGCGAACGCCCTGCTTTGGAAGGTCAACCAGATCGGCACCCTCTCGGAGGCTTTCGAGGCCGCTGAGGTGGCCTTCCGTGCCGGTTACGGAGTCTGCGTGAGCGAGCGTTCCGGCGAGACGGAGGACCCCATGATCGCCGACCTGACCGTGGCGCTCAACTGTGGCCAGATCAAGACCGGCTCCCCGGTCCGCGGCGAGCGCACCAGCAAGTACAACCGGCTGCTCGAGATCGAGGAGGAGCTGGGCGCCGGCGCCGTCTACCCCGGCCGCCACTTCCGCCGGCCGGTGCTTCGAGGTGCGGAGGCGCGGAAGGGATGAACCAGACGGTTCGCCAAGCCGGCGCGGTGATCGCGGCCCACGGCCGCGCCGACCTGCGCCGCGACGCCGTCGAGATCGCGGCCCGGGCCCTCGCGGCGGCCGACCCGGTCGCCGCCTTCTCCCGGCGGGCCAGCCTCACCGGCGACGTGCTGCGCATCGACGATGACACCTACGACCTGAAGGGTCGCAGGGTGGTCGTCCTCGGGGCCGGCAAAGCCTCCATCGGGCTGGCGGCGCACATGGACCGGCTCCTCGGAGAGCGTATCGCGGCCGGCTGCGTAGTGGTCAAGCGCGGCCAGGGCCGTCACCTCAGGCACATCGAGATCATGGAGGCGGCACACCCCGTTCCCGACGAGGCCAGCCTTCGGGGGGGCGAGCGCCTTCTGCAGGTGGCCGCCACGACGCAGCCCGACGATCTCGTGGTCGCGATCGTGACCGGGGGGAGCTCTTCCCTCGTCGTAGCCCCCGCGCAGGGCATCTCATTGGCCGACGTCGTGGCGACCACACGGCTCCTGTTGGCCAGCGGCGCGCAGATCGTCCACATCAACGATGTGCGCAAGCACCTCTGCCGCATCAAGGGCGGTCGGCTGGCGGCCGCCTGCGGTTGCACCGTGGTCAACCTGACCGTGTCGGACGTCGTCGGTGACCCGCTCGACTACATCACTGACCCTACGGTGCCCGACACCTCCACCTTCGTAGATGCCCAACACGCCTGCGACACGTTCGATCTGTGGGAGCGCTTGCCCGGTCCGGTGGCCGCCCATCTGCGGCGCGCCGACCCCTCCGACGAGACCGTCAAAGACCTGCGCGATGTGCGCAGCTACGTCCTCGCCACGTCGCAGATGATGTGTGCGGCCGCGGTCGAGGCGGGTCTTGACCTGGGCTATGCGTCGGAGACCCTGACCCTGGAGCTTGCGGGGGAGAGCGCCGACGCGGGTCGCTGGCTCGCGGCCGGGCTCCGCGACCGCTCGGCGCCGACGTGTCTCATCACGGGCGGCGAGACGACGGTCCGCCTGGCGGACGACGTCGGCAGCACCGGCGGGCCGAGCCAGGAGGCGGCGCTGGCCGCGGCGCTCGAGCTCGACGGCGGCCGGCCGGCGTGCGTCCTCTGCATGGACTCCGACGGTACCGACGGTCCCACCGATGCGGCCGGCGGGCTCGTGGACGACCTGAGCGCCCAGCGCGCCCGGATGGCCGGTCTCGACCTCAGCGCCGCGCTGGCCGCGCACACCGCAGGGGATGCCCTGGCTGCCATGGGCGAGCTCCTTGTGACCGGACCGACGGGTACGAACGTCAACGACCTGCGGCTGGCACTCACCACGGGGGCCTCGAACGGAGGCGACAGCCTCCGGGGCTCGGGGACCGTGGCACGGCGGTAGACGCGCCGGACGGCGCTGCATCCCCGATCCCGTACGCGCGCCGGGGGCGGCCGCCGCAAGGCGGGCCGCCCCCGGCGGGGACGTGCTCTGCGCGGCGCCGCTGCTTCGGGCGCGCCGCGTTCCTCTAGAACGTCTTGTAGTACTCCTTGGCGGCCGCGCACACGGGGCACTTGTCGGCCACGTCGCCGATCACCGTGTGGCCACAGATGAGACACACGCTCACGGGCTTGGTGTCGATGTCCTGGCCATCGAGGGCCTTGTCGCGCGCCTCGCTGTACATCCACTTGTGGTCCATCTCGGCCTTGACGGCGTACCTGATGGAACGGCTTGCCTGCGCGTTGCCCTGCACCTTGGCGATCTCGCCGTAGGCCGGGTACATCTCGTCGATCTCGAAGGACTCGCCGCCGAACGCCGCGGCGAGGTTGTCGGCCGTCGCGTTGACGCCCTTCATGACGCGCAGGTGGTTGCGCGCGTGCCGCGTCTCGGCGAACGAGATGGCGCGGAACAGCTTGGCGATGTTCGGGAACCCCTCTTCATCGGCCTGCTCGGCAAAGACCAAGTACTTCTCGGCCGCCTGGCTCTCGCCGGCGAAGGCGGCCTTGAGGCTCTCCTCCGTCATGGCGTTGAGATCCTCGGGCTTGGGAAGGCGCTTCTCGAAGGTCTCGTCCACCTCAGAACTCCCTGAAGTACTCGGCCGCGGTGCCGCACTGCGGGCACTCGTCGGGGGCGTCGCCGATCACGGTGTGACCGCAGATCGGGCACACGCGAACGGGCTTGGCGTCGAGGTCGTTCCTGCCCTCCACGCCCTTGAGCGTGCTGTCGTAGATGCCCTGGTGGTCCAGCTCAGCCTTGAGCGCGTAGCGGATGCTGGTCTGCGCCGACTGGTTCTCCTGCAGCTTCGCGACGGCGTCGTAGGCGGGGTACATCTCGTCGATCTCGAAGGTCTCGCCGCCCCAGGCCGCTTTGAGGTTCTCGGTGGTGGTGCCGATCTTGCCGAGCACGCTGAGGTGGTTGCGTGCGTGCATGCTCTCGGCGTAGGCCACGGCGCGGAAGAGACGTGCCACGTTGGGGTAGCCCTCGGCGTCGGCGACGTCGGCGAAGGCCAGGTACTTCTGCGAGGCCTGGCTCTCGCCGGCCAGCGCGGCGCCGATGTTCTCGGCGGTCATCGCGCCCTTGTCCTCGGGCGCCGGCGGGGTGTTCTTGAATGCGTCTGTCATGTTCTCGTGCTCCTCCTTGTGCTCGGGCGCGGCCGCCGAACGGCCGCGCTTCGGTCTCGCGGGTCGGTCACTGCAACGGACCCATATGGTAGCAGGGGAAACGGCGCACGGCAGTCGCGCTGCCGGAAGGCACCTGAGCCGGGGCGCGACACCGTGACCCTCCTTCACACGACCCCCCGATCGTTCCGAAGCCTTGGGGGTTCGGCGCGTCTCTTCGACGGCGTCTTTCCCGAGCCCAAGCGCAAGTAAACTATGCGCCGATAGTGCAAAGTACCCCGGGCGCCGGACTCCCGGCGAGCCGCAGACGATGTCAGAGCAGGCGCCGTGCCGCTACCTGCGCGCGCCACGCTGCGACGCCGCTGAGCAGGAACGCCGCGACCAGGCTCACGGTAGAGATGCGCGCGCCCGCCGCGGCGTCCGGACGGACCACGAGGAGCGTCACGCCGGCGGCGAGAGCTACGAGCCCGCCGGCGAGCAGCCACGGGCCGCCGGCGCGATGGCCGGCGAGCCACGTCGCATCGCTGCTCATGACGACGTGCATGCGGATACCGAACCAGTCGTTCTTCGGCAACCGCCCGGTCATGCCGAGCGCGCCCGTGACCGCAAGGAGCAGGCCGAAGAGGAGCGGGGCGAAGAGGGTGAGGCGGCTCACGGCGGCTTGGTGGCGGGCGGGGCGACGGCGTCAGCCGGCGCCGAACCCGCCGCCCCCGCCGCCGCCCCCGCCGCCGCCCGAGAAGCCGCCTCCGCCGCCCGACCCCGACGACGAGGAGGACGTCGCCACGGACACGGCGGCGTTGAAGCTCTGGTGCATCTCGCTGAACGCCGCCATGCCACCGTCGCCGGGCGAGGCGAACCAGAGGAAGTACGACGTGCGGAAGGCCGGGTCGTCGATCACATCCGGCACTTTGACCGTCATCGCCTTCACGACCTCGTCGGCGATGCCGAACACGACGGCGTACACCAGGAACTGCTCCCAGAGGACGACGGCGTCGGGCGGCTTCTCCTGCAGGCGGCCGAAGTCCTTGAGATAGCGCTCCAGGGCCGCGTACTGGGCGTACAGCTCCGCGGCTTCCTGAGAGCGTCGCTTGATCGTCCGCGCCACGAAGACCAGAACCACGCACACGGGGATGCCCGCGAAGAACCATAGCCAGCCGCTGAAGATCGCCGCGGCGCCGGCGGCGACCGCGCCGACGAACGCCAGCGCCGCCCCGGCGAACGCCATGCGGTCGGCCTGGGCGTCGAGGTACTTGCGCCGTTCGCCCTCCTTGGTGGCCATGCTCGTCCACGTGCTGTAGCCCTTGGCGAACGCCGTGCGGTGGGTCTTGGCGAGGTCCTTGAGCTCGCTCAGCACCAACGTCGAGCTCTCGGCGATCTGGTGGAACAGGAAGGTGACCAGGTGTCGTTCGTAGGGCAGCAGCTCCTCGAGGCGCTCGTCGTGCAGCGTGAGCCTGTAGGAGGTCGTGTCGTCCTTGCCGAACAGGCGGTCCTCGTGGACGGTGACGCGCTCGATGTCGAGGACCTTGCGGTTGACGAGGTCGAGCAGCGTGGCCGTGGCATCGTCACGACTCACGCTGCCCATGCGCCAGATGAAGCCCACGAGCGCCGGCGGAAGCGGCGGCTGGGGGATGTCGCGCCAGTACTGCGCCTGGAACTGCGTCCTGGGCTCGCGGCCGTACTTGATGTACAGCACGACCACGAGTACGAGGGCGACCAGGGGGAACCCGAAGCCGACGGCGCTCCAAAGGACGACCTTGAAGCGCGCCCAGAAGCGGTCCCTGTTGGCCCGGTCGGCCCACGTCTTCTCCTCGGCCAAGGCGGCAGCCTCGCGGAGGCCCGTCGTCGGTTCGGCCTTGGCGACGGCCGCAGCAGGGAACAGGATGCGGCCCTCCACGAACGTCTCGGCCGGCAGGGGATCGACGGTCATGACCACGCTGGCATCGGGCGCGATGGCGACGTTGCCCCACAGCGGGCCGTGCGCCCAGGCGCGCACCTGCTCGCGGGTGACGCCGGCGGGGAGGTGGACCGTGATGCGCACGTGATCCGCGGGTACCGCCGCCTGGTCGCCGACGAACTGCCAGTACAGCTCGGCGATATCGTCCCAGCGCTTCGCGGCGCCGCGGGCGACGTAGTCGACGCCGAACTGAGCCGAGGCGTCGCTGACGCGGAAGAAGAGCAGGACGCGCACGCTTTCCTCGCTGAGAGGGGCCACGGCGTACGTGCCCGGCGGCCTGGCCTCCGGATCCTGGGTCGGCTCGTACAGGATGATCCCGGTGCCGTCGGCGCCGGGCCCGCTGGCCGCCGTCACGTCGATTCCGTCCGAGCCCGACGTGGAGAGGTCCCAATAGACGAAGGAGAAGTCACCGCTGAAGTCGAGCACGCGCGTCTCGTGCACGCGCAGGTCGCCGTTGGGCCGCACGGTGGCGTCGATGTCGACCCTGGTGATGCTGAAGTCCTTGGCCGTCGCGGGGCCGGCTGCAAGGCCGGCGAAGGCGGCGGCCAGCATGAGGAAGAGGGCGAACGGCACGAGCCTGCGCATGAGACCGACTCTACCACCGCAGGGACGTCGGCTGCAGGCAGGGTTGCGACCGCCTTGCCGCAGACACACTCTTCCCAAGTACATCGAGAAGCAGCCAACAGCGAACATCGTGCAACGGTCTCCTTAGCGGGGCGCCCCAGCGGGGCGCCCCTTCCGCGTACGCCGGGCGATGCGCAGGCGCCGCGGCTGTCGACGTCGGCTCTCAGCCCAGCGGGTGCCGCCAGCGCAGTCCGGGAAAGCGGGCGAAGTCCCGGTCGGTGGTCACGAGGAGAGCGTCCAGCTCGATCGCGATGGCCGCGAGATAGGCGTCGGCGACCAGGTTGCCTTTGGCGTTGACCTCGACGCAGAGACGCAGAAACGTGTCGACGTGCGACTCGGAGAGGCGAGGCGTGACGGCACCCGGCGCCGCGCGCAGCGCCTCCAGGAAGCGGGCGGCCTCAGCCGGAGGCGTAGCCGGCGCGAACACCCGCGGGTTGGTGACGACGCGCATGAAGCCCGAGAGCACGTGCCCCGGCAGCGCCACCGGCTCGTCGGCGGCGAACGTCTCGACGAGCCACTCCCTATGGCGGGCGTGGTCCGGCAGGTCTGCGCGAAACGCGTAGATGAGGACGTTGACGTCGGGGATGATCACGACGCCTCGGGCGGCGTGCCGCGGTACCGGTCGTTGGCACCGTCGGCCTCGTCCATGAGGTCGAGCAAGGCGGCGTTGCTGTCGAGGTCGACGCCGGGTCGCACGCCGCCTCCGCCGCGGAACACGGGCAAGTCGAGCGGCGCGCGGGCGCTGCGCTGCGCGCGCCCCGCGAGTGCCTCGCGCAGCGCATCCTGGATCACGCTGCTGAGGCTGCGATGACTGCGCGCGGCGATCTGCTTGAAGTCGGCGAGCAGTGCCTCGTCGATGTTGAGCGTGGTGCGCACCGGGGCCTCCATGCATCAAAGCATCACATGGTCGACATCATAGCATCAATGCCCCGAGTGGTCGACGTTGACCCATGCGTTCGTCACGTGGGCCGTCGCCCGACCGGCCGCCGCAGACCCCGCCCCCTACGGCCGGCGCAACCCGAGCCGCGCGAGCTCGGCGTCAGCCAGAGCGCGGTAGTCGCCGCCGGCGATCGCTCGCCACGGGTCGTCACTGAGCTCCCGCAGGCGGTCCCAGGGCAGGGTGTCGGCAGCCCTGCGCGCCAGGTACTGCTCGAACGCCGGGTCGCCGGCCGAGCCGGAAAGGGCTTCCGCGACCGCCCCGACGTGGCGGCGCCAGCGCACGCGCACCGGCAGATACAGGAAGAGGATCATGGCGGCGGGCAGGATGCCCACCCCGAGGCCGGCGATCACGGCGATGCGCTCGATGCCGGCCTGGCTGTTCTCGCCGCTGGCCTCGACCTCGGCGCCCATTCTCTCGATCTTCGCGGCGAAGTCACCGATGCTGCCGCCGACCAGCGGCAGGCCGCCCACGACGCTCAGGGCCTGCCCGGTGTCCTTGACGGCGGTGCCGACCTTGATCACGTCGCCGCTGAGTTGCGTCTGGGCGCGGATGTCGTGCCAGATGAGCACCCCCAGCCCCACCCACACCACGACCCACACGATGACGCCGATGTCGATCCAGCGCACCGAGCGCGCGCTGAGCAGTTGCGTGTCGCCTGTCATGGCCCCTCCTCGCGGTCATGACTACTCTACCCCGTCGCCGCGGTGGCTCGTGCGACATGCTCCCGGCGCACTGGAGGTGAGCGTGGCCACGCCGCGCGAGGCGGGCTTCTTCATGCCGCCGGAATGGGCGGCGCGCGTCGGCCCTTCAGCTCAAGGCGTGGTCGGTCTCCTCGCCGCCCACTTCGCGAGACGCACGACCCAGGTGACCACGGCCCCGCCGCAGATGACCACCGGCAGCCCGATCGCGATCCAGTCCGGCGCGTTCAGCCAGTTGCACACGGCAACCACGATGGCCACTCATATGACCAGGCCGCCGACGTCGAGGATGGCTTTCTTCATCGTCCCTCCTTCGTGTCAAGTGCCGCCGTGACGGCCACGAGCAGCGCGTCGGGCTGATCTGTCCCGACGCGCACCACGCGGCCGGTGTCCATCTCCAGTTCCACCGCGTCGAGCCCGCCCACGTTGTACAGACGACCACCGGGGATGACGCGTACGCCCCAGCCGGCATGCCAGTGGTTGCGGACCCTGCGGGCGGCGGTGATGTCGGCGAGCATGACTTCGCGGCGCAGCGAGCCGAAGCCGAACCAGAGTCTCACGGCCCTGTCGTCCACCACCACAGTGAGCGTCGAGAAGAGCGCGAGCATCACCGCCGCGACCGCGAAGACGGCGCCCGAGAGCGCGAGGGACAAGGTGCCTTGGGGCGCGCTGACCGTCACGATCGCGAGTTCCGCCAGCACGACGGCCGCGACCAGGACGATCAGCGTCCATGCGATCTGTGTATGACGGTAGCGTTCGTTCATCGTCGTCGGCCGGACGCCGCGCTCCGAGGCCAAGCTGAAGCGTACACCGCGGAGCCCGTGGACGTAGACTCCCTTCATGCAGATCGCATTCCTCGGCGACAGTCTCACGGAGGGCTGGCCCGGCGCCGCCTATCTGCCGCTCCTGCAGGAGCGTCTGCCGCACCATGAGCTACTGAATCTCGGGCGCGCCGGCGACACTGTGGTCGACCTCCTGCGCCGCGTGACGCACCGCGGCCTGGACCCGGTCGACCTGGCGCTCATCTGGGTCGGGGTCAACGACGCTGTGATGGGCGCGTGGGAAGCGGTCGGCGTTGGGGTCGGGAGCGGCTGGGCCTGGGCTGAGCGACTGCAGGGCATCCGCGGCGACTACGGGACGCTCGTCGCGTGGACGGCGGCACGCGCCTCGCTGATCGTGTGCGTGCGGCCTATAGTCCTGGAGGCGGACGGCTCCGTCTGGCAGGAGCACGCCGACGAGCTGGGCGACGTGGTCGCCTCCGTGGCCGGCGCGGGAGACGGCGCTCAGGTGCTCGACCTGCGCCCGGCGTTCGCGGCGGCCAAGGACGCCGGCGGTGGGCCGTTCACCACCGACGGCGTCCACTTCACCGACGCGGGTGCGGTCGTGGTAGCCGCCGCGTTTGCGGCAGTCATCGGCGCGATCGTCCGTGGCGACACGGCCGCAACGGAAACGGGAGGCTGACCATGAAGCACGGACTCCGCACGACGCTGCTCGTGGGCACGGGCACGGCGGCGGCAGGCGTAGGCGTCTGGGCCGCCGTGCGGCCCCGCACCCTCGCCTGGGGCGCGAGCTGCGACGAAGTCGTCCGGCCGCTGCCGGGTGACGACCTCGTCGCGAACCCCCTGTATGTGACGACGCGCGCCATCACCGTGAGGGCGCCGGCCGCCGCCGTGTGGCCGTGGCTCGTCCAGCTCGGCCAGAACCGCGGCGGCTTCTACACGTACGATGTCGTCGAGAACCTGATGGGCCTCGACATCCACAGCGCCGACTCCATCCACCCCGAATGGCAGGATCTCCGCGCCGGC
>Ga0209254_10002896_pt1 | contig 15655 bp, 11 predicted proteins | sample FrelakmetDIP11DI_FD_187148 | JGI IMG/M metagenome (GOLD analysis project Ga0209254, IMG submission 187148) | Freshwater lake sediment microbial communities from the University of Notre Dame, USA, for methane emissions studies - DIP11 DI (SPAdes)... | ecosystem: Environmental > Aquatic >...
TGCCCCGATTGCGATGGAAGAAGGCTTACGCTTTGCGATTCGTGAAGGTGGCCGTACCGTCGGTGCCGGCGTGGTAGCTAAAATTATTGAATAGTAATTGATGATGCAAAAGCTACGCTTACAACCCAGCGTGGCTTTTTGCGGTTATATAGTTGTAAGATTTTAAAGTTTATTAGGCCAATAGCTCAATTGGTAGAGTATCGGTCTCCAAAACCGAGGGTTGGGGGTTCGAGACCCTCTTGGCCTGCCAAATATTTAGATGTTAGCCTAATTTATTGGGTTAAGTAAAAAGTTAAGACCACACTTATGATAGAAAAAATTAAGCTAGTTTTGTCTGCGTTGCTGTTAGCGGCTGGCATTGCTGGCTTTTACGTTCTGGCAGACAAGGCGTTGGTGCTGCGTATTCTTGCCGTGTTGGCAGGTTGTGGCGCAGCTATTGCTGTGTTGTGGACAACGCCATTAGGTCAAAAATCGCTAGGTTTTATTGGCGAATCTGTTGCTGAGGCCAAACGTGTAGTTTGGCCTACAAGAAAAGAAACCATACAAACAGCTATAGCAGTTTTTGTTTTGGTTGTGGTTGTGGCAGCCTTTCTGGCAGTGGTGGATATTGGTTTCGCCTATATGGTGCAATGGTTAATGGGACGGAGTGCTTAATGAGTATGCGTTGGTATGCAGTCCAAGCTTTTTCTGGTATGGAAAAGTCCGTGAAGGCGGGCATCGAAGAGCGTATTGCACGTTCAGGCTTGCAAGATCAATTCGGCGATATTTTAGTGCCGGTTGAAGAGGTGATTGAGATGAAAGGCGGTCAAAAGACCATCTCAGAGCGTCGTCTGTACCCGGGCTATGTCCTAGTGCAAATGAACATGACGGATGATACTTGGCATTTGGTGAAAAGTACGCCGCGCGTGACTTCGTTTATTGGAGGAAGCGCGCAGAAACCGACACCTATTAAAGATAAAGAAGTTGAGATTATTTTACAGCGCATGGATGACAGCAAGTCAAATCCAACGCAAAAACTCACTTTTGAAAAAGGTGAATCTGTACGTGTGATTGATGGTCCGTTTAAGGATTTTTCAGGTGCTGTGGAAGAAGTTAACTACGAGAAAAGTAAGTTACGCGTTTCTGTAGTCATTTTTGGCCGTGCCACACCGGTTGAGCTGGATTTCAGCCAAATTGAAAAAGAAGTTTAAGCAGTAAAAATTGTTGTAAATAGTAGTTTTTATTAACGGGGAGCCTTATTAGACTAAGGCGCTTGTACCCACAATTGGAGTGTTTAAAATGGCAAAGAAAGTCATTGGCTACATCAAACTGCAGATTCCTGCAGGCAAAGCCAACCCTAGCCCACCGGTAGGCCCTGCATTGGGTCAGCGTGGCCTCAATATTATGGAATTCTGTAAAGCGTTCAATGCGGCAACGCAAAGCGTCGAGCCTGGTTTGCCGATTCCGGTAGTGATTACGGCGTTTGCAGATAAGAGCTTTACTTTTGTGATGAAGACGCCGCCAGCGACGATTCTCATCAAAAAGGCTGCAAAAATCGATAAAGGTTCACCGCGTCCACATACGGACAAAGTTGGCAAAATTACCCGCAAGCAAGCGGAAGAAATCGCAACGACCAAAATGCCAGACTTGACAGCGGCAGATATGGATGCGGCAGTGCGCACTATTGCAGGCAGTGCACGCAGCATGGGTATTGAAGTGGAGGGCGTATAACATGGCTAAAAGAATTAACGCGCTTCGCGCAAAAATTGATCGCAACAAACTTTATCCCGTGCCTGAGGCTTTGGGTTTGGTTAAAGAAGGCGCGACTGCAAAATTTAATGAATCTGTAGATGCGGTGATCAATCTGGGTATTGATGCACGCAAATCGGATCAACTTGTGCGTGGTGCCATTGTATTGCCAAACGGTACAGGCAAAGTTACGCGTGTGGCGGTGTTTGCACAAGGTGCGCAAGCTGAGGCTGCAAAAGCAGCTGGTGCGGATATCGTCGGTTTTGAAGATTTGGCTGAAAAAGTTAAGGGCGGTATGCTGGATTTTGACGTGGCGATTGCTACCCCGGATGCGATGCGTATTGTCGGTACGTTAGGCCAGGTATTGGGGCCGCGCGGCTTAATGCCAAACCCAAAAGTGGGTACGGTGACACCGGATGCAGCGACTGCTGTTAAAAATGCTAAGGCAGGTCAAGTGCAATATCGTACTGACAAGGGTGGCATAGTGCATTGCACCATTGGACGCGCTTCTTTCACGGTTGAGCAGTTACAAGGTAATTTGGCTGCGTTGGTAGATGCATTAACTAAAGCTAAGCCTGCTTCAACTAAAGGTGTGTTTTTGAAGAAAATATCGGTTTCTAGCACCATGGGTGCCGGTGTCCGCGTTGATCAAGCGAGCATTGCATAAGATTTAAAAAATTAGTGAGTAATTCCATATTACTTATAAAAAAGAACTTTGGGCCTGCTGTTCTGATATTAAAACAGCAGGAGCATCAAAGACCGTTGGAGCCCTTTGGGGCTTAATTGAAGTGGATAGTGGATGGGTGATGAAGATGCTTATATTTTTAGTCCTCTGTTTCTAGCCAATGATTCCAACGCAGATGGCGAAACCCGACACAGGATGTGTTTAGAAATGCCTGAATAAGGACGCCGTGAGCAGTATAGTGTTGAAAGATGCTGTACTTTATTAACGGAAGGAGAAAAGACTTTGAGTCTAAATCTAACAGAGAAAAAAGCAGTAGTTGCAGAAGTAAGTGCGCAAGTTGCACAAGCGCAAGCAATTGTTTTAGCTGAGTATCGTGGCATGGGCGTGGCTGACATGACCCTGTTGCGCGCCGAAGCCCGAAAATCAAGTGTGTACCTACGTGTATTGAAAAATACACTAGTGCGCCGTGCCGTCGAAGGCACGCCATTTTCAGCTTTAGCAAACGACATGGTAGGCCCGTTAGTGTTTGGCATATCTACAGACGCTGTAGCAGCAGCAAAAGTAATGAACAATTTTGCTAAAGCTAACGACAAGTTCGTAATTAAAGCAGGTGCAATGCCAAACCAAGTGATGAACGCCGCAGGCGTGCAGGCTTTGGCATCTACGTTAAGTCGAGAAGAATTGCTTGCCAAATTTGCGCGTACGCTCAACGAAATGCCTACCAAGTTTGCACGTGCGCTTGCAGCAGTTCGTGATGCCAAAGCAGCTTAATTTAACAACTACATTATTTAATTTTAAGGAATATTCAAATGGCAGTTTCAAATAAAGATATTTTAGAAGCAGTAAGTAACATGTCAGTGTTAGATTTAACAGCATTGATTAAAGAAATTGAAGAAAAATTCGGCGTATCAGCGGCAGCAGTAGCGGTAGCAGCGGGCGGCGGTGCAGCAGGCGGCGCAGCACCGGCTGCAGCAGCAGAGCAAACTGAATTCTCTGTAATTCTTCTAACGGCAGGTGAGCAAAAAGTGAGCGTGATTAAAGCAGTTCGCGAATTGACAAACTTAGGTTTGAAAGAAGCGAAGGACTTAGTTGACGGTGCGCCTAAAGCAATTAAAGAAGGCGTAAACAAAGCTGACGCAGATGCAGCATTGAAAAAATTGATTGAAGCTGGCGCAACTGGCGAAATCAAATAATTAGGTTGTTTGAATGAATCTAGGCTGGCGGGAAACCGTCAGCCTTAGCCGTTTATAAGCGGCAAATCTTGTAACAAATTGTAACAACACATTAAACTTAAAGACTAACAATCTTTGATGTTAGAAATCAAAACATTGCAGTGGATGAAAAGTGTTTTGTCTTCTACCCTCAAAATATCAGGAGACGCTATGAGCTATTCCTTTACCGAAAAAAAACGCATTCGTAAAAGCTTTGCCAAACGCGAAAGTGTGCAAGAAGTACCCTATCTGCTCGCAATGCAATTGGAATCCTACAAAGCTTTTTTACAGGCAGATACCCCTGCTGACAAACGCATTAATGAAGGCCTGGAATCAACTTTCAGTTCTGTATTCCCGATTGTCAGTCATTCTGGGAATGCACGTTTAGATTATGTGAGCTATCAATTGGGCAGTGAGCCGTTTGATGTGAAAGAGTGCCAACAACGTGGCTTGACTTATGCTGCGCCATTACGCGTTAAAGTGCGTTTGACTATCATGGATAAAGAGGCTTCAAAGCCAACCGTGAAAGAGGTAAAAGAGCAGGAAGTATACATGGGCGAATTGCCCCTGATGACTGAAAACGGCTCATTTGTGATTAATGGTACCGAGCGTGTGATTGTGTCGCAACTGCATCGTAGTCCAGGCGTATTTTTTGAGCATGACCGTGGTAAAACACATTCATCCGGCAAACTACTCTTCTCGGCACGCATTATTCCGTATCGCGGTTCTTGGCTAGATTTTGAATTTGACCCGAAAGATTATTTATATTTCCGTGTCGATCGCCGCCGTAAAATGCCGGTAACGATTCTTTTGAAAGCCTTAGGATATACTCCGGAACAAATTCTGGAATCATTTAATGATACGGATACTTTCCATATTGGCCCTAAAGGCGTGGAATTTGAATTGGTAGCGGATCGCCTCCGTGGCGAAGTAGCAAAGTTTGATATTACAGATAAAGCTGGCAATGTGCTGGTGGCTAAAGATAAGCGCATCACAGTCAAGCATATTCGTGATATTGAAAAAGCAGGCGTATCAACAATTGCTGTGCCAACCGATTTTATTATGGGTCGCGCGATTGCGAACAATATTATCGATAAAGAAACAGGTGAAATCGTGGCAAATGCTAACGATGAGGTTACCGAAGCTCTAGTTGAAAAATTAATTGAAGCAAAAGTTTCACAAATCAATACGCTTTACACTAATGATTTGGATCATGGCGATTTTATTTCGCAAACCTTGCGTATTGATGAAATTCCAGACCAATACAGTGCGCGCGTGGCGATTTACCGTATGATGCGTCCAGGTGAGCCGCCGACAGAGGAGGCAGTAGAAGCCTTATTTAACGGCCTGTTCTTTAACGAAGAGCGTTACGATTTATCAGTGGTTGGACGTATGAAATTTAACCGCCGCGCTTACCCTGTAAAACAGGAAGAGCGCAGTGCCAACTGGATGCGTAAATTCTATGAGCGCGTGGGAGCACAAGGCGACACAGGTTCAAATGTGCTGTCAAATGATGACATCTTGGCTGTGATTGGCGTGTTGCTTGAGTTGCGCAATGGTAGAGGCGAGATTGATGACATTGATCATTTGGGTAACCGTCGTATCCGTTCAGTGGGCGAATTGGCAGAGAACCAATTCCGCGCTGGTTTGGTGCGTGTAGAGCGTGCAGTAAAAGAGCGTTTGAGCCAGGCTGAATCTGACAATTTGATGCCGCATGATTTGATTAATGCGAAACCAGTTTCTAGTGCAATTCGTGAGTTTTTTGGTTCAAGCCAACTATCACAATTCATGGACCAAACCAATCCGTTGTCAGAAATTACGCACAAACGTCGTATTTCTGCATTAGGCCCAGGTGGTTTGACACGGGAACGTGCGGGCTTTGAGGTACGTGACGTGCACTCAACCCACTATGGCCGTGTGTGTCCAATTGAAACACCAGAAGGCCCAAACATTGGTTTGATTAACTCGTTAGCCTTGTATGCACGCACGAATCAATACGGTTTCTTGGAAACGCCTTATCGTCGTGTAGAAGGTAACAAGGTTTCAGATACCATTGATTACTTGTCTGCGATCGAAGAAAGCCAATTCATGATTGCGCAAGCGAATACCGAGTTGGATACTAAAGGCTTGTTTAAAGAAGATTTAATCTCTTCACGTCATCACAACGAATTTACGATGACACAACCTGAGCGTGTGCAATATATGGACGTAGCACCAAGCCAGATTGTTTCGGTTGCTGCCTCTCTTATTCCATTCCTGGAACACGATGACGCCAACCGTGCATTAATGGGTGCCAATATGCAGCGCCAGGCGGTGCCTTGTCTACGCGCAGAAAAAGCAGTGGTTGGTACAGGAATCGAGCGTACAGTGGCAATCGACTCCGGCACCACAGTGCAGGCGCGCCGCGGAGGTGTTGTGGATTACGTGGATTCTGGTCGTATTGTGATTCGCGTAAATGACGATGAAGCCAAAGCGGGCGAAGTCGGTGTGGATATTTATAACCTGACTAAATATACGCGTTCAAATCAAAATACCAATATTAACCAGCGCCCGTTGGTTAAGGTGGGCGACAGCCTGCAGCGTGGTGACATTGTAGCCGACGGCGCTTCAACTGATATGGGTGAGCTGGCATTAGGGCAAAATATGTTGGTAGGCTTTATGCCTTGGAATGGCTATAACTACGAAGACTCGATTTTAATCTCTGAGCGTGTAGTAGCTGATGACCGCTATACGTCCATTCATATTGAAGAACTATCTGTGGTCGCACGTGATACTAAGTTAGGTGCCGAAGAAATTACACAAGATATTTCTAATTTAAGCGAGCGTATGCTAGGACGCTTGGACGAATCAGGCATTATCTATATTGGAGCTGAAGTTGAAGCAGGCGATGTGTTAGTGGGTAAAGTTACACCAAAAGGTGAAACGCAACTAACACCTGAAGAAAAATTGCTGCGTGCGATTTTTGGTGAGAAAGCCTCTGACGTTAAAGATACATCACTGCGCGTTCCATCAGGAATGAGCGGCACGGTAATTGATGTTCAAGTGTTTACGCGCGAAGGTATTGACCGTGATGCACGTGCCCAACAAATCATCGACGACCAGCTTGCACATTACAAACAAGACCTGGCTGACCAAATGCGTATTGTGGAAGATGATGCATTTGGCCGTATTCGTCGCTTGCTGGAAGGTAAGGTGGCTACTGGCGGTCCTAACAAGCTGAAAAAAGGTGATACGCTTGCTCCGGAATATCTGGATTCAGTGGGTCGTTATGACTGGTTTGATATTCGATTAAGCGACGAAGAAGCTGCACGTCAACTCGAGCAATTAAAAGACAGCTTAAGTCAAGCGCGTGTTCAGTTTGACAGCCGTTTCGATGAGAAAAAACGTAAATTGACGCAAGGTGATGAATTGCCACCCGGCGTCCAAAAAATGGTTAAAGTGTATCTAGCTGTGAAACGTCGCATTCAGCCCGGTGACAAGATGGCTGGCCGTCATGGTAACAAGGGTGTAATTTCAAAAATCGTACCTGTAGAAGATATGCCGCACATGGCTGATGGCACCCCTATGGATATCGTGTTAAACCCATTAGGGGTTCCATCACGGATGAATATCGGTCAAATTTTAGAAGTGCATCTGGGTTGGGCTGCCAAAGGCCTAGGTTTACGCATTCAAGAAATGCTTGAATCGGAAGTGAAGGTCGCTGAAATTCGCAAATTCCTAGAACAAATCTACAATGATAGCACTGGCAAGAAAGAAGATATTAAATCTTACACAGACAGTGAGGTGTTGGAGCTGGCACGCAATCTACAAAGCGGTGTGCCATTTGCAACACCAGTGTTCGATGGTGCAGCAGAATCCGATATTAAGGCGATGCTTGACTTGGCGTTCCCAGATGATGACGCACGTACCAAGCAGTTGCAATTCTCTGCCGGCAAAACGCAAGTGAAATTGTTTGATGGTCGAACCGGCGAAGCGTTTGAGCGTCCTGTGACTGTGGGTTATATGCATGTGCTTAAACTGCATCATTTGGTGGATGACAAAATGCATGCGCGTTCAACAGGCCCATATTCATTAGTGACACAACAACCATTGGGCGGTAAGGCGCAATTTGGTGGCCAACGATTTGGTGAGATGGAGGTGTGGGCGCTCGAAGCTTATGGAGCATCGTACACTCTGCAAGAGATGCTTACCGTTAAGTCGGATGACGTGAATGGCCGTACAAAAGTGTACGAAAATATTGTTAAAGGCGAACACAAAATCGATGCTGGCATGCCAGAGTCATTTAACGTGTTAGTGAAAGAAATTCGCTCACTCGCTATTGATATCGATTTAGATCGCAATTAAGGAGAATTCACATGAAAGCTCTATTAGACTTATTTAAACAGGTAACTAAAGAAGAAGAGTTTGACGCAATTAAGATCGCGCTCGCTTCACCCGAAAAAATCCGTTCATGGTCATATGGTGAAGTTAAAAAGCCTGAAACCATTAACTATCGTACCTTCAAACCAGAGCGCGATGGTTTATTCTGTTCAAAAATCTTTGGCCCGATTAAAGATTACGAGTGCTTGTGCGGCAAATACAAACGCTTGAAACATCGCGGTGTGATCTGCGAAAAATGCGGTGTTGAAGTTACTTTATCTAAAGTACGTCGTGAGCGTATGGGTCATATTGACCTAGCTTCACCAGTTGCGCACATTTGGTTCTTAAAATCGCTACCAAGCCGTTTAGGTATGGTGCTGGATATTGCTTTACGTGATATTGAGCGTGTGTTGTACTTTGAAGCATTCATTGTGGTTGATCCTGGCATGACGCCACTCACGCGCGGCCAGTTGCTTACGGAAGATGACTATTTAGCCAAGGTTGAAGAATACGGCGACGAATTCAATGCGGTGATGGGGGCTGAAGCGGTGCGCGAATTGCTACGCACTATGGACATCCATAATGAGATTGAAACTCTGCGTCGTGATTTAGGCGAAACAGGCTCTGAGGCAAAAATCAAGAAAATAGCAAAACGTCTTAAAGTGCTAGAGGCGTTCCAAAAATCTGGCATTAAACCAGAGTGGATGATTCTAGAAATCTTACCTGTGTTGCCGCCGGAGCTGCGCCCATTGGTACCATTGGACGGTGGCCGTTTTGCAACTTCAGACTTGAACGATTTATACCGTCGCGTGATTAACCGTAACAACCGTTTGAAACGCTTGTTAGAGCTGAAAGCACCTGAAATCATCGTACGTAATGAAAAACGTATGTTGCAAGAAGCGGTTGATTCATTGTTGGATAATGGCCGTCGCGGTAAGGTGATGACAGGCGCGAACAAGCGTCCATTGAAATCATTGGCTGATATGATTAAAGGTAAAGGTGGTCGTTTCCGTCAAAACTTGCTTGGTAAACGTGTGGACTACTCGGGTCGTTCAGTGATTGTGGTGGGTCCGCAATTGAAATTGCACCAATGTGGTCTGCCTAAGAAAATGGCTTTGGAATTATTCAAGCCATTCATTTTCCACAAACTGGAAGTATTAGGTTTAGCGACAACAATTAAAGCTGCTAAGAAAAAGGTTGAAGAAGAGGGGCCAGAAGTATGGGATATCTTGGAAGACGTCATTCGCGAGCATCCGGTATTGCTGAATCGTGCCCCAACCTTGCACCGTTTGGGTATCCAAGCGTTCGAACCTATCTTGATCGAAGGTAAGGCGATTCAATTGCATCCGTTGGTTTGTGCGGCATTTAACGCCGACTTTGACGGTGACCAAATGGCGGTGCACGTTCCATTGAGCTTAGAAGCGCAAATGGAAGCGCGCACATTAATGCTGGCTTCTAATAATGTGCTTTCACCAGCAAATGGTGAGCCGATTATCGTTCCATCACAAGATATCGTATTGGGCTTGTACTACATGACACGCGACAAAGTGGCTGCACGTGGTGAAGGCATGCGCTTTAGCGACGTGAAAGAAGTGCAGCGTGTGTTTGATCAGAATATGATTGATTTACACGCCAAAATTACTGTGCGTATTAAAGAATACGAGTTGGATGTGGAAGGCAACAAAACTGAAAAGACAACCCGTTACGAAACGACTGTAGGGCGTGCTTTGCTGTCAGACATTCTGCCAGCAGGCCTGCCATTCAGTTTAATTGATAAGGCGCTGAAAAAGAAAGAAATTTCTAAACTGATTAACGCCTCTTTCCGTAAAGTTGGTATCCGTGAAACGGTAATTTTTGCTGATAAATTGATGTATACAGGTTATTCGTACGCAACTAAAGCAGGCATTTCTATTTCGATTAACGATATGCTGGTTCCACCTGAAAAAGAGTCGTTGATTGACGCAGCTGAAGCTGAAGTTAAAGAAATTGAAGACCAGTATGTATCAGGCCTAGTGACACAAGGTGAACGCTACAACAAGGTGGTGGATATCTGGGGTCGTGCAGGTGACAAAGTGGCGGATGCCATGATGAAGCAATTGCGTGAAGAAGCGGTATTGGATGAAGATGGTAAACAAGCTAAAGATAAAGACGGAAAAGCCCTAAAACAGGAGTCATTCAATGCGATTTATATGATGGCAGACTCTGGTGCACGTGGTTCCGCAGCGCAGGTACGCCAGTTGGCGGGTATGCGGGGCTTGATGGCGAAACCGGATGGTTCGATTATTGAAACGCCGATTACTGCAAATTTCCGCGATGGCTTGAATGTGTTGCAATACTTTATTTCAACCCACGGTGCGCGTAAAGGCTTGGCTGATACTGCATTGAAAACAGCTAACTCTGGCTATCTAACGCGCCGTTTGGTCGACGTAACGCAAGACTTGGTGGTAACTGAGCATGATTGCGGTACCAGCGAAGGTTTGGTAACCAAGGCTTTAGTTAAAGGCGGCGAAGTGGTTGAGCCCTTGCATGATCGTATCTTGGGTCGTACAGCAGCGTTAGACATTATTCATCCTGAAACTCAGGAAGTGGTTTTCGCCGCAGGTACCTTGCTTACTGAGGATGAGGTTGAAAAAATCGATGCTTTGGGTATCGATGAAGTAAAAGTGCGTACTGCGCTTACTTGCGATACGCGTTATGGGATTTGTGCAACATGCTATGGCCGCGATTTGGGCCGCGGCAAGCTCATCAGCATGGGCGAAGCGGTAGGCGTGATTGCGGCGCAATCCATCGGTGAACCGGGTACTCAGTTGACGATGCGTACCTTCCACATTGGTGGTGCTGTATCGCGTGCTGCTTCTGTGAGTCAAGTGGAAAGTAAGTCGAATGGTGTGTTGAGCTTTACTTCTACCATGCGTTATGTCACTAACTCACGTGGCGAGCAAATTGTAATTTCTCGCAATGGCGAAGTGATCGTTGCAGATGACAATGGCCGTGAGCGGGAACGTCATAAAGTACCTTACGGCGCTACATTAACAGTCATGGATGGCAAGGCTGTTAAAGCTGGACAGGCGCTGGCAACTTGGGATCCGCATACTCGTCCTATTATTACAGAGTATGCAGGCCAAGTTAAGTTTGAAAACGTGGAAGAAGGCGTGACCGTTGCGAAGCAAATCGATGATGTGACAGGTTTGTCATCATTGGTAGTGATTGATCCAAAACAACGTGCAGGCCAAACCAAGGGATTGCGTCCACAGATTAAGCTGCTGGATGCGAGTGGCAACGAAGTAAAAATTGCCGGTGGTGATCAGTCAGTAAATGTGACGTTTCAGCTAGGCTGCATTATTACAGTGAAAGATGGCCAAGAAGTAGGTGTGGGTGAAGTGATTGCACGTATTCCGCAAGAGTCATCAAAAACCCGTGACATTACTGGGGGTCTGCCGCGTGTGGCTGAGTTGTTTGAAGCTCGATCACCAAAAGATGCCGGAATGCTGGCTGAAACTACAGGTACCGTCAGCTTTGGTAAAGACACTAAAGGCAAGCAGCGTTTGGTGATTACCGATTTGGACGGGAACGCGAGCGAGTTTCTGATTCCTAAAGATAAGCACGTAACAGCCCATGATGGTCAGGTAGTGACCAAAGGTGAAACCATTGTAGATGGTCCAGCAGACCCGCAAGATATTTTACGTCTGCAAGGCCGTGAAGCGTTGGCTCGTTATGTGATTGATGAAGTGCAGGATGTGTATCGTTTGCAAGGCGTTAAGATTAACGACAAGCATATTGAAGTGATTGTGCGTCAAATGTTGCGCCGTGTACGTATTACCGATGCTGGCGACACCAGCTTCATTCAGGGTGAGCAAGTAGAGCGTGCGGACGTGTTGGCAGAAAATGAAAGCGTGATTGCTCAAGACAAACGTCCTGCCGAGTTTGAATATGTGTTGCTTGGTATTACTAAAGCATCTTTATCGACAGATTCGTTTATCTCTGCTGCATCGTTCCAGGAAACTACACGCGTGCTGACAGAGGCAGCGATATTAGGTAAGCGTGACGATTTACGTGGTCTGAAAGAGAACGTTATTGTAGGACGCTTGATTCCAGCAGGCACTGGCTTGGCTTATCACGAAGCGCGCAAACGTGCTGCAGTTGCAGCATTGACGCCGTCGTCAGCGCCTTCAGCAGAGGCAATGGCAGCAGAGGCATTATTTACTAATGTTGAAGCAGATAGCCAAGAAGTGAGCGCTTCGGAAGAAAACGTTGAAACGGTAGTCGCTGTAGTAGAAACACCCGCTGAGTAAATTATTTGTGCTGACAATGTGTTAAGAATTATTTAACTCTTGACACATTTGTCTGCGCTAAATAGAATGCTTGGTTTTTCAGAATAGCCTTATTGTCATCAATAAGGCCAATATTTTTAGTAGAGGTTATAGGCAATGCCAACCATCAACCAGTTAGTTCGTAAGCCACGCGTTAAAGTGGTTACTAAAAGCAAAGTACCGGCACTTGAGGCTTGTCCTCAAAAGCGCGGTGTTTGCACACGTGTTTATACAACAACACCTAAAAAACCAAACTCAGCGCTGCGTAAAGTTGCAAAGGTGCGTTTAACCAATGGCTATGAAGTGATTAGCTATATAGGCGGTGAAGGTCATAACCTGCAAGAGCATAGCGTGGTATTGCTGCGCGGAGGTCGTGTAAAAGACTTGCCGGGCGTGCGTTACCATATGGTGCGCGGTAGCTTGGATACCGCGGGCGTGAAAGATCGTAAACAATCACGTTCTAAATACGGTGCTAAGCGTCCTAAAGAAGGTAAAGCGGCTAAATAATAGCTGTAAAATTTGAAAGCGGCCGTCCAAAGGCCTTGCTAAAGTAGTTGCTAGCAAAACATAACAGAGAACAGAGAAAGTAGAGTAAAGTATGCCAAGACGTAGAGAAGTTCCCAAACGCAACATTCTGCCTGACCCTAAATTTGGAAGCCAGGAGGTTTCTAAATTTGTAAATGTATTGATGACCGGTGGTAAAAAATCAGTAGCAGAGCGTATATTGTACGGCGCATTTGATCAGGTGGCTGCAAAAAGCGGTAAGGACGCACTAGAAGTGTTCACGACTGCGTTGATCAACCTACGTCCATTAGTGGAAGTAAAAAGTCGCCGTGTAGGTGGTGCTAACTATCAGGTGCCTGTTGAGGTGCGCCCAAGCCGCCGCAGTGCTTTAGCGATGCGCTGGTTGCGCGATGCTGCACGTAAACGCGGTGAGAAATCGATGGGATTGCGCTTGGCGGCTGAGTTGGTAGAGGCTTCTGAAGGTCGTGGTTCGGCGATGAAAAAACGTGAAGAAGTGCACCGTATGGCAGAGGCTAACAAGGCGTTCTCGCATTTCCGTTTTTAGCAGTTTTAGTTTTCTCGCTCTTTAAGAATTTAAGATTGAATTGATAGCAAAGGTAAAGTATCGTGGCTCGTAAAACCCCTATTGAACGCTACCGTAATATTGGTATTTCTGCACACATTGACGCTGGTAAGACAACGACAACGGAGCGCATTCTCTATTACACTGGTGTAAACCATAAAATTGGTGAAGTGCATGATGGTGCGGCCACCATGGACTGGATGGAACAAGAGCAAGAGCGCGGCATTACCATCACCTCTGCTGCTACCACCTGTTTTTGGAAGGGTATGGCAGGTCAATTCGATCAACACCGTATCAACATTATTGATACTCCAGGCCACGTTGACTTTACTATTGAGGTGGAGCGTTCAATGCGCGTGCTAGATGGCGCATGTATGGTGTATTGTGCGGTGGGTGGTGTGCAGCCACAATCTGAAACTGTGTGGCGTCAAGCCAACAAATACAAAGTGCCGCGCTTGGCGTTTGTCAACAAGATGGACCGCGCAGGTGCGAACTTCTTCAAAGTGTACGACCAAATGCGTGCACGTCTAAAAGCTAATCCGATTCCTTTGCAAGTGCCAATTGGCGCAGAAGAAAAATTCGAAGGCGTAGTTGATTTAATCAAAATGAAAGCTGTTTACTGGGATGAAGCATCTCAAGGCATGAAGTTTGATTATCGCGATATTCCTGCCGACTTAAAAGCAGAGTGCGACAAATGGCGTGAAAACATGGTGGAAGCTGCGGCGGAAGCTAATGAAGAGCTCATGAATAAATACCTCGAAGAGGGTGATTTGTCCGAAGCTGATATCTTAAAGGGCTTGCGTATTCGTACTATTGCCTTTGAAATCGTTCCAATGGTATGCGGATCCGCCTTCAAAAATAAAGGCGTGCAAGCCATGTTGGATAAGGTGATCGAACTGATGCCAGCACCAACGGATATTCCTCCTACTAAAGCAGAAGATGCAGATGGCAATGAAATCCGCTTAAAAGCTTCCGATGATGAAAAATTCTCCGCTTTAGCGTTCAAAATCATGACTGACCCATTTGTGGGCCAACTTATTTTCTTCCGCGTTTATTCTGGCGTGGTAAATGCAGGTGATACAGTTTATAACCCAATCAAGGGTAAAAAAGAGCGTATCGGTCGTATTGTACAAATGCATGCAAACACCCGTGAGCCGATTGATGAAGTTCGTGCGGGTGACATCGCGGCTGCGGTGGGTCTAAAAGAAGCTACTACAGGAGATACGCTTTGTGGTTTAAATCATGAAGTGATTTTAGAGCGCATGATTTTCCCAGAGCCAGTGATTCACGTTGCAGTTGAGCCAAAAACGAAGGCAGACCAAGAAAAAATGGGCATAGCATTAAATCGTTTGGCACAGGAAGATCCATCTTTCCGCGTGAAGACTGACGAAGAAACCAACCAAACTATTATTTCTGGTATGGGTGAGTTGCACTTGGAGATTCTGGTTGACCGTATGAAACGCGAGTTTGGTGTTGAGGCTAATGTTGGCGCACCGCAAGTGGCTTACCGTGAAGCAATTAAGAAATCAGTAGAAATCGAAGGCAAGTTCGTTAAACAATCCGGCGGTAAAGGTCAGTATGGACATGTTTGGCTCAAAATGGAACCAAACGAACCTGGAAAAGGTTACGAATTTGTGGATGCTATTAAAGGTGGTACTGTGCCGCGCGAATTTATTCCTGCGGTTGATAAGGGGTTGCGCGAGACTATTCCTGCAGGTATTTTGGCGGGGTTCCCTGTGGTTGATGTAAAAGTCACCTTATTTGATGGTTCATACCATGATGTCGACTCGAACGAAAACGCCTTCAAAATGGCAGCTTCTATAGCATTTAAAGATGGGATGCGTAAAGCCGATCCAATCCTCCTCGAGCCTATGATGGCGGTAGAAGTCGAAACGCCCGAAGACTACATGGGTGACGTGATGGGTGACTTGTCATCACGTCGCGGCATGATTCAAGGCATGGAAGACAATCCAACTGGTAAAGTGATTCGTGCCGAAGTGCCTTTGGCAGAGATGTTTGGTTATTCAACAGTTGTACGTTCATTGTCACAAGGTCGTGCAAGTTACAGCATGGAATTCAAGCATTACACTGAAGCACCAAGAAACGTGGCAGATGCCATTATTAACAAGAAATAATTGATTTTTTTACAAATATTAATTTTTAAAGGAAAACAATCATGGCAAAAGGCAAATTTGAACGTACCAAGCCGCACGTGAACGTAGGCACGATTGGTCACGTGGATCATGGTAAAACAACATTGACAGCAGCGATCACC
>Ga0209254_10002897_pt1 | contig 15653 bp, 9 predicted proteins | sample FrelakmetDIP11DI_FD_187148 | JGI IMG/M metagenome (GOLD analysis project Ga0209254, IMG submission 187148) | Freshwater lake sediment microbial communities from the University of Notre Dame, USA, for methane emissions studies - DIP11 DI (SPAdes)... | ecosystem: Environmental > Aquatic >...
GTGAGGTCGGTCGTGGCGTCGCCGATGGCGTTGTCGGAGTACCCCAGGAACAGCACGGTCTGGGGATTGAGCTTGTAGGAGAACAGCAGCTGGCTGAAGAGGTGCTGGTACTCGGGCTCCCGACCTGCCAGGTCGACCGCGGTGTTGAACTCGTAGTCGACGTTCTGCAGAATCGCGCGCACGAAGGTGCGGGAGTCAAACTGCCAGGCAACCCCGAGCTGGCCGATGCGGGCGTCATAGAGCCAGCCGGCGTCGACGTCCATCTGCTCGGCCGTGTAGTCGAGCTCGAGGCGCAGGTGGCGCCCGAGGCGGTACCAGAACCCCGGGTGGAGCTGCAGCCGCTCGCCCTCGCGGCTGCCGGCGTAGTCGAGCCGACCGCCGGCGATCACCTCGAGCCAGGCATGGCTGCTGCCGTTGGGGTTGAGGCAGAGGTGGGTGTAGATCTCGTCGTACTCGTACTCCTCGCCGGCCCACCCCTCCCGCACGTGTCTCGGGCGCAAGAAGGCGTGCGACTGCAGCGGCCCCTCGTAGTTGAACTTCACCACGTACTCGTCGAGCAGCAGGCCGCCCTGATGATCCTCGCTGTGGTTGACCTTCCAGAGCAGCTCCGTCCGCGAGTACCAGTCGCCGGGCTTGCCGGTCCACAGCAGGCCGGCGCCGATCTCGCCGAACCGTTGGTCGACCTGAGGCATGAAGCCGAGGTCGGCGCGGAAGCCGCCGTCGATGTCGCGCAGGGCAGACCACAGCAGCCAGCTCCGCGTCTCGTGGTAGTACTCGGCGTTGTACGCGGCCCCGTCAAAGGAGCCCTCGGGCTGGTCGAAGTCCTCGACGATGCCCTCCGGGTAGCGGGTGCGCGAGCCCATCGCCTGGAGCAGCAGGCGATCGCGGGGGGACAGCCGGAGGTCAGCGTCGAGGCCGGCGACGCGGTTGAAGTAGCCGTCCTCGCCCTCCCTGGAGGTGCCGAGCACGCCGAAGGTGAAGCGGTCGTCGAGATCGAACTTGTAGCGCGCGACGCTGGCCAGGTTGCCGGACTCGAGCGAGGTCGCGTCCGAGTATTGGCTGCCGGGAAAGACCAGGTTGGTGACCTCGTCCTCGACGACGTAGGTCCCGACCGTGTGCGCTCCTTCCTTGCCGGTGATCTTGGCGCCCCAGGCCGGGTCGCGGAGCATGCGCGTGTAGACCACATCCAGGCTGGTTTCGAAGAAGTCCGCTCCCTCCATGAAGAACGGCCGCTTCTCGGGGAAGAACAACGCGAACGGCTGGTTGACCTCGAGCTGGAGGGCGTCGGCCTCGACCTGCGAGTAGTCCGGCTGGACGGTGCTGCTCAGCGTCAGATTGGGGGTGAAGCCCCAGCGCGCCGTGATGCCGAGCTCGCTCTCGATGTCGCCCTCGGCAAGGACCTTCGTGTCGTCTCCGGCCAGCGCGTCGGTGCGGGTGGCGACCATGGTCGGGACGATCTCCAGATTGCGCCCAGGGGAGACGCCGGCGAAGCCCTCGATCTCGATCGCCTGGCAGAGGTAGCAGTTGTTGTTCCGGTCGCGCGCGAAGGCGCCCATCTGCGCGGAGGTGCTTCGCGGGTAGCCGCGGACCGCATCGAAGCCCCATACCTGCGGGCCGTCGGTCCGTTGAAATCTCAAGGTCGAGAACGGGATCCGCAGCTCAGCGGCCCACCCCCAGCCGTGGATCGCCGCGGCCGACTCCCAGATCCCGTCCCAGGTCGTGCCCTCGCCGGGCCAGGTCTCGATGTTGTCCATCTGGACGCCGAATGGGTTGACCAGCAGCAGGTAGTCGCGCCGCTGGTCGTGGAAGGTGTCGAGCACGACCCCCACCCAGTCGTCGGACCAGGCGTCGTCGCGGTCGGCGAGATGGGCCCTGATCGCCGTCGGCTCCGGGTCGAAGGCGCGGAAGGCGACGTAGAGCGCGCCGTCGTCGTGGAAGAGCAGCACCTCGGTGCGGACCGGCGCCGGGGTGTTCTCGCCCGGGCTCACCTCGACCGGCAGCTCGGTTGACCAGGCCTGCTTCCAGGCGATCTCGTCGAGTGCGCCGTCGATCTGGACCGGAGCTTCGAGCCTCGGAATCTGCTGACGGGGCCTCGACAGCTGCGGTTCACCCGGGGCAGCGGAGGCCGGCAGGGCGACCACCAGCAGCAGGACCAGAGCCACGTGTCGAGCAGTCAACGAGCTCCCTCCACCGGATCGGGTCTTCACGACAGTGCGCTCACTCGACTCTGGGATGCACAACCGCCACACATGGTTTACGGCGGCCGGCAGCTCAGGTTCTCAGGTCGAGACGAGGTGTCGATAAGCGGCTGCCCGTGGGGTGCGTTCGCCGTGCCTGCCGTACAATCTGCAGCGATGAGCGAGCTCTTCCGTCTGTCGCAGCTGGGTCGTGCGATGCGGCCGTCGCCGATCCGGGAGCTGTTCCGGGTCGTGGGCCAGCCCGGCATGATCTCGTTCGCCGGCGGCCTGCCCGCGCCGGACGCCTTTCCGGTGGCGCGCTTCGCCGCCTGTGCCTCGGTTCTCGAAGACGCCGGGCGCGAGGTGCTGCAGTACGGCCCGAGCGAGGGCTACGCGCCGCTCCGGGAAACCCTGCTCGCCCTGATGGCGGAGCGGCTCGGCTTCCCGGTCCGCCCCGAGGAGCTGCTGGTCGCGTCGGGGTCGCAGCAGGCGGTCAACCTTCTCGCCCGGGTCCTGGTCGACCCCGGCGACCCGGTGATCGTCGAGGCGCCGACCTACCCCGGCACCATCCACAGCCTGCGCAACGCCGGAGCCCGCTTCGTCGCGGTGCCGTGTGACGGCGACGGCATGCTGGTGGATCGCCTGCCCGATGCGGTGGCGCGCTGCGAGGCCGCAACCGGCCGGCGGCCGAAGCTGCTGTACACGATCCCCGACTTCTCCAACCCGACGGGCGCCTGCCTGTCGCTCGACCGGCGCCACCGCCTTCTCGCGACAGCCGCGGAGCTCGGCATCCCGGTGTTCGAGGACGACCCCTACGGCCAGCTCCGCTACCGGGGCGAGCCGCTGCCGACGCTCAAGCGGCTTGCCGGGGGCGCGCCGGGGGTGCTCTACGCGTCGTCGTTTTCCAAGATCCTGGCACCCGGCGTGCGGGTGGCGTGGACGGTCGGGTCGCCCGAGATCATCCGCGCGATGGTGCTCATGCGCCAGGGCGAGGACCTGTGCACGGCAACCGTCACTCAGGCCCTGGTCGCCGAGTACTGCCGCCGCGGCAATCTCGATGCGCACCTCGCAACTATCCTCGGCCTCTACTCGACCAGGTGCGCGGCCATGGAGCGCGCCCTCTCCGACAACCTTCCTGAGGGAACCGCCGAGTGGCGTCCGCCCGACGGCGGCTTCTTCTTCTGGCTCCGCCTTCCCGGGCGGTCGAGCCGGGAGGTCTTCGACCGCGCGGTCGCGCAGGGTGTGGCCTTCGTGCCGGGCGCGGCCTTCTATCCGACGCCCGACGAGCAGATCGGCGAGGTGGCCGATGGCGACGAGTTCGCGCGCCTCTGCTTCACGTTTGCCGACGCCGCCTCGATCGACGAGGGCTGTCGGCGACTGGCTCGAGTACTGAACGGGTCGTAGCCGTCGCGCCCGCCGCACCGCGGATGGCGAGACCCGTCGAGCGGTGTGGTCAGGAGCCGGCCGCGGCCTGCAACCGCCGCTCCCGGTGGATCAGCCACAGGTTGCGACCGTACACCACCCAGCCGGCGCACTGGCCGAGCACGCCGACGATGTCGCGCCGCCAGACGAAGTAGACGAGCAGCATCGAGGCCCCGACCAGGCTCAACCACCAGAAGCCCTCGGGCACGACCGACCGCTTGCTGCGCTCGCTGACCAGCCACTGCAGCAGCATCCGGCCCGTGAACAGCACCTGCCCGAGCAGGCCCATGGCGACCCACGCGAAGCCGATCGGCGAGCTGATGTTGAGCAGCCGGAACCAGAAGCCACGATGGCGCTGGTCGCGCTCCACTCGCGCCGCGAGCTCATCCGGCCGCACGCGCTCCACGCCGCCGCCCGACAGCTCGAGCACGTACCAGTGGCCACCCGCGCCGTCGCTCTCGAGGCGCACGCGGTCCACCCCCTCGGGCAGCGGCTTGAGCTCCAGCTTGATGGCGCTCGAGGTCGCGGCCTCCTGTTCGGGAGAGGGTTGTCCCTGAGCCGCCAGCGGCAGTGCGACGATCAGCGCGGCCGCCGCCATCGCAGCAGCCAACCGGATCCGACCAGGCATCGATCGGCTCCGGATCACCGCAGCTTCCAGCGCAGTCGGCGGTCCTGAAGCCAGCGCACCCCGAGTGCGTCGCGCAGCCCGCGGACCGCCCGATCCCAGGTGCCGTAGTGGCTCCGGCCGGCGGTGCGCGGCGCGTGCCGCACCGGAACCTGGCGCACGGCGAAGCCTCCCATTCGGAGCAGGGTCGGCAGGAAGCGGTGCATGCCGTCGAACGGGATGATGCAGGCGATCGCCTCGGCGCGCATCACCTTGAGCGGGCAGCCGGTGTCGACGATGTCCTCGCGGGTGAGCCGGTTGCGCACCCAGTTGGCGAAGCGGGACGAGAGGCGCTTCCAGCCGCTGTCCTGGCGCTGCTCGCGGACGCCGACCGCTGCATCGACTCCCTCCCGCTCGACCAGCTCGAGCAGCCGAGGGAGGTCTTCGGGATAGGTCTGCAGGTCGGCATCGGTCACGGCGATCCAGCGGCCGCGGGCGTGCTGGAAGCCGGCCACAAGCGCCGCCGACTGACCGGCGTGCTGGACGAAGCGCAGCACCCTCAGGCGCGGTTCGGACGCCGCCAGCTCGTCGAGCCGGTCAGCGGAGCCGTCGCTCGACGCGTCGTCCACCAGCACCAGCTCCCAGGCCAGCGACAGCGCATTCAGAGTGGCGCGCACGCGCTCCACCAGGGGATCGAGGTTGGCGAGCTCGTTGAACACCGGAACGACGACGGAGAGCTCGACGGCTGGGGCCTCCACCTGGCTCACGCGGGCCAGGGTAGCACGGGTCAGGGACGAGGGCGGCGCGTCCGACGGGACCCAATGGCCGGTCGAGCAGCGCTTCTCAGCGGGGGCAGAAGTAGACGCTGACGCCCCGGACCGTGCCCTCCAGCCGCGGGGTGCGGCCGGCGGCGCGGACGATCTCCTCGAAGCGCTCCGCCCGCCGGGTGTCGACCACGAACACCGGCCGCTCGCCCTCGGCCAGCTCCTGCTCGAGAGTCTGGTTGGAATGGGCAACGCCCCGCTCGAGGTCCTCTGCCGAGAAGGCCACGTGCTCCACCTCGCGGCCGAGGTAGAAAGACAGACCGTAGAGGTTGCGCACGCCGACGATCACGATCTCGTCGTACGCCTCGCCGGCGAGCGACGCCACCTCGCGCGCCAGCGCGCGGGCGTCCCGCTCACTCGGGACGTGTGCGGCCGCGGCCCGCAGCCCGACCAGGAGGGCGAGCCAGAGCGCGATCAGGCACAGCACCCTCGGGGTCCACCGCCACCTCCCCCGCAGCGCCATGGCGGTCGACAGCGCCAGCGCCGTGAACAGCGGCAGGACGTAGAGGTGGAGCCGCGACTGCGAGAGCAGGAACACCGCCAGACCCAGCACCAGCCAGGCCAGCGTGAAGAACAGCGCCGGGTCGTCGCGCAGGCAGCGCCGCCACCAGCTCGGCCGGAAGACCCGGTCGGCATGGTGCAGGCGCGCGACCAGGACCGCGGTCCACGGCAGGGCGCCGAGCAGGAAGGCCGGCAGGTAGACGGCGGCCGCGCCGTACCACTCGCCGTTGCGGCCGTGGACGTTACTGAACACCCGGTCCAGGAACTCATGGCCCAGGAAGTAACCGATGAGCTCCGGGCAGCGGACGGTGACTACGACGTACCAGCTGAAACCGACGACCGCGAACACGGCCATCCCGGAGAGCGGGAACAGCGCGCCGAGGCCGCGCACGCCACTGCTCGCCGCCACCAGCGCCCCGATTCCGAGCACCGGCAGCAGCCCGACCGGCCCCTTGGTGAGAAAGGCGAGCCCGAATCCGAGCCACATCACCACCAGCCATCCCCGGCGTGCCCGGTTCGGACTCCACCACCAGCTCGCGAAGCCCCACACGGCGAGCGCCTCACACGCGGTGAGCAGGGTGTCGGAGGTGACGATGTTGGCCGCGGTGGCGGTCATCAGGAAGCTCGCGTAGATGACGGCGGCCAGCGCAGCGTCCTTCGGGCACAGGCGCCGGCCGATGGCGTAGACGAGCAGCACGGTCGCGGTGAAGGCGAGCGTGTTCGGCAGCCGCACCGCCCACTCGTTCATGCCCAGGGTGTTCAGGCTGGCCGCGATCAGCCAGTAGGTCAACGGCGGCTTCGCGAAGTGGGGATACTGGTGGTGCAAGCGCGGCACCAGGTAGTCGTCGAGCTGAATCATCTCCAGCGCGACGGCGACGTAGCGTCCCTCGTCGGGCTCCCACAGCGGTCGCGAGCCCTGGAACGCGAGCGCGAACACCAGCACCGCCGCGACGGCGAGGGCCCACCGGACAACGGCCGGGAGGGCGGCGAAACGAACTCGCGCCGAGCCTCCGGCCGCGGCCGGCTCCAGGGGCCAGGGCGGCACGACGTCGCTCTGAGGCTGCATCGAGATTCAGCCGGGCCAAGACGGCCTGATCGCGCTAGATCCTACCAAAGTCGCAGTCGCCGCGGGCCACCGATCGTCGATTCCAGGACCGCCGGATGGCAAGGGCCTGACGCGCACCACCCGGCGAGGCGCCCCGCCGAGGGCGCCGCCCGTGAAGGTCACTCCCGGGCTGGGGAGGCTCCGAGGTACACTCATCCCGCGGTCGGAGGAAGCACCGTGCACGACACAGCGCCGAGGCTCGAGCGCGCCAGCTGGCTCGGTGGCCCCGGCAGTTGCCTCGTCACCGGGCCACAGCATTGAGCGAGGCACCCTGGCAGGTCTGGATCGACACCGGCGGCACCTTCACCGACTGCGTCGCGATCGATCCGAGCGGTCGCACCCGAAGCTGCAAGGTGCTGTCGAGCGGCGCGCTCCGCGACGTCATCGAGCGCATCGACGATTCCGGGAGAATTCACCTTCGCGGAGGATCATCCGTCCCGGCCGGTTTCCTGACCGGATTCTCGTTGTCATTGCTCGGTGACGACACCGAGTTCGAGATCGTCGATCAGGATCGACAGACTGGATCTGTCCGGCTGGCAGCCGCCGTCCCGTCCAGGCTCGCGGTGGGCCGGCCCGTCGAGCTGAGGTCACGGGATGAGGCGCCGCTGCTGGCCGCACGGCTGGTCACCGGAACGCCGCTCGGCCACCCGCTTCCACCGCTTGCGATGCGGCTGGCAACGACCCGGGGCACCAACGCACTGCTCGAGCGCCGCGGCGCGCGCATGGTCCACCTCACCACCGCGGGGTTCGAGGACCTCCTGGCCATCGGCGACCAGCGGCGTCCAGACCTGTTCGCGCTGCACATCGAGCGCCCCGAGCCGCTGCCCGAGGAGACTGTGGGTCTTCCCGAACGCCTGGCTGCGGATGGGTCGATCGTCGAGGCCCTCGACCTCGATGCGACCGCCGCGAGGGTCGCCGGTCTGCGCGACCGCGGGTTCGACTGCGCGAGCGTCACCCTGCTTCACGCCCAGCGTAACCCGTGCCACGAGGAGCTCGTCGAAGCGCTGTTGCGAGAGGCGGGCTTCTCCTACGTGGTGCGCTCGAGCGCTCTGAGCCCGTTCCAGGGGCTGCTTCGCCGCTCCCAGACGGCAGCCACCGACGCCTACCTGGGGCCATGCGTTGCCGACTACCTCCGGGCGGTGCAGGACGGGCTTGGCGGAACCGGCGCCACGCTGCATTGCATGACCAGCGCGGGTGGCCTGGTCGAGGCCCGGCACTGCCGGCCCGTCGACAGCCTGTTGAGCGGCCCCGCCGGAGGAGTGGTCGGAGCTGCGATGGTCGGGAGGAGGGCCGGAGCCGAGCGGGTGATCGGCTTCGACATGGGCGGCACCAGCACGGACGTGGCGCGCTTCGACGGCGACTTCGAGTACGTTTTCGAGCACCGGGTGGGTGCTGTCCGGCTCCTGGCGCCTGCCCTCGCCATCGAGACCGTGGCTGCGGGGGGCGGCTCCATCTGCCGGGTGGAACAGGGGAAGCTGGTGGTGGGACCGCAAAGCGCGGGCGCCGATCCTGGCCCGGCGTCGTACGGGGCGGGGGGACCGCTGTCGCTCACCGACGTCAACCTCCTCCTCGGCCGGCTGGTCCCGTCACGGTTTCCGATCCCCATCGACGTGGACGCAGCGCGCGCGCGCTTCCAGGAGCTCCGCTGCGAGCTCGGCGCCGAGGACGCGGCCAGCGGCGAAGCCATCCTCGAGGGGCTGCTGCACATCGCCGACGAACGCATGGCCGAGGCGATCCGTCACATCTCGGTGCGCAAGGGCATCGATCCCGCGGCGTACAGCCTGGTCGCCTTCGGCGGCGCCGGCGGCCAGCACGCCTGCCGGGTCGCGGAGCTGCTTGGCATGGAGGAGGTCATCCTGCCCGGCGAAGCAGGGTTGCTGAGCGCCCTCGGCCTCGGCCACGCGGTGATCGAGCGATTCGCGCAGCGTGAGGTTCTCCGGCCGCTGGCGGAGTGCGTGGATCGGATCAACGACTGGATGGCGCAGCTCGCGGCCGAGGCCGAACGCGCGCTCGCTCGGGAGGGCGTCGAACGCTCCGACATCGACCCGCCGCGCCGGATCATCGCGCTGCGGTACCTGGGTCAGGACGCAACGATCGAGATCGAGCCGCAGCCCTGTATCGACCTGACGGTGGAGTTCGAGCGTCGGTACTTCGAGCTGTTCTCCTACCGTCCCAGCAACCGCGCCATCGAGCTGGTCTCGCTGCGCGCGGTGGCGCGCAGCCATCGGCGGGAGCCGTCCGAGACTGGTCCCGAGGACGTCGGCGCGGCGCCGGCGGTCGGGGCAATCGGCGGCCAACTCTGCTTCCTCGACGGAGCCTGGCACGAGGTGCCATGTCTCGAGGCCTCGGGCATCACACCCGGAGTGACGATCCAGGGCCCGGCGCTGATCCAGCAGGCGCACAGTGCGCTGGTCGTGCCCTGGGGTTGGTCGGCAGAGAAGCTCCGCGGCGGGGACGTCCGCGTGCGGCTGGAGGCGACGGATGCCACCGCCGCTGGTCCGCCCTCTCGCCGCGATCGCCCGCGTGCGGTCGAGCTCGAGCTGATGAGCCACCGCTTCGCGAGCATCGCCCGCGAGATGGGCGAGCTGCTGCGGCGGGCGGCAATCTCCACCAACATCAAGGAGCGCGAGGACTTCTCGTGCACGCTCCTCGACCCAGCCGGACGGCTGGTGGTGAACGCGCCGCACATCCCGGTCCATCTCGGCGCCATGGGCCTGTGCGTCCGCGAGCTGGTTGCCCGGCGCGAGATGGCGCCGGGCGACGTGGTGGTGACCAACCACCCGGCGTGCGGGGGCTCCCACCTGCCGGACGTGACCCTGTCGGCGCCGGTCCATGTCGATGGCCGCCTGCTCGGGTATGTCGCGTGCCGGGCGCACCACGCCGAGATCGGCGGCATCCGGCCCGGCTCGGTGCCGCCCGACGCGCGCTCGCTGGCCGAGGAGGGGGTGGTCATCCCACCGACCCTGCTGGTCGAAGGCGGCGCGCCCAGGTGGGAGCGGATCGAGGAGCTGCTGACCGCAGGGCCCCACCCGACCCGGATGCTTGCCGACAACCTCGCCGACCTGAGGGCCATGCTTGCCGCCGTCAACCGCGGCCGCGAGGCCCTCGTCCGCCTCGCCCGTGCGGTCGGATTCGGCCACGTGATCGATCACATGGATGCCCTGCGGCAGCATGCGGCGGACCAGGCGCGGCAGGCGCTGCGGCGGCTGCCCGACGGCGTTCACCGAGCCACGCAGTTGCTGGACGACCGTTCGCCGCTCGTCGTCAACCTCGTGATCGACGGCGAGCAGGCGGTGCTCGACTTCAACGGCACCGCCGGGGTCCACCCGGGCAACCTCAACGCGACGCCGGCCATCGTCACCAGCGTCGTTATGTACGTGATGCGCCTCCTCGTCGATGTCGATCTGCCGCTCAACGAGGGTCTCCTCGAGCCGGTGTCACTCCGCATCCCCGAAAGTCTGCTCAACCCGCGATTCGTCGATGACCCGGCACTGTGCCCGGCGGTCGTCGGCGGCAACGTCGAGACCAGCCAGCGCCTGGTCGACACCCTGCTCGAGGCTCTGCGCCTGTCCGGATGCAGCCAGGGCACGATGAACAACGTCAGCTTCGGCAACGCCCGCTTCGGCTACTATGAAACGGTGGCGGGCGGCAGCGGCGCGGGACGTGGATTCGATGGTGCGAGCGGCGTCCACACCCACATGACCAACACCAGCTCGACCGACCCCGAGGTGCTCGAGCACCGGTACCCGGTGCGCCTGCGCCGATTCGCGATCAGGAGAGGCTCAGGAGGCGCGGGACGTTGGCGCGGCGGCGACGGCCTGATCCGCGAGATCGAGTTTCTGGCACCGCTCGAGCTGTCGATTCTCAGCCAACACAGGGTGAGCGCGCCGTACGGCATGGCCGGAGGCGGTGACGGCGCGACGGGGCGTCAGGTCATCCTCCGTCCGGACGGGACCCGCCGTGAGCTCGCGGGCATCGACGGCTGCCGGGTCGGAGCGGGCGACCGCCTGGTCCTTGAGACGCCCGGCGGCGGCGGGTGGGGCGAGCCGGGGCCATGAAGCGCCTGCTCAACATCCTGCTGTGGTCGGTGATCGCGGCGGCCTTCATCGGCCCCGGCACCGTGACCACGTGCGCCCAGGCGGGCAGCGACTTCGGCTTTGCGCTGGCATGGGCGCTGCTCTTCTCCACGGTGGCGTGCATCGTGCTGCAGGAGGCAGCGGGCCGCATCACCGTGCTGACCGGCCACGAGCTCGGCACGGCGATCCGTCAACGCTACGGCGGGCCAGCCCGCATCAATCGGGTCGCCACCCTGCTGGCAGCGGGCGTCGTGCTCGGCTGCGCCGCCTACCAGGCGGGCAACCTGCTCGGCGCCATCGCCGGTGTGCGGCTGGTCGTCGACGCCTCGCCCACCCTGCTCACGGTCGTATGCGGTGCGGGCGCCGCAGCCCTGCTGGCCACCGGCAGCACGAGGTGGATCGCCAACATTCTCGGCGGCCTCGTAGCGGTGATGGGCGTCGCCTTCCTCGTCACCGCCGTCCGTCTGGCCCCGGACGCCGGGGCGCTGCTCACCGGCCTGCTCGTTCCGCGCATCCCGAGCGGATCGACCGTGCTCGTGCTCGGGCTCGTCGGCACGACGGTGGTGCCCTACAACCTGTTCCTGGGATCGGCCCTGGCGCGCGGCAGCCGCCTCGGCGAAATGCGGTGGGGGCTGGTGCTGGCCGTGGGCGGTGGCGGGCTGATCTCCCTGGGCGTCCTGGTCGCCGGCACTGCGCTCGGCGGCGGGCTCGCGTACGACCGGCTGGGAGCGGTCCTCGGCGCGCGGCTCGGCAGCGGGGCGGAGTGGTCGCTCGCGGTCGGTCTCTTCGCCGCCGGCTTCAGCTCGGCCATCACCGCTCCGTTGGCCGCCGCCATCGCGGTGAGGACCCTGATCGGAGGGGCGGAGGGCCCACAGTGGTCCGAGCGCTCGTCCCGCTTCCGCGCCGTGTGGCTGGGCGTTCTGCTGTTCGGCGTGGGCTTCGGCGTTGCCGGCGTGCAGCCGATCCCGGTGATCATCCTCGCCCAGGCCTTCAACGGGCTGCTGCTGCCCCTGGTCGCGGCCTTCCTCTGGCTGACCATGAACGATCGGCGCCTGCTCGGCGATCGCGGGGTCAACACGTTCGCCCAGAACCTGCTGATGGGCGTGATCGTCGTGGCCTGCCTGGCGCTCGGGCTGCGAGGACTCGTCGCGGCTGCCAGGGGCGCCCTCGCCATCCTGGGATGACATCACCACCAGGTGTCGGCCGCTATTGGGGTAGCCTGAACAGCGCGTCGTCGAGCTCGGGGTCGAGCTCGATCTTCTCGATGACGACCTCGATGACCTCGGGCCGCTCCTTGGCGCGGGTCTCGATGTGGTGAGGGAAGACGAGCCCGCCCACTTCCCTGAAGTCCGAGAACGTGTTCTGGAGCTCCACGGGGTGCCCGCGGACGATTCGCGTGAAGTCAGAGCGGACGAGGAGGTGCGACACGACATCGATGTAGTCGTAACGGATCACACCACCCTTGAGGGTCAGCTTGAGCTTGAAGGCCTCCCCGCCGGGCAAGGCCTCACGGCCGACCAGCTCGACGAGATGCCCCTTCTCGCGCCAGTTGACGAGCGGGCCCTCGATGTCGCGCTGGTCGACTCCACCCGCCGCATCGGCCTCCGGCGGCACTGCCTGGGGCTCGAACACACCCTGCAGGGGCGCGACCTGCCAGCCGGCTGAGCCGTCGTTCGCGAACACGCTGGTCGTGCCCTGCAACGAGAACTCGAGCCGGAAAAGCCCAGGCCGCTTGATCTCGCGGACCACCCGCGCGATCCGCCCACCGCTCGCGGTCGCCGTCCCGGTCTCCCGGATCGAGGTCAAGGCCTGAATCCGCTCCGTGCCGCCGCGCGCGGCGAGATACGAGGCGACGACCTCGTCGACCGGCGACGGCGAGGAGCATGACGCCAGGAGCGCGCCGAGGAGTGGGAGCAGTATCGAGCATCTCCACATGGAAGCCTCCCTGTGCATCACCGCCCCCCGACCGGCGCGGCGCCCAGCTCTACCGGCTGCGTGTAGACGACCGGCGACGGCCAGTACGCCGGACCGCCGCCCCAACCCCAATCGACCGGCTCGCCATAGTCCTGCAAGCGGTCGAACCGCGATGTCTGACGCTCGAACTCCTCGTCCTCGCGCTGTTGCTCCGCATCGATGTCGGCCTGGATCGCCCGGATCTCGGCCTCGTTCGCCTGGCGGTCCGCCTGCTCCTGGGCCTGCCGCTCGGCGAGGATCGCCTTCCGCTCGGCCGGTGTCATCCACTGATTCTCGAACTCGATGTAGCCGCGGGCGCGGTAGCTCTCGTCCTCGGTGACCCACTTCCCGTTGAGCAGGACCCGGCCGAGCGCGCGGTTCGCCTCGTCGTCGTCGGGCAGGATCGCAACCACCTGCGAGTAGGCCTCCCAGGACTGGCTCGAAAGGGTCTTGCTGGTCGCCCACCGCGCGAGCTCACGCCACGCCTCGGCGTCGCCCGGGGGAATGCCCGCGGCTCGCTCCCGGTACTCCGCGAGCGGCGAGACGCCCTCTTCGATGCGGACCACCGTGGACATCGGCGCGGTGAGGTAGCCGCCGCCGATGTCGACCGTCACCGAGTCCTCGGTCTGCTCGACGATCTCGCCCGAGAACCGGCCGCCTCCGCGCAGGTAGACCTCGTCCGCGAACACCGGCGCGGCCACCAGAGCGATGATCACGATTGCTCGCTTCACTCGTTCCTCCCGGCTGCCGGCCGTCACCGACGTCCAGCGGGATTCCCTGCCCGGCAACTGTACCGCAGTTCCGGCCCGGACTTGTGCAGTCCGCCCTCACTCGCCGCTGGTGATGTCGACCACGTCGCCGCGGCCGAGGCCGGTGAGCGCGGCGGCCGAGCCCCGGTTGACCGCCAGCTCGAGCAGGCCGGATGAGCCCTCGAGCAGCACCACCTCGCCGGGTGCGGCCTCGCCGTAGCTGCGCACTCGCCGGGCCGGCCGGGGCGCGCCGTACCACGCCGCCGCCCCGGGTGGCGCCGCGGCCGCCCGCAGGGTGGTGATGAGGTTGCCGAAGCGATCGATGTGCACGACCACGGCGTGCCAGGTACCGCCATTGCCCTGCGGCTCCGGAATCGGGCACGGTACAAGACCGTCCGGTGCGATGCGCTCCCCGAGCGTGGCCGGATCGTCCCCCCGCGCCAGCCGGGCAGCCGCCGGTGCGAACAGGTCGCGGCCGTGGAAGGTGGCGGAGGGCGCCGGCAGCCCCATCCGCCGCCAGTCGAGCTCGATGACCTCGGCGGCGACGCCGGCGGCCGCAGCGAGACCGTTGTCCGGCGCGACCAGCCAGCGGCCGCCGATCCGGACCGCCAGCGGCCGGCGTTCGCCGCCCACCCCGGGATCCACAACCGCCAGCACCACGGCGTCAGCGGGCAGGGACGGCCATGCGCAGCGCAGCACGAAGCACCCGCTCCACACATCGCCCGGCGGCACCTGGTGGCCGATGTCGATCCGCCGCACCCCGGGCGCCTCGCGCTCGAGCACCGCATGGAGCACGCCGACGTAGTGGTCGGCGAGCCCGAAGTCGGTCAGCAGCGCCACCGGTCGCATGCCAACACTCTACCGCGCCGCGCGCTACCATGGACGTTCGGAGGTGGCCCATGCGCTCCCACCAGCTCTTCCTCGCCGGCGAGTGGCGCGATGCGGCGGAGCGGATGACGGTGCGATCACCCTACGACGGCCGGCCGGTCGCCGAGGTCGCGCGCGGCGGCTGGGCGGAGCTGGATGCGGCGGCCGACGCCGCGGTCCGGGCAGCGCGCGCGATGGCCGAGCTGCCGGGCTTCGAGCGCGCCCGGGTGCTGTCCCGCGCCACCCACCTCATCAAGGAGCACCTCGCCGAGCTGGCGGCGGCGATCTCTGAGGAGGCGGGCAAGCCGATCACGCTGGCGCGGGTCGAGGCGGAGCGCTGCCTCGACACCTTCATCGAGTCGACGCGGATCGCCCGCCGGCCCGAGGTCGAGGCGCTCGACCTGGGCGGCTTCGCCTCCGGCGCGGGCCGCCTCGCGCTGATTCGGCGGGTGCCGGTGGGCCCGGTGCTCGCGATCACCCCTTTCAACTTCCCGCTCAACCTGGTCGCCCACAAGCTGGCGCCGGCGATCGCGGCCGGCTGCCCGGTGGTGCTCAAGCCGGCCAGCCAGACCCCAGGCCCGGCGCTGCTGCTGGCCGCGGCCCTGGACCAGGCCGGGCTGCCGAAGGGCGCGCTGTCGGTCATCCCCAGCCGGGGATCCGACGCCGAGCGCCTCGCCGCTGACGACCGCATCGCCAAGCTGACCTTCACCGGCTCGATGGCGGTCGGCTGGCGGCTCAAGGAGCTCGCCTGGCGGCGCCGGGTCACCCTCGAGCTCGGCGGCAACGCAGCGGTGATCGTCGAGCCCGATGCCGGCGACCTCGACGCCATCGCCCGCCGGATCGCCGGCGCGGCCTACGGCTACGCCGGCCAGTCGTGCATCGCGGTGCAGCGGGTGCTCGCTCACGAGAAGATCTACGTCGACCTGCGACGGGCGCTCGAGGAGGCGACCCGGCAGCTCGCCACCGGCGACCCCGCCGACGAGGCGGTGGTGTGCGGGCCGCTGATCGACGCCGCCAACGCCGACCGGGTCGAGCAGTGGATCGCCGACGGCGTGGCCGCAGGCGGCCGCCTGGTCGCGGGCGGCCAGCGCGAGGGCTCGGTCGTCCGCCCGGCGCTGCTCGAGGAGGTGCCCCACCGCTGCGCCATCGTGGCGGACGAGGTCTTCGGCCCGGCGGCGGTGCTCGACCCCTACGAGGACTTCGCGCAGGCCCTCAACCTGGTCAACGACTCGCCCTACGGGCTGCAGGCCGGCGTGTTCACGCAGGACACGTCGAAGATCCAGGAGGCCTGGGCGCGCCTCGAGGTCGGCGGCATCATCCACAACGACGTCCCGACCTGGCGCGCCGACCCGATGCCCTACGGCGGCGTCAAGGG
>Ga0209254_10002898_pt1 | contig 15651 bp, 15 predicted proteins | sample FrelakmetDIP11DI_FD_187148 | JGI IMG/M metagenome (GOLD analysis project Ga0209254, IMG submission 187148) | Freshwater lake sediment microbial communities from the University of Notre Dame, USA, for methane emissions studies - DIP11 DI (SPAdes)... | ecosystem: Environmental > Aquatic >...
TTGCCGGATCCCCTGCGCCGCGGCAGGGTCGCATTGGACCAGGATCCGCTTGTGACGGCCGGCGTGGCCGGAGGCGATCTCCAGGCAGGATTTAGGCACGCCGAGGGCCTTGGCGAGCAGGTCGATGCAGGCCGTGTTGGCGGCGCCTTCGACCGGCGGGGCGGTGACTCTGAGCTTCAGGGCATCGCCCTGCATGCCTTCGATCCGACTGCGCGAGGATTTCGGCTGCACGCGGATATAGAAAGAGATCCCCTTGGGGTGGTCTTGGATCGGCAGCATCGAAAACATCCCTTACGCCTCGGCCGATCGGGCCGCGGCGATCAGCTTGCGGATGAAGTCCGGGGGGCGGACCACGCGGCCGGTGGTGTCGACGAAGGCGTGCTTGGTGAAACCTTCCGCCAGCAGCGTTTGGCCGTCTTCGCGGAAAATGCGGTAGTCGAACTTGATGCCGCCCTTGACCGCTGTGTCGACGCGCGTCTCGACCACGATGATCTCGTCGTAGCGGGCGGGGGCCGAATACTTGGCGCCGCACTCGGAGACCGGCAGAAAGAAGCCGCGCTCCTCGATCTCACGGTAGGGCGCGCCCCAGGCGCGGAACAGCTCGGTTCGGCCGATCTCGAACCAGCGGAAATAGTTGCCATAGTAGGCCTGGCCCATGCGGTCGGTGTCGCCGTAGATGACTCGGCAGGTGGTGCGGTTCATCACGGGGGTTCAGTCTCCGTTTCGCAGAATGCCCGACAGCATGGCCTTGAGCCCGGCGAAGTCGGTCGCCACCGGGAACGCCGGGAATTCCTTGCGGACGTTGTCGGGCGGACGGTAGAGGATGCCGCGGTCGGCGGCTGTCAGCATGGTGATGTCGTTATAGGAGTCGCCGATGCCGATCACGCGGTAGTTGAGACCGCGCATGGCTTCGGCCACCTTGCGCTTGCCGTCCGTCTGACGCAGGCGGTAGTCCGAAATCGTGCCGTCGGGCTCCACCGCCAGGCGGTTGCAGAGCAGGGTGGGATAGCCGAGCTTCTTCATCAGCGGTCCGGCGAACTCGACGAAGGTGTCCGAGACCACCAGGATCTGGGTCTCGGCGCGCAGCCAATCCAGAAACTCGAGCGCGCCGTCGAGGGGGTCCATGCCGGCGATCACCGCCTGGATGTCGGGCAGCTTCAGCCCGTGCTCGTTCAGGATCTTCAGACGGTGCTTCATCAGTACGTCGTAATCGGAAATGTCCCGGGTGGTGAGGCGCAATTCTTTTATACCGGTAGTTTCGGCGAACTTGATCCAGATCTCGGGCAGAAAGATTCCCTCCAGGTCGGAACATACCAAGTGCATGCAGATTCCTCTCCCTTTCTAGTCCGCCAGGCTTTCGTCTTCGATTCGGATCAGCACGGGCTGGGCGGCCGTGACCTCCAGGGCGCCGATCTCGCGCAGGGCCTGCTGCACATCCGCCTCCCGGGCACGATGGGAGAGCATCACCACCGGCACGGCGCCGTCGGTCTTGCGGCCTTTCTGGTGGACCGACTGGATGCTGATGCCGTGGCGGCCCAGGATCCCGGATACGGCCGAGAGCACCCCGGGCCGGTCGAGCACGGAAAAGCGGATGTAGTAGTGCGAACTGATCCGGTCGATGGACATGATGGGGATGGCTCTGATCTTCTCGGGTTGAAACGCCAACACGGGCACCCGGCCGGCGCTGCCGCTCAGGATGTTGCGCGCCAGGTCCACCAGGTCGCTCACCACGGCGCTTGCCGTCGGCAGCATGCCGGCGCCGCGGCCGTAGAGCAGGATATCCCCGGTCGCGTCCCCGCTGACGGTGACGGCATTGAGCGTGCCGTTCACGTTGGAGAGCAGGTTGTCGAAAGGGATCATGGTGGGGTGCACGCGGGCTTCCACGGCGTCGCCGCGGTGCTTGCTGATGGCGAGCAGCTTGATCCGGTAGCCGAACTGACCGGCGAACTCGATGTCCATGGGCGTGATGTGCGCGATGCCCTCGATGTAGACGTCCTTCAGGTTGATCGGCATCCCGTAGGCCAGCGCGCTCAGGATGGCGATCTTGTGGGCCGTGTCGTAGCCCTCCACGTCCAGGGTCGGGTCGGCCTCGGCATAGCCCTGCTCCTGGGCCTTCGCCAGCGCGTCGGCGAAGGTATCGCCCTCGTCGGTGATCTTGGAAAGGATGTAGTTGCAGGTGCCGTTCAGGATCCCCGTCATGGCGGTGATGCGGTTGCCCACCAGCGATTCGCGCAGGGTCTTGATGATGGGCATGCACCCGCCGACGCTGGCCTCGAAGTAGAAGTCCACCTTCTTGTCGGCGGCGGCGGAGATGATCTCGTTGCCGTGGCCGGCGATGAGGGCCTTGTTGGCGGTCACGACGTGGCGGCCCTGGGCGATGGCCTTCAGGATCAGCTCCCGGGCGATGCCCTCGCCGCCGATCATCTCGACGATGATGTCGATCCCCGGCTCTTCCACGACCTGCCGGGCGTCGGCGACCAGCACGCCGTCGGGGAACCGGATGCCGCGATCGCGTCGGAGGTCGAGGTCGGCCGCACGCTTGAGAACCAGAACCGCTCCCAGGCGCGCGGCGATCAGGTCGCGCTGCTCGAGTAAAAGCTTGGCCACGCCGGTGCCGACCGTACCGCAGCCGAGCAGGCCGATGTTGATTTCACGCATGGGTGATCCGCCCTTTCTTCGGTCAAAAAGGGGAAGACAGCTCCCTTCCCGCTCTGGTTGTTCCCGCTAAAGGGGTCAAGGATTCAAGGGGTCGAGGGTAAAAAAAAACCGCCGCAATGATGTTTCACCTGACCCCTTGACCCCTCGAACCCTTGGACCCGGCCGTTTACATGATCTTGCGGATCCCGCGCACGGCCTGGTTGATGCGCATGGGGTTTTCGATCAGGGCGAAGCGCACGAACTCGTCCCCGTACTCCCCGAACCCGAGGCCCGGCGACACCGCGACCTGGGCTTCGCGGATGAGGAACTTCGAAAATTCCACCGAGCCCAGCTTGCGGTACTTCTCCGGGATGCGGCCCCACACGAACATGGTGCCCTTGGGTTTGACGATCTTCCAGCCGGCCCGGTTCAGGCCGCGCACGAGCGCGTCGCGCCGCTCCTTGTAGATGGCGCGGATCTCCTTGACGCAGTCCTCGGGACCGTTCAGCGCGATGATGGAGGCGATCTGGATCGGCTGGAACACGCCGTAGTCGAGATAGCTCTTGATGCGCTTCAGCGCGGCCACCGCCTCCGGGTTGCCGCAGCAGAAGCCCATGCGCCAGCCGGCCATGCTGTAGCTCTTGGAAAGCGAGAAGAATTCGACCCCCACGTCCTTGGCGCCCCTGGCCTGCAGGAAGCTCGGTGCCTGATAGCCGTCGAAGACCAGGTCGGCGTAGGCGAAGTCGTGGAGCACCAGGATGTCGTTCTCCTTGGCATAGTCGACGACCTTCTGGAAAAACTCCAGGTTCACCACCTCGGTGGTCGGGTTGTGCGGGTAGCTGATGATCAGCATCTTGGGCCGCGGCCAGGTCTGCTTGGTGGCCGTCATCAGGTTCGCGAAAAAATCCTGCCCCGGACCGACCGGGATCCCGCGCACGTCGCCGCCGGCGATGATGGCCGAAAAGGGATGGATCGGGTAGGTCGGGTTGGGGGTGAAGACGACATCGCCCGGCCGGATGCTGACGAGCACCAGGTGGGACAGGCCTTCCTTGACGCCGATGGTGACGATCGCCTCCGAATCCGGGTCGAGGTCCACGTCGAAGCGGCGCTTGTACCAGTTGGTGATGGCGAGCCGCAGCTTGGTGATCCCCATGGAGGCCGAATAGCGATGGTTGTGGGGCTTGCGGGCGGCTTCCACCAGCTTGTCGACGATGTGGGGCGGGGTGCCGAGGTCGGGGTTGCCCATGCCAAGGTCGATGATGTCCTGGCCCTCGCGGCGCGCCTGCATCTTGATCTGGTTCACCGTGGCGAAGACATAGGGTGGCAGTCGGTCGAGCCTTGAAAACCTGCTGGTCATGGAGACACCTCTGGGTCGCGAAGTCCCGCCGGTCATAATCGCCGGGGTCTAAATATTTTTTGACTTTTATTCCGGATTAGTCTATTTTTCAAGTGTTTTATGATGCTTGCGGACGAGAGGAGAAACAGATGACGGACCCGATCACCTATGCCGATGCGGGCGTGGACATTGACAAGGCCAACACGCTGGTAAGCGCCATCAACCGGATCACCAAACAGACCCAGCGTCCCGGGGTCATCGGCGAAATCGGCGGGTTCGCGGGCCTGTTCTCGATAGAGCGGGTGATCGCCGACATGCAGCACCCCGTGCTGGTGAGCTCGACCGACGGGGTCGGGACCAAGCTCAAGATCGCCTTCATGCTCGACAAGCACGACACCATCGGCATCGACCTGGTGGCGATGTGTGTCAACGACATCCTCGTTCAAGGTGCAAAGCCGCTGTTTATGCTTGATTATCTTGCGATGGGACGGCTCGACAGCGGGCGCGTGGAGGCTGTCTTGGGCGGTATCGCCGAAGGCTGCAAACAGGCCAAGTGCGCCTTGATCGGCGGTGAAACCGCCGAAATGCCCGGCATCTACCAGCCCGACGAATACGATCTGGCCGGATTCGTGGTCGGCGTGGTCGACAACAGCCAGATCATCGACGGCACGGCCATACGGCTCGGCCATAAGCTGATCGGCATCGCTTCCAGCGGTCTGCACAGCAACGGCTACTCACTCGTCCGCAAGATCTGCTTCGATCACCTGAAATTGAAACTGGACGCCCACATCCCCGAACTGGGCAAGACCCTGGGGGAGGAGCTGATCGCTCCCACCCGGATCTACGCCGACACCATCCAGGGGCTCCTCCGGGACCAGCCCATCCATGGGCTGGCGCACATCACCGGAGGCGGGATGGCGGACAACATCGTGCGCATCATCCCGCAGTCCTTCAGCGTGCTCATCCGCAAGGGCAGCTGGGAGGTGCCGCCGATCTTCAGCTTCCTGCAGCAGGCGGGCAGCGTGCCGGAGCCGGAAATGCTGCGGACATTCAACAACGGCATCGGCATGGTCGCCGTGGTGCCGGAAAGCGCCGCTCCCGAAGTGATCGAACGGCTCAACGCCATGAACGAACCCGCCTTTCTCATCGGGGAGATCATCGAGCGCAAGGAGGCCGGCGAAAGGCTGGTCTGGGAGTGATCGTCCTCGGGGTCGAATCCTCCTGCGACGAGACCGCCGCGGCGCTGGTGCGGGACGGAGACACGATCCTGTCCTCCGTGGTGGCCTCCCAAGAGGAGGTGCATCACCGCTACGGGGGCGTCGTTCCCGAGCTGGCCTCGCGCCGGCACATGGAAGCCATCCTGCCGGTCATGCGCGCAGCCCTGGCACAGGCAGGCCTTGGGCTGGCGGAGATCGATGCGGTCGCTGCCACGCGGGGCCCCGGGCTGATCGGGTCGCTCCTAGTCGGGTTTTCGTTCGCCAAGGCACTGGCCTTCGCCCTGCGGATTCCCTGGGTGGGTGTCAACCATCTGGAAGCTCACATCCACGCGCTTTTTCTCGATTCGAACCCACCGCGCTTTCCCTTCGTGGCGCTGCTCGCCTCCGGGGGCCACACCGGCCTCTACTTCGTCAGCTCCCACATGAGTATGGAGCTCCTGGGCCAGACCCGCGACGACGCGGCCGGAGAAGCCTTCGACAAGGTTGCCAAGATGCTGTCCCTGGGATACCCGGGCGGAGCGGTGATCGACCGCCTCGCCCGGCAGGGCGACCGCGATCGGATCCGGTTCCCGCGCCCCTTCATCGAGAAGGACAGCTGCGACTTCAGCTTCAGCGGCATCAAGACCGCTGTCGGGCGCTATCTCCGGGAGCACCCGGACAGCTCCCCGATACACGTGGCCGACATCGCGGCCGGATTTCAGGAGGCGGTGGTCGAGGTGCTGGTCTACAAGCTGGTCCGGGCCGCGCGCACGCAGGCCTGCCGCCGGGTGGCTCTGGCGGGAGGGGTGGCGGCCAACAGCCGGCTGCGGGAGCGGCTGCGGCAGGATGCGGGCGCCGAGGGGATGGAAGTCTATCTGCCGTCTGCCCGGCTGTGCGGGGACAACGCCGCAATGGTGGCGGCGCTCGGCTGCCGGCTGGTCGAGTCGGGCAAGCTGGCCGGATTAGAAGACGACGTGTTCTCGCGGGTCGGCTGACGGCCGGCGGAGCAGGCGCTGGAGAACGATCAGTCGAGATACTGCCCTTTCAAAGCCATGATCCGGGCTGCGGAGGCTTTGGCCGCAGCCCGGCGCTTTTGCGATGCACCGATTTTCCGGACCATGAGGGCATGCGCCCGGCGCAGCTTCTCGGCGCTGCGGCAAATCAGGGCGATGTCGACGTCCGCGCGGAGCACCTGGCCGACGGCGGCGTCGAACCCGTAATGGCAGGCGATGGCGCCCATTTCGAGGTCGTCGGTCATCACCACGCCGTCGAACCGCATCTGTCGGCGCAGAAGGTCCCGGGCGATGGGCTTGGAAAGGCTGGCGGGCCATTCAGGATCCAGCTGCGGATACAGGACATGCGACAGCATGACTCCCGCCACCCGGCTTGAAATGGCTTTCCGGAAAGGGACGAGATCGTAGGCTTCGAGGGATCTCAGGCTTTCATCCAGACGGGGCAGGTCAAGGTGGGAATCGAGGCGGGTGCGGCCGATGCCCGGGAAATGCTTGGCGACGGCCATGACCCCGCCGGCCTGCATCGCCGCGATCACCGCCTCACCCAGTCGGGCCACCCGCTGCGGGTCGGAACCGAAGACGCGCTGCGCCATGATGCTCTCGAAGCCTTCCGGCGCGGCGTCCAAAACGGGGGCCATGTTCATGTTGATGCCGACCCAGGCAAGCTCGGTGGCCGTGATGCGCGCAAAGCGCTCGGCGTCGGCCTTATCCCGGATCGCCGGGTTTCCCGGAAAGCGGGTGAACGGAGGGCCCAGGCGCGCGACTTGGCCGCCCTCCTGGTCGATGGCGATGAACAGCGGCGGCAAACCGCATTCGCGCGCATGCCGCTGCGCCGCGCGGCAGAGGTCGGCGATCTGCCGGGGCGATTCCAGATTGCGCTTGAAAAGGATCAGGCCGCCGAGGTGCAGGTCGGCGATCAGCCGTTGAAGCTGCTGGCCCAGCCGCTTGCCGTCGAAGCCCGCCATGAGCCGCTGGCCGGCCAGCCGTTGCTCTGACCAGGAGTTGAGATTCATGCCCATCGAGCGCCGAAGAGTCCTCCCCGAGAAGTCGATTCCGAAACTCGCCTGACTCCCTTTGTTGCTTTCCCTATCACCAACGAGGCGTTCGGGCAAGGCGCCGGGAGCCTGGAAAAGCGTGGCCGCCGCTGCTGGCGCTGCAAGTCCATGCCGAGGGTTGCGAAAGGAACGATCGTCGGCATGGACCGCCATCCGCCGCCGCTCAATGAACCCGAGGCGGAGCGTTCGAATACCGGGCCTCCCTCCTGAGCAGGCGAACAGCTCCGGAAGCCGCCCCGCGAATGATAACGGCCCCGGACGCGGTTCTTTCGACGACGCTAATTTGCGAGGAAACTGGTCAGGGAATAGGGTGCGGCGGCGTTTTCTCGGGCGTGGCGTGCCAGCTGCTCCACGAGCTGATCCGCCTGGATCTTCGGGATGGGCGGTGAAAAAAGATATCCCTGACCGAGTTCGCAGCCCATTTCGCGCAGGACGGCGAGCTGTTCAGATGTTTCGATGCCCTCGGCCACCACGGTCATGCCCAGCTTGTGGGCCAGCGACACGATCGCCTCGACGATGTTGCGGTTGCCTTCGGGTTTGTCGAGGAGCTTGGAAATGAAGCCGCGATCGATCTTGAGGGTGTCGATCGGCAACCGCTGCAGGTAGCTGAGCGAGGAATAACCGGTGCCGAAGTCGTCAATGACCAGCCGGATGCCGAACTCCCTAAGGCGCTGCGCGAGCCGCATGGTCTCCTCGGAATCGACCATCAACGCGGTCTCGGTAATTTCGAGCTTCAGGAGATGCGGCGGGAGCGCCGACGCTTCCAGGGCATCCTTGAGATCGCCCAGCAGGCTCGGCAGCAGGAAATGCCGGCTGGAGATGTTGATGCTCACCGAGAGCTCGATTCCGTCTCCCAGGATGCGCTGCCAGTCCTGCAGGTCCCGGCAGGCCAGTTCCAGCGTGTGACGGGTAATGGGGATGATCAGCCCGGTTTCCTCGGCGGTCGAGATGAAGGCCCCGGGATACACCATGCCCAGCTGCGGGTGCGGCCAGCGGATGAGGGCCTCGAAGCCGACCACGGCGGCGGTGTCCAGGCGCACGATCGGCTGGTAGTGGTTTTCGAACTGGCACGTGTTGATGGCTTTGCGCAGGTCGGTCTCCTGCTGGAGCAGGTGCTGTGCCTTTTCATGCAGCGTGCGGTCGAAGGTTTTGACCTGGGACCGGCCGCTTTCCTTGGCATGGTACATGGCCGTGTCGGCGTCGCGGATGATGGCCTCCGGCAGGTCATAATGGCAGGTGTCCAGTACCACGCCGAAGCTGGCGGGAGCGAAGACCTCCTTGCCGTGGATGCGGAAAGGCCTGCGCAGCGCGACCTGGAGCCTCTCGGCCACGGCGACGGCATAGTCGCCGGCCTCGATGTCTTCGAGCAGGATGACGAACTCGTCGCCCCCCAACCGGGCCAGGATGTCGATTTCGCGCAGCGACTCGCGGATGCGCTCCGCAAAGGCCACCAGCAGATCGTCGCCCGCGCCATGGCCCAGGCTGTCGTTGACCAGCTTGAAGCGGTCGATATCCAGGTAGATGACCGCAAAATGATAATCCGGCCGGCGCTTGGTGCGTTTGATGGCCATGATGAGATGTTCCACGAACAAGGCGCGGTTGGGCAGGTGCGTCAGGGTGTCGTGGAAGGCCTGGTAGTAAATCTGGCGTTCGGCTTCCTTCAGCTCGGAGATGTCCGTAAACGAGGCGACGCTCGCATCCGTCTCCGGGATCGACGCGAAGGTGATCAGGACATCCTTGCGGTTGTCCAGCTTGTCGACGAATTGACAGCCTACGTGCTTGCCGTTGACCACCGAAAGGGTGCCCGCGGACGGGGGGTCCTCCCCGAACAGATGGCGCTGGCCTTTTTCATCGATGAAATCCAGCCAGGACTTGCGGTTCTGGACTTCGCGGCGGCTGAAACCCGACATGGCCAGGAACTGCGAGTTCGCCAGCGAAATGCGCATGTCCTTTTCGATGATGATGGTGGCCGCGCCGGTGTTCTCGAATATCGTGCGGTATTTGAGCTCCGAGCTGCGCAGCTCCTCGGTCCGGTCCCTGACTTTCTGCTCCAGGGTCTCATTCATCTCCTGCAGGGCGCGCTTGGAGCTGTTGATGCTGTTCAACAGCACCTGGGTGCAGCCGCTGATCAGCAGGATGATGGCGATGGTGATGAAAACGGTGATGTTACTGCCCTGCAGGAGGACTTCGAAGTAAAAATAGAAAAGGGATGCGCCCCCGCCGATGATCAGCAGGCCAGCTTTGTCTAAGATGCCTGTTCGAGCTCCAGCAGCCACAGGACCTCACAATCGAAGAAGGAAATGGCCGGAATTTAGGATTATATCGTCATGCGGACAGCGGAGCTTGAGACCGTTTCGCGCAAAAGAAAAAGGACAAAGCCGTCATGACTCTGTCCTCTTTCTTCGGCTTCCCACGATGCCGTTATTCTCGTGGGGAATCTTCTCAAGCATTGGTTGTTGGAAGCCCGCCAGAAAAGATGCACGCACACCAGAGAAGCCTTGGTTGCCTTGTGAATCATTCAACATTTGTGCCAGATATCCATTAAGTCGAATTTTTACGTGATTACGGATAGATGAATGCAGCCTGGCGCGATCGGAGCGTCCGGGGGTTTTGGGGCGGTGTCAAAAAATCGTCACATCAGTTGGATTTGCGGCCGGCGTTCTCCGGGCGGCCCGAGCCGATCTGGTAGTGCTGGACAGCGCGGGTGTGATCGGCCAGGTTCGTCGAAAAATGATGCGAGCCGTTGTTGCGGGACACGAAAAACAGAAAATCGGTCTGGGCCGGATAGAGCGCGGCCTTCAGCGATTCCCGGCCCGGACTGGCGATCGGCCCGGGAGGCAGGCCGCGGATCAAGTAGGTGTTGTAGGGGGTCGGCGCTTCAAGATGCTTGCGGGTGAGATTCCCGTCGAAGTCCGGAATGCCGTAGATGACCGTGGGATCGGTCTCCAAGCGCATGCCGCGCTTGAGCCGGTTGTGAAAAACCGAAGCGATGAGGGGCCGCTCAGAGGGATCCCCGGTTTCCTTTTCGATGATGGAGGCGAGCGTCACCGCCTCGTGTCTGGTGAAACCGATTTCCGCCGCCCGACGCTCCCACTCCGGGGGAAAGGCCGAACGGAAGGCCTGCAGCATGGCTGCGATGACGGCTTCGGCGCTGACCGTCCGGGGGAAGAAATAGGTTTCCGGAAAGAGATAACCTTCCAGGGAGGGCGCCTCGAACCCCTGCGCTTTGGCGTAGGCGGGGTCCTTGGCGCGGGCGACAATGTCGGCGGCGCGGCCCAACCCCGCCTTCTCCACCTGCTCGGCGATCTGGGGTATCGCCAGCCCCTCGGGAATCGTTAGGCGATGGAGGCGCACCGCTCCTTTCTCCATCAGACTGAGGATGTCGCGCGGGGACATGGACGCCGTCAGGCTGTATTCCCCGGCTTTCAGACGGCGGTCGTAGCCCTCCAGCCGGGCGAGCATCCTTAACTTAAAGGCGCTCCGGATCACCCCGCTGCGCTCCAGCGCATCGGCGGTCGCGGCCAGCGGCTGGCCCGGCGGCACGACGATATGGCGCTCCTCCGTGCTTGCGCCCGCCGGACGGCCCGCGAACGCTCTGAGATCGAGGTAGGCCCCGACGGCCGCCGCCAGCGCCAGGACGAGCGCGACGACCGCCAGCAGAGCAGCTTTTTTCAGCATCGCGCGCTCCTTGACTTGCCTTACGCCAGACGATAGGATATCAGTAAAAATTCGGCAGTTGCGCCGGCCGCGCTGGCACCCGGATGCCGCTCATCCCTGCCGGCGTTGCACCGCGCAAGCAATCGCTACGATATCAAAGGATGAATCAATGGCCAAGCCCAAGTTGAAGCAGCATCACATCAACCGCGACTGGTGCAAGGGCTGCGGGATCTGCGTTGAGCTCTGCCCGAAGAACGTGCTCGAGCTGGACGACCAGGACAAGGTGATTGCGGTGCGCCCCCAGGATTGCATCTGCTGCCGTCTATGCGAGCTCCGCTGCCCGGATTTCGCCATCGAAGTGGAAACTCAGGAGTAAGCGCTCATGGGAAAAACCATCAAATTTGTGCAGGGCAACGAGGCCTGCGTGGAGGCGGCCCTCTACGCCGGGATGGATTTCTACGCCGGCTATCCGATCACGCCGTCTACGGAGATCGCCGAGCATCTGGCCTTCCGGCTGCCGCGGATCGGCGGCCGATTTATCCAGATGGAGGACGAGATCGCCTCGATTTGCGCCATCATCGGGGCCTCGCTCACCGGCCGCAAGGTGATGACCGCCACGAGCGGCCCGGGTTTTTCGCTGATGCAGGAGGCGCTGGGGTATGCGATCATGGCCGAAATCCCCTGCGTGATCGTGGACGTACAGCGCGGCGGGCCCTCCACGGGCATCCCCACCCACGTCAGCCAGGGCGATGTGAACCAGGCGCGCTGGGGCACCCACGGGGACCATGCGATCATCGCCCTGACGGCCTCCAATCACCAGGACGTATTTTCCATCACGGTGGAAGCCTTCAACTTGTCCGAAACCTATCGCACGCCGGTGATCCTGCTGTTCGACGAAGTCGTGGCCCATATGCGCGAGCGGCTGGCCATGCCCGAGCCCGGCGAGATCCCCCTGGTGGAGCGGCTCAAGACCTCGGTCAAGGAGGGCGTCGACTACCATCCCTACCTGCCGCGCGAGGACGGGCGGCTGCCGATGTCCGACTTCGGCGGGGTGCATCGCTACAACGTGACCGGGCTGGTTCATGACATGTGGGGCTTTCCGTCCACCGAGCCGCGCGTGGTGCATGACCTGATGCGGCATCTGGTGGACAAGCTGGAGAACCGCACCAACGAGCTGGCCCGCTTCAAGGAGTTCCGCCTGGAGGATGCCGAGATCATTCTGATCTCCTACGGCTCCTCGGCGCGCTCGGCGCTGCACGTGGTCGAGGAGCGGCGCCAGCGAGGCGAGCGCCTGGGGCTGCTGGAGCTGCAGACGCTGTGGCCGTTTCCGCGGGACATCGTGCGCAGCAAATGCGTCAACGCCAAGGCGGTGGTGGTCGTGGAGATGAACATGGGCCAGGTGATGCAGTCGGTGAAGCTGGCGGTCGAGCGTCCCGAGCGCGTGTTTCTCGCCAACCGCATCGACAGCGTCTTCATCACGCCGGCGGACATCGTCAATATCCTGCGAATCATTCAAGGCAAAGGGGTCTGATCCATGGCAGTCAAGGATTATTTGAGGGAACGGTTCTTCCCGCACCTCTGGTGCCCGGGCTGCGGGCACGGCGAGGTCCTGGGCGGCCTCGTGCGGGCGATCGAGAGTTTAGGCCTGACCAAGAACGAAATCGTGATGGTGTCGGGAATCGGCTGCTCGTCGCGCATCACCGGCTATGTGGACTTTCACACCCTGCACACCATTCACGGGCGGGCGCTGGCCTTTGCGACCGGGGTCAAGCTGGCGCGCCCGGAGCTCAAGATCATCGTGCCCATGGGGGACGGCGACGCGCTGGCGATCGGCGGCAACCATTTCATTCACGCCGCGCGGCGCAACGTGGACATGACGGCCATCGTCATGAACAACCGCATCTACGGCATGACCGGCGGTCAGTTCTCGCCGCTGTCCGGGCCCGACATCAGCGCCACGACGGCCCCCTTTCGGACGATCGACAAGAGCTTCGACATCGTGGAGCTCGCGAAAGCCGCCGGGGCCACTTTCGTGGCGCGCGCCACCACCTATCATGTCCAGCAGATGGCCGAAGTCATCGCCAAGGCCATCACCCACAAGGGCTTCTCGGTGGTCGAGGTGCTCACGCAATGCCCGACCTATTTCGGGCGCAAAAACAAGATCGGCGACGCTCCGGACATGATCAAATGGTTCAAGGACCACACCACGCCGATCGGGTCCAAGGCCAAGCAGGAGCACCCGGAGCTCATCGAGCGCGGCATCTTCGTCGAGCGGGAGGGGCCGGAGTACTGCGAGGAATATCAGAGAATCGTCGATCGGGCGATGAAAGGGCGCGGCTAATGGAACGCTGCAGACTGGTGTTTTCGGGTTCGGGTGGTCAGGGGGTCATCACGGCGGCCATCATCCTGGCGGAGGCGGCGGTCTTGCGCGAAGGGCTGAACGCGGTCCAGTCGCAATCCTACGGCGCCGAGGCCCGCGGCGGCGCCACACGGTCGGACGTCATCATCGCCGACACCCCCATCCACTACCCCAAGGTGCTGCAGCCCAACGTGCTGGTGTGCCTCACGCAGGAAGCCTACAACCGGTTCTCCGCGATCATCCGGCCCGGCGGTCTGCTGATCACCGACAGCCGTTACGTCAAGATCCAGCGCAAGGTGGACGCCCTGCAGCGCGAGCTTCCCATCTACCGTACGGTGATGGAGCAGATCGGCAAGCCCATCGTCTTCAACATCTGCATGCTGGGCGCCCTGATCGCCATGACCGATGTCGTCAGACCCAAGTCCATTATGGATGTCCTGGAGACCCGGGTTCCCGCGGATTTTCTGGAGCTGAACCAAAAGGCGCTGCAGCTGGGGATCGACCTGGGCGCCGCCGCCAAGGCTTGAGCGGTAGGCGTCCCCCGGGCCGCCCGCGGTCGCCTATACGCCGAACACCGCGCGCGCACGACATCTTCCACCGGCATCCCGCCACCCCACGAACCCCATTTCGCTGCCGGCGAACCACGCCGCTGTATATGACCGGCGGTCCGAGCTCCACAGCATGGAATCAGCCTGGGTCCAGCAGCCGCCGGGCATGGGACTCGGGCAGGCCGGCCGCCCGGATCTTGGCAGCGGTACGGTGAGCGTCGTAAGGCACGCAGCGGATGTCCAGCTCCCGGGCGGCGCTGTCCCAGATGACGTATTTGGCGCGCGGGTCCGCGTCCCGCGGCTGGCCGACGGCGCCGATGTTGATCAGATATTTCAGGTCCGGGGCCAGCGGGTTCGGTCCGATGCGGAAATCGATCGCGGTCATGGCGCTGCCGTCACATGCCCGGATGCCCAGCAGGTGGGTGTGGCCGATGAAAAAAATCTGCTCGGGCAGCGCCTCCAGAATTCCGCGCTGGCGCCGGTCTTCCACCTGAAACAGGTAAAGGGTGGGCGAATCGGGCGGGAACCCGTGCACGAACCGGCAGCCGTGCGCGCTGATGTGGCGGGGAAGCGCCTGGACGTAAGCCAGCGACTCGCTGCTGAGCAGCGCGAAGGTCTTGACCAGCGACTGCCGGGCAGCCGGGTTGAACCAGTTGAGGAAACCGGGGTCGAAAGCGGCGAGTTCGTGGTTGCCCATCACCGATGGGATGCCCCGCTGCCGCAGCGCCTGAACGACCCGCTCGGGCTCCGGGCCGTAACCGATGGTATCACCCAGACAGTACGCGGCATCGGCGCCGGAGCGGTCCAGATCCTCCAGGACCTTCTCGAAGGCGTCCATATTCCCGTGGATGTCTGAAAGGACGGCGATCCGCATGGCGAGCTGCGATTCCATCCGGCGCATGTCGTCAGCGCACGGCGGCGAGGTACCATGACCAGAGCTCCGGACCCACGAACAGGTAGGCGATGGCGCCCACCGCCAGGAACGGGCCGAAGGGTACCGCCAGCTTCATGTCGCCCCGCTGGCGCCAGATCAAGGCCATTCCGGCCAACGTGCCGGTCAGGGAGGCGACAAAAATGGTAAACAGCACTCCCTTCCAGCCGATGAAGGCGCCGATCATGGCGAGCAGCTTGATGTCGCCGCCGCCCATGCCTTCGCGCCGGGTGAGCAGCTGGTAACCCCAGGCCACGAGAAAGAGGCTGCCGCCGCCCGCCAGGATGCCGATGAGGGATTCGAGCGGGGTAATCCAGCCGGGGGTGCTGACGGTGGCGGCCGGTCCCAGGAAGCTGGCGGCAAGACCGATCGGAATCCCCGGCAGGCTGATCGCGTCGGGGATGATCCGGTGGTCAAGGTCGATGAAGGTGATGACGAGCAAGGCGGCGATCAGGGCATAGACGAGCAGCGCCAGCCAGGTCGTCCCGAAGCGGGCGACGGCCATGGCGGCGAACGCCGCGCTGAGCAGTTCCACGATCGGATAACGCAGGGGAATGCCTGCGCCGCAGTCGCGGCAGCGACCGCGCAGGATCAGATAGCTCAGCACGGGAATGTTGTCGAAAGCGCGAATCTGGCGGCCGCACAGCGGGCACTGGGAGCGGGGATGGACGATCGAGCGGGAGGCCGGCAACCGATAGATGCACACATTAAGGAAGCTGCCGACGATCAGCCCGAATATGAATCCAATCCATTCCATAACCGCTCCTTTATCAACGGACTTGACCGGGGGCGCTTTTTCGCCTAGAACGCACTGGCCGTCCGGGATGCGCCCGCGCTCCGGTTGTCATTTTCGAAATAGTTGTTATTACATGATGTAATGAACTTCGGCCGCTAACGATGAAAGGCCAGAACGCCCGTT
>Ga0209254_10002899_pt1 | contig 15646 bp, 9 predicted proteins | sample FrelakmetDIP11DI_FD_187148 | JGI IMG/M metagenome (GOLD analysis project Ga0209254, IMG submission 187148) | Freshwater lake sediment microbial communities from the University of Notre Dame, USA, for methane emissions studies - DIP11 DI (SPAdes)... | ecosystem: Environmental > Aquatic >...
CTGGATCGACTTGTAGAACCGGTCGATCAGCGTGCGCAGCCCGGGATACGAACCGCCAGTCACGAGCTTGGAGATGCCGCGGGTCGCCCCGGTCAGCGTGTGAAGGGCACGCCGGTACGGCGTCAGCAGAACGCCGACGCTTTCGGCCGGACCGATCAATTGACCGAGGTATCCGCCGATGAAATCGGCACGTAGCGAGCCATTGGTACCGACGAGCTGCACGTAGTGCTCAATGGGGCGCCCGTTCAACGACACGAGCAGCACGGCGGCAACGTTGCCAAGCCGCAGAAGCGCATAGGTCTCGCCGACGGCATCCACCGAGGCGCCGAGGATCTCGATAGGCGCATCGGCAATCCCGGTACCTGCGCGCAGGTACTCGACCACCGGGTAGACCGCGTGCGGCAGGATGTCCTTCACCTGGTCGACCGGCGTGATCGTGCGGCGGACCATGCGAAACGAGAAGTAGCTCTCGACGTGGACAAGGCGGCCGATCCGCGCGAGGCGCTCACGCGCCGCGATCGCCGGAGCTTCGAAGAGCACCTGGTGCCCGGCGCACACCTTGACGCCGCGCTCGCTCGCTCGGTGGACGATGCGCTCCGCCTCGTGGGCCGTAGGCGTGAACGGCTTTTCCACGTAGACGTGGCAGCTGGCGTCAATCGCTTCGAGCGCCAGTGCAGCGTGCGTCGACGGGGGCGTGACGATGTGCACCACGTCCGGTCGCGCCCGCGTGTAGAGTTCGCTGGCGCTGGCCACGACAACTACGCCCTCAGGCAGGAGGGGCGCGAGTTCGTCCGCGCTCGCCGCCGGGTCCGCGATGCCGACGATCTCGCCGCGGCCCGATGCCGCAATCGCCTTGACGTGGTGGCGCCCCATCGTGCCCGAGCCGATCAGGCCAATGCGAAGCTTGGCTGCACCGCTCAACTGCAGGTTCCCTTGGAAGCGTACGACACGACGGTCAGAGGCCGCTTCGCGCCTTCGGAGCAAAGCGCAACCTGTAGCAGTGCTTCATCACTCATGCGCCGGTACGTGCCGACATGGAGCTGTATTGAACCGCCCCGGCCTGCGAGGAGATCGATGGGATTGAACCCGGCCGCCACCTGCCTCGGAACTTCCGACCACCTGACACATCGAGGATGCTCAGGTTGAAAGGACCGCTTCGCATCCCACAATCAATGCAATGCCCGACTACGCCGCGCAATTGCGCGCTTGCCTCGCTTAGCACCGTCGACACACAAAGCATCCGCATTGCAGCACCGCCCGGACAGTGCTCTTGCGGGAGGCAGCTGTAGGCTACGATCTCGTGAACTTGTGCACCGGAAGCAATCCCTGTATGATAATGTCATAATACTCGTTCTGGCGCGAAGGGCGCGCATGTCCGGTTGCCCAAGAGCCGGCGGAACTGCCGGATCGCTGCATGAACTCCCCCTTGATCCACAGATAGTATCGTCCCTGCTAGTGAAGTGCCGCAAGTGCTCAATGACGGCCGACCTCCCAGTCAGCTGATTCACTGGCAACAGAAGGCATTGCGGTACTGCGACGCCATGGACGCTTAATTGGCTTTGGAGGTTCACCTGATGTCGACCAAGATCAGTCATCTGCTCGCAGCCTTGGTTTGGCTGCTTCCGGCACTTGCGGGGGCAAAGGCGCTGTTTGTGAACAACTCTGGAACACCAGCCTGTTCGGACAGCACGAGCTATGCCGCAAACGACAGTTCTCGCCCCTGGTGCACGATTGGGCGTGCGGCATGGGGTACCGTGAACCCGATGACCTTCAACACGTCGGAGGCCGCGAGGGCCGGCGATGTCGTCAACATCATGGGTGGAACCTACGTTACACCTGGCCGAAATACGTCGGGATCGAGTTGTCGCTGGACGGTCGCGCTTCAGTCAGCCAACAGCGGTACAACCGGAAGCCCGGTGACCTACCGCGGTATCGGCACGGTCAACATCTCCTTGGCGGCAGGTTACTACGGTCCCACCATCGGCTCGTCCGATGGACGGAATCACATTGTCTGGGACAACGTCAGAATCGACGAGCAGACCGCCCAAGGCTCGAGTTGCAGGGATACAGGACCGGTTGTGTTCAACACCTGCATCGGATGCAAGTTGCTGAACAGCACGGTGCGCGGCACCTATCGCGCCTGGGGTGACAACTACAACGCCGTGCGCATTGAGGGGGCGCGGGACATCACCATCGCCAACAGTATCCTGTCGAACATCACGGGCAATTTCGGCCACAATTCCGCCGCGATCATGTCCTATGACGCGGAAAGCGTCCTCATCGAGCACAACCACATCCACTCCAACGTTACCGGGATCTACATCAAAGGCGATCACGCCGGCGATGCCTGGCCTCAGGCGACTCACACCGTCCGGCACAACAGGATCGCGAACAACTCCAACAAGGGCATATTCGTCTACGCCGGGCTCAATCACAGCATCTACCAAAACCTCGTCGTCGACTCGACCCAGGCCATCGTAGTAAACGTAAACGCGGCGACGACCGTCAACACTCGGATCGTAAACAACACGATTGTCGCAACGACACCTATGTCGGTCGGCATCAGCCTCGAGGCCGGGAATCCGACCGGAGGGCTGGTTCACAACAACGTCATCTACGGCCCATTTTCGGAGTCCATCAACCTAGGCTTGCAGACTCCGGGCGGAATGACATTTGAGCACAACGTCTACTTTGGCTTCGGCAACTGGGGAAGTGCTGGGGGATCTGTGATCGCATTTTCGACGTGGCAGGGGACCTATGGCAGGGACCGCGCCAGCCCAGCCGGCATCGTGACCAATCCGCTGTTCGCCGAAACCACGACCTACAAGCTCCAGGCAGTGTCTCCAGCGCGTACTCGTGGGATCGACATACTCGATCTAAACGGCAACAGTGACTCAAGCGATGTGATTCCTGCCGGAGCTTACGTCACCGGCAACGAGGTCATTGGGCCAACGACGGGCGGTCCTGCCGGCGGCGTACTTCCGGCACCAACGAACCTCAGAATCAACTGAGCGCCCTGCTTGCCGCCTGCCCCGAGTCACTCGGAAGCGCATGACGACTTCCTCGTGTACACGGTCAGGCCGAGCGTGGCACCGCCGGATGAACTGGCCACTGCAGCGGGCCATGCGCAAGTGCGGTCTTTGAACTGTACGGGTCGTCGGCACCCGTGCCCGGGAGGCGGCGGGACGGTCATCGTCACCCAACCTGGTCGGTGACATGGGTCAGCCGTCAGCTGCCGTAGCGTACGAAGCCGACGCTACCGAAGCAACGGGAGGCGGCCGCGAGGGCCATGAAGTTGTCTCGGCAGCGCTCTATGGGGTGTACTTCCCGCACAACGACTTTGCCAACGCCAGCCCAGGACAGCCCTGGGTGTCAGTCGAACTGGTCAGCACGACTTGTCCCGGTCACGCCAACCCGCAACGGCAGCGCGAACCGATCCGGATAGTCGCCGCGCCGGGCTCAAGCCACGTCCTCTCGCCCCCAGACTTGCCAGGGCCGCGCTTTGCCGCTTCGAAACCTCGACGCGCGAGCATCCCTCCCCGCGACCCCGCTGCGAGAGCGCTCTACAGATCTTGATCGGAGCGGCGCGAGTCCGCCGAGCCCCAAGTGCGAGGCAGGCCGATGCTCGGCGTTGACCGGCATGGGCGGATTGCGGCATCCTCACGCGCCACCGCGCATGCGTCTTCTCGCGCCCGTTCTTCACGAGCCAGCGATTGTCGCGCGCCCGCCTTCAGGACAAACGAATGAACACAGTTGCACGCAGGCATATCCCCCTGGAAAAGCGGGAACCGGCCAATCGCCCTCCCGCCCACGGCGCGCTCCGGCGCCTGCTACGAGCAGTGTTGGTTGAACGCCGGATTCCCCATAGAGTTGAACAAACGTGGAATCGCGCATTGCATTCGCTAGGCGTCACACACAAGACGATCCGGATCGACGGCCTGCGCTTTCAGGTCCGGCGCCTGGCCTGGGACGAGGGGTTCCTGCGCCACGCGATCGAGCGGGAGGACTATACGAAGAAGGAGTTTGCACTGCGTGCGACGGATACCGTGATCGACATCGGGGCAAACATCGGGGCCTTCGCAGTCTATGCCGCGAAGCAGGCGTCGCGGGGCCGCGTCCTCGCCTTCGAGCCGGCTTCGGACAACTACGAGCTCCTCGCGCGCAATGCCGCGCTCAACCGACTGAGCAATCTCACCCCGGTCAGGGCGGCAGTTGCAGGTCAGACTGGGTCGCTCACGCTGTACCGGGCGAGCGGGTCCGGCGCCCACAGCACGATGGCAGGACATCTGTCCGTCACCACGGGTACGGAGTCGGTAGAAGCTCTCTCGCTGGACGATGTCTTCCGGCGCTACCGGATCGACAGGTGCGACCTCCTCAAGCTGAACTGCGAAGGCGCGGAGTTCGAGATCCTATACTCGGCACCGGATGCGGTCCTTGCGCGGATCGACCGGATTGCGATGGAGTACCACGCAACCGAGAGCAAGAGGCAGAAGGCCGATGCGCTGGTGGATTACCTCGGCAGACACGGCTTCGAGGTGATCGAGTACGTGGACTACGTCGACCTGGACTGCGGGTTCCTGAGCGTGAGGCGAGTCGCTGGCAACTGATGCTGTTGGCCGGCAGAAATGCTTCGCGGGATCTTCCGATCGCCGAGAACAGGTAGCGCAATCCGGCGTGCGTGCCGGCACGGCATGTCGCGGACGACGGAATGACGCATGGTCCAGTCGACAACGGACACTGCAGCCATGGGGCCGGCGCTGCGACGACGACTCGCGTTCTGCCAGATCTTCGCGAGGAGGCTGGTCCGCGCTTGGACGGCTCCCACGCCGAAGCGGCGACTTTCGGCCGAATTCCTCCGGGGCTTCGCGAGGCGACGGCGCCTTGCCGGCAGCCGGGCGCGTTCGATTCCGTACTCACCGACTACGCGCCACCCGCCCTGTTGCTGCGCCCTGCCAAGTCGGCTGCGCCAATGCGTCTACCGCAAGCTCATTGCCTCAAGAAGACACGCTTCCCATCACCCCGCGAGACTGCTCGGACCGACGCCCATGGCGGAGCACGAAGCCTTTACTCAGGTCTCCTCTGGGGTTCTCGCAGGACAACTAATCCCTCTGTCCGGCCATGTTGCGGAAGACCATGTTGCTCTCGACGAGATCTTCATAGCGCCCCGAGGCGGTGATCCGTCCCTGTTCGAGTAGATAGATGCAATCGCACTCTCGAACCGAGTTGAGCCGATGTGCAATCAGAATGATTGTCTTCTTGCGCGCGAGGTCGTGGATTGCGTCCATGACGCCGTGCTCAGTGACACTGTCCAGCGCACTCGTCGCCTCGTCGAAGATCAGGATCTCGGGATCGTGATACAGCGCACGGGCAATGCCGATGCGTTGACGCTGCCCCCCCGAGAGCCGCACCCCGTTCTCGCCTACGCTGGTCTGGTAGCCCGAAGGCAGCGTTTCGACAAATTCGTGGAGCCTGGCTACCCGCGCGGCGCGAATCACTGCGTTCATGTCTATGCAGTCCTTTCGCACTCCGAATGCGATGTTGGCCGCCACAGTGTCGTCAGAGACGAATATCGACTGCGGAACATAGCCGATTAGCTGCTGCCACTCTTGCATGTTGGCAGCGGTGATCGGAACACCGTCGGCCAGTAGCTCGCCGGCAGTGGGGCGGATAAGGCCCAGGATCAGATCGATCAGCGTAGTCTTCCCCGAGCCCGTCGGCCCGACCAGGCCGACTGTTGTGAAGGCTGGAATCTCCAGAGTCACGCCGTCCAGCGCCCAGGACACGGCTTGGGGATACTTGTACGAGACCGCCTTCAACTCGAGCTTGCTGCATAACTGCCAACGAACTGCGATCTCGGAAGGTGCGTCGCGCTCGACAACCTCCGCAGCCGGGGCAACCTCATTCAGGTCGCGGCTGAGCGCCAGCGCCGAAGGCATCATCACCTTGAGCTGCGTAACGCCGCGATAGATGCCCTGGAGAGCGGGCATCAGCCGGTACCCGGCCAATGCGTAGAGCGCCACGAACGGCAGGGCTTCCTGAACGCCGCCGCGCGCCCCGATGAGATAGACCAGGACGAGGACCATCCCGCCAAGAATCAAGGCCTGCATGAAGTAGGACGGAAACTCCGAGATCATCATCGTGGAGACGCTGTGTCGGGCGAGAAGCTGCGAAGGTGTCCGGAAGCGCCTGGCAAACGTTCGCTCCAGGCCGCCGATCTTGATTTCCTTGATCCCACCGAATGCCTCGTTCAGCACGCGGAATCGCGCCTCGTTCGCGGCCCCTCGCTCAGCGCCAGCGCGAACGAGGTATCGGCGGGCGATCTGAAACACGCTGACATAGGTGAGGCCAATCAGGCCCGCCATGCCAACGGCCAGCAACGGATCCACAGCAAATAGCAGCAGCACGAGAAAGAGCGACACACACACGTTTGCGAGCAGGACCATCGCAACAAAAAACGCACCCTGGACGACATAAGTGACCTCGGAGAGAATCTTGGCCGAGAATCCGGAGCTGTGGCGGTTCAGGAACCACTCATAGGGCTGCCCCAGGTAGCCAGAAAAGAGCCGCTGCGCCAGCAGGTGATTCTGGTTGTTGGTGAACTTGAGCTGAGCCCAGAGGGTCAGCGCGCGCAGTGCGGTCGACCCGATGAGAAGCACGAAGGTGGCCGCGCCGAGAAAGACAAGGAAGCGCTCCAACGACTCGAAGCCCAGCGTGGCGTAAATCGCCGAGACGTACCGGTTTGTCTGGATGATCTCCGGCTTTGCGAGCACGCCTACGAACGGCATGATTGACGCCACGCCTAGCATTTCGACGAGGGCCATGCCGACCGTGAGCCCGGCCACGGCCCACGCGCGCCGGCGTTCGCCTGGCTCCAGCATGCTGGAGAGAACGCGCAAGTCGCTAAGCACTTAGCGCATTCCAGGAACTGATCGTGTGCACTCCGCGTCGCACAGGATGCTCATCGCGATGCCCGCCGAAAGACCAGCAGGTTACCGTACGCGGGTCCGGGAAGGCGCGGGAACCGGAACCACAGGTTGTTGAAGGCGTGCACGGCGCGCCTCAGGATGCGAGAACCCAACAGCATGTAGATCTCGGTGAACTGCCCTGCGCGCCGCTCCGCCAACTGCAAGCCGTGCTTGGCGAACTCGGCCACGAGCCACGGAATGTCGGCCTGGCGTGTCATCACTCTTCCCGCGCCCGTCGTCTCCCAGAACTCGATACCCTCCTTGGTCCGCTGCGTCTCGGCGCGCTCACGCCCCAGCGCGCGCTTGAGCGTGCGAAGCGATACTGCCTGCAACGATCGCAGATTTCCTTCGCTCACCACAAGCACGCCGCCCTCCGCCATGACGCGCGACAGTTCCCGCACCGCCGCCGCGATATCCGGCACGTGCATCAACACACCCCAGCACACGGCGCGCCGGAAGCTACCCGAAGGCAGCGAAAGCGCCGTGAGATCTTCCCTCCCGAACTCGATCCGATGCTCAACGCCGAGCGCCTTCGCCGCCTCACGTGCCTTCGGCAGAACGGACTCCGAGAAGTCGAGCGCGCGGACCCGGAACCCGCGTCGCGCAAGCTCCAGCGACTTCGTCCCCGTTCCGCAGCCAGCGTCGAGCACGACTGCGTCGCCCGGCTCCCCGAACAGCGACGCAATGTAGTCGAAAGCCATCGCATAGAACGCATCGTTCTCGCCGCTGCGAAACTGACGCGACCACATGTCGTGCACCTCGGCCTCCTGCAGCGTGACCTTCGGCTGGTTGCGAAGGTCGGCATCTGTGGTCATGGGCTGCTCGCGGGGGCGTAGTGAGTGACGCAACGTGGGGGACCGAAGCGCGTCAGGATCTCCGCCGCAGCGCCTGCCGCAGAGCGCGTCGCGCACGCAGCCCTGCTTGTGTCGCGGCTTCGGGGAGGTGCGCAAGCAGTCGCAGCGAAAGCGGAGCGACCGCCATCTCCGAGAGCGTCGAGCGCGCTAGCCTGTTGCTCCCCTGCGACACGAGCAGCCCCGCGCGCCGACGCAGCAGGTCGTCGAGCGCGCGCCTGTACGCTGGCCCATGCGCCGCGAGAAATGATTCGTCCGCGCCCCAGATCCGCCGCAGCAGCGCAAGTCGCGCGTCGACCCGTTCGAGGTGCGCGCGCTGCGACAGCCGGCCGTCCGCATGGTCGACTTGCCGCACCGTCTCGACGTCGAGGTACGCACCCTTGCCGCGCTTCGACAAGCGAAAGAAGCACTCGAGATCCTCGTAGGTTGGGAGGTCCTCAGCGAACCGAAGCGCGTCGCCCGACTCCACCCGGCGCGCGACCAGGGTATCCGTCAGCACGTACAGCCCGGTCAACTGGAGACGATACAGGTCCCCTTCGTAGACGCCGAAGTCTCCCACACCGGGGGGCAACCCGGCGAAAGTGGAGTACCGCGACCCCGCCCCAAACGCCTCACCCCACGTCCTGCAATCGCGTTCCCACAACTCCAGGTACCGCGGCCGAACGGAGCCGTCCCGAAGTTCGACTTCGAAGTTGGTGAAGCAAAACAGGACATCCGGCCTGCGTCGCATGAACTCGCGCTGCAGCGCGAGCTTCCCGGCAAACCACTTGTCGTCGGAATCGAGGAAGGCGACCAGGTCGTTTCGCGCCTGCGCGATACCGAGGTTGCGCGCCCGACCGGCGCCGCCGTTAGACGTCCGGATAGTCCGGATGCGCTCGCTGTATCGCGCCAGCACCTCAGCGGTCTCGTCCTGCGAACCGTCGTCGACGACAATGAGTTCGTCGCCCTCCTCCATCTGCCGTAGCACGGAATCGACCGCCTTGCCGACGTACGCGGCGCGATTGTACGTCGGGATGACGACTGAGACGCGCATCGGCAGTTGCGGCTTCGCCATGCTCAAGGCCGCTGCCCCTTCAAGCCGTGCAACCAGAGCATGAAGTTGACGATCGTCCACAGCGCCTCGGAGTGGTCCGCCTCTCCGCTCCGATGCTGCGTGGCCAGTCGGACGACCGCCTCCCTCCGCACGTAGGCTGCAAGCTCCGGCGACTCGCAAGCTTCATCGAGAAACCTTCCCAGCCCGCGCACATCGGCGAACCACTCGCGCAACGGCACGCCGAATCCGGACTTGCGCCGATCGACGACGTCGCCTGGCAGGTACCTGCGCGCGACACGCTTGAGGATCGCCTTGGTCTCGAAGCCCCGCAGCTTGTACGCCGACGGCAGACCGTTGGCGAACTCGACGACACGATGGTCGAGAAAGGGGACCCGCGATTCGATGCTTGCTGCCATGCTCATTTTGTCCTGGCGCTCGAGGATCGACACCAGGTAGCTCTGTTGGTCGAGAAGCGAGGCTCTGGCCAACGTGTCGCCGTCCAGATCATCGGTCTCTCCGAGGCACTCCTCGCGAAACGACAGCCCCCCTCCGGCACGGACCAGGATCTCGCGCACGAACTCCGGCTCGAGCACGGCCGAGTTATACAGCAGCGCGTCCGCCAACGGACGCCGCGAGTTCCGATGCACCTTGTGGATTCGGCGTCCGATCGTCGGCCCGAGCCAGTCGACCAGTCCCTTCACTGCGGAGGGCAGCTTGCGGTAGCGCTCGCTCAACCCGGGGACCATGTATCGAGGATAGCCCCCGAAAATCTCGTCGGCGCCCTCGCCGGTGAGGACGACGGTAACGTACCGCTTCGCGAGCCGACTGATCGCGAAGATCTGGACCGAGTTGGCAAAGTTGAGCGGAGAGTCGTGATGCCAGATCATGCTGGGCAATAGTTCGGCGAACTCTGCGCCGTGTATCCGTAGCTCGTGATGCTGCGTCCCGTACTGGGCCGACACCTGCTTCGCGAATCGCGTCTCGTCGTACGCCTGCTCGTGAAACCCCACGGAGAACGTATTGATCGGCCCGCTGCTCGCGCGTGCCGCGAGCGCCGTGACCAGGCTCGAGTCGATGCCTCCGCTGCAGAATGTGCCAAGCGGAACGTCGCTGACAAGTTGCATCCGCACCGCGTCTCCGATCAACACATCCAGTTCCTCGGCGGCCTCGCTGAAAGAACGCGGCCGCCGTGCGGCATCGCTGCGGGGCCCCCAGAAGCGGTGTACCCGGGCCTCGCCGTTCTCCAGCTGCAGCGTGCATGCAGGAGGGAGGCTGCGGATGCCATCGTAGAGCGTGCGGTCCCCGGACACCTGGCGGAACACGAAGTACTCGAAGACTCCGTCGTCCCGGCACTGGGGCGCAACGTACCCGCTGTCGACGATCGACTTGATCTCCGAGGAGAAGACGAACGCGTCGGGCGTCGACGCGTAGTAGAGCGGCTTGACGCCCAAGTGGTCGCGCGCCAGGAACAGTCGGCGCCGGCGCGAGTCCCAGATAGCAAAGGCGAAAATCCCGTTCAGCCGCCGTACGCAGTCCCCCCCCTCCTCCTCGAACAGGCGGAGGATCACTTCCGTGTCGCTTTTGGTGCGGAACGCATGCCCCTTCGCCGAGAGTTCCTTCCGTAGCTCCCGATAGTTGTAGATCTCACCGTTGAACACGATGCACAGCGACGCGTCATCGTTGAACATCGGCTGCCGGCCACTGGCCAAGTCGATGATCGACAGGCGCGTATGCGCGAGGCCGGCATTGCCGTCCACATGCAGGCCCGCCTCGTCCGGTCCACGGTGATGCAGTAGGTCGCGAATGCGCGTCAGCGTCGCCGTCTCCACGGCACGCTCCGGCGAGCGGTGAACGATGCCGACTATGCCGCACATTGGCTGTCCGTCCGAGCGGCGCGCTGCCCGCCTTCGCGGCCGCGGCTGGCGGCCACCGCGGCCTCATAGGCCTCCTCGAGCCGCCGCGCGACGATGCCCCACGCGTACTCCCGCTCGACCAACGCGCGCGCCTCATCGCCGAGCAGGCGGCGCCGCGCCGGGTCGCGCAGGAGCTCGACCGTCCTGCGTGCGAAATCGCCCGGCTCGTCGGCGATCACGATGTGGCGCCCGGGAGTCGCGCGGATGCCTTCTGCGCCGACCGACGTCGATACGATGGCGCGACGCATCGCCATTGCGTCGAGGATCTTGAGCCGTGTGCCGCCGCCGACGCGCAACGGGACGACGTAGACTGCGGCCGCAGCGACGAGCGGGCGAATGTCGTCCACATACCCAGTGACGATGACGCTGCGGTCTGCTTCGGCGAGCTTTCGCAGCTCCACTGGCGGGTCCTGGCCGACCGCGTAGAATCGCGCCCCCGGCACTTCGCGCCGGATGCTGGGCCACACTTCGCTCGCGAAGTACAGCACTGCGTCTCGGTTGGCGAACATGTTCATGCCGCCGGTGTAGATCAGTGACGGCGCGTTTTCGTCGCCTCCTGCTCGCTTGGCTTCAAAGTAATCGGTGTCCACCCCGTTGGGAACGACCGCCACGCGCAGACCAGGCAACATGGAAGTCAAGCTAAGCGCGTCGACCTCCGACACGAGCACATTGAGGTCAAATCGCCGGCACTCGTTCAGCTCGAAGTCACGGATCTTGCGCGCTTGCTGGCGCACGTACCAGCGTGCCGCCGCCCCCGCCTCGCGAGCGGCTCGCCGCTCCATGAGCTGCGACTCGATGTTGTGGTGTGTCAGCACCTTCGGAGTGCCAGAAGCGAGGTCGGCGTACTGCGCCAAGGCAAGCGTGTCGTAGTGCACGAGATCCAACGCGCCGCTTGCCGCCAGCTCGTCCACGCGGGCACGAAACGCGTGCGAGCGATGTGCGAGAGCGCTGAATGGCAGCCTGCTGAGCGCCCCCCAGGCGAGGCCGGCCACTCGGTGCAGGCGTGACTTCTTCGGCCACAACGTGAAGTACTCGACGAACTCACAATGCTGACCGAGCTCCGCCTTGCTCTCCTCCACCAGCGCCGTCGTCGAGAGTACATCGGGATGCACGAAAGCCAGCAGATGGACCTGATTGCGCTTCCCGAGCTCGCGAATGAGGTTGTACCCACGTTGCAGCACGCCGCCATGCGGAGGGTACGGAGCGACTTGCGAGAGAAAAAGTATTCGCACGAGTGTGGACTTACCGGCTGGACCGGCCGAAGGGTAGGTGTCCAATGTCGCTTCGGCGGCCGCTAGTGCGCATGGTCGACGCCTCCTGCCACGTCTTGGCGAAGTCCTGCAGCAGCGGGCGATGCGTTGGCCACATGGCCACGTCCCGCCTCGGTCGCCGACTCGGTGGCCGAGGCGAAACTCCAGCGTCGGGCGCCCGACCTCGAGCCAGACGGCGCGACTGCGGCCGCCGGGTGGCAACGTAACCACTTTCCGACCACTTGATCACCACGCCGGGTCTTGCCGGAAAGACGAACGATGAGGCGGACATTCGCTCGTCACCACCGTCGAGCCGACCCGGAGCGGAGGTGCCGCATCCGAGCGTCCGGTATTGCCGCAGTCAAGGATGCCGGTTGCTCACGAGTTCCTGGAGCAGCGCTTGCCTCCGGTTGGGCGCCCCGGTCGTCACGCTCGAGTAGCATCACTGCGACGCAGAGTGCTGAAACGACGAAGAGATGCGGGTAGTAGAGACCGGAAAGAAATGTCCCGGCTACCGCAAAGCCTATGAGACTGCATTGCACCGCAAGTGCAAGTTCACGCAACTCACTCTCCCTCGGTCCATTCCTGCGGTGCAACCTCTTGCGCACCGATCCGCAGCCCAGGAATCCGGAGCCGATCACCGCAAGCAGGAAGACAATGCCGCTGAAGCCGAACTCCCCCAGGGCGACGAAATAGATGGAATGCGCGTTCAACCAAGGCATTTCCCGTCGCCCCACTCCCGGAGGCCGGTACTCGAGACCGAACTTGACCGAGAAGTGACCTGCTCCGACCCCTGTAAACGGATGGTCCAGCGCCATCCTGAGCGCCGAGTTCCAGGCACTGAGCCGCCCCTGCGCGGATCCATCCGCTTGGTACGTTGAGACCGACTCCATGCGTTCAAAATACGCCGGAGGAGCAACGAACAAGACGACGCCAGCAACAACTGCGAGCAATGCCAGTCCGGCTGCCCGGCGCTTGCTCCACGCCACGAGGTAGAGCGACACTAGGGCCAACGCTATGCTGCCGCCCCGGCTCTGGGTACCGATCACGGCGATGATCAGCAGCAGAAGCGCAAGGAGGTACGCATACCTCCACGCTGGGCGTCTGTCGTGCCGGAACAGGAAGTGTGCAAGCGGCACCACGATACATGCCGACCAAGCGAAATCGTTGCCATCGCCGAGAAACGTGCCCCCGACGTAATGCCGCTTCTCGGGCTCGAGGACAACTCCGGGGTGCAGGACGAGCATCACAACGTGCACACCGATCAACGTGGCAAAGACGGCCTTGAACCGTGCAATGCTCGTCACGTTGCGCAGAATCGCATAGTAGATCAGGACATATCCCGCAACGGCTCCGAGCTTTTCGAAGACATAGAGCCTGACATCCACGGTGAGGAATTGCACGAAGAATAGCGCGACGAAGAACAACATCCACCGTGTGATGGGTTGGCGGAAGATCGCCGCGTTCGCTCGACCAGCCGGCGCGAACAGTGCCAGCGCAAATGCCGTAAGCGGGATGATGCTGTTGACGTGGACAGCCTCGAGAATCGGAACGTAGATTCCCGGACGGACGTACTCGACGACAAAGAAGCCGAGAAGGGCCGCAAACGCGGCCTTCGACGTGTGTCGCGGCCGCGTGCGCGTCGCCTCGGCAAGCGTCCCCGCCATCACAGGGCCCCTCCGAGGTTCCGGCACCGCGGGGAGGCGTAGCGCATCAGCATTCCCATGGACAAGGACGCGGCACAACCGGCCGCTGTCTCCAGCGACAGCTCGTATTCAACGGACAACCTCGTCATAGACGCCTGCGACTCCGCGCAGCGTCTGTGCAATGGTGAACCGCTTCATCACAGTGGCGTGAGCGACCTCCCCCACCCGCTTCCGGAGGACCGGATCGGACAGCAGCGCCGCAAGCTGGTCTGCCAGAGCCCTCGGATTCTCAGGGTCGACCAGAAAGCCGTTTCGACCATTGTCGAAGATTTCGATCGGTCCTCCCAAACGCGTGGCCACGACCGGCTTGCCAAGGTACATCGCCTCGATGTTGACCAGCCCGAACGGTTCGGGTGTGATCGACGAGTGCACGACGACATCCATCGCATTCATGAAGTCGGCAGGATGCTCCTGGAATCCGGTGAAGATCACGCGATCCTCGATGCGAAGCTCCCTGGTCAGCCGCGCCAGTTCTTCGGGATAAGGGTCATCGGGGGCAGCAAGTCCAACCAACAGCAGCCGCAGCGTAGGCCAACGCTCCGCCAGGAGTGCCGTTGCGCGAATGACGACCTCCTGCCCTTTCCACCGCTTCACGTTGCCGACGACACCGATGACTGGCACTGCGTCCGGGATCCCGAATTCCGTCCTCACCTCCCGAGCCTCGCGACGGACGCGCACCTCACCAGGGTCGAGGCCGTTGTATACGACAACAACGCGGTCCGCACCGAGCCCATTGGCGACGAGCGCGTCCCGGATGTGGGTCGATACGCAGATGTGCCGCTTGGCCCAACCCGCCAACCACAGCGACGACCTCGACAGCGGCCCCCCCGCGCCGCGCTCGTGGGAAACGAGCGGGACGCGGGCTATCCGCGCGGCGAGCATCCACTCGTGGTTGCTGTTTACGCTGTTGTTGAGGTGTACCAAGTCGAAGCGACCTGTCCGGAGTAGAAGGGCATGCACAAGCGCCGGGCGCAGAAAGTGCCAAGCGAAGTTGAACAGTTTCTGCATGGGCAAGAGCGCCATCGAGAGAGCGCGGCTACCCGGGCGGCCCGGCGGCAACCTCGACGCCAGTTGCGACGGTGCTTCCCTCGGAAGCACGATAACCGCAATGTCCAACTTCCGCACCAAGTCGGCAACGTAGTGGTCGTCGTAGTAGAGAACGGTCGCTTCGTATCGCTTCCTGTCAAGGTTGCTCAGCAGCCGCAGCAGGCTGATGTGCGAGCCACCCACGCTACCGTCCCGGCAGCCTTCGACGTAGAGAATGCGCCGCTTGATCACGGCACTGCCACCAGCCGATGCTGGAGCGGCACCACCGAAGTGCGCATCCTTCCCTGGATCGGAGCGGTCAAACGCGGACATGGGTCTCCAACCACGCTTCGACGTGGCCGCGCATGGCCTCCTCCCACCCCTTGAGGGAGAATGTGTGGTTCGCGCCGGGCACCACTTGCAGTTTCAGGCGATCTGCGTGCCTTTTCAGCATCGCCGAGTAGGGCCGCGCCAACCGCTCGTCGTAGATTGGAAACAGCCGGTCGGCCTCCCCGAAGACGAGAAGTACGCGGCGATTCGCGACCATTGCTTCGAACGCCTTCGGAACCAGTGGATTGAAGTTGTCCACGTCTTGCTGTGGACGTTGCGCGGTTGTCGGCCGCGGTGACGATCGCTTGTTCCACCAGTCCGCGATCACGCGAAAGATGACGCGGTAGTTGCTGCGCAACGTCAGCAGGCGCAGCCACGACTTGGGATCGGCGAGCTTCGACTTATAGCCTTCGCGCCACTGCTTCAACTCTCCGGCCGTCAGGTACCTGGTCGAATCGATGTCCCTGCTGTCGAGCAGGACAGGCAGCCCGAGCGCGATGAGGGCATCGACGCGCGCGTCGCGCGCCCCTGCGAGCAGCCCCGTGATCGCCCCGCCGCACAGGCCGGCGAGG
>Ga0209254_10002902_pt1 | contig 15639 bp, 14 predicted proteins | sample FrelakmetDIP11DI_FD_187148 | JGI IMG/M metagenome (GOLD analysis project Ga0209254, IMG submission 187148) | Freshwater lake sediment microbial communities from the University of Notre Dame, USA, for methane emissions studies - DIP11 DI (SPAdes)... | ecosystem: Environmental > Aquatic >...
AGCGGCTTCAGCCGCACCGGCTTGGTGTCCACCTGATCCCCCTCGCGCGAATACAGCGTGTGCTTCAGCCAGTGTTCGTCGTCGCGCTCGGGAAAGTCTTCCCGCGTATGCGCCCCCCGGCTCTCGGTGCGATTGAGCGCCGACACCAGCGTCGCGCGCGCCACGCCCATCAGGTTCTCCAGTTCCAGTGCCTCGATGCGCGCGGTGTTAAACACCCGGCTGTTGTCCTGCAGACCGGCATGCGCCAGCCGTTCTTCCAGCGCCCCCAGCTTGTTCAGTCCCTCGCGCAGCACCTCATCGGTGCGGAACACGCCGGCGTGCGCCTGCATCATGCGCCGCAGGTCGTCGGTGATGGCCGCCACGCTTTCGCTGCCGGGACGGTCCCAGCGCACGAGTCGCGCAAGGCTGGCTTCGGCCGCGTGCTCCGGCAGCGGGCGCGGATACGGGGTGTCGCGCAAATACTCCTGCATATGCCGGCCTGCCGCGCGGCCGAACACGATCAGGTCGAGCAGCGAATTGCCGCCGAGGCGATTTGCGCCGTGCACCGACACGCAGGCGCATTCGCCCACCGCATACAGTCCCGGCACCGGCTCTTCGGGTCCGTAACGCGCCGGCGCGACGACCTGGCCATGCAGGTTGGTGGGGATGCCGCCCATCATGTAGTGCGCGGTGGGTGCGACGGGGATGGGTTTCTCGACTGGATCGACGCCGGCGAAGCGAATCGACAGGTCACGGATGCCCGGAAGCTTTTCGGCGATGAGATTTTCGCCCAGATGATCGAGTTTGATGTCGACGTAATCGCCGCGCGGCCCGCAGCCGCGACCCTCGGCAATTTCAATGGCGATCGCGCGCGCCACCACGTCGCGCCCGGCGAGGTCCTTGGCATGTGGCGCATAGCGTTCCATGAAACGCTCGCCATTTTTATTCAATAGATAGCCACCCTCGCCACGCACGCCTTCGGTGATCAGGCAGCCGACGCCGGCGATACCGGTGGGGTGGAACTGCCAGAACTCCATGTCCTGCAGCGGCAGCCCTGCGCGGAGCACCATGCCGAGGCCGTCACCGGTGTTGATCATGGCGTTACTGCTGTTCCAGAACACCCGTCCTGCCCCGCCGGTGGCGAGCAGCGTGGCGCGCGCCTCGATCAGGAGCGGCTCGCCGGATTCGATGCTGATGGCGCTGACGCCGAGGCAATAACCCTCGGCGTCGCGCAGCAGATCGAGCGCAAAGTTTTCGTCGAAGAACTGGGTGCGATGCTTGATGTTCTGCTGATAGAGCGTGTGCAGCAGCGCGTGGCCGGTGCGGTCGGCGGCAGCGCAGGTTCGCGTGGCCTGCTCGCCGCCGAAATTTTTTGATTGCCCGCCAAACGGCCGCTGGTAGATCTTGCCGTTGTCGAGGCGCGAGAACGGGAGGCCCATGTGCTCGAGTTCGTAGACCGCGCTGGCAGCCTCGCGACACATGAACTCGATCGCGTCCTGGTCGCCCAGCCAGTCGCCGCCCTTGACCGTGTCGTACATGTGCCATTCCCAGCGGTCGTCGTCGACATTGGCGAGCGCGGCGGTGATGCCGCCCTGCGCCGAAACCGTGTGGGAACGCGTCGGAAAAACCTTGGACACCACCGCGACGGTGTAATCCGAGCGCGCCAGCTGCAAGGCGGCGCGCAGGCCTGCGCCGCCGCCACCGATGATGAGCGCATCGAAGCGGCGCGTGTTTATGCCGTACTCCCGGAAGTCACGTCAAACAGGATCGCAGCAAGCCACAGGACGCTTCCCGCCAGGGTGAGAATGACTGCCAGATACAGCGCCAGCCGTACCCCTGTTGGATGGACATAGTCCATGAAAATGTCGCGCATCCCCACCCATGCATGCAGTGCCAGCGCCACACCGGTCAGCATGATCAGCACCTGACTCCACCTTGGCGCGAACAATGCCTGCCAGCCGGCAAAGTCGGACGGCCAGGTGGCCAGAAAATAGAGTATCAGTCCGGGCAAAGCCACGGCCAGCCCCAGCGCCGTGGCACGCTGCAGCAGCCAGGCACCGGTTCCGGTATGCGATCCCGTGGCCAGTTTCATGCGAAAAGCCTCCAGGCGGCAAACAGCGTGACCAGACCGGTCGCCATCAATACCGCGATGCTGGTCTGACGCGCGCAGCGCAACCCCACGCCCCAATGCACATCCAGCGCCAGGTGCCGCAAGCCGGCAAAACCATGATGCGCAAGCGCCCAGACCAGAATTAGCAGAAGCACCCGGGGCAGCGGTTGGGACAAACAGTCGGTAATACGTTTGAATCCGTCTTCTCCGGACAGCGATACCGACAAGCCCCACACGCCAAGCGGCAAGGTAACGAACAACAGCGCGCCCGAAATCCGGTGCATGATCGACACCCATCCGGCAAGGGGCAAATGGACATGCAGAAGATCTAGGTAAACGGGCCGTTTGGCCATCTTGACGGGCCTCATTGTCTGGAACAGAACTCCATGCTAGTTTAGCCGCAAGTGCGCGCATGGACACCGTACGTTACCTGATCGCACGTATACATTTTCCCAACTTCAAGGAGCTTTGCAATGAAACTGTTTGCCCTGATTGCCGGCGCCACGCTGGTCATGTCCGTTTCAGCCGCACAGGCAAGCGAGGCCCTGGCTGAAAAAAGCGGATGCCTGGGTTGTCATTCCGTTTCCGAAAAAGTCGTCGGCCCTGCCTTCAAGGACGTGGCAGCCAAATACAAGGGACAGAAGGATGCGCCCTCCGTTTTGCTCCAGAAAGTCAGGAACGGCGGCAGCGGCGTCTGGGGCACGGTTGCGATGCCTGCCAACACAAAAGTCAGCGACAAGGACCTGAAAAAGGTCATCGCCTGGATTCTGGCGCAGAAATAAGGCCGCCGCTTCCAGCCAGCAGGCCGGTCAGAGACCGGCCTTTTTATTTGCTGCGCTTTGCCGCTTTCGCCACGGCCTTCGGTACCCGCTCGACCAGGCGCGGGTCGAAGGGTTTGGGCAGGATGTAATCCGGGCCGAAAGCCAGCTTCTTCAGCTTGTAGGCCTTCAGCACGGATGCCGGAACAGGCTCGCGCGCCAGTTCGGCCAGCGCATGCACCGCTGCAATCAGCATGTCCTGGGTGATCTCTTTAGCCCGTGCATCGAGCGCACCGCGGAAAATGAACGGAAAGCCGAGCACGTTGTTGACCTGATTGGGGTAGTCCGAGCGCCCGGTCGCCATGATGAGATCGCTGCGCGCGGCTTTGGCCTTTTCCGGCAGGATTTCGGGGTTGGGGTTGGCGAGCGCGAAGACGACCGGCTTGTCGGCCATGCTCTTCACCATCGCCGGGCTCACCAGGTTCGCGCCCGACACGCCGACGAACACATCCGCACCCTGCATCGCCTCTGCCAGCGTGCGCAGTTCCGTCTTGCGTGCAAAGGCTTTCTTGAAACTGTTGAGGTCGGTGCGTGCCTTGTGCACCATGCCCTTGGAATCGACCAGCAGAATGTTGCGCTTTTGCGCACCCATCGCGACCAACAAATTCAGCGAGGCGATTCCTGCCGCACCGGCGCCGAGGCAGACAATCTTCGCAGATTCCAGCGCCTTGCCCTGCACATGCAGCGCGTTGATAAGGCCCGCGCAGATGATCGTTGCGGTGCCGTGCTGGTCGTCATGAAATACCGGGATGTCGAGTTTTTTCTTCAACGCTGATTCGATTTCGAAGCAGTGCGGCGCGGCGATGTCTTCGAGGTTGATGCCGCCAAAGGTTGGGGCGATCGCCTCGACGACCTTGATGAAATCCTGCGGGGTTTTCGCGTTGACTTCGATGTCGAAGACGTCGATGCCGGCGAATTGCTTGAATAGAACGGCCTTGCCTTCCATCACCGGCTTGGCGGCGAGCGGGCCGCGGTTGCCCAGACCCAGGATCGCGGTGCCGTCGGTGATCACCGCAACCAGGTTACCCTTGTTGGTGTAGTCGTAGGCCGTGCCGGGATTCTTCGCGATTTCCAGCACGGGTTGGGCCACACCTGGCGTGTAGGCGAGCGATAAATCCTCCTGCGTAGAGCACGGCTTGGATGATTCGACCGAAAGCTTGCCGGGCTTGGGCAGGCGATGGTAATCGAGGGCTTTTTTCTTGAGGACGGCTTGGCTCATGACGGCAAGGAAACCTGGCTGAATAGACAAGCCGTCATTATCGCGGATTTATATGTGTTGCGCCGTGCATTACACCGCACGGCCGGGCTGCATCAATCTTTCCATATCTTGAGTTGGGCACGCAGGCGCGCGACCGCCTGCGAGTGCAGCTGGCACACCCGCGATTCGGAGACGCCTAGAACGGCGCCGATTTCCTTCAGGTTCATGTCCTGTTCGTAGTACATGCCCATCATGCTGCGCTCGCGTTCGGGCAGATGATGGATCGCCGCGATCAGGCTGTCGCGGAAGCCTTCGTCCTCCAGCACGGCGAGCGGATCACTGCTGCCGTCGACCAGATAGCGCTCCAGGAAACTGGCGCTGTCCTCATCCGAGAAATCCTCGTAATACAGGAGTTGCGAGCACTTCACGTCGCCCAGCATGGTTTGATACTGGTCGATCGGCAAGCCCAGTTCAACAGAGATCTCCTGATCGGTCGGCGATTTGCCGTTGCGCTGTTCCAGCCGGTGGATGGCGGATTCGATCTGCCGCGATTTCTGGCGCACGTGACGCGGCAGCCAATCGGCTTCGCGCAATTCGTCGAGCATGGCGCCGCGTATCCGTTGCGTAGCGTACGATTCGAACTGCGCGCCCTGGGTGCCGTCGAAGCGTCCTACCGCGTCCATAAGACCAATCAGCCCGACCTGGATCAGGTCATCGACTTCGACGCTGGCGGGCAGGCGCGCCATCATGTGATACGCAATGCGCTTGACCAGCGGCGCATACTTAATGATCTGCTCGTCTTGCGACGATTGTTTACCAGCCATTCAGGGTTTCCCTGTGTTGTAACGAGCCATTCCGGCTCGCCTCCTCGCCTGCCATTCTAACGGCAAGTTTGGCAAATGCATCATCTTCGTGTGCCACGCTGAAAGTGGCCTGCCCGAAGCCTGGATGCAGAAAATGGCTGCACGCGTTCATGACCTGATCGCACGCCGCTGCATCCCCCAGCAAGCCCGCGCCATAGGCGCCTCCGACATGCGACAGGGTTTTAAGGAGCGTGTAGGCGCGCAGCATCGATTCGTGCGTCGGTTGAACCTCCACGATCAATGCATGCGCCGCATCGGACATCAGGAAGAGTTCGGTCCCGCGCGGTGCCCCATCGAACAGGACAAGGTCGTAGCCAAGTGCTGCGCGTCGCAGAGCGGGTTCGTCCGCCCGCACGCCGGGTGCATGCCAGACATCGCCATAGGGCATGGCTAGCAGCTGCAACTGACCGCGCGCAATCTGCTGGCGCCAGTCGAACAGGCTGCGCGTGGGGGAGTCGGCATCTAGCCGGCCACGCATGTCGACCAGCAGAGACGCCCATCCGTGCCGATGCAGCGCAGCGGCCAGTCTGGAAATTGAAGATGCGGAATCGAAACAACAATGGATGCAGCGTGGCAGATGCAGGGCACTGCGACGGCGCAGCCCAGCGGCCTGGTCAGCCGGCATTGATGCCCTTCAGGATGCTTGTGTCCTTTTGGTTATTCATGCCTTCATACCCTTTGGGGTACTTCTAGGGATACACGCTGCGGTACTCCGCACGCTCAGCCTCGACGCCTGCAAACAGCGGCCAGTCCTCGGCATCCAGGGCGTAGGGGGTGGCCAGCTGCCCACCCTTGAGCGCGCGGTCGACGAGGTAACTGGCGATGGGCGCGTGGAGGTCTTCCGGTACGCGCTGCCCGCCGCTGAGATACGCCAGCGGCAGGCGGTGGCGTATCAGGCTGTCGAGTGCAGCACCTGGTTGCGGCGTTTCATCGAGCTTGGTGAGAATGCAGGCAGCCGCACTTTCTCCAAATTGCGTCATCGCCTGCTCGATTGCAGCACCCTGCTGGCTAGCGGCGATCACCGCGAGGCGGCGCACGCCGAGAGCATCGAGTGTCCGACCCTCACGTGTACGCGGGTCGGACGGCGCAAAGCCGGCGGTGTCGATCAGCACCAGTTTTTTGGCGGCGAGCTGAGGCAGCAGCAACGCCAGACTGGCCTGGTCCTTGGCCACATGCAGCGACACACCCAGCAGGTCGGCATACACTGTCAGTTGCGCCGCCGCACCGATGCGGTAGGCATCGGCCGCCACCAACGCGACCTGTGCCGCATCATGTATATCCACCCCGCGCGCGGCCAGCTTGGCCAGCGTGGTGGTCTTGCCCGCGCCGGTGGAGCCGACCAGGGCGTAGCGGCCCCCTCTGGCGAGCAGATCGGCGTCGCGCGGCTGTACCGGCAGGTTGCGGATCAGCACCTGTCGCAGCCAGCGCTGGGCAGCATCGGCATCGAGCCCGCGAGGCAGCCGTGCAGCCAGGGTTCGGGCAAGCGAACTGCCGAATCCGGCAGCGAACAGCGTCTGCATCACGGCAACCCGCGCCGGGTCGCGGCGCCGCGTCGCCCCCCATGCAAAGCCGGCCAACTGGTTCTGCAACATGCCGCGCAGGCGCGACAGCTCGGCCAGAATGCGCGAACTGCCGGCGACATCCGGTGCCTCGCTGACCGCCGGCACAGCCAGATCCCCATAAGCGCTGGCCAGCAACTCGACACCCTTCGGATGCGGGCGGGTCGACAGCACCACGGCGTCATCGCCCAGTTCGCGGCGAATCCGCGCGAGACCTTCGCGCGCGTTCGCCGCAACGAATACCTGCACGCTCATGCACCCTCCTCGATCGTCAACTCAGTGCTCACCTGCACGATTTTATCGGCAGGCAGCTCAGCATAGGCAATCACCGACAGTCGCGGCAGATTTCGCCGCAACAGGCGCGACAGGATGGCCCGCAGGCCTGGCGAGGTCAGCAGCACCGGCGGATGGCTTTCGCCTTCCTGCCGAGCCAGCGCACGTTCGGCTGCTTCGTTCAGTGCATCCAGCATGGCGGGGGACAACAAGGCCTCGCCTTCGTCGCCCATTTCGTTCAGCAAGCGGGTTTCGGTCGACGCATCCAGACCGATCACATGCAGGGTGTTGCTGCCCTCGAACAGGCGATCGACGATGCTTCGTCCGAGCGCCGCACGCACCGTTTCCACCAGATCGTCGATCGACTGGCTTTTTGGCGCGCGCGCGGCTAGTGTTTCGAACAGGGTGCGGATGTCGCGAATCGAAACGTTTTCAGCGATCAGATTCTGCAACACCGCCTGCACGCTGGTCAGCGGCAAATAGCGCGGCGTCACGTCCTCGAGCAGTCCGGGATGGCTGCGTGCCAGCGCATCCAGCAGTTGCTGTACTTCGGTGCGCCCCAGCAACTCCGGTGCATGCTGGCGGAATACGGACTCGACCTGGCGCGCGATCAGTTCGGCCGCCGTCAGCACCACAAAGCCGCGCAATTCGGCTTCCTCGTCGCGCCCCGACTCGATCCAGACGCCGGGCAAGCCGGTCAGTGGGTCAGTGCCCGGCGCACCGTCGAGCCGCCCCAGCACATCGCCCATATCAACCGCCAGCACCTGGCCGCCGGGCAATTCACCATGTGCCACCTCGACGCCCTTGAGCGTGATGCGATAGCTGTTGGGCTTGAGTTCGAGGTTGTCGCGCACCCGGATGAGCGGCACGACCAGTCCCATGTCGCTGGCGAAACGGCGTCGTGCCTCGGTGATCCTGGCGAGTGCCGCACCGCCCTGGTTGCGGTCGACCAGCGGGATCAGCCGATAACCCACCTCGAGCGCCAGCACGTCAACCGGCGGAATGTCGTCCCAGGTGAGGTCGACCGGCGCGGGTTCTTCCTCGATCAATTCGACCGGCTCTGTTTCGCCCCCCGTGGCCTGGCGACGCATCAGCCAGTAGCCCAATCCAGCCAGTAGCAATGCGATAGTCAGGAAGGCCAGATGCGGTGTGCCAGGAATCACGCCCAGCGCACCCAGCACCGCTGCTGCCACGTACAGCGTTTGCGGACGACCGAATATCTGGGTGGAAAACTCGTGCGACAGATCCTGCTCGCTCGAGGTGCGGCTCACCACGATGCCCGCCGCAGTCGAAATGATCAGCGCCGGAATCTGCGTCACCAGACCGTCGCCCACGGTCAGCAGCGCATAGCGGCCGAGTGCTTCGTCCAGTCCCATGTTGTGCTGCAGCAGCCCCACCGCAACCCCGCCCACCAGGTTGACCAGCAGAATGATCATGCCGGCGATGGCGTCACCGCGCACGAACTTGGATGCGCCATCCATCGCGCCGTAGAAATCCGCTTCGCGGCCGATCTCGCCACGCCGCGTGCGCGCTTCGCCTTCGTTGATGAATCCTGCATTGAGGTCGGCATCGACCGCCAACTGCTTGCCGGGCATCGAGTCGAGGGTGAAGCGCGCCGCCACCTCGGCGATGCGCCCGGCGCCCTTGGTGATGACGACGAAATTGATGATGACCAAAATCAGGAAAACCACGAAGCCGACTGCGATGTTGCCGCCGACCAGAAAATTGCCGAAGGATTCGATCACCTTGCCCGCAGCGTCCGGTCCCGTATGTCCCTGCATCAGAATAATGCGGGTTGAGGCCACGTTGAGCGACAGACGCAGCAAGGTGGTCAGTAGCAGCACCGTTGGAAACACCGAGAAATCGAGCGGACGGCGCGAATTCAGGCTCACCAGCATCACGATCATCGCCAGTGCGATGTTGAGCGTGAACAGCACGTCGAGCATGATGGTGGGCAGCGGCAGCACCATCATCGCCAGGATCAGCAGCACCAGCAGCGGCACCGCCAGCCGGCTCAGCGGCAGACCCATCACCATCACGCCCTGCGCGCTCACCCGATCACCTCGTTAATCGTTTTGGACATCACGCTTGCCCCCTCTCCCGCATGCGGGAGAGGGTTGGGGTGAGGGCGCTGCCCAGCCTGTTGTTGACGGCCACGCAGCTGTGCCCGCATTTCCGGGCTGCCCTCGGATTCGCGCGCCTCGGCAATCACTTCCTGCCAGGTCATCGCGTGTCGGCGCAAATAGCGCCACCAGCGCCAACCCGCATCGAGTGCCGCCGCCAGCACCAGTGCCGCCGCCAGCGCCAGCACGCCACGCCCCACCCAGGCAGCGGTCGCACCCAGCGCACCGCCCATCCCGCTGCTGCCCAAGTTTTGTAACTCCGGCCAGCCGCTTGCCAGCGCCCAGCCCACTGCAGTGACAGCGAGCATCCCTTTCAGCAACGCCAGCACTCCGTCAAACAGGGAATCGGCAGAAATCAGTCGGACAAAGGGCTTGAAAGGATTGGCGCGGTTCAGGTCGACCTGGGTGACCTGGGGCGCAAACACCCAGCCAGACAACAGCATCGGCGCCGCCAGTGCAGCGACGAAAATCGCTACCAGTACCGGCAGCAGGGTCCACAGCAACGTCTGCGCCGCATCGAGAAAGATCGGGGAAAAAGGCTCGGCCGCGTGAACAAATGCAACCGCAATCAGGGCCTGCATGGCATCGAAGGTTCGCGTGGAAGACCCGACCAGCACGCCCAGCGCCGACAGCAATACCACCCACGCAGTGAGTTCGGCAGAGCGCGGCACATCACCCGCGCTTCGCGCCTGCTGCAGGCGCCGCGGGCTTGCCGGTTCGGTACGGGACAGATCAGATTCCTCGGCCATGCTCGTCTCGAATTTTGGAAGAGTCTAGCACGAGGCGGGACAGGCTTTTCCGTAATTGAACCAGCACATACTCTCGGGATCACTACGGGTTCCTGGCGAATAGAGTCACACCGGATTGTCTTCAGGCAAGCCTCGCGTGGCGAATTCGCGCCCCTCCCCCTTCCGGTCAGCCAGGGCAAGCGCAGCGAAATACCCCGGGAGATTTGGCCCCTTTTTCGGTTCAATCCGGGGCGCGATCTGCTATATATAGATAATACATAACAGTGGAGGAAGAGGCATGTCACAGATCATCGTCGAAACCAATCCGGATGCAGCACGCCTGTCCAAACTAGGCGTCGATCACTGGCCGCTATGGGAGAAGGAAGCGTCAGAATTTCCGTGGGAATATTTCGAGGATGAGATCAGCTACATCCTCGAAGGTCGCGCGATCCTCACGATTGAGGGTGGCAAACCGGTAGAAATTGGCAAGGGAGACCTGGTGACGATTCCCTCCGAGTCGATTTGCAAATGGAAAATCATCGAACCGATACGCAAGCGCTATCACATGGCCTAGGGAGGCGTCCATATAAGCGCATCCCTAGACGCCACCTCCCATCGCTCAGGCAAACAGGTACCTGATTCCCACCGCGTGCCAGTGGACTGATTCTTCCTCGAGTGCGCGCTGGGTCATCGGGTGATTCTCAAGCCAGCCTTCCGGCAAGGTCAGGCGAAAACGCTTGCTGCTGGCATCCACTTTCACATCAGGCAGGTGCGGCCCGGAACGGCTGCGACAGAGGATGACGGCTTGGCGAAATAGCCAAACCAGCAGGCGGTCGCTGTCGACCAGGGCGCCATCCGCGGCAAATTCCGGCAGTTTGATCAGCGCACCGCGTTGCGCGCGTGTCAGCAAGGCAAGCCGTGCCTGATCCGAGCGTGAAAAACCGGGCATGTCGGCATTTTCCAGGATATAGCCGGAATGGCGGTGATAGCCGCTGTGCGATACGGACAGGCCAATTTCATGCAGCCGTGCAGCCCAGTCGAGAAAGCGCTTGTCGTTCTCGTTGCCTCCACCCGCCGCGGCCAGAAGCTTCAATGCCGCCTGCCCGATGCGTGCTGCCTGCTGGCTGTCGATGTGATAGCGGCGCATGAACTCGGCCACCGTTTCCTCGCGCATGTCCTGCTCGTGAAAGCGCCCCAGCAGGTCATAGAGGATGCCCTCGCGCATGGCGGTCTCGGCGACGTCCATCTGTTCGATCCCAAGTTCGGCAAACAGGCCCGCCATGATCGCAAAACCGCCTGCGATGACCGGGCGGCGGTCGCGGGCCAGTCCGGCGAGTTCTAGCGACTCGATCTGCCCCGCCTTGATGAAATGTGTGCGCAGCTTCGCGAGTCCATCGGCGGTAATGCCGAGCTCGGACCAGCCGTTTTGCTCGAGGATTTCACGCAGCGCACGCGCGGTGCCGCTGGAGCCGATTGCCTGCTGCCAGTTCTTTCTGGAAAATTCTCTGGCAATGCGCTCGACTTCGGCCCGTGCGGCGACTTCCGCTGCCTTGAGCGCGGACTTGTCGATGACGCCCCCGGTAAAAAACCGCTGTGAAAAGTTCACGCAACCCATGTGCAAACTTTCGCGCTCGTGGGGTTTCAGGCCATGGCCAATGATGAACTCGGTCGAGCCGCCCCCGATGTCTACCACCAGGCGCCGGTCGGGAGAAGCCGGCAGCGAATGCGCCACGCCCAGATAGATCAGCCGCGCCTCCTCGCGCCCAGCGACGATCTCGATGGGATGGCCCAGCGCGTCCTCGGCCTTGCGTATGAAGGCATTGGCATTCTTGGCGACCCGCAGCGCCGAGGTGCCGACGCAGCGGATCGCCTCGGGAGACAACCCGCGCAAACGTTCGCCAAAGCGCTGCAGACAGGCCAGCGCACCCTCCTGCGTCGCCTCGTCGAGATTCTTGTCTTCGCCGAGACCGCCGGCCAGGCGCACGGTTTCCTTTAGCGAGTCGAGCGGGTAAAGCTGGTCGCCTGCCACCCTTACCACTTCGAGGCGGAAGGAATTGGAGCCCATGTCCACAGCTGCGAGGGTATCGTAGGATTTCATGCCGATGCACCAAAGAAGAGATAAGCCATGCCGATAGCCGCCAGGATGCCGGCGACATCGGCGACCAGTCCGCAAGTCACCGCGTGGCGCACCCGTTTGACGCCGACCGCGCCGAAATACACCGCCAGCACATAGAACGTCGTCTCGGTGCTGCCCTGAACGATCGAAGCCAGGCGCCCGGCGAAGGAATCCGCACCGTGCGTCTGCATGGTGTCGATCATCATGGCCCGCGCACCGCTGCCGGAAAACGGCTTCATCAGGGCGGTCGGCAACGCGTCTACCCAGCGAGCGTCATATCCGAGCGCCAGAACGGCGCTGCGCATCCCGCCCATCAGCAGGTCGAGCGCACCGCTGGCGCGAAATACCGCGATGGCCACCAGCATCGCGACAAGGTAGGGGATGATCGTGACCGCCGTGTGAAACCCGTCCTTGGCGCCCTCGATGAAGGCCTCGTAGGCATTGACCCGGCGCCACACGGCCATCAGCAGGAAGGTGACGATGATGCCGAACAGCAGCAGGTTGCTGAGGATGGAAGACTGCCGCGTCATCTCGGCTGCATCGAGGCTGCCGAACCAGACGACCAGTCCGCCGATCAGTGCGGTGGCGCCGCCCAGATAGGCCAGGGTGACACGGTTCCACAGGTGCAGACGCTGGAACAGACCGGTGACCAACAGCCCGATCAGGGTGCCAATGTAGGTGGTAATGAGCAGCGGCACGAACACGTCGGTGGGGTCGGCCGCGCCAAGCTGCGCGCGGTAGGTGAAGATGGTGATAGGCAGCAGTGTCACCGAGGCGGTGTTGATGACGAGGAAGAGAATCTGTGCGTCGCTTGCGGTATCGGACGAGGGGTTGAGCTTCTGCAATTCCTGCATCGCCTTGATGCCGAGCGGCGTCGCTGCATTGTCGAGGCCAAGCATGTTGGCGCCCATGTTCATGGTCATCGCACCGAGCGCGGGATGATTGGCCGGCACCTCGGGAAACAGGCGCTTGAACAGCGGCGCGAGACCGCGCGTCAATACCTCGAGCATGCCAGCGCGCTCGCCGATTTTCATCACGCCCAGCCACAGCGCCATCACGCCGGTCAGGCCCAGGGCTATTTCAAACGCCGTCTTGCTGCTGTCGAACAGCGCCTTCACCAGCGCGGCGAAGATGGCGGCATCGCCAAGGACGATCAGTTTGAACAGGGCAATCAGAAAAGCGACCAGCATGAAGCCGACCCACAGCGCGTTAAGCATGGAACCTAGAAACCGCAGTTGGACGTGCCCAATGGCGCGTCAGGGCGGGCGGATGCCGCGAAGCGAGGAGGCAGCAGGCTCATGCCTGCAACGACGAGCGAGAGCGGAGTCGTTGCCGCGTGAGCGGCTTTACGAATCCGGCCTGCCCCTTGCGGGTGCAAAAGCAGGCGCATGATCTGGCGCGCCAGTGGGCACGTAGCGTTAACAACTTGCCAGCCAAACATCGAAGGTCGAAAGACTCATGTCCACGCAAGATTCGATTGGGGCAATAGCGGTCAACTGCGGTTTTTAGGTTCATCTTAGGCAATCCAGCCGGCAACGACGGCCAGCAGCCCTATCACCAGCCAGATCACCATGCCGCGCCAGATCATGCTGATGGCGCTATCGATGCCGTCAGGGTCGGCTTCCTGACCAGTGCCGAGTTCGGGGCGCCATACGACCTCCCCTCCTACGTTGACGGGTTGTCCCAAACGGACGCCCATGGCACCGGCGCCGGCTGCGAGCACCACGCCCTCTTCCACCTCCGGCCAGGCGTCGGCCTGGGTGCGCCAGCAAAAGGTGGCGTCATCAAAATTTCCGGCAATGGCGTAAGTCATCGCGGTCATCCGCACGGGCAGCCAGTTGATGGCATGAAAGGCGCGCTGCGCGAAAAGGCCGAACAATCCACGGGTGTCCGACCAGCGCCGGACCAGGATCGACGTCGCGCGATACAGCACTGCACCGACCGGCCCGAACGGAACCAGCACTACAAACCAGAACAGCACGCCGAACATCTGGCGATGGCTTGCCGTCGTCACCTTCTCGATCGTGATGCGTGCCAGATCGTCAGCGCTGAACTTGCTGGTGTCCCCGCCCCGCCATGTGCCGAGTTGCGCACGTGCGCCTTCTACATCGCCTGTTCGCAGCAGGCGTGCAATGCGCTCGGCATCGTCGCTGAAATACTTGAATCCCAGGGTGAAATACAGCACGGCCACATTCCACAGCCAGCCAAGGAAAGGGCTGATACCGTCGAGCAGGGAGTAGATCAGCGCCACGCCCGCCAGCACCGGTATCACTGCCAGCGCCCAGGCAATCGCGCCGTGGCTGTATTCACCTGCGTTGAAGCGGTGTTCCAGCCAGTGGGTGAAGCGCGTGTATTGCTGATAGTGCGGCAGGGGTTGTCGCAGCGGGCGCAGATGTTCGAGGGCGACAGCGGCAAGGACGGAGAAAAAAGCCATCAGCGATTCATCTCCAGGGTGAAGGTGCCGATCCGATCAGCCTCGCCTGCTGGACGGTACAACTCGACGGTGGGCATGACAATCGTTCTTCCGCGCTGCTCAAGAAAATCGGACAGCGCCTGGTAGGACTTGGATGGCGCCAGCAGCACCACGGCCTGCACCCGGGCAGCGTAAACCGGGCGGCGCTCGACGCGGCCTTCCTTGAGGCCGGCCGGAATCGCGGCCGTATCGTTCAGGGTATAGCCCAATTGCGCGCGAACCTTGCCATGGGTGGCTCGGGGGTCGGTGAGAATCACGCTGATCGTGTCGCCCGCCTCCACCCCGGCCGCGTTGAATTCATCCAGCGCCTTGCGCTGTGTTTTGCGCATGTTGCTGATGGGCCCTTCGTAATCGAGATAGGCGTAGCGGTAGGGACCCGCTTCGGTCTCGGTCACGCTGACCGCGTTGAACCCGCCCCACCACCAGTACACCGCCAGCAGCGGCAACACGAACGCCAGCACAAATGCCGGCCATTGTTTCTTGAGCACGACGAACCCTTTCCTTGCTGCAATCTGAAGATACCACATGCGCAGCCAGCCGGGCTGTCGCAAGCTGCTGCAGCCCGTGTCTATAATGCGTGCACCAAGTAGGAGCCAGCCATGATCATTCGCCTATTGCTCATCCTCTCCCTGTTCGGCCTGCTGCCTGCTGTCCAGGCAGCCGAATCCGCCAACGCCACCGAGGTCACCGTGCCGATGAAGGCGGTGCGGGTGGGCGCCCACAGTTACTTCGTTCAGGGCCTGCCCGGTGCGGCATCCACCGAGAACCAGGGCTTCATGTCCAATGCCGGGTTTGTCGTCACGCGCGACGGCGTGGTCGTCTTCGATACCCTCGCTTCCCCGCCGCTGGCCAAAAAAATGCTCGGCCTGATCCGCAAGATCACCAAGCAGCCCATCAAGCTGGTCATCGTCAGCCATTACCACGCCGACCATTTCTACGGCCTGCAGGTTTTCAAGGCGCAGGGCGCCGAAATCTGGGCGCACCGCGCCGCCGAAGGCGCAACCCGCTCCGAGGATGCGGCCCTGCGTCTGGCCCAGCGCAAGGAAGCGCTTTTCCCGTGGGTGGACGACAACACGCAGCTGGTCGAAGCGGACCGCTTCCTGGAAGGCGACACCGACTTCGAAATGGGCGGCCTCCATTTCGCGCTGCGCTACGTTGGCCCGGCGCATTCCACCGAGGACATGGCGATGATGGTAAAAGAGGACGGTGTCCTCTACGCTGGCGACCTGGTGTTTCGCGGCCGGGTGCCATATGTCGGCGACGCCGACAGCCGCGCCTGGATCGCAGCGCTGGACAATCTGATCGCGCTCAAGCCCAAAGTGCTGATTCCAGGTCATGGCGCGCCCTCGCGCACCCCGCGCACCGACCTCGTCTTCACGCGCGACTACCTGCAGTATCT
>Ga0209254_10002903_pt1 | contig 15639 bp, 29 predicted proteins | sample FrelakmetDIP11DI_FD_187148 | JGI IMG/M metagenome (GOLD analysis project Ga0209254, IMG submission 187148) | Freshwater lake sediment microbial communities from the University of Notre Dame, USA, for methane emissions studies - DIP11 DI (SPAdes)... | ecosystem: Environmental > Aquatic >...
GAAGCCCGCGAGCAGACTTGTGTAGCGCGGCTCCTCGTCGGGCGCCACGAAGCCCACCGCCACCGGCGCCGCGGCCGCACACGTTGCGCCCAGGCAGAACAGTGCCGCGGCAAGCGAGCGAGCACTGTGCATTGCCGAACCCTCCTCCGCGCGGCAAATGCCGAACGCGCGGGCAGGTTAGCACGCCCCGGTGCGATGGGTCGCGCGCAACACCACAAGCGGCGAAGCCGGGCGTTTGCCCGGCTTCGCGTGGACGCGGTTCGCACCGCGACGGGTATGTCCTACTCCTTCGCTTCCGCGGCGGGCGCCTCGGTGGCTGGCCGGTCGACCAGCTCCACGATGGCCATCGGCGCGGCGTCGCCCTGGCGGAAGCCGAACTTCAGGATGCGCAGGTACCCGCCGGGACGCGCGGCGTAGCGCGGGCCGAGCTCGTTGAAGAGTTTGGTGACCACGTCGCGGTCGCGCAGGCGGTCGAATGCCAGCCGGCGGTTGGCCAACGTGGCGACCTTGGACAACGTGATCAGCGGCTCGGCGACGCGCCGCAGCTCCTTCGCCTTCGGCAGCGTGGTCTTGATGAGCTCGTGCGTGAACAGCGAATTGGTCATGTTGCGCAGCATCGCGAGGCGATGGCTGCTGGTGCGGTTGAGCTTGCGAAGCCCGTGACGATGGCGCATGACGAAGTTCCTTTCACCCTTTGGCGCAGCTTCTCACCGCGCTCGTTTCTTGGTCTGTAGGGCCGTCTGCGAAACGCCGACGCCGCCCTTGTGCTGCCTGCTTCCGCACACCAGCGCGCCGGTGAACGCCGGCGCGCGTTGCGGTGTTTCCTCACCGCGAAAAATCGTCGGGCTCTGCCCGCGATTTTTCGGTGACTCCGCTCCGGCCGTAAATCCGCGCAGCGGATTTACGGACGATCCAACCCCGCCGGCGGCCAGTTCTCGAGCTTCATGCCGAGCGACAGCCCCCGGGAGGCCAGCACTTCCTTGATCTCGTTGAGCGACTTGCGCCCGAGGTTCGGCGTCTTCAGGAGCTCCGTCTCCGTGCGCTGGATCAGGTCGCCGATGTAGTAGATGTTCTCGGCCTTGAGGCAGTTCGCCGAGCGCACCGTCAGCTCGAGGTCGTCGACCGGCCGCAGCAGGATCGGGTCGACCTGCGGCGTCATGCGCTCGGTGGCGGGCGACTCCGTGCCCTTGAGGTCGGCGAAGACGGACAGCTGCTCGACCAGCACCGAGGCCGCGTAACGCACCGCCTGCTCGGGCTCGACCACGCCGTTCGTCTCGATGTCCAGCACGAGCTTGTCGAGGTCCGTGCGCTGCTCGACGCGCGCGCTCTCCACCGCGTAGCTCACGCGGCGGACCGGCGAGAACGAGGCGTCGAGCAGGATCGAGCCGATCGTGCGGCCGCCCTCGGGCTTGGCGCGTGCGGTCGCCGGCTGGTAGCCGCGGCCCTTCTCGACGCGGATCTCCATCTCGATCTTGCCGCCCGCGGTCAGGTGCGCGATGACGTGCTCGGGATTGATGATCTCGACGTCGTGATTCGGCTCGATGTCGCCCGCCGTGACCGGCCCCTCGCCGCTCTTCGCCAGGCGCAGCATGACGTGGTCGCGGTTGTGCAGCTTGAGCACCACGCCCTTGAGGTTCAGCAGGACGTCGACGACGTCCTCCTGCACCCCGTCGAGCGCGGAGTACTCGTGCAGCACCCCGGTGATCTTCACCTCGGTCGGCGCGTAGCCCGGCATCGACGAGAGCAGCACGCGGCGCAGCGCGTTGCCCAGCGTGTGCCCGTAGCCCCGCTCGAACGGCTCCATCACCACCTTGGCGTGGAACGGCGACATGCTCTGCACGTCGATGATGCGCGGCTTCAGCAGGACATTGCTTTGCATGCGTGACCCTTGAAAACGTCCAATGGAAACGCCGGCTGCGACCCGCTGGGCGGCGCAGCCGTCGTCCTTACTTGCTGTAAAGCTCGACGACCAGCGACTCGTTGATGTCCTGGCCGAACTCCGAGCGCTCCGGCGCGCCCTTGAACGTGCCGGTCATCTTCTTCGCGTCGACCTCGACCCAGGCGGGGAAGCCCACCTTCTCGGCGAGCTGCAGCGCGTCCTGGATGCGGAGCTGCGCGCGCGCGCGCTCGGTCACCGAGATCACGTCGCCGGCGCGCAGCAGCGCGGAGGGGACGTTGGTGCGCCTGCCGTTGACCTGGATCGAGCAGTGCGTCACCAGCTGCCGCGCCTCGGCGCGCGTGCTGCCGAAGCCCATCCGGTAGACCACGTTGTCGAGGCGCGACTCGAGCAGCTTGAGCAGGTTCTCGCCGGTCGAGCCGGTGCGGCGCGCGGCTTCGTGGAAGTAGCGCTGGAACTGCCGCTCAAGCAGGCCGTAGATGCGGCGCAGCTTCTGCTTCTCGCGCAGCTGCTTGCCGTAGTCCGAGGTGCGCATGCCGGACTTCACGCCGTGCTGCCCGGGCTTGGTGTCGAGCTTGCACTTGGAGTCGAGCGATCGACGCGCGCTCTTCAGGAAGAGGTCGGTGCCTTCCCTTCGCGCCAGCTTGCATTTGGGGCCGGTGTAACGAGCCATTCTCGATCCTTCGGCCGAAAGCACAAACCTACTTCGGGCCGGTCTGGTTGCCTGGGAATCACGGACAGAGCCCGTCGATCCCCAGCGAAGAAATTCACGAAACCTGCATCGTCGTGGACGGCCGCGAAGCGGTCGGCCACGCCTTGAACGGTTGGTACTAGATGCGGCGCCGCTTCGGCGGACGACAGCCGTTGTGCGGCACCGGCGTCACGTCGGAGATCGAGGTGATCTTGAGCCCCAGCGCGTTCAGCGCGCGCACCGCCGACTCGCGACCCGGCCCCGGCCCCTTGATGCGGACCTCGAGGTTCTTCACGCCGTGCTCCTGCGCCGCGCGGCCGGCCGACTCGGCGGCCACCTGTGCGGCGAACGGCGTCGACTTGCGCGAGCCCTTGAAGCCGGCGCCACCCGATGTCGCCCACGACAGCGCGTTGCCCTGGCGGTCGGTGATCGTGATGATCGTGTTGTTGAACGACGCGTGGATGTGCGCGATGCCTTCCGCGACGCTCTTGCGGACCTTCTTGCGAACGCGCGCGGCTGCGGCGTGCTTCTGCGAGGGTTGCTGTGCCATTCGTATTCCCTTCGGTTACTTCGCGGCGGCGCCCTTGCCGAGCGCGACCGTGCGGCCCTTCTTCGGGCCCTTGCGCGTGCGCGCGTTGGTGCGCGTGCGCTGGCCCCGCACGGGCAGGCCCTTGCGGTGCCGCGTGCCGCGGTAGCAGCCGAGGTCCATCAGCCGCTTGATGTTCATCGTCTGCTCGCGCCGCAGGTCGCCCTCGACGGCGAAGCGGCCGACGTGCTCGCGCAGCTTGTCCATCTCCGTGTCGGAGAGGTCCTTGATCTTCGCCGCCGGATTGACGCCCGACGCCGAGCAGATCGCCTGCGCGCGCGTCGGGCCGATCCCGAAGATCGACTGCAGCGCGATGACGGCGTGCGCGTGATTGGGGATGTTGACGCCTGCTATGCGAGCCATTCGTTCCTCACTGTGTTCGTCACTTCATGGCAGGAGACAGGAAACAGGCAACAGGGAACAGAGACAGCGCGAGCCCGCGGCGTGCCAATCTGTTACCTGTTACCTGTCACCTGACCCCTGTCAGCCCTGTCGCTGCTTGTGGCGCGGCTCGGTGCAGATCACCCGCACCACACCGTTGCGGCGGATGATCTTGCACTTGCGGCAGATCTTCTTGACGGATGCCAGTACTTTCATTTCGCTCTCCTGGTCGGCTGCCCCGCCGCGTCCAAACGGCGCGCCACGGGGAACTCTGCCGCCTCTGCTTCCTGTTCCCTGTCCTCTGATGCCTGATTCACTTCGCGCGAAACACGATCCGCGCCCTCGTCAAATCGTACGGCGTCAGCTCCACCGTCACCTTGTCCCCCGGGAGGATCTTGATGTAGTGCATCCGCATCTTCCCGGAGATGTGCCCCAGCACCACGTGGTCGTTTTCGAGCTTCACGCGGAACGTCGCGTTGGGCAGCATCTCGACGACCTCGCCCTGCATCTGGATCGTGTCTTCCTTCGCCATGCGCGAGAGCCTGTCGCGTAGTACCGAGCTCGACGCACCCCGGGGCCGGCGCGCAGAGCCGCCCGCCTATCGCGTCGGCAGCCCTCCCTTGAAGTTCGCCTTGCGCAGCAGGCTCTCGTACTGCTGCGACATCATGTACGCCTGCACCTGCGTCATGAAGTCCATCGTCACCACGACGATGATCAGCAGTGAGGTGCCGCCGAAGTAGAACGGCACGTTCTTCCACGCGATCAGGAAATTCGGGATGAAGCACACCACGACGAGGTACATCGAGCCCAGCAGCGTGAGGCGCAGCGTGATCTTCTCGAGGTACTTCGCCGTCTGGTCGCCCGGGCGATAGCCGGGGATGAACGCGCCCGACTTCTTGAGGTTGTCCGCCGTCTCCTTCGGGTTGTACTGCAGCGCCGTGTAGAAGAAGCAGAAGAAGACGATCGCCGCGGCGTACAGGAGCTCGTGCACCGGCTGGCCCGGCGCCAGCGCGGAGGCGAGGTCGCGCAGCCAGATCGTGCCTTCGCCCGAGCCGAACCACTGCGCCATCGTGGCGGGGAACAGGATGATCGACGAAGCGAAGATCGGCGGGATGACCCCGGCCATGTTGAGCTTGAGCGGGAGGTGCGAGCTCTGGCCCTGGTAGACCTTGTTGCCGACCTGACGCTTGGCGTAGTTGACCAGGATCTTGCGCACGGCGCGCTCGACGAACACGACGAACGCCGTCACCAGCACGATCAGCGCGGCGATGCCGAGCACCAGCAGGATCGAGTACGCGCCGGTGCGCGCCTGCTCGAGCGTGAGTCCGATCGCGCTCGGCAGCCCGGCCGCGATGCCGGCGAAGATCAGCAGCGAGATGCCGTTGCCCAGGCCCCTCTCGGTGATCTGCTCGCCCAGCCACATCAGGAACATCGTCCCGCTGACCAGCGTCAGTACGGTCACGGCGCGGAACGCGAAGCCCGGGTCGAGCACGAGTCCGGCCTGCGCCTCGAGCGCAATGGCGATGCCCATGGCCTGGAATAACGCCAACCCCAGCGTCGCGTAGCGCGTGTACTGCGTGATCTTGCGCCGACCCGCCTCGCCTTCCTTCTTGAGCGCCTCGAGCGTGGGGACCACCACCGTGCACAGCTGCATGATGATCGACGCGGAGATGTACGGCATGATGCCCAGCGCGAGGATCGAGAAGCGCGACAGCGCGCCGCCCGAGAACACGTTGAACAGGCCGAGGATCCCGCCCTGCTGCGAGCGGAACAGCTCGTCGAGCGCGGACGCGTTGATGCCCGGCACCGGGATGTGCGTCCCGATCCGGTAGACCACGAGCGCGCCCAGCAGGAACCACAGCCGCCGCTTGAGATCGGCGTACTTGGTTCCCGTCTTCAGGGCCGGATTGACCGTTGCCACGTCGCGTTGCCTGGCTTTCTTTCCGAACCGCGCCGGAGCGCCGCCGTCAGGCGACGCTTCCGCCGGCGGCCTCGATGGCCGCCTTGGCGCCCTTGGTGGCGAGCACGCCGGAAAGCTTGACCGCGCGCTCGAGCTTGCCCTTCAGGATGACCTTCGCCGTCTTCGCGCCGGCCGGAACCAGCCCCGCCGACTTGAGCGCGAGGAGGTCGATCGCATCGACCGGGCAGCGCGCGAGGTCGGCGAGCCGCACCTCGGCGTTGTCGTCGTGCGTGCGCGACACGAAGCCGCGCTTGGGCAGCCGGCGCTGCAGCGGCATCTGCCCGCCTTCGAAACCGACCTTGTGGAAGCCCCCCGAGCGCGACTTCTGGCCCTTGTGGCCGCGGCCGGCCGTCTTGCCGAGCCCCGAGCCGATGCCCCGGCCGACGCGGCGCTTCGCCTTCTTGCTGCCCGCCGCGGGCTTGATGGTGTTGAGACGCATCGTGCGTTTCCTTACTCGCTGACTCGCAGGAGGTAGCCGACCTTCGTGATCATGCCGCGCACCGACGGCGTGTCGACGAGCTCCACCGAGTGGTTCGTCCACTTGAGGCCGAGCCCGCGCACCGTCGCCTTGTGGTCCTTGCGGGTGCGGGAAATGCCCTTCACCAGCGTAACCCTGACCTTCTTGTCGTCCGCCATCGGATTACCCCAGGATCTCTTCGACGCTCTTGCCGCGCTTGGCCGCGATGTCGGCCGGCGAGCACTGCGCCTGCAGCCCGTTCAGCGTTGCGCGCACGACGTTGTACGGGTTGGTCGGTCCGTGCGTCTTCGCCAGCACGTTCGTCACGCCGACGACCTCGAACACCGCGCGGGCCGCGCCCCCGGCGATGATGCCGGTGCCGTCCGCCGCGGGCTGCATGAACACCGTCGTCGAGCCGTGCTTGCCGATCGACGGGTGGTGCAGCGTGCCCTTCTTGAGGCGCACCTTCGCGAGCCGGCGGCGCGCCTCTTCCATCGCCTTCTGCACGGCAACGGGGACTTCCTTCGCCTTGCCCTTGCCCATGCCCACGCCGCCGTCGCCGTCGCCGACGACGGTGAGCGCGGCGAAGCCGAGGATGCGCCCGCCCTTCACGACCTTCGTGACGCGGTTGATGCTGATCATCTTCTCGCGCAGCCCGTCCCCGCGCTCTTCCGCCTGGGGCTGGTTCCGCGAACTACGCCGTTGCTCTGCCATGGGTGGGTCCTAAAGAGCCTCAGAACTCGAGGCCGCCCTCGCGGGCCGCATCGGCCAGCGCCTTGACGCGGCCGTGGTAACGGAATCCGGAACGGTCGAAGGCGACCGCGGAAACGCCGATCGCCTTCGCCTTCTCGGCGATGCGCTTGCCGACGAGCGCCGCGGCGGCCTTGTTGCCGCCGTTCCCGGCGTCCTTGCGCAGGTCGGCCTCGAGCGTCGAGGCGCTGGCAAGCACCTGCTGCCCGTTCGGCCCGATGATCTGCGCGTAGATGTGCAGGTTCGAGCGGCTGACGACCAGCCGGTTGGCGCGCTGCTCGGCGATGCGCGCCCGGGTCTGGCGGGCGCGGCGGACGCGGGCTTCCTTCTTTCCGATGCTCATCGTTCGCCCCTTACTTCTTCTTCGTCTCTTTGAGCTTGACGTGCTCGTCGTGATAGCGCACGCCCTTGCCCTTGTACGGCTCGGGCGGCCGGTACGCGCGGATCTCCGCGGCGACCTGCCCCACGGCCTGCTTGTCCGTGCCCTTGACGAGGATCTCGGTCTGCTGCGGCGTGGTCACCGTGACGCCCTTGGGCATCTGGTGGACGACCGGGTGCGAGAAACCGAGCGACAGGTTGAGCTTGTCGCCCGCGGCCTGCGCGCGATAGCCGACGCCGACCAGCGTGAGCTTCTTTTCGAAGCCCTCGGTGACGCCCTTGACCATCCCGGCGACCACGGCGCGCACCGTGCCGTGCATCGCCTTCGCCAGCGGCGAAGCGACGGTGAACTCGAGCTGGTCGCCGTTGCGCGCGATCGCGACCTGGGGGCCGAAGCTGCGCGTGAGCGTGCCGAGCGGACCCTTGACGGTGATCTCGCCGCCGGAAAGCGCGACCTCGACCTTCGCGGGTACCTTGACGGGGTTGCTGCCGATGCGGGACATCGCTTCCTCTTCCTCAGATTCCGTCAGTCGCGAAGGGCCGCCCCGAGCAACTGACTGCGCCCCCTCGGGGGGCAGCGAGCGGAGCGAGCGTGGGGGTCGTCATCACGCCACGATGCAGAGGACTTCGCCGCCGATCCCCGCCGCGCGCGCGCGACGGTCGGTCATCACGCCCTGCGAGGTGGAGACGATGGCCACGCCCAGCCCGTTCATCACGCGCGGGATGTCGTCCTTGCTCTTGTAGATGCGCAGCCCCGGCTTGGACACGCGCTCGATCTTCTCGATGACCGGGCGGCCCGAGTAGTAGCGCAGCGCGATCTCCAGCGTGGGCTTCGCCTCGCCGTTGACCTTGAAGCCGTCGATGTAGCCCTCGTCCTTCAGCACGTGGGCGATCGCGATCTTGACCTTCGAGCTCGGCATCTCGCAGGTGGCCTTTTCCGTCATCTGCGCGTTGCGGATGCGGGTCAGCATGTCGGCGATGGGATCACTCATGCTCATCGTTCATCCCCCTACCAGCTCGCCTTGACAATACCCGGCACCTCGCCGCGCATCGCGTACTCGCGGAGCTTGTTGCGGCCGAGGCCGAACTTGCGGAAGAAGCCGCGCGGACGGCCGGTGAGCGCGCAGCGGTTGCGCAGGCGCGTCGGGTTCGCGTTGCGCGGCAGCGCCTGGAGCTTCAGGCGCGCCTCGTAGCGGTCCTCGTCGGAGACCTTGGCGCTGGCGACGACGGCCTCGAGCGCGGCGCGCTTCTTCGCGTACTTCGCCACGAGCTTCTGGCGCTTCAACTGACGGTTGATCAGGGCGAGTTTCGCCATGGCAGCCTCAAGCCTTGAACGGGAAACGAAACGCGGAGAGCAGCGCCTTGCATTCGGCGTCGGTCTTCGCGCTCGTGGTGATCGTGATGTTCATCCCCCGGATCTTGTCGACCTTGTCGTACTCGATCTCGGGAAAGATGATCTGTTCCTTGACGCCCATGTTGTAGTTGCCCTGGCCGTCGAAGCCCTTGCCGGTGACGCCGCGGAAGTCGCGCACACGCGGCAGCGCGATCGACACGAGACGATCGAGGAACTCGAACATGCGGTCGTGGCGCAGCGTGACCATGCAGCCGATCGGGTAGCCCTCGCGGATCTTGAAGCCCGCGATGGCCTTGCGCGCCTTGGTGACGACCGGCTTCTGGCCGGCGATCTTCTGCATGTCGGCCGTGGCGTTCTCGAGCAGCTTCTTGTCGGCCGTCGCGTCGCCCACGCCCATGTTGAGGACGATCTTCTCGATGCGCGGCACTTGCATGACCGACTTGTACCCGAACTGCTTGATCAGCGCAGGCACGACGTCCTTGCGGTAGGCTTCCTTCAGGCGAGCCATCGAATTCTCCTCAAGCGCCGATCTGCTCGCCGTTGCCCTTGAAGAAGCGGACCTTGCGGCCGTCGTCGAGGACGCGGAAGCCAACGCGATCGGCCTTGCCCGTCACCGGGTTCCAGATCGCGAGGTTGCTGACGTGGATCGGCATTTCCTTGCTCACGATGCCGCCCGGCTGGTTCTTCATCGGGTTCGGCCGCGTGTGCCGCTTCGCCGCGTTGACGCCGTTGACCACGACGTGCCCGGCGTCGACGACGCGCGCGACGTCACCGCGCTTGCCCTTGTCGCGCCCGGCGATCACAACGACCGTATCGCCCTTCCTGATCTTGCGCATGGCCGCCTCGTCCTAGAGCACTTCAGGCGCGAGCGAAACGATCTTCATGAAGCGCTCGGTGCGCAGCTCGCGCGTCACCGGCCCGAAGATGCGCGTGCCGATCGGCTCGAGCTTGTTGTTGAGCAGCACGGCGGCGTTCGCGTCGAAGCGGATCCGCGCGCCGTCCGGGCGGCGCACGCCCTGGCGGGTGCGCACGACCACGGCGCTGTAGATCTCGCCCTTCTTGACGCGACCGCGCGGCGCGGCATCCTTCACCGACACCTTGATCACGTCGCCAATGTGCGCGTAGCGGCGCTTCGAGCCGCCGAGCACCTTGATGCACATGACCGATCGCGCGCCCGTGTTGTCGGCGACGTCAAGCACCGTCTGCATCTGGATCATGACTTCCCCATCTCCAACTTGCGTCCGCCCCGGTCTTCCCGAGCGCCCGTCGCCGCGTCGTCTTGATCTGCGGCGCCGAACCGGCGGCCAGTTTTGGATCCCGTGTGCGCGAGGCGCCCGGATCGGGCGCTGCTCGCGCGGGTACCTGTCCTCGCCTGCTTCCGGCGCAGCGGCCGGCGGCAAGCCAATTGATAATTATGGCAGGACCTTACCGATCCTGCAACCCCAACGACCCGCTAACCCCAAGGCGCCCAGCGCCACCTACCGGCCAAGCAGGACTTCCGCATCACGCGCGCTGTTTCGTGCCTCTTCCGGCGGGCGGCGCCGGGCCGCCCCAAGCCGCCCGCCCTGACTTCTCCCCGATGCAAAAGGCGCATCGAGGTGCTGCGGATCATCGGAATCCCTCGGCGCGCCTTTTGCGTCGGATCAAACCGCCGCCGCCTTCTTCACGATCTGCGAGACCCGCCAGGCCTTCGTCTTGGCGAGCTTGCGGGTGGCGACGATCTCGACCAGGTCGCCCTCCTTGCACTCGTTGTTCTCGTCGTGCGCGTGGTACTTCGCCGACTTCGTCACCACCTTGCCGTAAAGCGGGTGCTTGACGCGCCTCTCGACCAGCACGGTGACCGTCTTGTCCATCTTGTCGCTGACCACGCGGCCGACGACCGTCGCGTTCAGGGGCTTGCGCGCAAGGATGCCTTGCGAGGATTGCTGTTCGGTCATGCCGCACCCGCTTTCCGGTTGATCAGCGTGCGCACGCGGGCGATGCCGCGGCGGACGTCCTTGAGCTTCGCCGTGTTCGTCAGCTGCTGCGTGGCCCTCTGCATGCGCAGGCCGAACTGTTCCCTGAGCAGCGCGTTGAGCTCGGTGGCGAGCTCCTGCGGCGACTTGTCCTTCAGGGCCTTCCTGGCTTCGGAGTTCTTCATCGCGCTCTCCTTACTGCCCGACCAGGCGGTGGACGAACGCCGTGCGCAGCGGCAGCTTCGCCGCCGCCAGCGCGAACGCCTCGCGGGCCAGCGTCTCGTCGACGCCGTCCATCTCGTAGAGCACCTTGCCGGGCACGATCTCCGCGACGTAGTACTCGGGGTTGCCCTTGCCGTTGCCCATGCGGACCTCGGCCGGCTTCTTCGAGACCGGCTTGTCGGGGAAGATGCGAATCCAGATGCGCCCCCCGCGCTTGATGTGGCGCGTCATCGCGCGGCGCGCCGCCTCGATCTGCCGCGCCGTGAGCCGGCCGCGCGTGGTCGCCTTGAGGCCGTAGTCGCCGAACGACACCTTCGCGCCGACGGTCGCCACGCCCTTGTTGCGGCCCTTCTGTTCCTTGCGGAACTTCCTTCTAGCTGGCTGCAGCATGCTTCACTCCTGGACGGCGCGGACGCTTCGGCGCATCCGGCGCCGGCGCCGGTGCGGCCGCGGGCTCGGCGTTGTGCGCCAGGACCTCGCCCCTGAATACCCAGACCTTGATTCCGATGACGCCGTACGTGGTGCGCGCCTCCGAGAACCCGTAGTCGATGTCCGCGCGCAGCGTGTGCAGCGGCACGCGCCCCTCGCGGTACCACTCCCTGCGCGCGATCTCGGCGCCGTTGAGCCGGCCCGAGCTCATCACCTTGATGCCCTGCGCACCCAGCCGCATCGCATTCTGCATCGCGCGCTTCATCGCCCGGCGGAACATGATGCGTTTCACGAGCTGCTGGGCGATCGAGTCGGCAACGAGCTGCGCGTCGATCTCGGGCTTGCGGATCTCCTCGATGTTGAGGCCGACCTCGCCGCCCATCATCTTGCGCAGGTCGGCGCGCAGCGTCTCGATGTCCTCGCCCTTCTTGCCGATCACCACGCCGGGGCGCGCGCTGTGGATCGTGATGCGCGCGTTCTTCGCCGGCCGCTCGATGGTCACCTTGGCGACCGAGGCGTGCGACAGCTTCTTCTTCAGGTACTCGCGCACCCGGATGTCCTGATTCAGGATCTTCGGGTAGTTCTTGCTGTTGGCGAACCACTTCGAGCCCCAGTTGCGGCTGACGGCGAGGCGGAACCCGATCGGATGGATCTTCTGGCCCATGGCTTGTCCCTATTGGTTCCTGCCGTCGCCGACGACGACGCGGATGTGGCAGCTCTGCTTGCCGATCGTGTTGCCCCGGCCCTTGGCGCGCGCCGACATGCGCTTCAGCGTCGCCGCCTTGTCGACGCAGATCGTCGTCACCTTGAGCTCATCGATGTCGGCGCCGTCGTTGTGCTCGGCGTTGGCGATCGCGCTTTCCAGCACCTTGCGGAGGATGCGCGCGCCCTTCTTCGGGCTGAACGCGAGCACGTCGAGCGCCCGGCCGACGGGCATGCCGCGCACGAGGTCGGCGACCAGCCGGCCCTTCTGCGCCGACAGGCGCACGCCGCGAAGCGTTGCGGTGGTTTCCATCACGCTCTCCCTACTTCCGCTTGCCGGCCGGCTTCGCCGGGACCGCGGCCCTCTTGTCGCCGGGATGGCCCTTGAAGGTGCGCGTCAGCGAGAACTCGCCGAGCTTGTGGCCGACCATGTTCTCGGTCACGTAGACGGGGATGTGCTGCTTGCCGTTGTGCACGGCGATCGTCAACCCGACGAAGTCCGGGGTGATCGTCGAGCGCCGCGACCAGGTCTTGATCGGCCGCTTGTCCATCGTCGCCCGCGCCGCCTCGACCTTGCCCATCAGGTGGCCGTCGACGAACGGGCCCTTCTTCAGTGAACGTCCCATGCGTTACCCCTTCTTGGCTGCTTGGCGGCGACGGACGATCATCACGTCCGTGCGCTTGTTCTTGCGCGTCTTGTAGCCCTTGGCCGGCGTCCCCCACGGCGAGACCGGGTGGCTGCCGCCGTTGGTGCGGCCGCCCATCGGGTGGTCGACCGGGTTCATCGCCCACGCGCGCACCGTCGGGCGAATGCCGCGCCAGCGGTTCGCGCCGGCCTTGCCGATCGAGCGCAGGTTGTGCTCCTCGTTGCCCACCTCGCCGATCGTGGCGCGGCAGTCGACGTGGACCTTGCGGATCTCGCCCGAGCGCAGGCGCAGCTGCGCGTACAGGCCCTCGCGCGCCAGCAGCTGGACGTGCGCACCGGCCGAACGCGCGAGCTGCGCGCCAGCGCCGGGCTTCATCTCGATGCAGTGGATCGTCGAGCCGACCGGAATGTTGCGCAGGGGGAGCGTGTTGCCCGCCTTGATCGGCGCCTCGGCGCCGGACATGAGCTGAGTGCCCACCGCCACGCCGCGCGGCGCGATGATGTAGCGCCGCTCGCCGTCGGCGTAGAGCAGCAGCGCGATGTTGGCGCTGCGGTTGGGGTCGTGCTCGAGCCGCTCGACCTTCGCCGGGATGCCATCCTTGTCGCGACGGAAGTCGACGATCCGGTAGTGGTGCTTGTGGCCGCCGCCCTTGTGGCGCGTGGTGATGTGGCCGTTGTTGTTGCGCCCCGAGCCGCGCTTCTGGCTCTCGGTGAGCGCATCGATCGGGCGGCCCTTCCACAATTCCTTGTTGACGACCTTGACCAGCGCGCGCCGGCCTGCGGACGTCGGCTTGACCTTGACGAGTGCCATGTCAGCCCCTTTGATCCATGTAGAACGCACGCACGGCGCGCGTTGTTTCGTGCAGTTGCCGGCAGCCGCCGCCGGGCCGCCCCAAGGCGGCCGCGTGACAGGACCCCGACGAAAAACGTGCGACGCAGGCGCTTCGTATCGCGCCGGTCCCACGAACGCGTTTTTCGTCGGTCACTTTAGGCCTCCTGCGCGAAGTTGATTTCCTGGCCCGGCTTCAGGCACACGTAGGCCTTCTTCCAGCCGCGCCGCCGCCCGACCAGCGCGCCGAAGCGCTTCTGCTTGCCGTGCACGTTGGTCACCTGGACGCTGGCGACCTGGACCTTGAACAGCAGCTCGACCGCGGCCTTGATCTCGGGCTTGGTCGCGCCGGGCGCGACGCGGAAGATGACCTGCTCGTGCTTGTCGGCGACGAACGTGGCCTTCTCCGAGATCACCGGCGCGAGCAGCACCTGGAGCAGGCGCTCCTGGCTGAACTTCGTGTTGGCGGACGTTGCGGCGCTCATGCCCACTGCTCCTCGAATTGCGTGACCGCGCCCCGGGTGATGACGACGTTCTCGAAGCGGACCAGGCTGACCGGATCGACCTCGCGCGTCTCGAGCACCAGCACGTTCGGCAGGTTGCGCGAGGCGAGGTAGAGGTTCTCGTCGAGGTTGTCGGTCACGACCAGCACGGTGCCGGTCAAGCCCAGGCCGCGGATCTTCTGCGCGAACAGCTTCGTCTTCGGCGCCTCGAGCGCCAGTGCCTCGACCACCGCGAGGCGGCCTTCGCGCACCAGCTGCGAGAGGATCGACGCCACGCCGGCGCGGTACATCTTGCGGTTGAGCTTCTGCGAGAAGTTCTCGTCCGGCGAGGACGGGAAGATCTTGCCGCCGCCGCGCCACAGCGGGCTGTTCGCCTGCCCCGCGCGCGCGCGGCCGGTGCCCTTCTGGCGCCACGGCTTGCGGTGCGACTTGTTGATGTCGCCGCGCGACTTCTGCGCGCGCGTGCCCTGGCGGCCGTTCGCCTGGTAGGCGGTGACCACCTGGTGGATGAGCGACTCGTTGTAGTCGCGGCCGAAGACCGCGTCGGAGCCGGCAACCGTCGCCACGGGCGCTCCGCTGTCGTTGATCAGCTTGAGGTCCATGATCAGGCCCCCTTCTTCGCCGGGGCCTTGGCCGCCGGGCGCACGATGACGGCACCGCCGTCGGCGCCGGGAACCGCACCCTTCACCAGCAGCAGGCCGCGCTCCTTGTCCACGCGCACGACCTGCAGCGTCTGCGCGGTGCGCGTCACGTTGCCGTACTGGCCCGGCAGCTTCTTGCCCGGGAACACGCGACCCGGGTCCTGCGCCATCGAGATCGAGCCGGGCGTGTTGTGCGACCGCGAGTTGCCGTGCGACGCGCGGTTGCTGCTGAAGTTGTGGCGGCGGATCACGCCGGAGAAGCCGCGGCCCTTCGTCGTGCCGGTCACGTCGACGAGCTGGCCCTCGGCAAACGTGTCTGCGCCGACGACGTCGCCCGGCTTGAACTTCGCCAGGTCGTCCGCCGCGACGTGGAACTCCTTCAGCGTGGTGCCCGCCTCGACGCCTGCCTTGGCGAGGTGTCCGGCCTGCGGCTTGGCCACGCGCGAGGCGCGACGCTTGCCGTAGGTGACCTGCACGGCCGCGTAGCCGTCGGCCTGCGGGGTCTTGATCTGCGTGACGCGGTTGTTGGCCACGTCGAGCACCGTCACCGGAACGGCCGTGCCGTCCTCGGCGAAGACGCGGGTCATGCCAATCTTGCGACCGACAAGTCCGAGTGCCATGAAAAACCTCTCTCTTCTTGATAGCTCCGGGGGTACCGGAGGCCAGCTGCAATTGGCTGGCGATTGCTGGGCGAGGGATGGGGGTGAGGGTTACTGCAGCTTGATCTCCACATCCACCCCCGCCGGCAGGTCCAGCTTCATCAGCTGGTCGACCGTCTTGTCGGTGGGGTCGATGATGTCCATCAGGCGCAGGTGCGTGCGGATCTCGAACTGGTCGCGCGACGTCTTGTTGACGTGCGGCGAACGCAGGACGTTGTACCGCTCGATCTTCGTCGGCAGCGGGACCGGTCCCTTGACAACCGCGCCGGAGCGCTTCGCCGTCTCGACGATCTCCATCGCCGACTGGTCGATCAGCTTGTAATCGAACGCCTTCAAGCGGATCCGGATTCTCTGGTTTTGCATTCGTCTGCCCTTGGCACAACCGCTCGCATGGCGCTCGGTTCTGCGTTGTCGTTTCTACGTGGGGAGCGACGGGCCGCCCCTAGCTCCACACGCTGACTCGCCGTTCCCGCGAAAAGTAGGGGTGTACTTTTCGCGGCCTACTCGATGATCTTGGCGACGACACCGGCGCCGACGGTACGGCCGCCTTCGCGGATCGCGAAGCGCAACCCCTCCTCCATCGCGATCGGCGCAATCAG
>Ga0209254_10002904_pt1 | contig 15639 bp, 14 predicted proteins | sample FrelakmetDIP11DI_FD_187148 | JGI IMG/M metagenome (GOLD analysis project Ga0209254, IMG submission 187148) | Freshwater lake sediment microbial communities from the University of Notre Dame, USA, for methane emissions studies - DIP11 DI (SPAdes)... | ecosystem: Environmental > Aquatic >...
TTCATGTCCCACCGGAACTATTGCCATGGCAAAGGAGGTCAACAGTAAAGGGTACAACTATGCGTACCCCGCACATCCCGAGCTTTGCATAGGATGTGCCAGCTGTGCAATTGTATGCCCCGATGGTGTAATAACTGTTTATAAAACAAAAATATAGCCAATGGAAAGAGAATTAAGATTAATGAAAGGTAATGAGGCTATTGCGGAAGCTGCAATAAGGGCCGGAGCCGATGGCTATTTCGGATATCCGATAACACCCCAGAGTGAAATACTCGAATACCTGATGGAAGCGAATCCTTATGAAAAGACAGGAATGGTTGTCCTTCAGGCCGAAAGCGAGATTGCAGCCATCAATATGGTTTATGGAGGAGCAGGGTGCGGCAAGAAAGTAATGACATCCTCCTCCTCGCCGGGAATTAGCCTTAAACAGGAGGGAATAACATATATTGCAGGCGCCGAACTTCCATGCCTGATTGTAAATGTGGTGCGGGGCGGCCCCGGACTTGGTACTATTCAGCCAGCCCAGTCGGATTATTTTCAGGCGGTTAAGGGCGGGGGCCACGGGGATTATCATCTTATAGTGCTTGCACCCTCATCGGTACAGGAGATGGCCGACTTTGTCGGGCTTGCATTCGATCTCGCTTTTAAATACAGGAATCCTGCCATGATACTCTCTGACGGAGCTATAGGCCAGATGATGGAAAAGGTGTGGCTTGGGCCTCAGCAGGAGAGATCAAAAACTGTCCCTGAATGGGCAACCACAGGAAAACCGGAAACAAGGCAGAGAAATATAATAACATCTCTTGAACTCGATCCGAACAGGCAGGAGATATTTAATCTGAAACTCGTTGCAAAATATAATGAGATCAGGGAAAAAGAGGTACGTTTTGAGGAGTTTCAGTGCGAAGACGCTGAATATATGCTGGTTGCATATGGAACAAGCGCAAGGGTTTGTCAGAAAGCTGTTGAGCTTGCCCGTGAACAGGGTATAAAAGTTGGTTTATTGAGGCCGATCACCCTTTTTCCCTACCCTTCAAAACAGATAAATAAACTTGCTGGCAGGGTCAGACTATTTCTGACTGTGGAGATGAGCGCGGGCCAGATGGTTGAAGACGTAAGGCTTGCGGTGAACGGGAAAGTCCCGGTTCATTATTACGGAAGAATGGGAGGGATGATACCCACTCCTGATGAAGTGGTTGATAACCTTAAAAAAATTATAACAGGAAGCTGAGATATGAAAGAAATTACAGGGATATCTGAAATAGTGAAATCTGAGAATCTGGCTTACAAAAAGTCAGGTATTCTCACCGAAGACATAATGCATTATTGCCCGGGATGCGGCCACAGCACCGCCCATCGGATACTTGCCGAAATAATCGAAGAGGAGGGGATTCAGCACGATACCATAGGGGTCTCACCTGTGGGGTGCTCGGTTTTTCTATACAATTACCTCGACATCGACTGGCAGGAAGCGGCCCATGGAAGGGCTCCGGCTGTTGCTACCGGTATAAAAAGACTCCTTCCTGACAAGTTTGTTTTTACATACCAGGGCGATGGTGATCTGGCAGCTATCGGGACGGCTGAAACAATTCACTCCTGCAACCGGGGTGAAAATATCCTGATAATCTTTGTCAACAACGGCATCTATGGTATGACAGGCGGACAGATGGCTCCTACAACACTTCCGGGAATGAAATCATCTACGTCCCCGTATGGCAGAGATGTTAAAACCATGGGCAATCCATTGAAGATGACTGATATCGTTGCTACCCTGCCAGGTACCTATTATGTTACACGTCAGAGTGTTCATACTCCTGCCAACGTCAGAAAAGCTAAAAAAGCCCTGAGGAAAGCAGTTCATTATCAAAAACTTAATAAAGGAACCTGTTTCGTCGAAATAGTATCTAACTGCCCTTCAGGCTGGAAAATGACACCAGTGCAATCAAATAAGTGGATGGAAGAGAATATGTTCCCATTTTATCCTCTTGGCGATCTTAAAATTCCCGAAGCTCAGCCGGTTCAACAAACAAAATCTGAATAGAAATGACTGAAGAAATATTAATAGCCGGATTTGGCGGTCAGGGTGTTCTGTCGATGGGAAAAATTATGGCATACTCCGGTGTGATGCAGGATATGGAAGTTAGCTGGATGCCATCATATGGCCCGGAAATGCGCGGCGGAACTGCCAACGTGATAGTTATCCTGAGCAGTGAACGAATCAGCTCCCCGATATTAAGAAACTTTGATACTGCCATAATCCTTAACCAGCAATCGCTCGATAAGTTTGAGGAATCAGTAAAGCCGGGCGGCGTTCTTATTTACGACGGAAACGGCATTACAAGGCACCCTGAAAGGAAGGATATTTCCATTTACAGGATTGATGCCGCAGAAGAAGCTTCAAAGATGAACAGTCCTAAAACATTTAATATGGTCATTCTGGGCGGATTCCTGAAGGTTAAGCCGGTACTGAGCCTTGAAAATGTAATAAAAGGCTTGAAAAAATCTCTTCCTGAAAGGTATCATAAATTAATCCCCGAAAACGAGAAATCATTATTGCGGGGAGCAGAGATCATTAAAGAAATCCAGAAGGTCTGATTCAAGAATCTTTTTTACCACAGAGTGTCACGGAGTTTACACGGAGTTACACTGTTTTAGACTCTGTGATACTCGGTAAAACTCTGTGCAACTCCGTGTTTAAATCTTAAGGATTACTCGTAGAAATGCATTTCGACTATATACTTCCAAACTGCAGGATGGAGATAATACGACATATTCTTTCCGCGTTTAACCCCGTTTCTAATAAATGTACCTGAAATATCCATCAATGGTGCATTGACCCATTTTACCCTTGCTTTTGTCAGTATTTCATCGAGCAGGTCATTTTTCTTTTTAACAATACCCGGTCTGGGATATACATATAGGGGGAAGCGGCTGATCAGCTCTTCAGCATTTTTCCATTTATGAAGGGTGGACAGGTTATCCTCGCCCATTACAAGTATAAATTTATGAACAGGATATTTTTCAGTTAGCAGGGCCATCGTGTCAATTGTATATGATGGTGAGGGGCGGTTAAACTCAATATCAGAAGATTTAAGGTTGTCATTATCACCAATCGCCATTTCGACAAGATATAACCGATGCCGGTCGGGTAGGAGCGATTCTTTCTTTTTCAGAGGGTTCTGTGGGCTTACCACAAACCATATCTGGTCGAGGTCAGTGAATTCTTTCATATAGCCGGCAATTGCCATATGCCCGATGTGTATCGGATTGAATGAACCGAAGAACAGACCAATTTTTGACATGCAACTTGTATTAAGTATTTAAAAAACTCTCTACCAATTTGCTCACATCATCTCTAGCCTGCTCCAGATTGTCATTTATTACTATATGATCAAATTTTTCCCCAAGCTTCATCTCTTCAATAGCTTTTTCCATCCTCATTTCAATTTTTGCAGGATTGTCTGTTGCCCTTGCAAGAAGCCTTTTTTTAAGTTCCATAACAGAAGGAGGCATTATGAAAATTGAAAGTGCCTTATGTCCGAAAATATTCTTCAGATTGATACCGCCCTTTACATCAACATCAAAAATTACATGTTTCCCTTCAGCCCATATCCTTTCAATTTCACTTTTAAGGGTGCCATAAAAATGGTCTTTATAAACCTCTTCCCATTCTGCAAATTCATTCCTTCCAATCCTGTCCATGAAATCCTTTGATGAAATGAAATAGTACTCTTTTCCATCCTTCTCTTTTCCCCTGGGACTTCTGGTAGTGGCTGATATTGAGAATTCAAGTCCTGATAAGTTTTGCAGGAGATGATTAACTATTGTTGTCTTTCCTGCTCCCGAAGGAGCTGATACTATGATAAGCTTGCCTTCCATGCTGGTTTAATTATAAAAAGGCACCGGGTACTGACTTGAAATAAATGCGGCGCCGGATGCTAAAGAATATTGTTTGTTTGTTCTTTTATCTTTTCAAGCTCATCCTTCATCATTACAACCAGTTTTTGTATTGAAGCATCATTGGCCTTGGAACCGATTGTGTTTATTTCACGTCCTATTTCCTGTGCGATGAAGCTCAGTATCTTTCCATTCGGAGCTTCGGTTGCGATTGTTTCCATAAAGTATTCACAATGCTTTTTCAATCTCACCTTTTCTTCGTTGATATCAAATTTTTCAAGGTAAAAAATCAGCTCCTGCTCAAACCTGTTTTTATCAAGATTTTCTGTCCCGTTATTCTCTTTCAATATTGTAAAAAGTTTTTCCCTTACCTTTTCAATTCTTCCGGGCTCAAAAGACTCGACAGCTGAAAGTGATTCAAGAATTCCCGATACACTTTTTTTCAGGTCCGATTCAATCGATTTCCCCTCCTCTTTCCTGTATTGGTCGAGCAGGCGGACTGATTCAAGGATCTGCGTCCTCAGGAGATCCCATTCAGCCTGGGGCAATTCAGGTCTTTCTGTTTTAAGAGCATCGGGGAGCCTCATGATAGTTGGAAGCATCTGACTGTCGACATTGATATTCAGCTCTCCGGCAATCTCTTTAAGCTGATTATAGTAATTCTTGACAATTGATTTATTGATCACGGGGATCCCTTCGTCTTCGAGTATGTCAAAATAAACCGTCAGGTCTATTTTACCCCTGTCGAGCATCTGGCTGATCATGTTTCGTATCTCAGGTTCTTTCTCTTTATATAGCCATGGAAGCTTTGTGTTAAGGTCAAACTGTTTGGAATTCAATGACTTTAGTTCAATAGTGATTTTTTTCTGGGATGTTTCTGCTATGGCTTTTCCATAACCTGTCATGGATTTAATCATCGGCTAAATTAATTGTTAGAGATCGGGTTTCACTTTTTGTGCCTTTGTGCTGAGCCTGGTGATACTTTGTGGTTAATTGATCTTTTTTACCACAAAGTTGCACAAAGGAAATCACAAAGGTTCACAAAGGATTTAAGGTTAATATATCGTGAAAGTTACAAATTCTCATCTAAATATATAAGCTTTCGTCGATTTTAACGTTATGTTTACGAGAGGTTTTATCAAAAACATACCATCTCCCTCCCTTTCAGGACCGTAAGGGAGTACTTCTCCTCTCTAAGAGGAGGAGAAAGTTATAGGTTCATAAAAAATAACTTTCCCCTCCTTTATATACGGAGAAGTGTCCCATCCGCCGGCTGGCGGATGGGGCGGGTTGGTTTGATTAATTCAGGACATCACTGCCTCATTGGAATTAAAAAGACAATACATATTCATCTGCTTAAGCTTAACTTAAACTGTAAATGCTTATGAAAGGAAGATTTTTACTCCCTTTTTTTATTGTTTTATTTTTCTCACAAACCCTGGTATTTTCTCAGAAATCAGGCACCGGAGGCAGTCCGGATAAGGCAATAATTGATTCCCTGGCAGTCAGGGGAATGATAAAAAATCCGGAACCCGTTCGTCACGATATTCTGTTATCACGCGATCAGGCTTTGATGTTTCTGCAAAAAACCATGCGTTTTCAGTTATGGAAAAATCTGCACGATCCTCTCCGTTCCGCAATCGGGCAGCTGATATTTGAGGTTTCTAACCCACCGTTCGATTCGGCAGGATTCTTCCTTGAAAGATATCCATATGATTCCATTGCAATACCAAGGGATGAGTTTTTTATCTGGGAGCCAGCAGCACTGAAAGACACAACGATACTGGTCATTGTCGATACACTCAGGGAAGTCAGATCAAATAATCCTGAATTCCCTTTCACGTATTACCGATACCCCTACCAGAGCGATTCGATAAAAGCTGCTGTAGGAGCATTACTGAATTATGTCGAAGCACGCGATTCGGGCATTATCAAATTTACAGGAACAGGAAACAAGCTATACTCAATATGGCTGAACTCCAAATCTGATAAAATAATGCGATTCTGGCTCAGGAATGATCTCGATGATTCAGTAACCGTTTGGATCAGTAATCCTGAAAGGAACACAATAGGATTACAAATTGAACAGGGGGTCAGTTTCAGGAGGCCGACCAGGCAGGGGTATATTACACCAGCCAGGATCGATGTTGAACCGCAGGACCATTTAACACTGGTTGATATCGGGAAAATCATCACAAAACAGCAATTCTGGAGGTACCATACTGAAGCAGCTTTTGTCCTGAATCAGGCTTTTCTTACAAACTGGGTAAAGGGTGGTGAAAACAGTGTTTCAACTACTTTTGATGTCACTTTTTATGCTGATTACATCAACAAACCCAAACTTGTTTCGTCATATCATTTTGCAAGGATAAAATACGGTCTTGTCGCTTCAGCCACAGATGGGATCAGGAAAAACCTTGATCTGCTGGAAACCAATTCAAAAATAAACCATAAAGCTTTCGGAAAATTTGATTTCAGCGGCATTATGCTTTTTAAGACACAGGTCTCCAAAGGTTACAATTATCCAAACGATTCCGTTCCTGTATCCCGATTTATGAATCCTGCAATCCTTACTCTGGGTTTAGGCCTTGATTATAAGCCGGACAAGTTTACTTCATTAAACTTCTCTCCATTTTCTTATAAGGGAACATTTGTTCCTGATACGGCAACAATCGACCAGACAAAATACGGAGTGCCTGAAAACAGGAAATCGAAACATGAACCCGGTGCAAGTTTCCTGATTTCAAATGAATTCAGGCCTTTTAAAAGCATCTCTGTTTTAAACAGGTTGCAGCTGTTTACAAGTTATGTAAATAATCCGCTGAATATTGATGTGGACTGGGAGATGATACTCAAAGCAAACCTGAACTGGTTTACAGAGGTCAGGTTAAATACCCATCTTATTTTTGATGATGATACCAAGACTCCCGTTTATGACAAGGATGACAATCCGGTAATCGGTGATGACGGAGTTCAGGTTAAGGCTGCCAGGGTTCAGTTCAAGGAACTGCTGGGACTATCGTTTGTTTTCAGGTTTTAAGGAACTTTTGATAAATCCTGAATCTTTTTATGATTTTGCCATTGAGTCTTTCGCATTCTGCTCTCATCCTGGTGTTATTTTCCAGAATGAGATGGCTGTCAACGAGGTTCATATTGTTATTCCTTGCTGACTGCCATAGTTTTATTGCCATCAGGACATCGATTCCCTGACCCCGGTAATCTTTTCTCACTCCTCCCAGCATAAGCATCATCTTTTTCGATTTCTTCATCTCCTTCAGGATTTTAAATATCCCGAAAGGGAAAAGCCTGCCCCTGGTTGCTATTATTCCCGCAGTAAGGTCGGGCAGGGCGATGACAAAACCTATCAATTCCCCTTTAGTTCTGACCACCTTAATATAATCAGGTTCTATGAGAGGAAGGTAACGTTTTGCAAATTCCTCCTTTTCCTTGTCATTCAATGGAACGAAACCATAGATTTCGCTGAAGGTCTCATTCATCAGCCCAAGCACTGGAATTATAAATGGTTTGATCTCTTTTTTGGACCTGAATTCAATTATTTCAAATTCCCCGCTTTTTGAAGCCCTGTCAAATGCTTTTGTATATAGTGGGGGAAGCTGTTCCGGCATAAGGATATTATAGTTTACCAGATCAACTTCTTTCGTATAGCCTTCTTTTTCAATTAATACCGGAAGATATGGGAAATTGGTTGCTGCCGTGAAAATGAATGGAAATTCAAAACCTTCGATCTGAAAACCTTGTGGATCCTTATCAGAAAATCCCAGCGGACCAACTATTTTTGTCATTCCCTTCTGACGTACCCACTCTTCAACTTTTTCGAGCAGGGCATGGACAACTTCCTGGTCATTAAAGCATTCCATAAAACAGAATCTTCCGTTTTTCTCATTCTGAATTGCATTGTACCTGTTGTTGACAAGGCCCATAATCCGTCCCACCGGTTTCCCGTTTTTCCATGCCAGGTAAAAAACGGTATCAGCATACTGATAAGACCTGTTTTTTTTCCTGTCAAAGAGTTGCCATTCATCCATATAGATAGGAGGGAGCCATTCAGGCTGGTTTTTGTGGACTTTTGAGGGCAGATAAATGAACTCCCTGAGCTCTTTCCTTGTAAGAACCTCCTTCACTATTATTTCCGTCATAGTACTTTCTTTATTAGGGGACCAATAAGCGATAAAACATTATATTATGACATCAAGGATGACAAAAAGTGCGTAAAGGATGCTTGCTATTCCATTGGTGGTCTGAAATGCAAGAGTTACCCTGCTAAGATCATCAGGCTTAACCAGTAAATGCTGCCATACAAGCAAAACTGAAAAAATAGCGGCTCCGGTCCAGTAGAGAATATTTCCCTTTCCTGTCAATCCCGCGGCTACAATCAGAATGAATGTAGCAATATGAACAATAACGGAGATTAAGAGTGCATTTTTTCTTCCTGAAGAGGATGGCAGGGAGTGAAGGTTATAATTTCTGTCAAATTCATCGTCCTGAAGTGCATAGATTATATCAAAACCGCTAACCCATGTCAAAACGATAAATGAATAGACAACAGGAAGAATGTTAAAAGTTCCTGTAACCGAGATATATGCCCCAATCGGAGCCAGGCTTAGCCCAAGTCCCAGTATGAAATGGCAGAGCCAGGTAATTCTTTTCGTCAGGCTGTAACCCAGGACAATCAAAAGAGCTACCGGAGAAAGGAAAAGAGTAAGCCGGTTAATAAATCCGGCACAGATGATAAACAGGATAGAGTTTATAATAACAAACAGGGCGGCCTCCTCATGGCTGATCCTGCCTGCAGGGATTTCTCTCTTGGCAGTCCTGGGATTTAGTGAGTCAAATCTACTGTCAGCCAGACGGTTAAAACCCATTGCTGCATTTCGGGCAAAAACCATGCAAAGAATAACAAGTACCAGCAGCCTTAAACTGAAATGATATTCATTTCCGGATACAGCAAGAGTGAATCCGATAAGCGCAAACGGCATGGCAAAAATCGTATGGCTGAATTTGACCAGTGAAAAATAGTCACGGGTTGCTTTTATTAAATTTCTCATTTAGCTACCTGATCCTGGCTCCAAGCTCATTTTCGAATGCTCTTATAAGGTTGGTCATAGTTTTTTCAATACTTTTGTCAGTCATCGTTCTGAGATTATCCCTGAGAATAAAGCTGACTGCATATGATTTTTTATTTGTGCCAAGGCTTTCGTTTTCATAAACATCGAACAGTCCGATATCCTGGATTACATTTTTTTCGGTCGCGTAAGCTATCTCTCTGATCTGTAAGAATTTTACACCTTTATCCAGTAGCATGGCCAGATCCCTTCTGACAGAAGGAAATTTAGGCAGTTCCCTGTAAGAAATAACATTGTTTTTTATTATTTTCATAATAAGGTCCCAATCCATATGACAGTAATAAACATCCTGCCCTATGTCAAATTTTGCCAGGTAGCTTTTTGATATTTTCCCTGTTTCGGCAATAAGCTTGTTGTTGTAAGAATAAGTTACGGATTCAGCAAAGTAATTTTTTGCGTTTTCATTGCCTGAAAGCACAGAGGCATTGATTCCCAGGCGTGAGAGTACCATTTCAGTCGCCGACTTTATATGGAAAAAATTAGTCGGGTTTGTCTTGTGGTTCCAGCTTTCTTTGCCTGTTTTACCTGTAATGTACAGATCAAGAGATGTTCTCTCTGTATAGTCATCTGTAACAGGAACATTCTTCGCGGAATTAGTCCTGAAATAACAATTCCCGAATTCATAAAACTTAAGGTCATAGCACTGCCTGTTGATGTTCCACACCACGGAATTCAATCCGCCGAAAAGGAGCGATTGTCTCATTGCATTAAGGTCGGAACTTAATGGGTTTGCCAGCCTGACAAGCTGATCAGTATTGAAATCCCCGCTCTGCTCGTACCATGCTGCAGGGTTAAGCGAGTTACACATTATTTCGGCGAAGCCATTGGCAGAAAGCAGGTCGGAAACAGTATTAACAACATTCTCCTTATCAGGCTTTTCGAAATAAGTAAGGGTTGAGTTTACATGCTCACTGATCTCAACATTGTTGTAGCCGTAAATTCTCAGGATCTCTTCAATTACATCCGCTTCGAGTTTTACATCAACCCGGTAGGCAGGGACTTCGAGGACCAGATTATCTCCTTCTTCCTTAATTATAATTATATCAAGCAAACCAAGGATCCTTCGGATAGTATCTTTTTCAATCTTTTTCCCGATGAGCTTTTCAATGTTTATATAAGATACCTCCACTTTGGCATTCCCGATTTTTTCGGGATATATGTCAACTATATCCGATGTGATCTTTCCGTTGGCAATCTCCTTCATTAGCATCGCTGCTCTTTTAAGGGCCCATACGGTTATGTTTGGATCAGTGCCCCTTTCAAACCTGAATGAAGCATCTGTTTGAAGTCCATGCCTTTTGGAAGTTTTACGGATCGAAACCGGATTAAAATGAGCGCTCTCCAGGAAGATATTTTTAGTCGCGGAAGTCACGCCAGAATCTTTTCCACCGAAAACTCCGGCGATGCACATCCCCTCCTCAGCATTGCAGACCATCAGATCGCGTGATGAAAGCTTTCTCTCAACTTCATCAAGGGTAATGAATTTTGTATTGTCCGCCAGATTTCTGATGATAACTTTCCGGCCTGTAATCTTATCAGCATCAAACGCATGCAGCGGCTGTCCAATTTCATGCTGGACGAAATTTGTTATATCAACAACATTGCTTATTGGATTGAGCCCGATTGCCCTCAACCGTGTTTTCAGCCACTCAGGCGATTCGGCGATTTTAACATCGCTTATTGTAATCCCCGTGTATCTGGGGCAATCAACTTTATTTTCAACAATCACCTCAAATGCCTTATTATAGCTGTCGGGCATGAAATCATCAACCGAAGGCCTTAGAGCCTTGTACACGTCGTTGGTATTAAGGTTCAGGTAAGCAGCAAGATCGCGCGCCACTCCAAAATGAGATCCGCTGTCAATCCTGTTGGGTGTTAGTCCGATTTCGAAAACAATGTCATGAACGATGCCGAAATATTCACTTGCCGGAGTACCCGGCTTTGCATTGCTGTCGAGTATCATAATACCCTCATGACCGGTTCCCAGACCAAGCTCATCCTCCGCGCAAATCATTCCCTCCGAGATTTCACCCCTGATCTTAGATTTCCTTATCTCAAGGCTCTGTTCGCCTTTAAAAACCACTGTTCCGGCCAACGCAACTGGAACCTTTTGTCCGGCAGCCACGTTTGGAGCGCCGCAAACAATCTTAAGAGGTTCAGGACCTCCAGTGGTGACTGTTGTAACAGACAGTTTGTTGGCATCAGGGTGTTTTTTGCATGTCAGCACTTCTCCTATAACGACTCCCTTAAGGCCGCCCCTTACAGTTTCCCATTCTTCCATGCCTTCTACTTCAAGGCCAATGCCGGTAAGTATCTCTGAAAGCTTATGCGGGTCGAGGTCTATTTTCAGGTAATCTTTGATCCAATTATATGAAATCTTCATTTATTGATGTTAAAAAGTTTTTCAATTTAGTGCGTTACTTTTTCAAATACACAACAAATAAAAATCAAAATTGCAAAAGTAAACAAATTATCTCAGGCAAAGGGTATTTATCTATATTTGTAGCTCAAATAACCGATATATGATTCTTGAAAAAAACGACAGGCTTATCTTAATTACAAACGATGACGGGCTTTACGCTGCGGGCCTTAAAACCCTTAGTGAAGTGATGGAAGATCTGGGGAAAGTAGTATTAATTTCAACCATCGAGAGCATGTCGGGTATGTCGCAGGCTCTGACAGTTAAAACACCACTGAGGGTAAAGCTCCTTGAAGAGACGGAACGAAGGCGTGTATATGCATGCAATGGCACTCCTGCTGACAGTGTAAAACTAGCTGTTAACCAGCTTCTTGAACGGAAACCCGACTGGGTGGTTTCAGGAATAAACCATGGAGCCAATGCCTCTGTGAGCGTTATTTACTCCGGAACCATGGCAGCTGCAATAGAGGGTTGCCTTTATGGAATAAATTCTGTAGGTTTTTCACTTAATGACTTCTCACGCAATGCTGATTTTTCAGTCTGCAGGAAATATATAAGAATCGTAATGCAGAAACTCACTGCAGAGACTCTTCCTCCGGGTGTATGCCTTAATGTTAATATCCCTTCCGTACCTGAGAATGAAATAAAAGGGATTAAAATTTGCCGGCAGGCAAAAGGCAACTGGAAAGAAGAATTTGAAAAAAGGAAGGACCCAATGGGGAAAACATATTACTGGCTCACGGGGATGTTCCAGAATCACGAGCCCGATGCTGACGACACCGACGAATGGGCTCTTGCAAATGGTTTCGTTTCTGTTGTTCCTGTCACAGTCGACATGACGGCTCACTGGTATTTGGATAAATTAAAGGAGCGCTTCACTATATGATCAGGACTGAAAAATATGACAAGGTCTATGTTGGCGCAATCTCCGGATTCGTGATCCCGATTATTATAGGACTGTGTGTTTATCTTTTTTCAGCCGGCGACAAAACCATTACCGAGTACATAACCAGAATAATATTTGCAAATATTTTAACTCATATTATATCACTGTGCGTTTTCCCTAATATTTTCCTTTTTCTGATTTTTAACCGCCTCGATATGCTTCGTGCCACAAAGGGGGTACTGGGAATTACAATTTTCTGGGCCATACTTGTTTTCGCTGTAAAATTTCTGTTATGAAGTATTTCATCATTGCAGGTGAACAATCCGGCGATCTTCACGGATCAAATCTTGTAAGGGCACTATTTAAAAGTGATAAGAACGCTGAAATTAAATGCTGGGGCGGAGATTTAATGGAATCGGCCGGGGCAGAGCTTCTTATGCACTATAAAAAGACTGCCTTCATGGGATTCCTCGTAATAGTTAAAAACCTTGGAGTAATAAAAAGGAATATTGCTCTTTGCAGCCGGCAGATAAGTGAATTCAAGCCTGATGTTGTCATACTTATCGATTATCCCGGATTTAATTTCCGCATTGCCGAATTTGCTCGCAAATCAGGTTACAGGGTCTTTTACTACATCTCCCCTAAGCTCTGGGCCTGGAAAGAAGACAGGGTTAAAAGAGTCAGAAAGTACGTCGACAGGATGTATATTATATTCCCCTTTGAGGTTGATTTTTACAAGAAGCATAACATTGAGGTGGAATACATGGGGAATCCCCTTATGGATGAAACCGAAAAGAAATTAAAAGATTTTAACGGACATGGTGATATCCGGGGATCACTGGGACTCGATAATAAACCAATTGTTGCCCTGCTTGCAGGAAGCAGAAATCATGAGGTTGCTCATATACTTCCTGAAATGATCAAAGCAGTGCCTCATTTCCCCGATTACCAGTTCGTTATTGCAGGTGTAAAGAATCTGCCGGATGAACTTTATACAAGGATCATCGGGAACAATCCGGTCAGGCTCATTAATGACAGGACATATGAGATACTGTTTCTGGCAGAAGCAGCTCTTGTTGCTTCAGGAACTGCCACACTCGAAGCAGCTTTGTTTGGGGTTCCGCAGGTTGTCTGCTTTAAAGGTGATGCCGTTTCGATGCTGATTGCCTGGGCTGTGATTAAGGTTAAATATATTTCGCTTGTCAACCTGATAACAGGATATGAAGCTGTAAAGGAGCTGATTCAGTTTAAACTTAATGAAAAGAACCTTGTTGCTGAACTGAAAGCTGTTTTACCCGGTGGATCAAAGGGAGAAAGAATGCTTGGAGATTATAATAAAGTCAGGGAAATTCTGGGTCCGGCAGGAGCGTCGGAGCGGATTGCAGACGATATGGTAAAAGTGCTGAACGTCATAACAGCATAACGGCACAACGGCGCAATGGCGCAATGGCGCAAATGCATAAAAGGGATGATTATTTACAAAAATGTTTAGAAAACTTATTTTCTTTCAATTCCATCTTATATTTCTCTTTTCGATGGTCTCCGGGCAGGTAAGTATCCGGATATTCGCCGATCAGAAGCCATCATCGGCGGTGTTAAATGTAACAGAAGGAAAATATGAGCTGGATGCCTATGACGGAAAGTACCTGCCATTAGCCAGCGATGAAACTGTTATTCTTGCAATTTACAATGGCAAAATTGCTGTGAAAACCCAAAATGCAAAAGGCTTCATGTGCGACTCGTTAATTGTAAAAGGATTGACGGGTAATGATAAATTCTCTTTCAGGGTTAACGGATCACCAATCCGGAACTTATATGGAGGTGATCTTCAGTGTCTTTATGACCTTGGTACTATGGTTTTTGTAAACAATTGTGATATTGAACAGTATATTTCCGGAGTTGTCAGGACCGAAGGAGGTCCGGGTAAAAACCTGGAATTCCATAAATCGCAGGCTGTGCTTGCAAGGACATATATGTACAGGCATATTGAAAGACACATTATTGACAGGTACAATTTATGCGACAACATTCATTGCCAAGCGTTTAATGGCATTTCAGGTGATTCTGTTATCAACAAGGCTGCCCTGGAGACAAAGGGCATTGTAATCCTAGACACCGACAGCACGCTGGTATTATCGGCCTTTCATTCCAATTGCGGTGGTGAAACATCAGTTTCAGAAGATGTATGGTTGTCGGGGCATTACTATTTTAAAAGTGTTATTGATCCGTATTGTAGAAATTCACGTAATGCCAGCTGGAAAAAGTCCATTCCGCTTTCTGAATGGGAAGGATACCTTAAAAATTCAGGTTTTGTTGCTGATGAAAAAATTCCTGAGTCCTATAATTTTCAGCAGACAAGCAGGCAGAATAATTACAGGGCGGCTTCTTTTTCATTGCCATTCAGCAAAATAAGAAATGACCTGGATCTCCGCTCAGGTTTCTTTTCAGTAAAAAGAGAAAGTGATTCCATAGTCTTCAGCGGAAGAGGTTACGGGCATGGTGTCGGATTGTGCCAGGAAGGTGCAATGGTAATGGCAGGAAGGGGGTTTAAATATGATGGTATAATAAGATTTTATTATTCGGGAATAATAATTACTGATATTAAAAATGCCAGGAATTTAGAAAGTGATTTGAGATAATTGCTGGATCTCATTAGTTATTTTTGTTCTTTTGTTTAAAGTAACGGTCTGACTATGTTGTCCCTTGTCGGTTATAAAATGCTGAAAGACCCCGAAATAACGAGCATGACATTTATTGGAAAATGTTAAAAAAACAATTTGTCTATAAATTCGAGATCATGACAAACCCTCATGTCTGAACATGTCGATGCACGGTAGGTTCCCAGCAATAATTTCGAAGTTATGGTAAGTTGAAGAAAAAGGAATTGGAATATGTTGCAGGAAAGGAAGAGAATCGCTGTGAGGAAATTAGTCGATAATTCATTGGGTAATGTTTCATAACACAGTAAATCTGACCCTTTTCAGATGTATTAATTTAGAATAAGTTAACACTTTAGAACTTAAATTTTGCCACAGCAAAGACACTCAAGTTTATGGGAAGTTCGATTAAAAGTGTGACACTCATTTTCATATTTTGCATTTGTGAGAGGCAGGACATTCAAGTCAAGTGAGAAGAACTCCTACTCGTTGAAACAAGAATTGGCATCGTGTCGATATCCCGGATTATCTGATTCTCACCCTCGACATATCAGGGTACGAGCATTTCCTCCGCAATTCTCAAAGGATTTATCGTTCAGTGGATTCCTACCTTAACAGAGAAGTTGTATTGAATCA
>Ga0209254_10002905_pt1 | contig 15637 bp, 11 predicted proteins | sample FrelakmetDIP11DI_FD_187148 | JGI IMG/M metagenome (GOLD analysis project Ga0209254, IMG submission 187148) | Freshwater lake sediment microbial communities from the University of Notre Dame, USA, for methane emissions studies - DIP11 DI (SPAdes)... | ecosystem: Environmental > Aquatic >...
GTGATGACCGGCTTTCTGACCGGCATCGCCATCAACACCATCCTGGGGCAGGTGGGCGACCTGACCGCATACTCCAGCGACGCGTCGAACCGGGTGTTCAAGGCGATTGACACACTCCTGCACTGGCAGGAAATCGACGGGCCGACATTTGTGTTCGGCCTGCTGACCATGCTGATCATCGCCGTGTTCAATCGCACACGTTTCGCGCGCTTTTCCATGTTAGTCGGCATCGGTGTGGTGACCGTGCTGGTGTATCTGTTTCAACCCGAGACGGTGCTGCTGGTGGGCGACACGACCCAGATCCCTCAATCCTTGCCCACATTCTTCGCAGAACATGGCTTTTGGACGATTTTCATGCAGGCAGTAAGAGCAAATCAGCGCGATCATCACTTGAAGTGTTTCCCGTAGAAGTAGGTTGTATGAACATCTACTCCGCCTTTCCCAGCAGGGACCGGAATCAGTCACACCCTAAAGCCGGCTGTAATTGATCGTGATCCCGAAAGGACTGCTAAATTCTGCGGGATTTCCTGGTTGAATTGAATGTTGACCAGAAAAGTTCCCGAAGGTTCTGTATTCGCTGGCCCACTGGGTGGGGAAGGAAGCAAGCTGAACAGATATATCTGCATTGTTACACCAGGACGATCGCCATGGACTTGCTCGGGAAACCACTTGCATTCATCAGCACGAATTCATTTCTTATGTGATCAATCTACCAGGTCGCCGCTTGTTTGAATTCCAGAGACAGGCAATTCTAATATTGCCAATCAAGGTTCCCTATCTGATTTCTATAATTTGCCAGTGGGAGACTCTTGCGGATCAATCCACTCTAGCAAGCCCTCCATAAAAGCCTCCAGCGATCGCCAGTCGCGAAAGTACCGCGCTTCGCCGCTTTTAACATGCTGGACTTTACCACGCCAGTCCGACTGGCCGCCTCCCAGGTCTTCTCGCCATAACCGCAGCATGAACAGGTGAGAGCTCTTGGCTGGTTGATCTATATCATTTTTGACGACCATGAGATAGTGCCTTCTTACTCATTTGGGCTGCCCAGCATACGGCGCACGAAGGATGTCAGGGAAGTCTGCTCCACGCCAAATGTCCGGGCTGTCTCAACCATATCAACGGGCGAATCATAAGTCTCCATACCCGCCAGCACAGCTGGGACAATCTCCGGCAATCCAGGGATTGCTTCACCTGGGGCGACGAACTTCACGGGCAGTTCCTTTCCCAGCACCCGGCTGAATGTTTCAGCGATTCCATGCCAGGATAGGGGTTCCGGCCCACCGAGGGGCAGCCGCTGGTTGATTGCGGCAGGATGGCCCACTGCAGCCACGGCAAAGGCTGCCACGTCGCCCACAGAGATTAGCGAGTGCAGGCGCTGGCCCTTGCCGACCAGGGTAATCGGTTGCCCGGCCTGCAGCGGAATGCCGACTACCATCCCGATCCAGCTCTCCATGAAGTAATTGGGGGAAAGAATTGTGAAAGGCATTCCGCTTTCAGTGAGCGCCGCTTCTGTCTCGGCTTTGGCCTGGAAGAGGGGCACCGGGTGATTCAAGTCAGCGCCCAGAAATGATGTAAATATGAACTGTTTGACACCTGACACCCGGGCTGCCTCGATCAGGTTGCGGTTGCCCTGGCGATCCACCGTTTCCACATTGTCCTCTCCGCCGCGCATCGATGAGTTGGCGGTGGTGATGATGGTCTCAATCCCTTCACAGGCTTTATCGAGCGATACAGGATCCTTGAGATCACCGTACACTGGTTCGGCACCTGCTTCGATTAAAACTTGCGGCGATGTGGCCAATCCCTGCAGTGCCATCGCCTTGGCTGGGGAGTCGTGGCGCACCAGAACGCGAACATCCTTGCCCTCACTCAGCAGTTTTTGGGTGATCATGCCGCCCAGGATTCCTGTTGCTCCAACGATGAGAATCATCTGATTTCTCCTTTTTTAGGACGTCATTTCGAGAATGTGTCACCTGTCCTGGCGGAATTGGCCAGGGTTTAAACCGGTGACCTTCCTGGGAGACGAACCTTTTCCGTTGTATTACGGGAAAAATCTCCTTATACGTGGTCGACAAAATCCGTTTACACTAGCCGGGGAACCCGATCATGGTTCCAGGGCATGTGCTTAAGCACCATTGCGATGCTGCAGCGGCCAAAGAACACCACCATAACCGTCCCCAGGAGCAGCACCACGTAGAAGGGCAGGCGTATGACCTCCCACAGACCTGTAAGGGCCCAGGCAAAGTACACAATGCGGATCTGGGTTGGAAAAGCGGAAATGCTTCGCTCACGCACCAGAAACACGACTACCTGGATGGCACTCAGGATTATGACGACATAGTATCCAGGTGCCCATCCAGCTACTGCGGCCACGATGAAGACCAATGTGACCGCCCAAAACCACCAGAATGGATCTGCCAGCTCAATTTTCAGTTTCATCGCAATCTCCTTTAGGATCGGGCTTCTCTGGATTATTTCCCGAACCGATCGAAGATATCTTACTGGATGTACCGTTTACAAAGCGTTTGGTGGAGCGTTTGACAGGGAAGGATTTTGATAAGAATTAATATCGGATAATGACAGGCGCCAGGTGGTGCGCTGTGACTCGGAATACGGATATTTAGGGGACAGGACTGGCTGCGGAAGGTGGCTGTTGCCAGGATAAGGCTACAGGTAGCCCGACTTTTCCGCCACTTCGATGGATCGATTCAGGAAAGTACGCGCTGCGTCAAATTGGCCACTTGCCATTGCATCTGCCGTTGCTTCGAGAGGAGCGTTCAAATCATCCGGCAGGTGTTGCTGCGTCGCTTCGAGCAGCGCCTGCACATATGACCATGCCTCTTCCTGCCGGCCTTGCGCCAGTGTCACCGCGATGAGAGGCCAGAGCGCTTGCCATTGAAACGGGTAGACCAGCGGCGACTGTCGCCACAGGATAAGTGCTTCCTGGCCGCACTGCTCCACTGCGGTCAGGTTCTGGCTGCGCCAGGCGAGCCAGGCCAGGTTGCCTTTGGCAGCTGCCACATAGTCAGGCATATGAGCTTCTTCAGCTGACTGCAGAGCGCGTTGAGCATACTCAGAAACCCCCTCCACTTGGCCTCGGAAACGCTTTAAGACAGTCAAATAGGTGATACAAAGCGTCCGCATCGATAAAAATTTGCCGGTTTCAGCCAGCTCGAGCGCGGCTTTCAGGTTTCCCTCAGCCTCGTCAAACTCGCCTCGCCAAAGGTGGAGGAAACCGAGCTCGAAATGCCATTCAACCCTGCTTTTAAGGCTGCCCCATTCCAGGCTCATAGCCAGGCCTTCGCGCCCGTCCGCCAGCATCTCATCTGACACCTGGTAGCGTTCCTTTCGCAAGTGCATCATGCAGGAAGTCCACAAGAATCGCATGCGGTTGGCGGGTCTGACGCATGCTTGCATGTAAGGATGCAATTTGTTCAACAATTTTTCCATCTCAGGCCAGTGGGCCAACCAGTAGTGGATCCAAACCTGCTCCACCAGTACTTCAAGCCATTCATCCTCCCACCTGCTGATATCCTCCGCAGGTGGCTGGCCCAGCATCTGCTCAGCTAATAGGCAGGCCTCTAACGCCTGCGGGTAGAATCTCTGCTCCCGCAGCACGGCTGCAGCCTTTCGATGGAGGCGCGCCTCCCATATCCGGTCCAAACAAGTCACCCTGGCTTGCGCTTGTCCATAAGCATGCAGGGCTTCCTCATGTTTTAGCTGTATTTCGAGGAGGTCAGCGAGCGTTTCCCATAGCTGCGCTGAGATTTCCCGGCTTCGCTCATCCACGCGAGCGCCCAAATGGTAATCTTCTACCTGTGTAAGGCCGCGCTGCAACAAGGCAATTGCTTCGTCGTTGGCATATACCAGGCGCGCCACTTCAGCTGCACGTAAGTAGAAGGGAGCTGCCTTTTCTGGTAGACCGGCACGCTCATAGTGGGCAGCCACTCGATAGCTGATAGGGTCCAATTCTGCAGCGTAGTGTATCTCCAGCGCCTGGGCGGCGTGGTGGTGCAGCAATCGCCGCCGCGCTGCACTCAAAGAGTTGTAAACCACCTCCCGCAGCTTATCATGGCTGAAGTCGTAGGCGTATGTGCCGTGCTCACGAATGATTCGCCTCTGCCACAGCTCGTCGAGTTGGCGGACCAGGGCATCCTCATCACAGCCACTGACCTGTGCCAGCAGCTCAAAACTGAACTCACGGCCTATTGTGGCTGCTAATCCGGCAAGCTCGCGGGATGGAGGCGAAAGCTGTGCCAGGCGCGCCTCAAGCATCGACTTGACCTTAAACGGCAGGCTCAAATCTTCTGGCAAGGAATCGTAAGAGAACTTTTGATTTGTGAGGGTTTTCGACCTCTGTTCCAGGGTTGGCAGTCCGGTCCGCACGGTCTCGACCACAAACAGTGGATTGCCCTCCGTCTCCCGGTATAGAAGTTGAGCGGTTCTGTTGTCAATCTCCTCGCCGGCAATCTGTGTGGCAAGAGTCCGGGTAGCAGCCTCGTCCAATGGCTGCAGGTCTATCTCGGTTACCTGTCCATCGAGGCGCATCGCCTGGAGCAAGGGCAGCAACGGATGGTTTTCTCCAATCTCCTCCGGCCTGAAAGCACCGATGACCAGCAGCCGTCTCTGGAGGTCGAACCTTAATAGAAAATGCAGCCATTCCAGGGTATCACGGTCGCACCACTGCAGGTCGTCAATCGTCAGCAAGAGCGGCTGGTTGATGCCAGGAATGGCGCGCGATAACGCTTCAAAAAGGCGCTCGCGCTGCCAGGCTTCGGTCAGCGCAACCGGGCGCGGCAAGTCCGGTCGCTGGTCGTATACCTCTGGCAGCAGGCGCGCTACTACGGTGAGCCAGATATCTTCCATGTCTACCAACGGGTTAGCACGCAGCCAGGCGCTGACCGGGGTAAAGGCCAGTTCGCCCTCGGCTGCATAACAGCGGGCACTGGCGCAAGCGATTCCCTGTCGTGCTGCCCACTGTAGCAGTTCCTCTGCCAGTCTGGTTTTACCAATTCCAGCCTCCCCGCTGATCATCACGACATGGGGCTTTCCACCCGCAACTATCGCCCGCCAGGCAAGCAGCATTTCTGCCCACTCTTCCTCTCGTCCTACCAATGGGGAAAATACTGTCGAAGTTGGCACTGTAAGAGGCAGTCGGATCTCTGCACCCATCAGATGCTCGTAGGCTTCTCGGGTGGCAGGACTGGGTTCCACACCTAGCTCCCGCTTTAAGTAAGTGGTGCAGGTATGATAGACCCGCAAAGCACCCGCTCTGTCACCGTTCAGGGCATGCAGGCGGATGAGACGTCGGTACATCTCTTCGTGTAACGGATCATGCCTCAGCAAAAGCTGGGCATTGCGGATCGCAGCCTGATATTCTCGCTGTTCCTCCAGTAACCAAACCAGTCGTTCCAGGGAGTCCAGATATGCCTGTCGCAATTCCTCACGAATGGGGATGAGCCAATCATCGTAACAGCTGGGTAGCAAATCTCCCTTATACAGCTCCACTGCCTGTTCCAACGCCTCTCGAACTGTAATGGAATCTCTCTTTGGCAAATGCATTATATGAGCGAGTGCAGTTTGAAAGTCAGCCACATCCAGTGTATAAGGTGTATTGGCTCGCCATTGCAAGGTTTGCGCGGAAACGACAAGATAAGATTCTGCATCCGGTAAGGCGCGTCGTAGGTGATGCAACAGGTTACGCAGGTTGGTGAGGGCTTGAGATTCGCTTGTGTCAGGCCAGAATGAAAATGCCAGGTGCGCACGCGACTGGGGTGATTCTCTGTGCAGCATGAGGTACGCTAACAGTGATCGCAGGCGCGGCGTATTAATACCTGTGATGGGTGTTTCATTGTACCGAATGCAAAAATCACCAAGCAGCAATATACTCAGCACTGTAGTCATTTCCCAACATACCCTCTGCCAAGTCCAGACGGTATAACCTGAGGATAATTATATCCCAACCGCAATTAAGGCCGGAGCCGGTTGATCGTTATCCAAGATTTCTCAAAATAATACGCCTTCACCTCACATTTTCACCCACCAGCTCAGGCTCTCGATATGGTACGTCTGTGGGAACATATCGAACGGCGTGACCTGCTCCAGCCGGTAGCCTCCCTCCACCAGCCTCCGTGCGTCGCGCGCCAGGGTCGCCGGGTCGCAGGAAATATAGGCCAGTGCCGGCGGTCTCATCTTCAAAAGACCGTCCACCACGCCCTTTCCCAATCCAGCCCGGGGCGGGTCGACCACCACCAGCTCCGGCTTTCCCTCCAGGCTTTGCAGCACCATCTCCACTGCCGCTTCGTATAATTCCACACCCTCAAATTCGTCCAGGTTAACCACGTAATCCCCGCACGCCTCAGGCGAGCTCTCGATCCCGATCACCCTGCCTGCCAGCGGCCTCAGGAAGGCGGAAAACAGTCCCACACCGCAGTACGCGTCGACCACCAGGCTGCTTTCATCCAGCCGGCAAATTCCCTGCACGCTTTCCAGCAGGTGCTCGACCATTCTCCCGGCCATCTCCGTGTTCACCTGGAAAAAGGCCTCCGCCGTGACCCGGAAAGATCGTCCCAGCACTTCCATCCTCACCGATTCGCTCCCCGCCAGCACCAGCCTCCCCGCCGGTCCCAGGTGCACGGCCGAAACCGGCAGCTCCTCCACCGTTAGCGCAGGGGGCAGGATATCGCTCCCTTCCAGGATCAGCTGGATGTCCTCCCCGGCGCCCAGGCGCAGCCCGATGCGCTCCAGGCCCGGGATTGCTTCCAGGTCCAGCTGCGGCCAAACCCGGTTCAAAGCTGCTTCCGGCAGGTGGCATTCCTGGATGGGTAAAATCTCTGCACCCGGATGGTGGCTGCCTTTTTCTGGCCGGTGAAATCCCAGCTCACCTCGAGGCGTCAAATGAAACTGTACATGGTTGCGGTAGTTGAACTCCTGCGGAGCAGGGACCGTGGCCAATACCTCCGGCTCTTTCAATCCACCGATGCGCACCAGCTGATCACGTACGATGTCCGCCTTGGCTTCCATCTGCCCTGCGTAAGACATGTGCTGGTAGTGGCACCCGCCGCACTCTCCAAAATGCGGGCAGCGTGGCATCATGCGCTGCGGAGAAGGGTCGATTACCTCGCACAGTGCTGCGCGTGCGTACCGGCCTCTTTCTTCCTCCAAACGGACGCTCACCCGCTCGCCGGGCAGGGCGTAAGGCACAAAAACCGCCCTCCCGTCCGGCAGGCGTCCCACCGCCTCGCCCCCGTATCCCAACCCGGTGACAGTCACTTCATATTCCACATTATTCCTTACAGGATTTCCTTCGGAGAATAGATCTCATAATCTTCCTCTTTCCTTAGGTAACCTTGTCCTTCAAAAAAATCCGTCTGTATCCGCGTTTATCCGTGTACAAAGTTTCTTAAACCTCTTTATCCGTGTACAAATATTCTTCCATAGCCTCCAGCAGACTCTCAATATCCGCCATCTGCATGTCTCCCATGTGTGCGATGCGGAATGTGATATCTTTCAGCTCCCCATAGCCGTTCGCGATGCGCATACCCTTTGACTTCAAGAAACGGTTGATGGCGCCTACCTCGATTCGCAGCTGGTTGTCCACCGTCGTCACGGTGCGCGAGCGGTAGCCTGCCGGTGCATACAGTGCCAGTCCCGCCTGCTCTGCCCAGGATTGCACCCTCTCTGCCATGGCCTGGTGGCGGGAGAAGCGCTGCTCCAATCCCTCCGAAAGGATGCGGTCCAGCTGCAGGTCCAGGGCGTAGATCAACGAAAGCGCTGGTGTCGCCGGGGTAGAATCCTTGAGCCGGTGTTTCTCCATCAGCACCAGGTCGAAATACCAGCCCCGCTCCGGCACACCCCGCGCATATTCCAGCGCCCTGTCGGAAGCTGCTGCCAGTCCCAACCCGGGCGGCAAACCCAGGCACTTCTGCGAAGAAGTCAGCAGGAAATCCAGCCCCCAGGTGTCCATTTCGATCTTCACACCGCCCAGTGACGAGACGGCGTCCACGCAGATGAGCGTCTCCGGGCTGGCCTGCCTTGCAGCCACTGCGATCTGCTGGATGGGATTTTCCAGCCCTGTCGACGTCTCATTGTGCACCAGCAGCATTGCTTCGTAACGCTCTTTTCGCAATGCCTCGTATACTCTCTCTGCCAGGATCGGCTGGTTCCAGCTGGCTTCCAGTTTGTCGACCTGCTTGCCGTTCGAGACCGCCACTTCATACCAGCGCTCGGAAAAAGCACCGTTGCTGCAGGCCAGGATCTTGCGGCGGGCGAAATTGCGCACCGCTGCCTCTTGCAGGCCTGAACCGGAGGAAGCGCTGATGAATACGCGCGTGCTTGTATAGAACAGGTTCTTAGCTTTCTCAGATGCATTCCGGAAGATGGTCTCGAACTCCTGGCTGCGGTGAGGCAGCATCGGCTGGGCTTGCGCTGCCAGCACAGCCGGATCGACATCAACCGGACCGGGGATGAACATCGGCGACACGGGATCCCTCCTTCGTCACAGCTACCTGAATCAATATTAACAATTATCACTCCACTTAGTCGAAATAACCTGTCCATATTTTACCAGCGCAGGCTGCGGTACAATTGTATGAGTAAGGAGACGGAGATGGATTGGAACGAACGAATAATCTTGGATCCTGATATTCTCTTGGGTAAACCTGTTATCAAAGGGTCTCGCTTGTCCGTAGAGTTTATTATTGACTTGATGGCACAGGGTTGGAGTGAAGCAGAATTGCTGCGAAATTATCCTGGCCTGAGCCACGAAGATGTTCAGGCCTGCCTTGCTTATGCCAGCATGAATTCGAAATTGGAAAAAGTTCATCCTTACAGCACATCTGGGAGGCAATAGTGCGTTTTCTGGCGAATGAAAACATCCCGGGTCAGACGGTACAAGCTTTTCAGGACAGGGGTCATGATATCGCCTGGATTCGGACTGACTCTCCAGGAATTACTGATAGAGAGATCTTGGCGCGTGCGCAATCTGGAAATCGCATTTTGCTCGCGTTCGACAAGGATTTTGGTGAATTAGCTTTTCGCAGTGGCTTACCTGCCACATCTGGCATCAACCTGTTCCGAATTTCAGCACCTTCTCCAGATATAGTCGCTCGTATTGCTCTCTCGGCTGTTGATAGCAGGTAGGATTGGTCTGGACATTTCTCGGTCATCGAAGATCAGCGCATTAGAATGACACCTTTACCAGATCAGGCTGCGGACAGCCGCGCACCAGCCTGAATGGTTGTAAGAAAACCAATCTTCAGTGAAACGGATCCTTTTCCTCCTACTGCTGTTGGTAGCATGCCGGGTCTTCACGCCCGCTCCGACTGGTACTCCAAGTCCCTCTCCAACACATTCCCTCCCCCCACCTGTCGCCACCCCGACCAGCACCACCTCACCGACCGAACCAATTCCAACCGCTTCGCCTTCATCTGGCAAGCTAACACGGGATGATTTCATCGTACGCGCACATCCAGACGGCGGTCTGCACGTCGGTGATCGCATCAGCCTGGAAGTGATCGCCCTCCAGCCTGCCGACCTGGTGGGGGTAGATGTCGATGTGGGAGTCGTCGAAGAGCAGGGCGAGATAGGCTTACAGGCTTTATTTGGCCAGTATGGAATCGGCGGCCGGCAGCAGGCTACCCTGACCTGGGCCTGGAATACCGCTGGATTGACTCCTGGCGACTATGACCTGAGCATCTCCATCCCTTCCAGAGACCTTTCCTGGAAAGAGACTCTCACCCTGCTTCCGGCAGACCAGGTGGCCCCGCCGGAGCCGCAGGCCTCCTGGGCTGTCTCCGAGACCGATTGCTGCCTGGTTTATTACATCACCGGCACAGCAGCCGATCGAGATCTCCCTGCATTGCTGGAGCTGGTGGATGAACGAACGAATAACGCCGCCCGCCTGATGGGCATAGAGCCGGACCAACCAGTGGAGATCACCTTCCTGCCGCGCGTCCTCGGTCATGGTGGTTTCGCCGGCCAGGAAATCTCGGTCTCCTACCTGGACCGCAACTACGCCACCAGCAACCCGGAAGTGGTGCTGCATCATGAACTCATCCACGAGCTTGATTCCCGCCTGGGAGGCGAGATACGCCCCTCCCTGCTCTCCGAAGGGCTTGCCGTCTACCTGACCGGTGGGCACTTCAAACCGGAACCCCTTTCCCCACGCGCTGCCGCCCTGCTCCCTCCCGCTCCGGGTTGCCTCCCGGCGCAGGATCTTCTCGCCGGACGGAAACCGGCCTCCGAAGGCGCCGTCTGCGGCCTGGATTGGTACCTGCCGCTCATCCCGCTCATGGATAATTTCTACCTTTCACAGCACGAAGTAGGCTATCTGCAGGCAGCCTCGCTGGTTGAATTCATGGTCGAATCCTGGGGCTGGGAGGCTTTCGATGCCTTCTATCGCGACATCCATCCGGCTTCCGAGCCAATGGAGGAAACAGGTGGCACCTTAGGACCACAGGCCGCTGCCGTTAACTCCGCCCTGGTCGCCCATTATGGCATCACCATCCAGCAGCTCGAATCTCAGCACCTGGCTGCCCTGCAGGAGGAAATCCTCCATCCCGAGCTGGTGGAAGATGTACGTCTGAACGTCAGCTTCTTCGAAACGGTCAGGCGCTACCAGCAGCTTTTGGACCCTTCCGCATTCTTCCTGACCGCCTGGCTGCCGGATGGTAAAAGTATGCGCGAGCAGGGTCTCGTCGCCGATTTTCTGCGGCGTCCTTCAGCTCCCGAGAATTTGGTACTGGAAGTCATGCTGGTGAAAGCCGACGAGGGTATCCAGAATGGGGATTTTGCCTCAGTTGAAAGCACCTTGCAGTCAATAAACACCGTGCTCGACAGTCTCCAGGACGGATCCGGCCAGGCCTTCCTGGAGGATAACCTGGCTGCTCAGTATTATGCAGTCGTCTCGCTTCTACTCGACCAGGGCTACCAGCCCCATAAGGTCTCCCTGGAAAACAATCAGGCCCAGGCGTGGGTGAGCACGACCGGGCCAGATCTTGAACTGATTTTACTGGAGAAGTCAACAGGCGGATGGGTGATTACGGAGAGCATACAAACCCCAGCGCCTCCGTGATTTCACGGAATGGGCTGGTGCAGTAAAGGTCCAGTGAATCAAAGGCAAATAACCCCATCACGCACACACACAGCAGTACCACCAGGCAGCCTGCGCCGGCGTAGATCCAGGTCCTCGATCGCCTCGGTTCCTCCTCATAATCCGCCATGTATGGCATGTCGGGTGGAGGGGCGTAAGATTCGACCGGGCTGAGCGGTACCTGCCCGCTGTATACGGGCTGGTAGTTAACCGCCGAAGGTGTAGGCGTGGTCGGAGGGACAATTTCTTCCGGTGAGACGCGGTAGGTCTCACGCGGGTAGCTCTGGTTGGAAATCAGGGTCGCGTTCGGATCGAATTGTCGCGCCTCAAATGAAAATGAAACATGGTCGCCGAACATGATCTGTTCGCCAGGCCGCAGTGCGTGCGGGCCCATCAGGCGCTGTCCATTCACAAAACTTCCGTTCGTAGATCCCAGGTCCTCCAAAATGTAGTTCCCGGCCTGTAATCTTAAGCGGGCATGCCGGCGCGAGACTTCCGCATCGTTGACCACAATATTATTGGCGATGTCCCGCCCGATGGTGATCTCGTCCTGAGACAGCTCATAGGTCTTGCCCGGCTTTGGACCGCTGTTCATCACAAATAGGTATGTTCCTGAAGCCATCGAATCCTCCTGCTGTGATCCTTGGTCTCTATAGTTTATAACCTTTTAGCATGTCTGTCAAAGGGTACTTATCTCGTCGGTACCGGCGCAAATGGGAAGAAAAGCGCCTGCAGCTGGACGGGTATGGTCCGCCGAACAACCGTGGCAGGGCACAGGGATGCTATCTCCAACGTGACGGGATAAAGACCCGCAGCTGCATAAGCGTGTGTTACTGACTGCCCGTTTCCCGTGCTGCCGTCCCCGAAATCCCACTCGTAATCGCTGGGTGGCAAACCGGCAGCACCCGCCGTGAATGTGATCGTCTCGCCCACCTCAGGCAAAATCGGACTGCTGGTAAAGCTTAACCCCACCTGGCAGGATTGTAAATCCACATCCAGCCTGGTTTCCCTGGCCCGCAGGGCAGACACATCCGGAATGTCTTTTGGCAAATAGAACGGAAGGGTGACTTCAACGCTGTAGTCGCCAGGGGTCACCAGCAGCTGGAAGCTGCCGTCGTCCTGGGTCGTCGCAGACCAGGCATGTCCGGGATCCAGCTCGGCTCTCACGCTGGCTCCGGCTACCGGCGCGGCGGTTGTAGAGTCGCGGATTGTTCCTCTCAGCACACCCTCGTCCAGCAGGCATCCCATGTGGGCCAGCGTGCCTACCGCTGCCCGGGTAAATTCGGTAAAATACGGGATATTCAGCGACTCCAGCTGGTCGGTAGTCTGGTGATAGTAGGGGGTGTGGTCGGTCCAGTCTTCGATCGCCAGGATGGCCGGTATGGATAAATTCCAAAAAGATGAATGGTCGCTGAATGTGTTGCCCGGTTGGATGATTTTCGGCGATAGGTCCAGACCGTATGCTGAGACCACCTGCTTAAACAGGTTGGCAATCTGCAGGTCTGCAGCATTTCCTGTGCGCACGTGCAGCTCTAAAGTTGGCACCGGATTGCTGTCATAAGCGATCATATCCAGGTTCAAAACGCCTGCGACCTGGATTCCAGGCTCGTCGGCCAGGTCCTGCGCAAATGCTGCACTCCCGATCATCCCCTGTTCTTCACCCGTGAATAATGCATAGCGCAGCGTGCAGCCAAAGGCATACTGCCGCAGGATGCTCGCCGTTTCCAGCACGCCTGCCGACCCGCTGGCGTTGTCATCTGCGCCGGGCGCCAGGCTGTAGGGAGATGTCGAAGTCGAATCCAGGTGACCGACAATCAGGAGCTCACGGTTCGGCTGAACGGCGCCGGTCTGCCAGGCGTACACATTGCGCTTCTGGTTGCCCCACAGGCTGTAGGTATGGTACGCCACCGGCAATCCCATCCCGGAAAAACGCTCGTACGCGTAGCGCGTGGCTTTCTGAATTTGGATATCTGTGTACGAATAGCGAGTCGAAAGCAAATACGGGGAGCCCTCGATGATCACAGGCCATTCCCCGCTCATCTCGCCCACATAGTTCGACAGGGCATTTGCGCTCACCTGGTCGATCATCTCCTGCACCAGTGGATCCGGAAAGGCGCTGTCAGTCAGTGCCTGGGTAGTCGTTTGTGTATCTTCCCTGTAAACGAAAGGCTGCGGATTCAGGGGTTTATACGCCACCCCCAGGCTTTCCAGCCATTTCATCTGCGCCTGGCTCAGTGCCGCCACCGCCTGCCTGCCTTCCACCACCAGCAGCGGAATCTGCATTCCTGCCTTGGATAGGTCTTCAGGCAGGCCGTACAGCAGGTAAAACCCGGATTTGGATGCCTCCCGTTCCAGGATTAGCGCTGTGTATCCGAGGCGTTTCAGCCTCTCCTGCTGGCTGGCATCAGCTCCCACTATCAAAGCCAGGCCGCCATCCTCGGTATACAGGCGGGTGTAGACTTCCAATCCGACAGCCTCCAGCTTGCTCAGATCATCAGCCGGTTCCACATCGATGCGCACCAAATCCCGTGCATCTTCAGACGCCAATCCCGAATTGGTTGCACTGAAAATCAGGCCAACCAACAGGATCACAACCAGTAGATGGAAAACATGCCGTTGCATGCTGGTATCTCCTTTGATTTCACTGAAGAAAAATCCGCATATCATTCACACTTTGATCGTGCAGGTTCCATGCCCGTTTCCACCAGCTCGCAGCCGAATACCTGCTCGAAAGCCTTGCAGACAGCCTGGATGGCGCTTTCCATGCCAGGCGCAGGGTCGAGCAGCTCAGCCAGGCTGGCAGCCGCGGTTCCCTCCAGCCCGCAGGGGATAATTCCATCCCAATAGCTCATGTCCGGATTCACGTTCAAAGCAAAACCGTGGCGGGTGATGCCCCTGGCGTCGACTTTTACCCCAATCGAAGCGATCTTGGCTGGGCGCAGGCGCAGCCTCGGCGGGCAGTTGATGCAGCGCGAGAACACATCCGGCTGAATCCACACACCGGTTTTACCCTGCAGCTGCCCGCTTACCACGCCCAGCTTCATCAATGCCAGGATCAGCATCTCCTCCAGCTGCCGGACATAGTCCACATAATCCGCTTGCGGGATGCGCGCACTAACGTCTCCATCATGCCCGGCCTGCACTTCTGGTCGCGGCTCAATTCTCCCTAGGGGCAATAGCGGGTAGCCCACCAGCTGCCCCGGCCCGTGGTAGGTCACATCTCCTCCCCGGTCCACCCAGTGCACACTAACATCCCGACGCCTGAGCTCCTGCTCATCCCACAGCAGGTTTTCAGCCTGCCCGCGGCGTCCAAAGGTATAGGTGTGCGGGTGTTCGCACAGCAGCAATGCTGGTGGGTGTTCGCCCCTGGCGATTCTGTCCGCCAGGCAGCCCTGCAATTCCCAGGCTTGTTCGTAGGGTATCAAATCCAGGCGGATCAGGGAGTACTGGCCGGCTTTCATACCGGCGAGTATAACACGCACCCGCTTTTCTCTTTAGCACGCAAACTGGTTCTGGATTCTTGCGCTTTTTTACCACCCCACTTAGAATTTTATTAGACCCTTGGATATACTGCGCACATCAGAATCCGATCCCGCTCCCGACTTCGACGCCCGCCCACTCAAACGAGCCATCCAGCGCGAGCTGCAGGATCCTTTAGCATTAGCGATCCTATCCGGCGAGGTCCACGAAGGCGACCTGATCCGGGTTGAGAGGGAAGGAGATGCATTGAAATTCATCTCTGAATCCCGGCACAATGCTTGATTTTTAATAGCTCCCATCTACTGTTGTTCCCGAAAAACATGAGCGGTGCTTAGACCTCACAGGCCAGTCCTGGTGTTCTTGACCAGGGTCTTCTTAAACCTGTGAGGTCTGTGCTGTAAAAAAAAACTCAGTCTACTAAGTAGCTCTGGATGAGCCGTACCGCTTTAGTCCTTGTTTTTATATGTAGATCAATACTCAGCAACGAAACTCAACAAAGCTGTCCTAACAAATATGGAAACAACAGGATGGGGGAAAAAACATATAATTTTTCCAAATCTACACAATATCTTCGGTATTTAATCGCGGGAGTTCATCTGGAGGAAGTATGTCACCTCATTCCGGTCTATTCTGTCTTGCTCCAAGGGGGAGAAATTCCCGTATTAATCCATTCCTACTGAGTATTGTTCTCACTTTTCTCTTCAGCTTGTTCAGCCCGCTCGGCGCTATCCCAGCCATGCCATCCGCCGCGCTCCCACCTTTTGCTGGACACCGCTAATTTCCTCCATTGCTGGGGAGCCGGTATTGGCTGCTTACCAGTACCAGATTCAGGTGAGCCTCGGTGATCCGACCTTTTCAATTAAAACCACCTACACCACCGAACAGAGCTGCTTCACACCTCCCGAGGGCTATGCGGATGGCACGTATTATTGGCGTGTGGCGATGCTGGATGGGCAGGGCAAGATTGGCAGTTTCAGCAATACAGCCGTCATCACCAAACAATATCCGGTGACCACATTAATAAGCCCGTTAAATGGGGCCGTTCCCTCTACTCCCTCCTTTATT
>Ga0209254_10002906_pt1 | contig 15635 bp, 12 predicted proteins | sample FrelakmetDIP11DI_FD_187148 | JGI IMG/M metagenome (GOLD analysis project Ga0209254, IMG submission 187148) | Freshwater lake sediment microbial communities from the University of Notre Dame, USA, for methane emissions studies - DIP11 DI (SPAdes)... | ecosystem: Environmental > Aquatic >...
CCTGTAGCAGCAGCGGGATGGCCTGTGCCGGTTTGATGTTCATTTCGCCGCGAATGGTACGCACGGCAAGCACCACACCTTTTAGCCATTCGATCGCGGCTTCGGCAAACGGGTCGGCCGTCAATTCGGCCGATTCGGGGTACGGTGCGAGCATGATTGTTTCGCCAGCGGCGCCAGTGAGGGGCGCCACGCGGCGCCACAGCGTCTCGGTGATGAACGGAATGATTGGATGTGCGGCGCGCAACAACAGTTCGAGCACGCGCAGCAATGATAGCCGCGTACCACGTTGTACATCCGCGCTCGCGCCTTCGTCCCATAAGAGCGGCTTGGTCAGCTCGAGGTACCAATCGCAGTACTCGTGCCAGGCGAAGTCGTATAGCAGCCCTGCGAGCAGATCGAAGCGATAGGTTTCGATCGCGCGTTCGGAATCGATCAACATCTGCTTCAACCGCGAGTTGATCCAGCGATCGGCGAGCGTCTCCTGCGTGGGACCGTCGAGGATCGCGCCTTCGGTATTCATCAGCACGAACTTGGTCGCGTTCCATAACTTGTTGAGAAAGTTGCGATAACCCTCGATGCGCTTTAGGTCGAAGCGTATGTCGCGTCCGGTTGATGCGAGCGCGCAGAATGCGAAGCGCAGCGCATCGGTCCCGTAGGACGCAATGCCATCGGGAAAGTCACGCCGGGTTGCTTTTTCGATGGCCTTCGCCATCTGCGGTTGCATCAACCCTTCGGTGCGTTTGGCGATCAGATCGGGCAACGAGATGCCATCGACCACATCGAGCGGATCGAGCCCGTTGCCGCGGGTCTTCGACATCTTCTGGCCCTCGGCATCGCGTACGAGGCCGTGCATATAGACCTTTCGGAACGGAACTTCGCCGGTGAAATGCAGCGTCATCATGATCATCCGGGCGACCCAGAAGAAGATGATGTCGTGGCCGGTGACCAGCACGTCGGTGGGATGAAATGTTTCGAGTTCGACGGTTTCGTCTGGCCAGCCGAGGGTGCCGAAAGTCCACAATGACGATGAGAACCATGTTTCGAGCACGTCGTCGTCGGGCGTCAGCACAACATGCTCGGCGAGTTTGTACTTGCGTCGCGCTTCGACTTCGTCGCGCGCGACATAGATCGCACCGTCGGCGTCGTACCACGCCGGTATCCGGTGGCCCCACCATTGCTGGCGGCTGATGCACCAGTCGCGAATGTCGCGCATCCACGCGAAATAGAGGTTCTCGTATTGCTTCGGCACGAACTCGATCGCGCCGCTCTCGACGGCGGCAATCGCCGGCTTGGCGAGCGGTTCGATTGCAACAAACCATTGATCGGTCAGCCAGGGTTCGATCACGGCGCCGGAGCGATCGCCGCGCGGCACGGTCAGTTTGTGAGGATCGATTCGGTCGACGAGGCCGGCCATGGTCAGGTCGGTGATGATCTGTCGCCGGGCATCGAATCGATCGAGGTTTCGATAGGCAGACGGCACCGCATCGTTGAGGTGCGCGTCGGCGGTGAAAATGTTGATCAGCGGCAGGCCGTGGCGTTCACCAACGGCATAGTCGTTGAAATCGTGCGCCGGGGTGATCTTGAGGCAGCCGCTGCCGAAACTCGGATCGACATAGGGGTCCGCAATGATCGGGATGTCGCGATCGGTCAACGGCAATCGCACGCGCGCGCCAACAAGTGCTTTGTAGCGCGCGTCATCGGGGTGCACCGCTACTGCAGTGTCGCCGAGCATCGTCTCGGGCCGCGTTGTAGCGACCACGACGTAGTCGAGGCCGGCCGCGGTGCGCACGCCGTCACATAACGGATAGCGGAAGTGCCAGAGGCTGCCTTGCTCTTCCGTATTGTCGACTTCGAGATCCGAGATCGCCGTCTTCAGCTGCGGATCCCAGTTGACCAGGCGGCGACCGCGATATATCAGACCCTCGTCGTAGAGGCGCACGAACGCTTCGCGCACGGCCTTCGAAAAACCTTCGTCCATCGTGAACCGCTCGCGGCTCCACGCGAGCGATGAACCCATGCGGCGCAGCTGTTCGGAGATCTTTCCGCCGGACGTCCGCTTCCATTCCCAGACTTTTCCTACGAACGCGTCGCGGCCCAGCTCGGCTTTTGTCAGGCCCTTCGCATTCAACTGGCGCTCCACGAGCATCTGCGTCGAGATTCCCGCGTGATCGGTACCCATCTGCCACAGCGTGCGATCGCCTTTCATGCGGCGATAGCGGATCAGCGTGTCCATGATCGTGTGCTGAAATGCATGGCCCATATGCAGCGAGCCCGTCACGTTGGGCGGCGGAATCATGATGCAATAAGGTTTGCCGTTGCCGCTGGGCTCGAAGACGCCGTTGGCCTCCCACTCGCGGTACAACGCTTGTTCGATGGCGTGTGGCTCGAAACTGCTATCCATGGTCATCGGTATGGGTGAGTACGTGGGTGAATTGATGAAGTTCCTGTTCGAGTACCGCGAGCAATCGTGAGCGCAGATCCTCGATTTTGGTGTGCATCGTGTCTACCAGCCAATCGTCGACGGCGTGCTCGATGCGCATCTTCAACGATTCGTTCAGCGCAGCGGTCTGCTGCGGCGACCAGGCAGCGCCGGCGCCTTCGACCGTGCTGCTGGCGTCAGCCAATATCTGTCGAGCCGCAACCCGCCACTCATCGCCGAGCAGGGCCTTGATCGTATCGTCTGCGAGTCCGGATGTTCCGCCCGTATCATCGTCGTCGAACGAAGATCGGCTCGTCAGCACCGACTCGTTGACGACGAACGCGCCTTCGACCATGTCTTCGAGCGTCGGTACATCATTGCCGTCTTCCTCGACCGGCAGCGCGTCGGGCGCTTCCAACAGCGAGCGAATCGATTCCAGATCTCCCAGCAGCGTGTTCTGGGCGTCGCTATCCTGCAAGGACGGTCTGGGTTTTTTCATCACCGGTCTTCCCAATCTTCGAGCGCGTGATGGAAGAGAGGATAGCCATGGTCTCGATAATATTTGTAACGGTCGCGCCCGTCCTTGACCAAATTCTGCACGACAATTTCAGCGACCCGTTCGAAGCGTCCGAAAAATGCCGGAATTTCCCCGGCTAGATTGATCAACAACTGTTCCTCGCTGCCGTCCGGTTCGCCGTGACCGATAACGACGGGCGCGTTCCGACTGGCCGGTTCGCCACTGATGCCGTGTGGCAGGAAACGGTGATCCGGGTATTCCCACATCAGTGCGTCCAGGTCTACGCCGGCATCGGCATCCGCCACATGTACATGTACCCGTTGGCCTTTCGCAACCGCTGTGTAGGCGAGCCGACACGCGAACCGGCAGCGCGCCTCGAGATCGACGTCGGGCAACACATAAAAGTCAACGCGCGTCAAACGGGCTCCGATCGTTCACGACTGATCCAGAAGATATTGAAACAACAGCGGGACCGGTCGACCCGTTGAACCCTTCGTCGCACCGCTCGTGTACGCGCTACCGGCAACGTCGAGGTGCGCCCAGGCGAATTGTTTGGCGAATCGGGAGAGAAAACACGCTGCGACTACTGCGCCGGCGTCGCGTCCGCCGACGTTGGCCATGTCCGCAAAATTGCTCTTGAGTTGTTGCTGATAGTCGTCCCACACCGGCAGCTGCCAGGCGCGATCCCAAACGTATTCGCCTGCTTCGAGCAGTTTCGCCGCCAGTGCATCGTCGTTGGCGAACAGACCACTCGCGTGCGCGCCCAGCGCCACCACGCAGGCGCCGGTCAGTGTCGCTACGTCGATTACGGCCTTGGGTTTGTAGCGTTGCGCGTAGGTCAAGGTGTCGCACAACACCAGGCGCCCCTCGGCGTCGGTGTTGAGAATTTCGACCGTCTGGCCGGAGAGCGTTGTTACGACGTCGCCCGGGCGACTCGCGCTGCCGCTCGGCATATTTTCGGCTGCGGCGACGAGTGTGATCAGGTTGATCGGTAGTTTTGCATCGATCACTGCCCGGGTGGTGCCAAGGACCGCAGCCGCGCCGCACATGTCGAATTTCATCTCATCCATTGCAGCCGCAGGTTTTATGCTGATGCCGCCGGTATCGAAAGTGATGCCCTTGCCGATCAGCACCAACGGCGCCTGTTTTGCGGGTGCGCCGCGGTACTCGACGATGATGAGCTTGCCGGGCGTTGCACTGCCTTGGGTGACGGACGTGAACGCACCCATTCCAATGGTCGCCAGTTCGCGCTCATCGATGACTTTGGTCCGCACGCGTGGCGTGCGTGCGAGCTGTCTGGCCTGGCGCGCGAGATAGGTCGGGTTGCAGACGTTCGGTGGCTGATTACCCAGATCGCGTGCGAATGCCATGCCTGTGTCGAGCGCTTGTGCATGCCGCACGGCGCGACCCGTGTTGGCGTGACTGCGCAGATCGCTGTGGACCGCCAGGCGTGTGAGCTGCGACGTCGGTGTGTCATCGGGTTGTTTTGACGCCATGAATCGGTACAACTGTGCCGATAACAGAGCCAGGGCAACGCGCGCCTTCTGATAACCGTCGTAGCCGGCGACCTTAAAACCTTCGATCGCGAGCACCGCATCCGTAAACGATGCGCCTTTCAGCACGCCGCCGACCGCGCCGATGACCTTACGAAAGTCGTTGGGTGAAAGCTCGTCGACTGCGCCGGTGCCGGCCAACAGCAGGCGCCGGATTGACGTCGACTTCGGCAAAACGATCAGCAGCGTGCGGCCGGGTTTGTCCACGAAATCCTGGCTCGATGCGTCGAAGTAGTCCTCGAATCCGAGCGCGCGCGCGACTGATCGAGCAGTGTGCGTCGTCGTGATCAGACAGTGGGTGCGCAGCTCATCGAGTTTTCCGGCCTTCGTCGAATACTTCATAAATGCGGGTCTTGTCGGTGTCGGGTGGGCGCCGCGGAATTGGCGGAAGTTTAATTGAAAAGCTGGGCGACCACCCACTCGAGTTGAGGCAGGGGCACACCAGCATTGCGTTCCGCTACGTCTCACGCGGGTTGGTTGCGCTTTTGTTATTGCCGCGCCGGTGACGGGTAGTCGTTTCTGCTGCTCCAGCCTGGGCGACGCTACGAAGGTGTCGTCGGGCAACGAGCCTATCGGGTCGTGAAATCCGGTACGCTCGGTCAGCGCATTGCACAACGCGATTCGGCACCGGCGCGATCTCGCTTGATGCGCAGCCGACGGATCAACTACGGCGCGACGATCCACGTTCGACCGCAGCGTTTTCTTGGCGGTTCGCGCCGGGCTTGTGGCCGGCACGCGGCGTATTCGTCATCATCGGAGTCGTGTTGCTGCAGCGTACAGATCGCCCCCGCGCCGGTTTTACGAACTGATGGCGTACGTTGCGTTTCAGATCGCGGCCTGCTGGCTGTTCGGGATCTGGTCGCTACGGCGAACGTTTTAACGTGGCGTCTTCAGTTACCGGGACGATAGACGAGGTGCGTCGCGGACAGCATGTCCGGCCAGGCGCGTCCATCCGGGTCCACGTACATCCACAGGTAACCGATGCCACCGCTGGCGAACGCAAGCAGCGCGCCGAGAAAACGCAGCAGTGCCTGGTTGAGTCGAATAGGGTGGCCGTCGCGCGACTCGAGGTGCAGCCCCCAGGCCAGCATGCCCACCGTTTGCCCGCGCGATACCCAGAAGAATGCAAAAAACCCAAATAACTCGAGGAACAGAATCGTCTGGACCAGCGGACCCAGCACCGCGCCGTTGTTGAGTGCAACGCCGATAAACAACGTCAGCATCCACAGCGCTACGACGACCATGCCGTCGTACAACATTGCCCCGCATCTGCGCAGCAGCCCAGCTCGGCGAGGCAACGCGGGCGTGGGCATCGAGTTAGCCCGCGGTCGCCATTGCGATCGCGGTGAACTGCCGATCCCGCGGGGGTGATTGGGCGGTTTGGATCAGTCGCGTCGCCATGGGTCGGGTGCGCTTTCGCGGGGCTTGGGGAGATCCTCGAGCAGCTGTTGGCGCAGCTTGATCGAACGGCGATACGCCTCGATCAGATAGTTCTGCTCGCCGCTGGCTTCATGTGTTGAGAGTCGGCGCAAACGACGCTGGTAGTCGACGATTTCTCTCAGTAGACGGACCGCAGCGGTGCTGGCGGCGCGTTGATCAGACGACAGGTGTGCAAGAGACGTGGGCATTGATGATCTCCCCTGAAACGCAAGCCCCTAAAAAGGCACCAGCGACCCAGGGGTCGCTGGTGCCATAGGTCATCCATTTCCAATGGGCACCGATTGATTCGATGTCCCACCGACTTCGCTGTCGGCAGGGAGAATATAAGTTAGCGCAGTTTATTAATCAATGGCATGAATTAGAAACGTTAACCCATTGATTTAGAGTGCTAATCAAAAGCTATCGAACCCAGCCCGTCCAACGTCGCCGAGCGCCCGCAGAACTCTTCATGGGTCATGGCGTCGAGTACGCCCGGGTCTTGGTTGTTGCCCCAGGCACGTCTCCCGTCGGGCAACAGACACGCGACGTGTCCCATCAACGGTCCGTCTGCACCGTACATGACCGTGTAGCTTTCAACCTTGACGGGCCCGCGGTGATTCAGTTCGACATCGCGCTTGGGGGTTGCATCGACTTGCTTTTGCAGGTCTTCATGGCGAAATGGCTGCGCGGGCGGCTGTGCCGAATAGACGCCGAACGCATGTTTGGTCAGATACCCGCCGTTGGCGGTCACGAGCCCTTTGGCGTCGCCCTCGTCTCGCAGGATTTCGGCCATTCGGGCGATCGAATGCATGACGTAGTTGTTCATTGGACCGCCGCCGAAGGTGAGTCCGCCGGTGACCGTCAGCGGGCGCTGTTCATCGAGACCCAGTTCGGCGGCCGCGACTTCCACCGCGACCGGAAAGCAGCTGTACACATCAACGTGATCGAGCGAATTTGCTGTCACACCGGCGAGTTCCATGCAGCGGTTTCCGGCGAACCGAATTGCCGGTGACGTATACAGATTGTCTCGATTCGATACGAAGTCGTGATCGTGCGCATCGGTGCCCGCCCACGGATAAATCCACCGCTGCTCCGGCACACCGAAGCGCCGCGCCGCTGCGACGGAACACAGGATCAGCGCTGCCGCTTGATCGACGTTGTTGTTCGAATTCATCAGCTTCGGATACGGAAAGGATACCGGCCGATTGGTGGCCGAAGGGGTGCGGATCTCGAGCGCGCTGTGCCGTTCGCGGATCCATGCATGCGGATTGCGGCTGGCGACGTCGCTGAAGCGCGACCACAACTCCGAGATCCGCCGCAGGTGTGCCTCGATGGTTTCCCCGCGTGCGTAACGCAAGGCATTCTCGAACATCGGGTAGAGCTGAATCGGCCGTCCCAGTCCCGCGGCTTTTTCGGCTGCATGGCGCATGTTCATGTCTGCGCCGATCAGCAGGTCCGGCGTTCCCGGGGCTTCCTGCCACTTCAAGTCGAAGCCCTGTTTGAGCGCGCGCGCCTGGGTGTAGCCGCATTCGGCTCCGGTGATGACGATCACTTCGTGGCGTTGCGCCTGAATGTCCAGTGCGCTTTGATTCACCGTGGATTGCACATAATTACCGCCGAACGGCGTCAGCGCGGTCTGCGCGTTCGGTATGCCAATGGCTTGCGCAACGATTCGAGCCGGATCTTTGTAGGGCCAGATGCCGCGGATCACACGGACCGACGTCGCGTGTGCAAGCAGTGAGCTCGACCCTGCATCCGCTGCCGCGGCCTGTACCGCATCGATCATTAACTGGAGCGGTTCTTTGGCGTGTGCCGGATCGCCGACGCGTTGTTCGAGCTGACTGATGCCAATAAGTACGGGCACGGATTGATTGCGGTTCATGGCGCGGTATTGCCTGCTTGATGAGTTGTGGCGGCGGATCATAGAAACTCGCTGGTCGAAAAAGAAGGTGGAGCGTGGGCGATGACAAAAGGACGTTTTGCCGGGGTGCGAATCCTGGCAATCCTAATGGCGTTCTGGGGGCCCAACGCAGCGGGTTGGAACGATACCGGCCACATGATCGCGGCGCTGATCGCTTTCGATCAGCTGCCCGCAGATGTGCGGGTCGCGGCGGGTCAATTGCTGCATGCTCATCCGCGATTTCATGAGGATTTTGAACCGCAACTGCCGCGCAATCTGGTCAAAGCCGCGGTGGCAGAGCAGGATCGGTGGTACTTCGCGTTTGCGGCGACCTGGCCCGACCAAGCACGCCGCTTCGCGCGCGTGCGCAGCGCCGTCGCGCGCGATGCGTTGATAGCCCGCTACCACCATGGCAGCTGGCATTACATCAATCTGCCGATCTATCTGCGCAGCTCAGATCAGCGCCAGCTGCATCAGCGCACACCCTCGATGCGCTGGTCGCCGGGACTCGACCCGGCGAAGCTCAACATCGTGCAGGCGCTCGAGATGTTCTCAACCACCTGGTGCGACCCGCACCAGACCGACGCAGAACATGCGCTCGCGTTGAGCTGGCTGTTGCACCTGATCGGCGATCTCCAACAGCCGCTGCACACAGCGGCGCTGTACAGCGTGCCGGAATTCATTCATGGAGATCGTGGTGGAAACGATATTGCGGTGGTGGGCGGTACCAACCTGCATGCGCTGTGGGATGGGGCGCTGGGTGATGAGCGGCGCCATCAACGGCTGATAACGATGGCGCGGCAATACGGCCGCGTTGAGGTAGTTGACTCGGCCGTGAATTTTCAACGCTGGGCTAAAGAGGGACGAACGCTCGCGGCCGCCGTCGTATACACGACGGACGTGCGTAACGCCGTCGCCACTGCCACTCGAGCCGCGCCGCCGCGCGTGAGTCTGGGTCGCGACTATCGCGCCGAGATGCGCACGACGGCACAAGCTCGGATCGGCCTCGCAGGTCACCGACTTGCCGCGGTGATCGAGCCCCTGTTCGCCCGCGAGGCGTCCACGCGTTGTAGGCGCTGACTAAGACCGAGTTCTGAAAGTACGAATCCGCGTAGACCGATCGCGCAAAGGGGCGGGATGTTGTGAGCCTGTTGATGATGGGGCGCTTCATGAGAGCATCGAGCCTGCCGTGGCCTTCGCGCGACGAATTGGTCTTCGCTATTGGCGCTTGATCTTCGGTCGGTGTTCGCGTATTTCTGCGTGCCCCTTGCGAACTCCCCGGTTCAACGATGGACGATGAAGAAGTGCGGCGTATGCGCGATGACGTGCGCAGCCAAACCGTGGTGCGCGCCGTTGAGGATGCATTCTGGCGCTACAACGAAGAGCATGAAGAGACGTTGTCGGTTTACGACGTCATCGGCATGGTCCTTGAAGGTCTGATCGCCGAGGGCATGTGTCCGGCATGTATTGCTGAATCAGTCCAGATTGCCTTCGAACGTTCCGGGGTCGATCCTGCCGAACATATCCAGGAAGGCGACGGCGAGCGGGCGGTTATGAGTCGCCCCGATGGCGACGTGTTCCACTGACTTGCAACCGTCCGCGCAGCAATCCGCCACCGATCTCGCCTAGACTGGACATAACGCCTCGTCAATGAGGTGTCCCGAGAGCGTCGCAGATGTGCAGGTTCACCTTCTATCAAGGGGAGCCGATCCGGCTCAGCGCATTGGTCACCGAACCGGCGCACTCGCTGATCCATCAGAGTTTTGATGCCCGGGAACGGGAGGAACCGCTGAACGGCGACGGCTTCGGTGTGGCCTGGTACGCGCCGGACTTGACCGTGGCCCCCGGCCGCTTCCGTGGTGTTTCGCCCGCGTGGAACAACGCCAATCTGCATGAAATCGCGCGCGTGGTTGCCAGTCCCTGCGTACTCGCGCACGTTCGCGCAGCCACGCAGCAGCTCGCGGTGTCTGAGCTGAATTGTCATCCGTTCGTTGTCGGTCGCTGGTCGTTCATGCACAACGGCGATGTCGGCGGATTTGCAAGGATTCGCCGCGCGTTGCTCGCGGAGCTGTCAGACGCGCGGTTCGATTCGATTCAGGGCAGCACGGACTCCGAGCATTTCTTCGCGTTGCTGCTGGATGAACTGGACGCGTCTGGCGACGCGGATGATGTCGAAGCGATCAGCGCGGCATTTCAGCGCGGGATCGAGCGCATCAGCACGCTGATGTTCACCCACGCACCCGGCGAACATCTGTACATCAATGCGGTGCTGACCAACGGTCGTGACGCGGTTGCGTGTCGCTATACGACGGACGCGCCGGTGGAGGGTTCGTCGCTGTATATCAACCAGGGTCAGCGTTATGTCTGCGAGGAAGGCGTGTGTCGGATGGTGGATACCGTGCACTCGGGTTCGGTCATCGTGAGCTCCGAACCGCTGTCGGAAGACCCGGGTTGGTCGCCGTTCAGCGCGAATTCGATGGTGTTGCTGACGGGCAACCAGGTGCGCCGAACGGTTTCGTTATAGGTCGCGCGGCGCTCGCCGCTGCGTGGCTCGCGCGAGTGCGTCCTGAAGTGTCAGCGCGCCGGACGCGAGATGTTCTTTCTGCGGCTTGTCGAGGCGCTTGATCGCGTATTCGGCGCTCAATGCAGACGCGCGATCGCCGATCCGCTGCGTAAATACAACTTCGACGGGCTTACGTACCCGAAAGTAGCTGGCTCCGCGCCGGCCGCCGTCTTGATGTTCGCTCAACCGTCGCGCGACGTCGGTGCTGATACCCGTGTAGAGGCTGCCGTCGTCGCAGCGGACCATGTACAGGTGCCAGTCAGGCACGAACCGGATCGGTGGCGGAGGCAGGCGACGCGGTGGGCGTGCGTGTGCTCCACCAGATCAATCCCAACAGTAAAACCTGAACGACTAAACGCACCGACAGCAGCGGCGGCGACACGTCCGGAAACAAATCCGGATGCAGCCACATGTGAACGTTCGCCGGCGTCACCGCCAGTGTCAGCAGCATCAGCAGGTTCCCGGACCATTGCCGCGTCAACGGTATCAGGATGCCGAGCGCAAACAGGATCTCGAACACGCCGCTGACATATACCGCTGCCAATGGAAACGGCACATAGGGCGGCACGATCGCCAGGAACAAGCCTTCGTTGGTGAAGTGTGAAATGCCGCCGAACATGAACCACGCAAACACGATTGCGAGGCCAATGTAGCGCGCAACCCGAATCATGTGATGTCTCCCGAAGAGCGACGAATCGGCATCGGTCGCCGATGCCGGATGCCACGGAAGGACCGATCGCAATGTTGCGTGCGGCACCTTGGGTCCGCGCAATCCGACCCGTCCGGACCGGCAGCTCCCAACCACATACTGCACCGGCCGACTTGGGGCGCCGGCACGACGCTAAGTAGTTACATCGAGGTGACGTTGCGACGAAGTTCGAACGCAACCGCCCCCTGGTGAAAGCGACCGCAAACAGCCATGGCGGGATGGCCCGCTCGGCTTATCGCGGCCTCACGTTCACTCGGGGTTCACGTTTTCCGCTTGCGGGCCTTTTTTGCCGGCGGTCACTTCGAAGCTGACGCGCTGACCCTCCGCCAAGGACCGGCGACCGGTGCCGTTGATGGCGCGGAAGTGGACGAACACATCCGGTCCGCCTTCTCGTTCGATGAATCCAAAACCTTTTGCATCGTCAAACCATTTGACGGTGCCCGTGATGCGTTGAGCTGACATATTTCCTCTCGATTTCCGACTGTATTACAAGATACGCGAACTACTCAGGCGTCTCGCCGTCACTCGGTTGTTCGCCAGTCCGAGCGGCTTTTTTCAGGCGCTTGTCCTCTTTCTTCTTCTGTTTCGCCAGATCCTTCTGGCGCTTCTGAAACTTGTAGTTTGGTTTTGCCAACGGTCCCTCCTGGAACGCACACCGTGCGCGGATTCGGGGCTGCGCATGTGCTGAAGGGAGGGGAGTATACCCGGAACTGCTGGTCCGACACCCAACCATTTCGTTGACTGACGGGTTCGTTCAGCGACGTGATGATCTCGTCGGGAGTGGGGTCAGTCGCCATTGGCAACCCTTCTGTGCATCGTGCTGCGGATGGCGGCGCCGAGATCGTCCTTGGTGAATGGCTTGTGCAAATACAGGTTGATCGAGTCGGTTGGCAGAACGTCGGTGGCGCCGCCGGTGATCATGATGATAGGCAGGTTCGAGCGAATCGAGCGCAACGCGCGAGCCAATTCGGTACCCATCATTCCGGGCATGGCACGATCGGTAATCACGAGGTCTATTTCGTCGGCGTGCTGTTTGAACCTGACGAGCGCTTCGTCGCCGTTTGACGCGGTCAACGTGCGATAACCCAGCAGTTCCAGCAGTCCCTGCACGCTCTGCTGGACGTCGGGTTCGTCGTCGACGAAGAGGATCGTCTCGCCACCATGCGATAGGTCCACCCGGCGTGAAAACGGGCGAGCGACCTGGGTTGCCGCTTCGTTGCAACGCGGCAACAACACCTCGAACCGCGACCCTTTCCCGGGGATGCTGGTGACGCTGACCGTGCCGTGCAGTTGCGAAACGATGCCATGCACGACCGATAAGCCAAGTCCGGTCCCTTCACCGGTTCGTTTGGTGGTGAAGAACGGATCGAAAATTCGCGCCTTGGTTGCGGCGTCCATCCCCGCGCCGGTGTCACTGACGCTCAACCGAATGTGTGGCCCGGTCGCCAGAATCGGATTCGATCGCGCTTCCTCGACATCGACTTCGTGGGATTCAACGACGATCTCCAGGACGCCTTCGGTATCCCCGATTGCTTGATAGGCGTTGGTGCACAGATTCATCACCACCTGATGCAACTGCGTTGGATCGGCCAGTACGGCGCCGCAGCGTTCGTCGATGCGGGTGCGGATCTCGATGTTGGCCGGCAGTGACGGCCGCACCAACTGCAACGCCTCACGTGCGACAACCGCGAGCGAGGTCGGCTGTTGGGTCTGCCGTGCGCGCCGCCCGAAAGTGAGGATCGCCTGCACAAGATCCTTGGCGCGATCCACCGACATCTTCAGCTTGTCGAGATACATGTCCGCCTTGCCGCCGCGTGCCACCTGCGATTGCGTCAGTTGAGCGAATCCGAGAATCGACGTGAGGATATTGTTGAAATCATGGGCGATGCCGCTGGCCAGCGTGCCCAGCGCGTCCATTCTCTGCGAGTCACGAAGCTGTTGTTCCAACTGTCGCATCTGCGTGACGTCGGCGCCGGAGATCAGCATACCGCGGGCTTCGTCGTCGGTGGCAGGCAGCGGCGTGGTGTGCCAGGCGATCAGTCGCTGGCTGCCGTCTTTGGCGATGATCGGTGATTCCGAGTAGTCATACTGCGCGACTGCTTGAAACTGTTGGCGAACGCGGTCACGAGTGCCCGCGTCGACGAGGCGTTCGTAGAAGTTGTAACCGATGAGTTCGTCTTCGGAGTATCCGAGCACGCGCAGTCCTTTCTGATTCACGCGGCGGATGGTGCCGTCGGTGTCGAGTGCGAGGATCATCACTTCGACGATATCGAGGTAGCGTTGTGCATTGGCGCGTTCGCGAATCAGCGCGCGCTCCTGCGCATGGCGCTCGTCGATCTCGGCGCGCAGTTGTTGGTTTGTGTCGTGGATCTGCCGCGCGATCGCCAGCCGCCGGCTCTGGGATCGATAAATCAGCATTGCTGCGGCGAGTGCGAGCAGCAGATAGCCGGTCTTTGCCCACGGCGTCGCCCATGGAGCCGCGGACACGCCCAGGTTCAGCGCCAGCGGACGCGTGCTCCATACTCCGTCGTTGTTCGCGGCCATCACCTGGAAGACATATTTGCCCGGTGCCAGATTCGTATAGGTGGCGCGGTGTAAGGCACCGTCTTCCACCCAAGCCTCATCGAAGCCGATCAACCGATGTTTGTATGTGTTACGCGATGGCGCCGTAAAATCGAGCGCCGCGTATTCAAAAGTGACCAGCTGGTCGCGGTGACCGAGGGTCAGCGCGGTGCCGCTCCCCATGGCGATGTCCCGATTCATGACCTGCACCCGCGTCAGTGCGATCTGCGGCGGGTGGGAGTTGGTGCGGATCGCTTGCGGCTGGAAATGGGTGAAGCCGCTGATACTGCCGAAAAACAACTCACCGTCAGCGGCGCGGTACTGCGCGCCGCTGTTGAACTCGTTGTTCGGCAGCCCGTGGCTGCTGTCGTAGTTCTGAATCTGACCCGTGGCCGTCTGCAAGCGCGACAAACCATGGTTGGAGCTGAGCCAGATGTCGCCGCTTGCATCGGACAGGATTCCATAGACCACCTGGCTCGGTAGCCCATCCGCAACACCGAAGTGGTCGAAGCGCGGATCGTCGCGGCCGCGCGCTTGCGCACGCCACAGATTCAAACCGCCGTCCTCCGTGCCGATCCAGAGATTGTCGTCGGCATCGACATGCACCGCCCAGGCGCTGTCACTGGACAGGCTCAGCGGATCCGCGGGATCGTGGCGATAGGTTGTGAAGGTCTCGCGCGCGACATCGAGCACGCAGATGCCGCCGCCGTGCGTTCCCAGGACGATCTGCCCCGCGCGATCTTCAGCGATTGCCACGACGCGATCGGAGCAGATGCTTGCGGTGTCGGATGCGTCATGGCGGAAGTGCCGGAAGCTCATCGATGCGCGGTCCAGTTGGTTCAACCCACCGAGGTACGTGCCGACCCACAGCGTGTTCGAGCGATCGAGCAGCAGCGACGTCACACCATCAAAACTGAGGGACTTCGTATCGGCAGCATCGTGGACAAAATGTCGGAACCGACCGCTGGCGAGATCGAGGTAGTTGAGCCCGCCGGAACGCGTGCCGACCCACAGTCCGTTGGGAGGTTGCGCAGCCAATGAAAAAACGCGGTCGTCGCCGAGACTCGTCGGGTCGTTCGGATCGTTGCGCAGTGCACTGATCGAGCCGCTTGCCAGATCCAGTCGATTCAGTCCGCCCCCGGATGTGCCGACCCATAACGAATCATCCGGCGTTTTGGCGAAGCTGGTGATGAAGTTATTGCTGAGTTCGTTCGGAGCGTTGGTGTGCCGCGCGACGGTCGCAAAGGTGCCGATGCGCGGATTCCACGTGTTGACGCCTACGTAGGTACCCACCCAGATCACGCCGCCGCGGTCCTGGTACATCGAGAGCACATGATCGTCGCTGAGACTGTTGAAGTCGGCGGGTTCCTGGCGGATATGCTGGAAACGGTCGGTATCTGGATCGTAGCGATTCAGCCCGGCGCCATCGGTGCCGATCCACAGGGCGCCGGCTGTGTCGATGAAGAGGGCGCGTATCGTGTCGGCGCTGAGACTTTCCGGATCCTGCGGGCGATTCTGGTAGTGGCGCACCTCGTGAGTCCGGGTATCAAGACGCAGTAGCCCGTTCTCGTATGAGCCGACCCACATGACCCCGTCCGGCGTGGCCACGATGCTGATAATGCGTGCCGCCGCCCAAAATTCGGGGTGTTGTGAATCCAGGATGTAGCGTTCGATTGTGCCGCTGCGCAGATTCAGGCGATTGACGCCACCACCGTCGGTACCGATCCACAGGTAGCCGTCGGCAGCGACGTACAGGGCCTTGATGTGGTCGTTGGACAGCGTGGACGCATCGTCGGGATCGCTGCGAAAGTGCTGCGTTGCACCTGAGGTCAGGTCGAGACGATATAGACCGTTGCCGTCGGTACCGATCCACAGGGCGCGGGCGTCATCCTCGACGAGGGCGCGAATGGGGACGTGCGTCGTTTGATCGCCGTCGAGGTTACGGTGCTCGAATTTTCCGGTCAGCGGATCCATTCGATCGAGCTCGCCGCCG
>Ga0209254_10002907_pt1 | contig 15634 bp, 13 predicted proteins | sample FrelakmetDIP11DI_FD_187148 | JGI IMG/M metagenome (GOLD analysis project Ga0209254, IMG submission 187148) | Freshwater lake sediment microbial communities from the University of Notre Dame, USA, for methane emissions studies - DIP11 DI (SPAdes)... | ecosystem: Environmental > Aquatic >...
GTTCGTTGTTCCCGCTTCCTTCCAAACCGGTATCCCGGTCTGATTGTAATCCATATCCGGCACAGGTTCCGTCCGTTCCGGTTCCGGAGATGCACGGTGTTGTAACAACTGAATTATTAACCTCTGCTTCTGGCGGATTTTTCAGGCATTGCAGTACCTTCTGGTCGTTCTGCATTCTTAACGTGTACAACTGGTCGCATCTGATGGATCTGACAGGTAGGATTACAGATCCTGCGGGTGCATAGCCACAATATACCAGTTCCCCGCAGAGGGTATCGGTATCTGAAACGGGTTGAGTAGTCGGTACCGTTGGCGTTGCAGGTAGTACCATTGTCGGTGTTACCTCTGGTGGTGAAGCAGTGTTTGTGCATCCCCCAACCAGAACAAATCCGATACCACATGCAATGAGGATCAGGATGGGCAGTCTCATACAGGGAAAATACTATTGTTATATGATTAATGTTCCCCAAAAAGGGCTCGGGAGAAAAATCAATTCGGTTCACACCCAAACAAAAAAAAATCGTCCTCAACGAAGGACCCCGCCTCAGGGCCTCATTAGAGGCACGGCGGGTAGGAGGTTTTTTTGCATTGTTAATAATCCGCGCCGGGGGCGCCCCCCCGGGGGCGTCGGTAGTCATCGCACCTGGTGGGGGAGGAAATAATCTTCGCATCATAGCTGAATCGGAGGATTTTCACCGGAAATTCTCAATTACGAGCGAAACGTTCAACAGGGGTTTCACCCCCGCACGCTTGTGGCTCCCCCGATGCGATGCCCCAAACAGGCACTTCGACATTATCGCTGAGCGTGTGGGCGGAAGGGGGGGACAGGCTTTTGTCCTTTCGTTCATGGTAAAAGTTCTTTGTTTTTACTTCAGAACATCAGGAATATTCCCGGGCTCAGAGGTAAAAATCCCTGACGGTGGGATGATAGCATCCCGTATCGGTAATGCGGTCATGTATGAGAAAAAACGGTGAGTCGGGTGTAGATCAAGATATTAAGAACGGTAGTGTAGAATACTTAGGAATGGATTCTGAAAATAAAGAGTGCCATAGTATGAAAATTTTTAAAGGCATATTCATTATCCCCCTCGTGGTCCTGCTGATAACCGCCGGATGCACCTCTGGTGAACATGCAACGGAAACGGAATCGCCAGACCTTAATGACGCTTCACCGGTCTTCACAGAAGAAAGCCTGGCTATTCCACCCGCAGATACCCCGGAAGGACAGGATATCAGTTCCCTGATCGTCGGGGACTGGAAAATACAGACTGGCGATCAACAGATACTCTTCTGGCGGTTTCATAACGACGGGACCCTGACGGGTGGCAGTGAAGCGGGAAGCAGCCAGATAACAGGTACCTGGTCAACGTTCGGGTTTGAACAATTTATTGCAATAACTGCATCCGGTACGAATAGCAAGGGTGAGAACATCACTTACACTATGGCAATAACCAAAGATCCCACGGACGGCACCATTTCTGTCGACAATCCTGTTGAGGATAAAACCTGGGAATTTATCAGGCAACCCTAAACAATGACAGCAAGAAACACCGAAAACTACATTTTCTGGCTCTGGAGACGTCCGGAAGAACACCCTTAATTACGCTTGCAGCTGATTGTTTCTCCTCACCGGATAGTTCACCGGCAATTATTCGCATAGCGAGCGGGTTTAGATAGGTTAAATATTCATCATCAACCAATTATTTCCTATTCCATGACAAATGAAGCCGGGCTTTTTACCATCAAAGATTTAATTTTTTAACCAAAATCAGGATCCGGACCAGCATGCAATTGAATCCCCCGGGTATCAGCCGCTCACGTACCGTGATCTCCGGGAGCAGATTCTCTCCGTTGTAAAAACGCTTAACGCCATGGGCTTTCACCGCAATGACAGAATCGGCGTAATAACGCCCGCGGGTCCGGAAACGGCGGTCATTATTGTTTCTGTTATGGCAGGATTCACGTGTGTTCCGTTAAATCCCCAGAACAGGAAGCAGGAATATGAAACCTTTTTCTCACACCTTAAGCTGAAAGCCGTTATTGTTCAACAAGGTTGTGAAACCGCTGCTACCGGGGTTGCAAAGTCACATAACCTTCCCGTCATAGAATTACTGCCTGTTCCGGGAAAAGCGGGTACATTTGGGCTGAAACCAACGGTAGTGCAGAATAACAATGAGGCTGAATTTGCCACCTCATCAGACATTTCTCATGTACTATTGACCTCAGGAACTACTTCCCTGCCAAAAATAGTGCCCATTTCGCAGAAACAATCGTTCGTATCCCGGCAAAGAAATAATGAACAGTTAAAAATTACTCATACTGACCGGTGTCTTCACATTTTGCCCTATTATCACACTGCAGGTATCGGGGCACCTCTTCTGAGCGTATTACTCGCCGGGGGAACGGTGATCTGTACCAAAGAATTTATTCCCTCGGATTTTCTCTCCCTGCTCAATACCTTCCGGCCAAGCTTTTATACTGCCGGACCTGCCCTCCACCAGGGAATACTCCGCCAGATTAAAAAGGTGCACCCGGATGCATTGAAACATAATTCGCTCCGGTTTATACGGTCAGGTTCCGCAGCGTTACCCCCCCCATTACACCACGAGCTGGAGACCCTGATGGGAGTCCCGCTGGTCGATAACTATGCTTCATCTGAAACGGGACTCATATCCGTCAACATCCCTCCCCGACCCGGATCCGTAGGTATTCCCTATATTGAGTCCCTTAAGATCCTGAACGAAGACGGTACCAGCCTCGGACCTGACGAACAGGGAGAAATTGTTGTGAAGGGAGAGACGGTTTTTGGCGGATACGAAGACGCCCCTGAGGAAAACAAGGCCGCATTCATCGACGGTTGGTTCAGGATGGGAGATATCGGGTATCTCGATGCGGAGGGGTATCTCTACCTTACCGGGCGCAAAAAAGAACTGATCAATAAAGGCGGGGAGAAGATATCCCCAGCGGAGATTGATAACGCTTTAATGACCCACCCCTCGGTAAAACAGGCGATGGCGTTCCGAATCACTGATCCTGTGCTTGGGGAGGATATTGCAGCAATGGTCGTTTTGGAAAATCCCCTCGCACGCGAAGAAGAACTCCGCAGCTATCTTCTTGAGCGGCTGACCCCGTTTAAGGTCCCAAAAAGGATCTATGTTGTGGATGAGATCCCCAAAGGGCCGACCGGCAAACTCCTGCGCTATGTGGGCACGGAACGGTACACTGCCGGTACATTGTAAGACGCACTGGTGCCCGGACTACCAGCGATACGATCTCACCAGCAGTAACCGTGCATCAGGAAAGACTGAATGTGTCGTTCCTGCTACCCCTGCTCTTCATAATGATTCTTTGTGATCAGCTGATACGAGGTGACCGGATACTTCTGCACCGCCGCAGGATTATATACCGTAACAATCAACGCATAATGAGATGCTCATCTTTGCCCATGTCTTTGCCGGTGCTCTCCTGGGTCTTGGATTCTGGCACCTGACACATGACCGGCGGGCAATCCCTGTCTGTATTGCGGTTTCAATCCTCCCTGATTTGATTGACAAATCTCTCGGATTGCTGTTTCCCCTGGTTCTTGGCGGGGGGAGAACGGTCTTCCACTCCCTCATGATCGTCGCTGTAGTCCTCCTCTGCCTGCTCCTTTTCGTCCGGTCCCGCTTCGTGCTGCTGGGTGTCAGTGTGGTGGGCGCACTGCTGCTACACCAGATCTTTGATGAGATGTGGAACCTGCCCGCCAACTGGTTCTATCCCATCCTTGGCCCGTTCCAGGGTCAGATGATCCCCGAATATATCGGCACCTACTTCTTGCTTGAAATTTCCAACTCCTCTGAATGGATGTTTATGATCGGTACCGTGGCGATCCTTGCAGAAGAGTATGGAGATATGCTCCCCGTCTCCTGTGCTTCCCTGCCAGACACCTTAAAAACCGGTGCATATACACTCGTTGTGGCAGGACTCCTGATCATGGGATTGTACCTGGTTGCTGCCGGACTTATGAGTACTACGGGCACGTTCATGACACCCTCCTATTATCAGGTACCAACTATGATAGCGGGGGTGCTCGCTCTGTGCGGTGCGGTCATTATGTGGAGGGAAACGTTTGCTGCTCCCCAGCGGGCAGTACCCTGATTCCTGATCAGGCTTGGGGAAAAGACAGAGAGGAAATGTTGCACACGCGGATATTTTTCTTTCAGGCACATCATGGTACTCACGGAGCGTGCAGGGATCATCAATGCCACCCATCCTCTTGAAGCGGACTAAAGCGAAGGTTAATGCAGAAATTGGGATCCTGGCACCGGTCACCCGGGACTTCTAAAAACGAAAAAACGAGATAACGCGGTCATCCAGGTTTTTTTGGCATGTTTGATTGTTCAGGAACGATTGTTTTTATCAACAGGTTTCACGATACACTGTTTTGGTCACCGTATAAAACCCATCCGTATGATGAAAGAGGTGACAGAGTCTGCCTCCCTCCTTTCCCTGCCCCGGTGCCTTGGGATAGTGATAGAGGACTTGTCCCGGGGTTATCGCATCTGGGGGAGCCACTGTGGCGGGGTGAAACCCCCCTGGAAGTTCAAGTGTTTATTGAAATGTTCATTACCCCGGCGCTGAGCGTGATGATGATGGAGTAGCTTTTCAGGTGGTATCGCATTTTGGGGGGCATAAAGCAGTGGGTATGAAATTCTGAGAATGTTCAGTTTTTTTAAAAACATTGCTCCAGAACCCATTTCTGCAGGGCAGTTTATCGGATACTTCATGTGCAATTATTCGAATATTGAGCAGGTCTGGAAAGGTTCAATATTCATCATGGTCCAATTATCTCATATTCCATGATGAGTGAAGCCGGGCACTATACGATCAAAGATTTAATTTTTAATGGAAACCAGGATCCGGACCATAATGCAATTGAATCCCCGGGGTATCAACCGCTCACGTACCGTGATCTCCGGCAGCAGGTTCTCTTGGTGGTAAAAACGCTCAACGCCATGGGTTTTCACCGCAATGACAGAATTGCCGTGATAACGCCCGCGGGCCCGGAAACGGCTGTTATTATTATGTGTGTTATGGCAGGATTCACGTGTGTTCCGTTAAATCCCCAGAACAGGAAGCAGGAATATGAAAGTTATTTTTCACACCTCAAGCTAAAAGCCATTATTGTTCAACAGGGCTGTGAAACCGCTGCTGCCGGCGTTGCAAAGTCACATAACCTGCCCATCATTGAATTACTGCCCGTCTCTGATAAAGCGGGAAAATTTGAGCTGAAACCAACCGTAGTGCAGAATAAGAATGAGGCTGAATTTGCCACGCCTTCAGATATTTCTCATATATTACTGACATCCGGAACTACCTCCCGGTCAAAAATAGTGCCCATCTCGCAGAAACAATCGTTCTTATCCCGGCTGAGAAATAACCTGCCGTTAAAAATTACTCATACTGACCGGTGCCTTCACATCGTGCCCTATTATCACAGTGCTGGAATCGGGGCACCTCTTCTGAGCGTAGTGCTCGCCGGGGGAACGGTAATCTGTACAAAAGAATTTATTCCCTCGGATTTCCTCTCCCTGCTCAAAACATGCCGGCCAAGCTTTTATTCTGCCGCACCTGCACTCCACCAGGCGATATTGCGGACCATTAAAAAGGTACCTCCGGACGAATTGAAACATAATTCACTCCGGTTTATCCGATCAGGTTCAGCTTCTCTGCCCTCCCATGTCCAGCGCGAACTGGAGACATTGCTGGGAGTTCCCATGATAGAAAGTTTTGGCACATCTGAAACGGGAGCAGTATCCGTCAACATCCCTCAAAAACCCGGATCCGTGGGTATTCCTGTTATTGAGTGCCTCAAAATCATGGACGAAAGCGGTACCAGCCTTGGACCGTACGAACAGGGAGAAATTGTTGTTCAAGGAGAGACGGTTTTTGGCGGATACGAAGACGCTCCTGAGGAAAATAAGGCTGCATTCATGGACGGGTGGTTCAGGATGGGAGATATCGGGTATCTCGATGCGGAGGGGTATCTCTTCATTACCGGGCGCAAAAAAGAACTGATCAATAAAGGCGGGGAGAAGATATCACCGGCAGAGATTGATATGGTTTTAATGACCCATCCTTCGGTAAAACAAGCGATGGCGTTCCGAATCAATGATCCTGTGCTTGGCGAGGATATTGCAGCAATGGTGGTTGTGGAACATCACCCTGTCCGTGAAGAAGAACTCCGCAGCTATCTTCTTGAGCGACTGACCCCCTTTAAGGTCCCAAAAAGGATCTATGTTGTGGATGAGATTCCCAAAGGGCCGACCGGCAAACTCCTGCGTTATATGGGCACGGAACGGTACAATGCCGGTACATTGTAAGACGCACCGGCTCCCGGACTGCCAGCGATACGATCTCACCAGCAGTATCCGTGCATCAGGAAAGGCTGATCGGGAAAGATAATCCTGACTGGAGTAGTACCCCGCCCCGGGGCTGTACGATATTTCTGTAGTACCGGTTCACGTTCTATCGCATTTTGGGGAGCCGAAACGGTGGGGGGAAAACCCCCATGGGCGTTCAGGCTTTTTTAACCTCTCCAGAGCCGGGTTTTCTGGTGTTGGATCTGCAACCTGCCCTGAAAGAACAGCACACGCTGGTGAGAACTCCTGTCAGGGCCATTCGGAATTATCCGCCCGTTCCGATTCTGGAGATATGACCGTTTTTCTACCGGCATGCTTCCGAGGCTGAGCCTACCTGATCCGTCGTGACAAGAAAGGTAACGTGAATGAAGTTGAAATCATATTTTTTAAATACAACAACGGTAAAATAGAAGTTCTTTGTCACATGCCCGTCGAGAAAGATTACGTAGTTATGGTTATTGTATCTTTGATTATATTCAGTATTGGATTACAGATTACCCCGGGACTTTCACCTGATTCTACCCGATATATCGCAGTTGCAGAAAAAATTATCACCAATGGACCATGGTATCCTCTTACCCTGCATACTGATCCCCTTGAATCCTGGGCTACGTCAGTTATTCCCCCCTTGTTTGAATATTTTATTGCAGGATTTTTATTCCTTGGTTTTGAAAAACTAACTGCCGGTGGCATGGTATCGTTACTTTTTCTGGCATTTCTTCCCTTTCCACTATTTTATCTCGCAAAGGAAGCAGGTAACAGAACTATTGGCTATTTATCGGTCCTCTTTTTTTTTGCCATGGCATCAACATGGTATATTGGTACATGGGTATGGACAGAAACAGCTTTTATTTTTTTTAGTTTAGCTGCACTTTTCTTCTGTATAAAATTTTTAAAATTAAACGCTCCTGGATATCTTATTCTTTGCGCTTTTTTTAGTACGTTATCCTGCCTGACCAGATGGATTGGAATCGTTTTAGTACTATCGATAGGTGCGGTTCTTTTTTACCGCTATAGTACCTCTCATCAGGTATCCAAAACACTTTTAATGGGTTATGTACTACTATCTTTATCCCCTGTAAGTGTTTTACTTTTAAGAAATTTTATCGTGAAGGGCACGGTCTACCCAAGTTTTGGATCCAAGGGTAATTTTTTTGATATTTTTATGTATCCTGTATCTACTCTGGTAAAAGATTTTATATTTCCCCTGGTGTACATCATACCTGAGTTAACAAATGTATCCCGTATAGGTCGTCATGTTTATTATAACAAAGACGCAGGAGCTAGTTTTATAAGCTTTAATCTGGATTTTTTCGATGGCTTTTACGCAGTATTTTTACTTGTCATCGTGATCTTATTCGTTCTGGCCATGTATTGTATCGTTAAATCCCTGAAGAATTTCCCCTTCATAAAAGAGAAATTATCGGATGAAAAGAAAATTTTTATTTTACCGGTACTGGTGTACACGATTTTCTACCTTCTTAGTCTGATGTTTTTAAAAAGTGTTTCCCATTTTGATGACCTGGATACCCGATTGCTTATTCCCCTGTATCCCTTATTGCTGATACTGTTTTTTTACTTTTATTATGAAATGGTCCCCTCTCTCCCTGCATCAAAAAAGGCACAAATACAGAGATATTTTTTCCTGTTCGTAGTGCTTTTTTTAGTTACCCAGGGCATATCCTCATCAGCTTTACTGTTCCAACAAAGAGAGGGAAAACAATTCAGTTCAGAAGAAGGAAAAATGTTCACCACATCGCAATCATTTATATTTTTAGAGAAAAACTGGAATAAATCAGATCCACTCTTTACGAATGTCAGGGTTTACCCGATGAAATATTATCTTGATTCATATTTTAACGAAAATATGTATGAAATAAAGGGAAATTTCCAACCGGTTCCATCCGACGGGCAGTCACCGGGGAATGTAACTGAAATTCTGACTTCTGATGCACGAATTATTCTGTTTGTTCAGACAAATCAACAGGATACCCTCGGGGAACAGCTGGTAAAAAAACCCAAGGATAGTACTATGTTTATCCGGTGCCAAAAAGATGAAAACTATGAACTGTGGGTAAATAAAAAATTTGATAATTTTTGCAGTTAAAGGCAATGTACCCATTGCTCCGACGGATTCGACCTGTCATCGTTCCTCTCACCGTGCGGAAATCGATTACATCGTCTGATCATTCCCTGCTTTAAAAGACAGGGTATAGTCACCTTCTCGCGACTACCTTTTCTGGGCTCTGGAGAATTCCTTTCGCCATGATCTGAAAAACAACGTGCTGGTACGATGAAGGAGGGGACAAATGCCTGTCCCCCCTACCGCTCCTGCGCTGAGCGATGATGACGTAGTACCTGTTGGGGGGTTTATCGCATCGGGGGAGCCACAAGCGTGCCGGGGTGAAACCCCCTTGAGCGTTTAGCATGTAATTGAGCATTTCTCAAGAGCTCTTTTCTGTACGATTTATCAAAAATCCTCATCGATGACGCTCCCGAATGCTTCGACTCTTGCCTCCGCCCCTGCCGCTGTGGCGAGCCCCGGGATGGGATAGAACCGATAATTAAAAATACAATCTAAAAAATCCATTTGTTAAAAATGTAGCACTTTTCCTTTCTTGAATTCAGTACCTAATATTTTTCATTATTTCACGTCTTAAATCAACTTTTATTTTCGGGGTTTAATGGGGACTATACCCAGAAGATACTCCCCGGCTCGCTCTTCACCTGTCGTGGAGTGCTGCAGTTCTCTGCTATGCATCCAATCGACCCTCCCGGGAATTTATCGGTGGTTGTTCGTAAGCAATCAGCCAAAAGATTAGTTCTTAAGCGTTTTTTTTTAACAAACTATTCATCCATGATGTAGTACAAACATAAAACTGCATCTTTCATAAAATTATTTATATATCTCGATACATGTTTAAAATCTCGCTCAATTTCCGGCGACAGGAATAATACGATGGGTGATACTCACGGTGCCGAGATCCTGGAAGGAGTGAAAAATGGAGTTTGATTGTACCGTTATCATTCCGACTCTGAACGAAGCAGATATGATTGAGAAGACGATCAGGCTCGTCGATGCAGTACTGAAGAGAGAGAACCTGCATGGACAGATCCTGGTCGTAGACGATAGTTCCCGGGATAGCACACCATTCATCGTTCATGAGATGAAGATGACACACCCGAATGTCAGCATTCTCATCCGCCAAAAAGATCACGGATTGTCACAGTCGATCGTTGACGGATTCCGTCAAGCGGGAATGAACTCAGATATCTTTATCGTAATAGACGCCGACGGTCAGCATCCGGTAGAGAAGATCCCTGAGTTATACGGGAAGGTGAAGGAAGGTAATGATATTGTTATCGGCAGCAGGTATATTGAAGGGGGAGAAATAAAAAACTGGGGTTTTACCCGGAAAGTCATTTCACGGGGTGCGACGTTCATAGCCCGGTTGTTCTTCCCGCATATCACCGATCCGGTAAGTGGGTTCTTTGCCCTCAGAAAAGATGTAGTCCTGGACGCACCGCTCAGACCGAAAGGGTATAAGATCCTGCTTGAAGTCCTCGGGAAAGGACATTGGAGAAAGGCAGTCGAAATACCGTTTTCTTTCGGGACAAGAGAACGTGGAGCGAGTAAACTCAAACAGCAGACGATCATTGAATATCTGAAACAAATTATTGACCTTACGAAATTCACCGTGACCCATACGGAGAGTCCTGCATATACAGAATTCTCCCGTATGGTCAGGTTCATGGCAGTCGGGATTTCGGGGGTTCTTGTCAACGTCGGGGTCCTTTACTTCCTGACGGAAGGGTTGGGAATCTTCTTCTTATTTTCAAGTATTATCAGTATTGAAGCATCAATCATCTCGAACTTCCTCCTGAACGATTCATGGACGTTTGGGGATATTGATGATAAAAAATATAATCGGATCAGCAGGTTTGAAAGGTTTCAGGCGGTATCAGTTGCAGGTGTCCTCATAAACATAAGCACATTATATATCCTGACAACGTGGTTTGGGATCTATTACCTCCTCTCAAATCTGATAGGGATCGCTCTGGCGTTCGCGTGGAATTTCCTCGTTAACCGGAGATATACCTGGCGAAAAGTCTGAACTTCGTGAGAAAGTTTCAAGGGTAACTATCCTCTTCTCTGCACCGCTGCCCTGTCAGGCAGATGAAACACATGCAGGCGTGGTATGCAATTCCCTGGCAATAGTGCACGGTTTGTAGAATGATGTTGGTGGATGGATTACGATATTATTGTGATAGAAAGGAAACCTTCACGGGTGCATACAGCGCTCGATCGTATCGCAGTTTAAATCAGTGTGATCCGCACCCTTGTTGCCTTTTAAACGCGAATATGTTGATTTCCCACGTTGCGGATAGAGTAGCACTCTTTGATTATTCCAGCCAGCTCATTCGGACTTTATGCAGGGTGTCAAAGCCGGATTAAAATCTTTTTGAATTATTAATCCAATTACCTATCGAATTTTTCTTTTCGCACCAGTAAGATTCCATTATTTTTGTTCTGGAGCTATTCAAAAAAGAACTCCCCACTGGGTGCAGGGAGAACAGGATAGTTTTTATTCTCGGAAAATGGAACGAATCATTTAATTATGGCTCTCAATACATAGGGGATAATATGATAATTAGAAATTGGATACTTTAATGTTGAATATATCAGATTACCATCACACGCATTAACACAAGATCGACATTCTTCAGGAAAAAAATCATTTTTAATTCCCTTCCGTAGTGAATCCGATGACTTATTCCACAGATCTAGTAAACTCTCTTCTTTATTATCTTTAATAGACTCACGGGGACCAAGCATATTGCATGGCATTATTTGCCCATAATAATTTATTGCAATATCAGAGTATATTGTAGCACAATAAAATTTATGGAGAACCTTTTTAAAAAAAAGCTCTTTATCCGTTGAATATTCTGGTTCGTTTGAATATATACTATCAATATAATCAAACAGCCATCGACGTAACAATGGTATATTGGTTCGAATTTTTGATTTTTTTTCATATTTCAAAATGAGTTCAAATTGATTTTTAATTTTTGGTATATGATCAAGGTTAATGTTTAGATTTTTCTTATTTGATATTGTATCACTTTCGGGAAAATTTGATATAAAAATTACGGGTTGGAATTTGATTTGGTGTATCCCCAATTTATCAATATTTTTAACTAAGTCAAAAAGACCATCGTAATTATAGGAGGAAATTACCGTACAGATGTTCATAGTAATATTATTATCTAAAATTTTTTCAATTCCTTTGATTTGTTGAGTTAATACTCCTGATAAACCTTTTATAAAGTCTTCTTTTTCATTTGAAAAAGAATCAATAGAAACAGACACACTTGTCGCACATTTTCTCAATGTATCGAGTTGATTTTGGGATAACCGGTCTAATAAAGTACCATTTGTAAATAGTTTACATTTAATTCCATAGGTATGGGCATATTGAATTAATTCGATTATTTCTTTGAATAATAATGGCTCTCCTCCTCCAAGGTATAACAATGGAATTTTCGCCGTATGCATTTCTCTGATGATCCATTGCAAATCTTGGAAGTTTATTAAGGGTTTTTCTGTTTTTATGAGTCCTTGACCTATTTCACAATAAATGCAGTGTTGATTACAATTATTGGTCAGATTAATGCTTACAGAAATTGGTGCAGGTATATCTAAATACAAACTTTTAATGAATCTATAATATTCATTCACAATCCGTCTTCTCGTTCGAATGATGGAATTTTCACTTTTTAATAGCAGCTTTTACCTTTACCATGACATCTGGCGGGATTGGGTCCATTTTATGGGCTGTTTTTGCGTGTTCTGCAATTTTCGTCATCAGCTCAGCTTCGGTGGGAGCAGAGCTCTGAAACCCACAGTTCTTGGCAAAACATACAAAGGATGGCATTTTTTACACCAATGTGTCATTATTCTGCGTCTATATATGTTTTTTGCAGTCCCGGTATCTCCGGAGATGCACTAGCTTACCAGAACGATCAGGCAATTTTGGTTACACTCCGGAATCATTTTCCTGCTTTTTTAGATACTGCATTGATGGTTCGGATAAACACCAGGTTCAATGACCTAATCTGGACAATCTGATGAATATTAAAACAGAAAAATGCAAACGTGGGAACCATGACCGGTTCAATAGTGCGGGGAGCTTTTTGAAACGTGCGCATGAAGATTTCATTGAATGTCGATAATTCCCCATGTGAGATAAAATAAGGATTGAATATGGTATCATTTACGTGCAGAGATCTCGGAATGGATTGTTCATTCAAAACGACAGGGACGACGGATTGCGAAATAATGAAAAAATTTATTGATCATGCCAAATCTGCTCATAATATGCCTGTTCTGACTGCTGATGTTATGTTGAAGGTAAAAAAAGCAATAAAAAAACAGGGGTAAAGAAGAGGTCAAAGCCGGATTATAGTTCCCCGGGTTTTTCATTTCGTAACGCTCAACAGGAATTTACACCCCGCCGCTGCAGCTCCCCGCAACGGTGGATTACCCTGACACTCACGAATAGTTCACTATCGCACAATGTGCCGGCGGGATACAACGGGACAGGCACGGTTCCTTCCTGATGCACACAGGTAATTTCCTGGGTCATCGCCAAAAATTCTCGATTGCACAAATGGATAGGTATAATACCAAAAATCAACCATTTTTCCTTAAATAATGCCACCGGAATCTGAGCCTCGTACTATCAAAGATCTGATCTTTCATGGAAATCAGAATCCAGACCATCCTGCACTGGAATCTCCCGGTTATCAACCGCTCACGTACCGGGATCTCAGAAAACAGGTTCTTTTGGTAATAAAAACGTTAAACGCAATGGGTTTTGGCCGGAATGACCGGATTGCGATAATTATGCCCGCGGGTCCTGAAACAGCAGTACTGGGTATTGCCGTCATGGCAGGATTCACCCATACCCCCCTAAATCCCCAGTATACAGAACCCGAATTTCAGGTTATTCTGTCGAGGATGAAGGTGAAGGCAATTATTGTACAAAAAGATCATGAAACTGCGGCTAGGACTGCGGCATTGTCACGAACTATTCCTCTCATCGAGATCACACCTTCACCGGATCGGGCTGGCATTTTCACCATTGGCACGGGTATGGCAGATGAAGGAAACGATGTCTTGTTTGCCCAACCGGAAGATACGGCCATTGTCCTGCTGACCTCAGGTACCACCTCACTGCCAAAAATTGTACCCCTGACCCAGAAGCAGGTCTGTAAATCTGTGGGTATCCTTTGCTCACAGTTACGCCACACGGAACGTGATAAAAGTCTTCATATCGTACCTCACTTTCATCTTCTCGGGATTCTTGGAACATTACTTGCACCTCTGCGGGGCGGGGGAACCGTCATATGTACCCGGGATTTTATCCCCCCGGATTTTCTCTCTCTCTTAAAAAACGAGCGCCCTACTTTTTATTGTGCCGGGCCTGCACATCACCAGGCCATTCTGCGTGAACTCAAAAAGGTTCCCCATGGAGAACTGAAAAATAATTCACTCCGGTATATACGTTCCGTTTCCGCTCCGCTGCCCGCTCCTGTCCGCCAGGAACTCGGGATGCTGCTCGGGGTCCCCATAATTGAGAATTATGCCATGACGGAATCGCCCAACATCACCATCAACATGGCCGGGAAAGAGGGTTCTGTCGGAATTCCGATCATTGAGTCCCTGGTCATACTGGATGAGGACGGTGCCACACTCGGGTCGTTTGAAAACGGCGAGGTTGCTATTCAGGGAGAAGTGGTTTTCAGCGGCTACGAGGACGCTCCGGAGGAAAATGCATCCGCTTTTATCAACGGGTGGTTCATGACGGGGGATATGGGATATCTCGATGATGAAGGATATCTCTACCTCACCGGGCGCAAAAAAGAACTGATCAATAAAGGCGGGGAGAAAATATCACCGCCAGAGATTGACCAGGTCCTGATGACCCACCCCGCGGTAAAACAGGCCATGGCGTTCCGGGTCAGTGACCCTGTTCTTGGCGAGGATATTGCTGCAATGGTTGTGGTGGAAGACCAGCATGCAGATGAAGAAGAACTCCGCAGGTTTCTTCTTGAACGTCTCATACCCTTCAAGGTCCCCCGCAGGATCTATCGTGTTGACGAGATCCCCAAAGGGCCGACCGGTAAACTCCTGCGCTATGTGGGTACTGAACGCTACAGTATTGTTCTTGGTGAAGATGCACGCACACCGGGACTGACCAACGATACCGTTTCACCAGAATTATCCCTCTATCAGGAAAAACTCCTTGAGATCTGGAAAGATATCCTGGACGTTACGTCCCTGTCAACAACCGATGATTTTTTCCGTTGCGGGGGGAATTCGCTGGCAGCGATTGAACTCCTCATTAAGATCCAGAGAGCGTTTCACCTGACTATCCCGCCTGATGCGATCTACCTGTTCCCGACGATCCGACAACAGGCGCTGATGGTTGCCCAAAAAACGAAAACCAGTGAACAGTATCACCCGCTTATTGTTCCTATTCGTGGAGGTGGCACACTACCCCCCCTGTTTTGTTTTCATCCGTTAGGTGGCTGGATAGTAAAATATCAGGATATTTCCCCGTTTCTTGATCAGAACCGTCCTGTTTTCGGGATTCGGGCAAAGGGACTGGAACCCGGTGAAACGCCACCCCTGACCATTAAAGAAGCGGTCAGGGACTATGCTGATGCGATAAAAACCGTCCAGAAAGAGGGCCCTTATCACCTGGTGGGATATTCCGCAGGTGCACTTTATGCTTTCGAACTTGCCTGTCAGCTCCAGAGCAGGGGAGATACCGTGATCTTTTTAGGAATTATTGATCAATCTGTACCAGCACCTCAAATCAGGCTATTCAGGAAGGTAACCTACCTTCTCCCCAAAGGACAGGTCTCAACGACAATTATGGCGGCCGGCCACACTCTGTACCGCTTTATCAACAACAGTTTGAAAACAAAACCTGATAGTATCCTCTACTCATTTTTTGTCAAGGGAATGGGTGTCTTTTCTTTGGGATTATTATATGCTACCGGTTCCCCGCCTCTCACGGCATCGACACCGAACGTTGAATTTGATTTCCACGGTGAAAAGGATGAGATCTCAACTTACCCCGAAGAACAACAGTCACTGGTAAGAATACAGATGCGAGCTCTCCAGAATTACCAGCCCCGGACATTTTCCGGAGACCTCA